>Ga0209581_1000799_pt1 | contig 47717 bp, 36 predicted proteins | sample Coa_R2_FD_187160 | JGI IMG/M metagenome (GOLD analysis project Ga0209581, IMG submission 187160) | Surface soil microbial communities from Centralia Pennsylvania, which are recovering from an underground coalmine fire - Coalmine... | ecosystem: Environmental > Terrestrial > Soil > Unclassified ...
CCAGTTGCGCATGGGCGTGAACACCGGCGAGGTCATGGCCACCACCGACGCCACGCGCAGCGACTTCCTGGTTTCCGGCGATCCGGTGAATGTGGCGGCGCGTTTGCAGCAGAACGCCAATCCCGACGAGATTGTTGCCAGCGAGCGCACCGCGCAGGCCGCGCGTATGGCCTTTATTTTCGAGGAGCCACGCGAGATTCAGGCCAAAGGCAAGCAACTACCCCTGCGCATTTATCCGCTCAAAGAGAAGCGCGCGACGCGCCTGGTTGAGCGTCCGCCGCTGATCGGACGCAAGCAGGATTTGCTGCAACTGGAGATCCTGCGTGAGCGCACATTAGAAGAGGAGCGTCCTCAATTTGTCACGATCCTCGCGCCCGCCGGAACGGGCAAGACGCGGCTGCTCGAAGAGTTTCTCGCGCGCCTGGACCCGGCGGAGAACTTTCATATAGCCACAGCCCGTTGCCGGCCTTATGGGGAGACGATGGCGTATCTGCCCTTGCAGGGTCTTCTGCGCGACCTGCTGGGCGCGGAGGCAAGTGCCGGGCGCATTGTCGCCAGCTTTGTGCAGGCCGGGTATCGGGAGGATGACGCGAAACGGCTGGCCGGTCATGTGCTGGCGACGCTGGGGCATGAAGGCGCCGCCAACGTGGATCGCGAGCAGATCTTTAGCGCGTGGCGGCTGTTCATCGAGGCGATCGCGCGCCAGGCTCCTTATATCATCGTCTTCGAGAATCTCCACTGGGCCAGCGAAAGCCTGCTCGATCTCGTCGAGCAGATCTCTTCCCTGCGCGCCCAGACCTCGCTTCTGCTGATTGCCCTGAGCCGTCCCGAGCTGCTGGACCGGCGTCCCAACTGGGGCGGTGGTCGTCAGAACTTTACCTCGCTGGCGCTTCAGCCGCTCTCCGCAAAGCGCAGCCGCGAGCTCGTCAAGCGCCTGGCTCCCGATCTGCCCGAGACGGTGAGCGAGAAAATCGCCGAGAGCGCCAGCGGGAATCCTTTCTTTGCCCAGGAGCTTGTGCGCGGCCTGGCCGAGCGCGGACTGACGGGCCAGTCCGCCACGACTGATGTGTTGCCGGACACCATCCATGCAGCCGTGCTGGCTCGCCTGGATCTGCTCTCAAGGGCCGAGCGAGAAATCCTACAAGTTGCCTCGGTGGCCAACCGCACGTTCACGCCGTCACTTTTCCAGAGCATTCTGCCCACCTATACGCTCGAGGGGATCGAGGCTGCGCTCAACAGCCTGGTGGCGCGCGATATGCTGGCCCAGGCCAGCGGCGGCGCGTTTACCTTCCATCACGGCCTGATCCTCGATGTCACATATGGCACTCTTTCGCGGGCCGAGCGCATTCGCCTGCACAAAGCCATCGCGGCCTTCCTACTGGAGGAGGCTGACGACCATATCGACGATTGCGCAGAACTGCTGGCCTACCACTACTACAAGGCCGTGCAACTCTCGAAAATGTCGGCGGTGCCGCAGAAGATGGAGGTCGAGACGGAGCGCGCGATCAAATTCCAGGTGCGCGCGGGTGAACTGGCCAGCCGCGCAGGCGCGTTCAGCGAGGCACTGACCTATTTCCAGAACGCGATCGGACTGGCGGAGGAGAATGAGAAGGTAGCGCTCTATGAGCAACTGGGCGATTGCTTGGCCCGTCCCTGGAGCCTGAAAATACGTGAGGCGTATCAAAATGCTCTTGCCCTCTGGCGAACCCTGCCCGAACGCCAGCCGCTGCTGGGCGCGCGGCTGATGCGCAAACTCGTTATCTTGAACGGGCGGGCGTATTTTGATGAGAAACTTTCAAGGGAGGAGGCTGAGGCGCTCTGGCAGGAGGGGTTGCAACTGGCCGAGCAGGCAGGAGATGAAAACGAACTCTGGTGGACACGCGCCGCAGCAATCTTTGTGCCGGATGGACTGGACGAGTTGAGCGCCGAGGAGATTTGTCGGCATGAGAGTATGCGCGAGCGCAAACAAATTGCGCGAGAAGCGGCCAGCTACTTTGAGCATCAGAAGAACTGGGAGGCGTTCAGCGAGATTCTGGATGGCTATAGCGGCTTGCAGTTTCGCTGCGGCGAGAGCAGCGAGGCTATGGCTACTATTCAAAGGCGTCTGCAACTTGCGGACCTCTCGTACAGTGAGCGTATAGATGCTATTTCGTCTCTTGCCACAGTATCTTTCCTCATTGGGGACTATGATACCGGTCGTCAGGCAGTAGAAGAGGCTCTGGACAATCTGCGCCCGGGCGATCCATTTGAGGGATTAGGAAACACGATTGGCCTGATCATCTGGGAACAATTCCTCACCGGGCGTTGGTCAGAGATTGCGCGCTTCCGCGAGGCGCTAGAAGAGATCCGGCGGCGCGTGCAGGATGTCGAGGGCAGTGGCTTTCCACTCATCAGTGGCTATCAAGCGCTGGTAGCTCTTGCGCTTTCCCGCGAAGATCAGGAGGAGGTCGATGCCCTGCAAACCGTTCAGCGTACACTGGCTCCTCAGTTTTTCTCGGAGGAGAAAGGGCGATTTAACATTGTGCGTATGTACCGCGATGGGGATTTCAGTCACTTTGAGATAGGGAAACGTGGAACGGATATTGCCGGTCTGGCAATCATGTTTTTTTGCGAACATGAGCACTATCCGCCTGAAGAGTTATTTAAGCAGGCCGACTATTATGGAGAGGACCTGACCCTGTGCGCTATCAACGTGGCACGCGCGCTGATGGCCAACGACAACGATGCGCTGGCGCGGGCCATCGACGAGGCCGAGGAGCATCACCTTGTCGTCCACGCCGCCCATATGCGCATCGTTCTGGCCAAACGCACCGGCGATATCCGTCACCTCGAACGCGCGCGCGCGGTGCTGGAACGCCTGGAGGATCGACTCTTCCTGCGCAAATTGCACGAAGTCGAGAAGACGCTTCAAGCGAAATCGTGAAAGACGGGCCGCAAGCGACTCTCAAATCGCTTAGGGCTCATTTCTCACACATCGTTCCATGTGTGGGCATTGTAATCTTTCAGCCAGGGGGCATCCAGCACTTCAAACGAGTGCTGCTTACGGTCATGCCAGTGCAGCAGGCCCATCGAACCCGCTTCCAGCACAGATCCTACGCGCTCCCAATGGAGATCGGCCAGCTTGACCGAGAGCGTGACCCCATTGGTATCCATGCGCACCTGCGGCGGTCCGCCGTAGTGGCCAAAAAAGTGGTAGGCTGGCTTATCTCTGTCAAGGATATATTCGATCTCCTTCATGCCGGTGCTGGCCTTGATTTTGACGCCGCGTTCCAGGATGACGAAATCTGTGCGCGAATGATGGGTGAGGAGCACGTCGATGGGCGTGTTACCGAGTCGATAGATGCGCTCGGACTCGTATGGCTGGATATACCTGGCATGTTGCTGATCCTCTGCCTCCTGAGGAGGAGCGATGCGGCCAATACCCAGCACCGTAATCTGCTCGTCTCCCTGCTGGAAGGTCCAGGGCAGGCCGGTCTTCAAATGAAAGACTCGCCGGTAGGCATCGATGGGAAAGATCGCGCCCTCATGCTGTCGTTCCAGCTCATCCAGCCAGGCGTGATCTTCGTGGTTGCCGCGCACAAAGACCAGCGGACAGTTTGTCTCAGCCAGCAGCGCGGCCACCCGCACGTCGTAGCGGACAAAATGCTCCATGAAGCCCAGTTCGGTTGGATCGCGCTCGGCGTATCTGCGCGTAGCCCGATCCAGCCTCCCCAGCGCGGGATACGCACCCAGGTCGCCCGCTTGCAAAATCAGATCGATCTTCTCTCCGGTCTCCCGCTGCCAGCGCGCGCAAAGTTTAAAGGCCAGCAGCAATCGGCCATGCAGATCGGCAAAGATGGCAATGTTCATGTGTGTTCTCTCTTCTTTTTGAGAGGTATAACACGAACATTGCCTGGATGCAAGGCTGCTTATGGCTTATCGATACCAGCCCGAAATTTGCAGATAGCAGCGTTCCTCCGAATATTCCTCACGACGCCACCAACGGGCCAGGGAGACGCGCACCAGGGTGCCTGCCGGGATCTCTGCTATCGGATCGGGGTATCCGACATAGCGAATATGGAATGTGCCCCGACAGTACTCCTGACCTTTATGGACGACAGAGGAGATAGCGTAATAGGCTTTCTCATGGATAGAGGTGAGCGTCAGAGGGATGGTCGTGAGCCAGTAGCCGGTGCTGCATGAGGGGATGCCGCCCTTGCGTGAGATGAAGCAGCTATTCCCATCGCTTTGCAGGCAGCCATCGAAGAGTTGGGTCAGCCCGCCCTTCCACGGCTCGATGTGCTGGAGCAGCTTGCCGCGCATGTTCGTCTGCAAGCCCAGCGGCTTCTGTTCATAAACGATCATATCTTCAACATGGGGAGGAGTGAGGTGTGTTGAGCGGCGCAGGTCCAGTTGCCAGACCTGCCCGACGTCAAAGGGGGTATCCGCCGGGTGATTGTTATTACCGGGGAGTAACAAGCGCACGTTTTTGAAGGTGTGCAAACTCAAAGCGCCGACGCAGGCTTTGTCTGGACCCATATGGGTTTTTGCTACGATCAGAACCCTTTCCATGTTTCCCTCCATCTTGTGCCGCACGCTTCAGTTGTAGAGCTATCTTCACGGGGTTATATGTTCCACCGGCACCCCCAAGCTTTCCCTCAACCACGCGGCGAGCAGGGACCGGTGGCACGCCTCCGGCTCGCGTTCCACGCAGAGCAGTGCAATCCTCTCCGCTCCCTCTCCCATCTGCCTGAGCACATCCTGCGCATCCAGATTCTTCAAAATATCCTGCTTATACGCTTCCTGAAAAGCCTCACCCAGCCTGGCGCGTTTGCGCCTGGCGACCTTTGCTCGCCTGTCCTCCTCCGCCTGCATCTGGCGTATCTCGTCCGAGGGGGCCAACTGCTTCAAGTGGATGTAGCGAATATTCAGCCCGGCCAGCTTCTGCTGCAAACGCTCGCTGTTGGCAAAGGTGTACTCCGAGCCGCGCACGCCCCGTCGCGCCCGGATATCGCAGAGCGTATCGATGCGCGCACGCTGCAAGGCTTGAAAGAAGTTTTGCTCATCGAAGCCATAGACCCCGATGGTGACGATCGTTGGTTTCATGGATCTTGCTCTTCCAGAATGTACTTCTTGCGCGACAGACCGATTTTCTTGTTCAAGGCGGGATCGTCAAAAAGAGTAAGCTGGCCACCCGAAAGAAGCTCATCGACCTCTTCCTGAGACTTTAGCTCCCCGAGCTCATCGATATGGGCTACGACAATCCCGCGCTGGCGCAGTGTGTTGCCAATCAGCTTGCTGCGATGGCATTCCTGCGGCTTCTGCTCGCTGCACATCAATGCCATGCGCACCTGTTTTTCCCAGGCGGCATACAGCCGTTGAATGCCCTGCCGGTAAAACGGCTTCTCGCGCAGGAGCGCATAATCAACCTTGCCATTGACATAACACGTGGCATCCTGTGGTCTGCCGCCTAATTGTTCCCCCAGGAAAATGTAGCGTATGTGCTGCTCTTTCAACGTTGCTTCTAAGGCAGCTTTGGAAAACTCGGGATGGAAGTGCGAATAGGGCTGTGAGCGCAGATCGACCAGGTAGTGAATCTCATAGCGTTGCAGGAGGGCAACAAACTCGTCGCTGGAGCGATTTCCGTAGCCGATGGTGTAGATGGGAGGTTGCCCGGTCCGTTCTTCCACGTGCGTCTCCTCTGCTCACTTCAATTGCTCGCGCGCGTTCCACTCGCTCTCTCATGCGCCGAAAGGGCACCTGGCGCGAGGCTTCAACTCGTTTTCTGGTCCTGCCTGGAAGTATACGCAGCGCAGAAGGATCTGTCAATTCTCATTTTTGCGTATTTTTTGCTCCTGGTTACTCCAGCAACTCCGCAGGTTTCTGCCGCCGGGGTTTCAACCAGGAGACGTACAATGCCCGCCACGGTCTGGGTCTACATTTGATGCGGGAGCGCGTCGAAGAATTGTATGGCGAGTTCGATCTCAACACAGCGCCCGGACGGGGAACTCGTATTACCGTCTCTTTACCACGGGAGGAAGCCAGTGATTAGTGTTATATTAGCCGACGACCATGCCGTGGTGCGGCATGGCCTGCGCTTTATGCTGGAGCAGCGCCCCGATATTCAGGTTGTACACGTGGCCAATCTCCTCTCGAAGCTTCACCTGACCGATCGTACACAGGCAGCTATCTATGCGTTGCAACAGCACCTGGTGCCGTTAAAAGATGCGCTGGATAAAGAAGAATAAGGACAAGAAGAAAGGCTGATCCGCACGGATCAGCCTTTCTTCTTGCCGCAATTACTTCTCTAGCGTCGTTTTGCTATTCCTTTCTCCATCATATGAGAGCAGGATCTTCTTGCCATCGTAGACCGTCTCCAGGTGGACCGGGCGGCCCCAGAGCAGATAGACATGTTGGAGCGTCTTTTCGGCATAGTTCAGGTCGAGCTCCTGTCCCTCGAAAACATGGACGATATAGAGCTCGCGGTTGCCGTGATAGTCGCCGTTGTCCACGACCAGGTAGGGGCTGCCGAAGTTCGTCAGACTGGCCACGATGCCATCGCGCACCTTCTCCCAGTTTTTCTCGACGATTACCCACTCGTCGCCCTCTTTTTTGTAGAGGTAGAGATCCAGCTCTTTCACCAGGTCCTCGGTCAGGTAATTGCGCAGGAACGAGACATCGTTCTCCATCTCGCGAATCTCGAAGATTTTTTGCAGGCCGCTGCCCGGCTTGCGCCCCAGTCGCTCCTGCTCCTCCTTCGTGGGATTATTCCAGCGCCGCTCAACGTCCTCGAACATCTTGAAGCCCAGGTAATAGGGATTGAGCGAGGTGCGCGATGGCGAAAGCACGCTGGAATGCAGTTGTGCGAACTCGATGGTTTCGGAATCGGAGATTACGCCGGTTTCTCCCAGGCGGCGCATGATGCGCGAGTGCCATATCGAGGCCCATCCCTCATTCATTACCTTAGTTTGCATCTGCGGCACAAAATACAGCATTTCCGTGCGCACGATTTCGATGATATCGCGCTGCCAGGGTTCGAGATGTGGCGCGTGCTGGGAGAGGAAGAGCAGGATGTCCTTCTGCGGCTTTTCGGGAAACTTTGGCGGTCTGCCGGGACGCCGGTCGCGCTCCTCTTCGGCGCGCTTTGCTCGTTCATCAATGCCCCACAGGTCGTCGTAGGGGCCGGGCGACTTCGGAATTTTCTCGTCGGGATCGCGTGGTTTCTCTTCGCGGATGAGCAGATTGTAGTCCACGTGCTCTTGGATCGAGAGCACGGCATCGAGAAAACGCTCGACCTCGGCTTTGCCGTGATCGAACTCGTATTGCGCGATCCGTTCGGCATGGATGCTAACCTTATCGATCATGCGCCGCGAGGTGTGCTGGAAGTAGGCGTTGTTCTTGAAGAAGTCGGTGTGCCCGAAAACATGCGCTGCCACAAAGGTATTTTGCAGCAGATCGTTCATCTCCATCAAGAAGGCATAGCTGGGATTGGTGTTCACCACCATCTCATAGATTTTGCTCAGGCCAAAGTCGTACTGCATCTTCTGCCGGTGATACGCCTTGCCGTGTGTCCAGTGGCTAAAACGGCCTGGCAGACTGTACGAGGCGAACTCATACATAATGCTGGCGGGTACCAATTCAAAGTGAGTGGGGAAGGGGTCCAGTCCAAAGTTGCGCGCCTCTTCCCAGGCGTGATCTATTGCGTCGCGTAAGCGTTCGATATCGCTCTCTGCCATCAGGAACACTCCTCTAGCGCCATTGGGAGCCGGGCGCCTGTCATCGCACGGGCGCTGCCCCGTTTAGTTTGTTGGTACGGCATCTCCGCGCGTCGCGAAAAACTTGCGCAGCGCGGGATAGACCTCTTTCTTATCTGAGATCGTCACGGCGATGAATTTCTTGTCGTTAATTTTATTGTAGGCCGACATCAGCGTGCTGGGCGAACGATAATGCCCCTCGCGAATCTCGCCGTAGCCAAAGATGTTGCACAGTTCCATCAATTTATGCACAAGCTGCACGCAGCGGTCGTTATCCCAGGGCAGGTTATCGCCATCTGAAAAATGGAAAGGATAGATGTTCCAGTCCTCCGGCCTGTAGCGTTCCTGGATGATCTGCAAGGCCAGCTCATACGCCGACGAAACCTGCGTGCCCCCGCTCTCGCCCTTGTGGAAGAACTCCTCCTCTGTCACCTCTTTGGCCTCGGTGTGATGGCTGATAAACACGATATGCACGTTATTGTACTTTGTGCGCAAGAAACGCACCATCCAGAAGTAGAAGCTGCGCGCAATGTATTTCTCGAAATCTCCCATGCTGCCCGAGACGTCCATCATCGCCAGCACCACAGCATTCGACTGATATTTAATCGTCGGTTCCCAGACCTTAAAGCGCAGGTCTTCGGACTTGATATCTTTGAACCTGGGATCTCCTTTGGCGGCGTTGCGCTTCATGTTCTCCATGATCGTGCGCTTTTTATCGAGGTTGGTCAGGGGACCCTTCTTGCGCACGTCGGTGAAGCGCACGGCCTCGGTCTCCATCTCCTGCTGGCGTTTTTGCTCAAGGTTGGGCAGGCTGAGATCCTCGAAGATCATCGCCGCCAGCTCCTCCATCGTTATCTCGGCCTCGTAGTAGTCCACGCCGGCCTCTTTGCCGGCGTCGCCCTTCTTACCCTTGCCGGGGCGTGGCTCCTGGGCGATGACATCGCCGACCTTGCTCTTACCGTTGCCCTGGCCGGCGTGCTGCTGGCGTCCAGGATCGTAGCGGAAGCGGTATTCTTCGAGCGAGCGGATGGGGACGCGCACGACTTTCTTGCCGTCGGAGAGAATGATGCTCTCCTCGCTGACGATATCGCTGAGGTTTTTCTTAATGGCCTCTTTGATCTTCTCTTTATGGCGTTCCTGGTCGATCTGCCCTTTGCGATGCAGCGACCAGTCGTGTTGTGAAACAGACATTGCGCACGCCTCTTCTGTCTAGTGTGGAAGAGATACCCGCTGCTTTCGTACTCCTCGTGTTCCAATCCTGGCGAGAGCGTGGTTTGCAGCGAGCACCTCTCCATACACATATCGTTAACGATTCAGCAGGCTGCCGGTGTAGCGCAGCATTTCGTTGGCGCAGACGTGGCAGTAGCCGTGCTCGGACATCAGGCGATTCACCACATCGTTGATCTTGCGCAGTTGCTCGGCGTCCGGTGTGCGTGTGGATGTCGTGATCTTCACGACATCGCGCAGATCGGCGAAGAGCTTCTTCTCGATCGCCTCTTTCAAGCGCTCATGACTGGTGTAGTCAAAGGTCAGACCCTTGCGGGCCAGCGAGGAGATGCGAATCAGGATCTCTTCGCGGAAGGACTTCTTGGCGGTTTCGGAGACGCCAATCTGTTCCTCGATCGAGCGCATCAACTGCTCATCCGGCTCCATCTCTTCGTCGGTGATGGGGTCGCGCAGCTTGGTCTTGTTGCAGTACGCCTCGACGTTATCCAGGTAGTTATTCAGCAGGGTGCGGGCCGATTCCTCGTAGGAGTAGACAAAGGCTCGCTGGACCTCCTTCTTGGCCATCTCGTCGTACTCTTTGCGCGCCTCGCTGATAAAGTTCAGGTAGCGCTCGCGCTCCTCGCGGGTGATGCTGGTATGCTGATCGAGTCCGTCGCGCAGCGCGCGCAGGGCATCGATCGGATTAATGCAGGTCGTATTCTGCTTGACCAGCGCGCTGGAGAGGCGGTTGATCACATAGCGCGGGGAGATACCGTCCATGCCCTCGCGCTGCGCCTCCTCCTGCAACTCGCGCACATCCTTCTGCTTGAAGTCCTCCATATCCTCGCCATCGTAGAGCTTGAGCTTCTTCATCAGGCTCATGCCTGCCTTCTTGGACGGCTCCAGGCGCGTCAGCACGGCGAAGATGCTGGCGATGCGTAGGGTATAGGGTGCGATATGCACATTCTGCAGCGAGCTTTGCTTGAGCAGCTTCTCGTAGATCTTAATCTCGTCCGAGACGCGCAGGTTGTAGGGCACCTTGACCAGGATGATGCGGTCTTGCAGCGCCTCCGACTTCTTATTGCCCACGAACGCCTGGTACTCATGCTCATTGGTATGGCTGACCACCACCTCGTCGGCGTAGATCATGCTGAAACGCCCGGTCTTGATGTTCTGCTCCTGGCTCAGGGTGAGCAGGACGTACAGGAATTTCTCATCGCAGTTGTGGTTGACAAACCCGTTGGCGATAAAAGTATTGGAACCGGGCACATTCAGATCCCAGCATTCGGCCTCTCCGTCCTCAATCGAGACCACCTGGTCGTAGAAGAGTGAGGGATTGAGCAGCGTGCTGAGTCCCGGAGGCGACTCAACCCAGCCTTCGAGTTTGTTCAGGACCTTCGTTGCTATCTCGCGCGTGCATGTATTGGTTCCAGTGCGCAGCATATGCAGGGTGGTGTAATCCTCACCGAGAATCTGATAGGCATCCGTGCGTGCCTGATAACCGGTGCCACCTTCGGCTATTGCGCGCGCCATGACGGTCGTTTGCAGTTCATCCGAGATGGCCTGCCAGTATCCGGCAGTATTCGGAATGGTATCGGCCCGTCCTGCGCGCTGCACACCGACCGAAGCCTTTTCGTAAGCCAGCAGTTTGCGCTGTGGCAGAATTCGCATCAACGAAGCCAGCCGGTCCGCGTCCGCACCAGCAGCGGTAATGGTCCAGTAGGCTTTCTTCTCCTGATTCTTTGCTGCCCGCGAGCGAGTTACCACACGCCGCGACACCACGCCGAGATTGAGCAGCACAATCTGGAGTTGCTGAGCCAATATTTCCGAAGCCGTTGTCCACGAAAGTCGTCCCTTGAGATTAACCGTCCCAGCGCCCGCGAAGTAGCCCGCCAGGAATTCCAGCATCGACTCGCGCGAGGATTGCAGCACCGACCAGGGAATCTCTTTCTTGTAGGCTCCGGTTTTGAAGCCCAGGTATTTCAGAAAATCTAGTAAGGAAACACTATTTAGCTGGATGACACCTTGATGTTGGCGTGGAGTGATCCCAAAGAGTTGTTGAGTAAGCTGAATGTAATCAGCTCGAATTTCCTCTTCTACATTCGCCATGCGAATAGTACCATTTGCTTGTACATCGCCTTCCGCAATCAGGTATCCCAGCCAGCGCGCCAGTTCAAGATTCATCCGCTCTGGAATGCGGATACGGGAAGCGAGGACTGACTTTTGCGGTTTCCAGTCGAATATTACATCAGAACCCCACAGATTCTGCCCCTTTTGCAGCACCACCCAATCGCCATTCTGCAATTGATCCATGCGTTTCCAGACCAGCACACCGTTGCTATCTACCACCTGCATGCGGTGCTCATGGGTCCCTTCTTGAGTGAAGCCCCGCCTCGTCATAATGCGCTTCGTCTTACTCAGGCCAGCGCGATAAAGCTGCGCGGTAGTCTCGACGCCCGTGCTGGTCGAAAGCTGGAATTCAATATCGCGCGATTCGCCGACTCCATGTCCCGGCTGCGCAAAAGAGTCCAGTCTGCGAATCCCGTTTTGTGTGAAAACTAGCGAATCGCCCCGTTGACACTTTAGCATCTCGACGAATTCCATAATACCGCGATTTGCGATATTAAGCTCGCCATCAAACCTGTATGCGCGTGGGTCGCTTTCTACGCCAACTTCGCCAATCGTAGAGAGGTCGATGCCGCCTACAAGCTCGCTGATGTCCTGGCTGTTGTGCTGGACAAAGCCATCGGCGACGAAGGAGTGGGTTTCGGGAACGAGCAGATCGTAGACCGGCTCGATGCCTGCCGGGCGCACCTCACGCACGGTCAGCCAGAGATAGTTCTGCCTGACCAGCTCGGCCAATTGCGTGCCTGCCAGTTCGGGCTTCTCGGCCAGCACTGTGCGGGCGCGATTGTAGGAGAGCTGGCGATCGCCGGAGATGATCCGCGCCAGGTAGCCATCGCCGCCGTGCCCGCTGAGAAGCGTCGAGCCGTGTGGCAGATGATCATAGTTCGTCTTGTCGCTGCGTGTCTCGCGCAGAGGCGCGGTCGCCTTACTGCGCAGCGAGGGAATCAGATCCACCAGGTCCAGAACCTGGTCCCCGCGCAGAGTTACATTATGATAGGTCTCACCGTTATCCTCGTGGCTCCAGAGTGAGCCGGCCACGCCCAGATTGAGCAGCAGAATCTGTACCTGGCGAGCAAGCTGGCGTGACTTGCTGGTGTACTTGAACGTATTGGAACCCTGTTTATTGCCGCGCAGAGTCGCATCGCCCCAGAAGAGGCCCTCCAGGAAAGCCAGGACATCCGTCTCGCGGCTGGCCAGGACGCAGGCCGGCACTGCCTTCGCGTGCGAGCCGCGTGCGATGCCCAGTTCTCCGCGCAGCCATGCGCTGAGCGCCTTACTGCTGATCGAAACCTGATAGTTATATGTCTCAGCCTTGTGCTGGGGCACCGCCTCCAGACCGAACAGCGAGCGCGTTCGCTCCACAAAACGCTGGATCAGATCCTGAGAGCTATTTGCAAACCAGGTTTCATAGGAAGTCACGCAGCCCTCGGCGGTCAGCAGGCCGAGCCAGTAAGCCAGCTCAGGTGTCATCGTGCGCGGCTGACGGGGCAGCGGATAAAAGCTTTCGGGTAGCGTCGCGCTGGTTTCGCTAAACACGCGACTCCCGCGCGCCAGCGCCACATAGCTCCCCTCTTGCAATTCTCCAATCTTCGTCCAGACCGCCTCGCCGCTGGGAGTCATGGTCAGCAGGGGATGATTTGCGGTTCCGCGAATGGTATAGCCAAGATTTGTCTCGACCTCATAAATGGGCTGGAAGCCACCGCAATAGAACTTCGTCGCCTTCTCGGGACCATTAATACCCAGGACCGTTGTCTCATAGGGAACAAACTCATCCTCGCGGGGCTTCTGTGGCAATTGGAGGTAGATATCCTCCATTGATTGCAGCCCTTTATCGGTCAGCACCAGCGTATCGCCGGTCACGCACTTGGGATCGGACGGCGTAAACGTCCCGACGCCCACGCGGTATTTCTCGCTGAAGGTGATGCGTTTAACCGGCACCTCCTCGATGCGTCCCCGATACTGCGTATCGACCATATAGCGGCAGTGGGGGCAGAGGTCGCCCTCGACGTAGAGGCCAAACTCGCGCTCCACCTCATCGCGCAGCTCCACAGGAATCAGATGCAGAGGCTCCTCATGCATCGGGCAATCCTTGATCGCGTAGATCGCCCCCTCATCGGTGCGGCTATATGCCTCCAGGCCGCGTTTCAGCAGATAAACGATAGTAGACTTACCGCCGCCGACCGGACCCATCAGCAGCAGGATGCGTTTGCGCACCTCCAGACGCTGGGCAGCGGAATGGAAGTACTCAACGATCTGCTGGAGAGGTTTCTCGATGCCAAAGATCTCCTGGGAGAAAAAATTATAGCGCGGATCTCCGGTTCGGGTCGTCTCGATGCCGGCGTCCATGATCATATGATAAATGCGTTCGTGAGAAAGCCGACTCACTTGCGGCTTTTTGGTAGCAATCTCAAAGTACTGGGCAAAAGTTCCTTCCCACTGTAACCCACGTTCTCGGTCCCTGTATTCCTCTAACCGCTTCACCAGATCCATAGGGTCACCCTCTCTCTCTATGCTGTTAGACTCGTCCCTGCTGGGCGCTAACTGCTGTATGGACACACTAGAAAAGTTAACCGAAATGGCAAACACAAGATCGCGGTCCTTGCGTCGCGCGTAGCGACTCATCTGAGTTTAAAGGGCCGGTCTTGCTCGACATGTCGAGGCAGAGGACCAGCCCTTTACTACGTCGCAGAGATTTGTTGGTGATTTCGCTCCATCTCCTGCCCGTTATTGTTGTGGCAATGCCGATTGGATACAACCGGCACTCTGTTCTCTGTTAAGCCTACCTGGTGTACGTTGCACAATGCTTTTTTCGCAGGTCTAGCGGAGATAATCTCTCCTCAATTTGGAACATCAAGCCAAGAGTTTAGATAAAAAGACCCGCTTTAAAACATCCTTGCCTGATCTTAGGATACCAGTTCAGATGAGCGAATGTCAAGGGTATTTGAGCTTGTAGACAGGGGTGCTTCAACCAGGGGGAGCGTCACCTCAATAGAAGTTCCCTGGGTGCCATTGGGGCCAATGACCAGTTGTCCGTGGGCATTCTTAACCCGCTCCAGCATTCCACTCAACCCATAGTGGCCCGTAGGGCTTGCGTAGTGATCCTGCTCCCCATTGGCATGCTGGCAGAGTCCGGGAGGCAGGCCAATCCCATCGTCCGCGATTTTGAGAAAGACCTGGCCATCCTGGCGGCTGATGTGCAGGAGAACGTTCTGCGCCCGTGCATGCTTCTCAATATTTGCCAGCGCCTCCTGGCCAACCTTCCAGAGCGTCTCCTCGACCGGTTCGGGCAATCCCTCAATATCGGGATGTAGATCATAGGAGACGCGCAGGCCGGTGCGCTGAGCCATCTCGCGGGCATAGCGGCTGAGCGCGCGGCAGGCCGGTTCGCGCTCCAGCACCGGTGAACGCAGATTGGCAATCGAGGCGCGCAGCTCTTTCATGCTCTCGCGCACAATCTCCTTCGTCTCCTCCAGTTCCTGCTCACAGCGCTGTGGATCGCGTTCGCGCAAGCGTTGTGCTGCCTCCAGCTTCACAGAGACAAGCACCAGCGCGTGCCCCAGCGTATCGTGCATCTCGCGGGCCAGGCGCGTGCGCTCGCGCAGCACTGCCAGCTCCTGCTCCTGGGCGGCGGTTTCCGCGAGTTGCCGATGCGCTGCCTCTAGCTCCTCATTGGCGTTGGCAAGCTGCCAGAGCAGCCGGCTGCGTTCGTAGCGTTCGCTCATCAGGTGCTGGATCGTGATGCATACGACTGTCAACGAGGCGAACGTGATGCCGTTTCCTAGCAGACTTCCCCATTGAATCGTTGTGAGCGGCCAGACCAGTAAGCCGAGAGTATTGGAATAACTGAAGAAAATCAGGAGCGTCAGCGCCAGCATGAGTTTGCGATGAAAAAGGGAGAAGGTCATTCCCAGGGCAATAAAGTAGCTCCAGACAAAATTCTGATCAAAAATGCACAGCAGAGTTACAATCAGGTATAAGCTGCACCAGTAGGGCAGCGAATAAAGAAGTGGAGGAGGCCAGTGATCGTCTGGGGTTCGCTCCCTCCATCCTTTCAGTGGTTGTTGATTCTTGCGCCCTCTCAAGATGAGCGAACCGAAGAGCAGTGGAACACAGAGCATCAGCATAAGGATAATCAGCCCGTGCCAATCATGCAGGTAGGCAGGATGGTCTGCAACCGTTCCTATAGCTGAGAAGATGAGCGAAATAATCGAGATACCCATCCAGCCGAGATTGAAGAAGACAAAGAAACGCTGAGAGCGTTGATCTAAACGTGTTAGCTCTTCTTGCATGCTGCCCCCCTTCATGTTTCCTGGCGCATCAGACGTCCCTGCTCTAATCTCACAATCAAATCATACCCGCTCAGATACTTCTCTGCAAGAGGGGGTGAGAACGTGCAGAGCAGCGTGCGTCCCTCGCGTTGGATGCGTTGGAGGTAGGGCCAGATCGCAGCCTGGTCCGCTGCGGAGAGGCCGCTCAGCGGCTCATCTAACAACACCAAGCGTGGATCATGGACGAGAGAGATCGCGAGCGCAAAGATACGTGCCTGGCGGCTGGATAAATCGGCTACCTGTAATGATGGTTCGAGTTCGTAGTGGGTGCAATAGGCAGTAAGCTGCTTGCTATTAAGGTGGACATCATAGTAGGCTGCGAAGCGTTGCAGATAGGCCGCGATCGTCTCACGTCTCGCAAGATCGAGTTGCTGTGGCAGGATGCCCATCTGCCGGCGCACCTCGATCGGCAGCGGAGGAAGCGTTGTCCCCAGGACCCGCACCTCTCCCCTGGTCGGCTGAATAAGTCCCTGAACGCAGGCCAGCAGCGCACTTTTGCCGGAGGCTGGTGGGCCGAGGAGCGCGACGGACTCTCCCTCAAAAATGTCCAGCGTGACATCATGAAGGAGAGTCCGCCGCTCTTGTACAAGGGTCGTCTGATGAAATTCGATCGCCTTTGGGCGCGTCTGCTTGCCGAGCGGTCCGGTAAGATAGCGTGTAGGATAGTCAGCCACGACTTCTACTCCCCCGGTGAGTTCATAGCCTGAAAGGGGACGCTGCCCCCTATGGAGAAAGATAACTCGCGGGAAGAAGTTTGGACAGTGCTAAACGAGCTATCTCCCAGATGTGTCAAAAGTAATAGCCGCCCCGTAGCCCACATTCAGCGTTCTGGCAGCATTCCCGTTGCGCACCGCGATTCCCAGGTACCCGGAGCTATCGCCATAGAGAAATGGCCGTCCGTCCTCCTCTCCATCCGCGAAAAAGCGCCTGCGCTGATCCACGCGTGCCCCCGTTGCGAGAAAAGTGACGACTGCATGCTCTGTGGTGAAGAGTTCGGGAACCATCGAGAGCGGAATGCTGGTAATCAAATTGCCAAAGTTATCGACATGCAAAATATGGGCCTCTATGCTGCTGCCGAAGCGTCGCGCACCGATGCCGGGCAGCGTAATGAGCGTGGCAGGCTCAAGAGCAGGTCCCAGCTTCGGAAAAACCTCGCTAGCATTCCCGGCCAGGTATGCGCCGGCGGGGGCGAAGATATCGCGTCCGTGAAAGGTGGAGCTGACCTGCGGCAGGCGATACGCGGGATTGGCAAGTTCGACCGCGCCATGCACCGTCTGCTCGTTGAGAACGTAGCTGAACAGGCCGTTATCGGGTCCTACAAAGAACCAATCCCCCGCGTGGAGCGCTATCGCGCCGCGACTGCTGCCAACGCCGGGATCGACCACACAGACAAAAACCGTCCCGGCGGGAAAATAGCGATAGGAGCAGGCAAGAATCCAGGCTGCTGAAGCCACGTTCTGCGGTGCCACATCGTGCGTAATATCGATCATCAGCGTATCCGGGGTAATACCCGCAATCACCCCCTTCATGACCCCCACATCCCCATCTCCTTCCCCAAAATCGGTAAGCAATGCCACAACCGGGCGCGTAGAAGAACCGTTCATAGGAAAATTGAGCCGCCTTTCAAGAGAGCAAACCTACGAGAGAACTTTGTCCATTATTGTACGGAACTCTTTTCCAGAATACAAGACAGAGGGTTCGAGACATCAATGCGAAGCGCGAGGGCCGCTCGCTCAAATAGTTGTGTTAAAGTGGCTTATCAAGCGGTGAGCATATGTCAATGGTACTGATAGCTATTATTCTCGCCCAATTGTGTGCTATACTCTTCCCCGATATAAACAAAAAATCGATAGCGGTATTGCCTGACCGGCATGCCACCATCAAGAAAAGCGAACAAAAGCAGGGCTGAACAGAGATAGCGCGATTTTCACAGAAAGCGTGTCATCGGCTTTACCAGTTGCAAGCTTTGTCCAGCGCGAGCAATATCTGGAGGGAGTGCTGGTATGAATGTCACTAGTGGCGGGCCTCACATTCTTCTTTTTGAGCGGGATCAACAACTCACGGCGCTACTTTCAGGCGAACTGGCGCTTGCCGGTTATGAAGTTCACACAGCTCGCACTGCCGTTGAAGTGTTTGATGCAATCGCGCGTTTCCCCATCCGGTTGGTGATGGTCAACCTGGCACAGGCGCAGGCGGGCCGGCGTGAGTTCTGGGTTGCTCTGGATGCGCAGCGGCGTGGCCGTGGCGTCCAGGTTTTTACCTTTCGCTGCGCCAACGTAGGCGGCTATGGACCCGACGATCCTGAGGAGCGGGTGGAGACGGTTCTGACAGACCTGGAGGTCGAGGGGATGATGGGCATCGTGAGGCTGGTCGATGCAGTGCGCGCACGTGTGCCCGGCTCGGCAACGACCAGCGCTTCTCCACGCCAGGCGCAGGGAGCCGGCGGGCAGCAAGAGGTCCTGTATGGCCAGGGTGGCATAGGACGCGCTGGCGAGGTATCTCTGCCGCCACAAGCATCGCCTGCGTATGCACCGGCGCCCGCGCCGATGCATGTGGCTCCCACGATGCCGAACGTGCAACCTTTGCAGGGAACGCTACGTCCACAACTCCCGGAGATGCCCGCTCCGCCTCCGCCGGCCCGACCGGTTGAGCCGCCGCGCTCTGGCCACTCGACCTTCACTGATAAGATTCGCGCGGTTATCTATCCGAGCAGCCGCAGTTTTTCGTCGGTGCCCGAGACCACTCCTTCGCCTTACGGCCTCGGCCCGCAATATCAAAATCCCGATGCTCAGCCGCGTCCGCAGCCAAGCCAGCGTTTTGCGGAAGCGGAATATCCATCGGCAAGCATCAATCGAGAAGAAATGATCTATCAACCACCAGGAAATTCCCTGGCCGCGAGCCAGGTATATCCCTCTTATACAAGTTCTAATTCAGGCGCGCGCCAACCGGGCGAGGAATCGGGGCTTGATCAACTATCGCGTATGTTGCGTGAAAGCCAGCCTGAATTGCCAAAAACAGTTATAAATGGAAATATGCAGAATACTGCGCCACGTCCTGGACTGAGCGTCGATCCGCAAGAGATTCAGGAATTCCGTTCGCAGATGATGCAGGCGGCGCGCTTGGATGAGGCGCATGAACGTTCGGGCATGGCTCAGCCGCGTCCGGCTGCTGCCTCTTCTCCGATGGGCACGCAGTTGCGCGCTTCGCCTATTCAGGATGTGCCCTTTGAGCAGGAGATTACCAACCGCCGGGGGATGAACGCCGGACCTCAGCCTCCCGAGGATGGCGGTCGTCCGGCGATGGCCATTTTGCAGCCCACGCAAATGATGCAGCCGGTTCAGCAGACTTCTCCGGCTCAGTCGAGGGCGCTGCCCCAGCAGCAGTCGCCGCGTGAGGACGAAGCGTCTCTGAGCGACTCCGGTTTTTCGGGGAGGAGCTCGCAGTCGCGTCCGATGGCTTTGCCCGCAACGCCGCTCGCAGCCGCGACCAATTCACAGATCAGGCCGCTCTCGTCGCTCCAGGAGGCGTCTCCACAGACTGCTGCGCCAGACCAGCAGGCGTCTGGCCCGCTGCGCCTTGACGATGCAATGCTGCGGGAGCAGATGCAGAGCGGTTTTCAGCACACGCTGAGCCGTCGGCCTGAGGTCAGGACCAGCGATGATATGCTGCTCGATATTGTCAAAAGCCTGCCACCTATGGCGCCCGCGCCGCAGCCGCCCGCGCCGCAGCCGCAGGTTTTGAACGGGCGCGCCACGCGCTCGTTGGGCAGCGTTTTGCTAGAGGGCCACCTGGTGCCCGAGGAACGTCTACAGGTCGCTCAACACGTCCAGCGCATGCTACGCGGCGTCGATCTCAACTACCAGTTGGGCGAGATCCTGCTCATGTTCAAGCTACTCACCCCCGATCAACTGCTGGCGGCCAGCCTGGTCAGCTACGGCATGCTCTCGACTGTGCAAATTACCGGCCTGGGCCGGATTCGCCAGGAATTGCACGCTATGGGCCTGGAATACGACCTCGAGAGCCTGCTGGTCCTCTTCCGCATCCTCACGCCAGAGCAACTGCGCGAGGTGCGTGCAAGCTGGTCGAGCTAAGAGACATCCAGCGCAAAAAGAGGAGCGAGAGACAGTGTAATAGCCGTCTCTCGCTCCTCTTCTATTCCTCATTCCCGTCGATGCGCTCAATCTTCGCGCCCAGCCCGCGCAGCTTCAAATGCAGGCCCTCGTAGCCGCGCTCGATATGTTCGATGCCGTAGGCGCGGGAGGTGCCGTGCGCGCAGAGCGCGGCCAGGATATAGGAGCAGCCGGCGCGAATGTCGGGGATGTCCAGCGTGGTGCCGTGCAGGGGCGTGGGGCCGCGCACGACGCAGCTATGGACATACTGCTTCTCGCGGAAGCGGCAAGGAATCTCGCCCAGGCACTTGGTATAAAGGCCGATATGCGCGCCCATGCCCATCAGGGCACTGGTGTAGCCGAAGCGATCCTCGTAGATTGTCTCATGCACAACCGACATCCCATCGGCCTGGGTTAGCAGGATCGTGAAAGGCTGCTGCCAATCGGTCATAAAGCCGGGATGCACATCCGTCTCCAGCGCGATAGCCGGCGGCGGGCGATCGTCGCCGATGAAGCGAATCCCCTCGTCGTCGATCTCGAATTGCAGGCGCATTTTGGAGAGCGTATTCAGGAAGGTCAGCAGCGTATCCTGTTGCGCGCCCTGCAAATAGACATTGCCCTTCGTCAGATAGGCAGCAATAGCCAGCGAGACGGCCTCGTTGCGGTCGGAGAGCAGGGTGTGGCTGGCTCCGTGCAGGCGATCAACCCCTTCGATCACGATGCGCCGATCGACCTTGATCTCGATAATCGCCCCCATCTTTTGCAGCAGCTTAATCAGGTCGGTGATCTCCGGCTCCATCGCCGCGTTCTCGATCACCGTGACGCCCTTGGCCAGCGCGGCGGTGATCAGAAAATTTTCGGTGGCCATGACGCTGGGGAAAGGCAGCTTGATCGTTGCTCCGTGCAGCCCGCGTGGATTGTGAAAATAGTAGCGGCCCTCTTTCACCGTCACTTCTGCACCCATAGATTGCAATCCATTGATATGGAAGTCAATCGGGCGCAGGCCAATGCGGTCCCCGCCTGGCATGGGAATGTCCGCCTCGCCGCAGCGGTGCAGCAGTGGTCCCACCGTCAGAATCGCCATGCGGTTCAGGCCGCCGACCTCAGTTGAGACGATCGAGCAATTAATGCCGGGCGTCTGAATGGAGAGCGTGTGATCGTCCAGCCGAACCTGGGCACCCATGTCGCGGCAGAGAGAGATCGTGAGATCGAGGTCGCCGATCAGGGGGACATTACGCAGGGTGCAGAGATCGGTTGTCAGCAGAGTCGCGATGATCATCTTCGTCACCGCGTTCTTGGCACCGCTGATTCTGGCCGTTCCGTGGAGTGGAACTCTGCCTTCGATTAAATAGCTGGGGGTGGATGTATGCATGCTGTTTTCCTGAAAAAGATCAAATACCTGTGAGACTGTTTTAAGAGTTGCCGGGCGCTTCCCAGAGCCAGCGCAGGGCGTTGAGGCGTGAGGGGGGCGCGATGACGTTGCGTTCCCGGCGTGCAGCCGGGGTCCGGTCGTCCTCCAGGACGTCGAGATGATCTAAAAACTGATTGACGCTCTGTGCCACGCCCTCAACCATTAGATAGCCGGCGGGTTTGACCGCATCGCCAACCAGGTAGAGTCCCCGAACGGAGGTCGTCGTTGCCACATCCCTTCCCTGCACCAGCCGATTGACCGGCCACTCTCCGCGATAGGCGCTCATCGTCAGCACGCGGCAGTGCTGCGCGAACGTCTGCTCCCCGAAGAGGGAGGACAGATCTGCCAGGGCCAGGGCCTTCTCCTCTTCGATGTTCGCGCTTTGGATTACCTGGTGGCTGATCAGCAGGTGCTTGCCTGGAGGGGCCAGGCTTGGGTCTGAATTGGTTGGCTGCACCATCCCGGCGATCCTCTGGGTGTCCAGGCAATACATAATCCCCTTGTGAGGGATCAGAGAGACGTCGCTGAGCACATGGACCTTCAGCCCGATGGCCTCTGGCTGCGTCAGGCACTCTGAAGCCTGTTCGCTTTCTTGTTGACGGGCCACCTGTTCCGCGCGCTGTTGTTTGAGCACCTGGGCCTGAGTAATCTGCTGATTTTGCAGCAGCGCCTCGGTCGCGCGGGGTCCAATATCGCTGACCACCAGCGGCGCGTAAAGCGCCATCTCCTCGCCGCTCGCCTTATCGCGCACGCGCACACCTGTCGTCTGACCGTCGGAGAGGAGAATTTGCAAGACCTCCGTGCGCAGGTGCAGTTCGGCTCCCTGTTCAAGAACGTGGCGCTCCAGTTCGCCGGTCAGCGCGCCGCAGCCGCCCTGCAGAATGCCGGGCGCGCCAAAGCGAAACATATGCTTCGTCGTCCGCACAACCTCTTCGGTTGTCACCTGATGAAGTTCCAGGCTGAGGGCGAAACGCGAGATACTGGCGAAGAAAGCGACCAGCTCGGGATTGCGCCGGACATCGATATGGCGGGCCAGCCAGGTGTCGAAAGGCAGGCTGCGCTCAGCGATAGGGAGACGCCGGAAGAACATCAAATAGCCCACGCGCAGAAACCAGAAGAACTGGCGCGGGCCGAAGATCTTGAACACGCCCAGGATGCCGCGCGAGCGGATCTGTCTCCCGCGAACATGGAACGAGCCAAAAACATCGGCATCAAAGATGCGATGGGGAATGCGCAGGCGTTGCAGGGTGCGCGCGAGCACGCCGCTACTGCCGAAAGGCAGCATATGGACCGCGCCGGTGCTGACCTGCGCCCCCTGAAATGTTTTGGCGGTGAAGCGTCCTCCGCAGTGAGGGAGGCGTTCCAGGATAACCACTCGTTTGCCACGCTGGAGCAGTTGTGCCGCGCTAAGCAGTCCTCCCAGGCCGGCCCCGATCACAATTGCGTCAAAGTGTTGTCTTTGCATGAAGATATCCGCCAAAAAAACCGCTCGCTTATGCTGGTCGGCCAGGGTGTTCCTGGAATAATCTGGTTAGGACTATTTCAGGAACACCCTGGCCGCGTGCCTGACAGGCATAGCGTTCCTAGTGATCCTCGCCGATCAGGCTGCGCAGGAGGCTGGTGCATTCTGCCAGCGTATTCAGCACATTCTGGTGAATCTGGAAGACCTTATTGAGCTCGCGCGCCTTACGTGCCAGCTTGGTCACGTACTCGATATCGCGCGGATTATTCATCACATCTTCCATCAACTGGAGCAATTCGGCCCAGGCCAGTTGTTCGCGACTGCGGGCCACATCGGCGATCGTGCTATCCATGCGCTCGGAGACGCGGCGCACGCCGGCGCGCAGTTGATTGGTAGTTTGCGCGATATCCGCCTCATGATTGCGCATGGCCTCCTGGGTTGCGTTCAACTGCTCCTGCAGCGAAGAGACCTGGCCGTCCAGCGTGGCTAGAGCAGCCATCAGGGGAGCCACGTCGGGCAACTGGGGCTGTGGCAGACTGGTCAGGCGCGCAAAAGTCACCCCACTGGTGTCCGCCAGCGGAGCAGAGGTGGAAGAGGAAGCGACGGGGGCCGGCAGCGGGGTCTCCGCGATGGGAGCAGGGGTCGAGGCCGGGGCGGGAGCCACTTCTGGTTCAAGCACGGCGGCTGGTGCGGCGACCGCGCCCTCCTCTTTCGCTCCATCGCCTGGTTCCCACGGGCGCGTGCCAAATTCATCGCTGGTTGAGGCCGTCACCTGGGGATCGTCGCGGGTTGCATACGTCTCGGCTCCGGCAGTGACCATGACCGTTGGCATGCTTTCGATATCAACCTGGCCTGCGGTGCTAGAGTGGAAAAGCAGTTCGTACTCGCCAATGGCTACGCGATCCCCATTTTTCAGCGTATAGGGGACCTTCTCCTCCAGTTGCTGGCCGTTGACAAAAGTACCATTGGCGCTGCGCTCATCGGTCAGAATGTATGCTCCGTTCTCGTAACGGATGGTTGCGTGGCGCCGGGATGTCAGCTTGTCTTTGGACAGGAGAATATCGCTGCTGGGCGCGCGTCCGATCACGACCTCCTGTTTCTCAAGCACAAATTCTTGCAGGACCTCCCCGCTATCGGTTCGCAGCGTTACCCGGGCTGGATTCTCGATCGATGCAAGTGTAGGAGCGGCTTCGTTGACATCTGAGCGCACGGTGGGTACCTCCTGACCATTTGAACTGGCCGGCGCGGTTGGCGGCACCCAGTTCTCTTCGGCGGGCAAGGTCGATTCTCCTATACCTGCCGGTGCCTGCTGCGGAGCGCCTCCCGGTGCCGGCAAACGATTGCCGCAATTTAAGCAAAAGTTGTCTCCCGGTCGCGTTTCGGCGCCGCAATAGGGACATTTATCCATAGCGAAAGTTCCTCCCCTTGATGGCGTATACATGTTGTGTGCGTGTTATTGTGTGCAAAGCTGTTGCCATTATATCAGAACCACTTGTGACCAGTCTACTTTAAGGATCGAGCCGCTCCTTTCCTCAGCCTGTTTTTCCCTCCCGGTATAAAGAACGTTGTGACTGCCATTTTGACAGCCATAAACCGGCGGACGAATAGCGCAGACAGATGCAAACGCTCTGCCCTCGACAGCGCGGAGGAAAGAGGTTGCTTATTGTACTGACCGGGACCTGTAGATTGTGCTACATGAACCACCAGATGCGGCCAACTGTCCGGCGAATGATGCGCCTGATCTGGTGGTAGATGATCCAGGGAATCAGGATGAGCAGAAGCGCAACGATCAAGAAGAAACCGCGTGTGCTGGATGGACCTACGATGGCCAGGGCGATCGAGCCGATCAGCAGCAAGAGCGCGCCCAGGATGACGAAGATGGCAATTTTGAGCAGGCGCTTGGCCTGGGCATCCCCTGGTCCGCCAAAACCGAGGGAGCCGCCGGCGTTCTGAGCGCCCATACCCATTGGCTGCTGGTATTGTTGATATGAGCCTGCTTGAGCCCAGGGCGGGACCTGCCCTTGCTGCTGGGCCGGCGGGGCCTCCCAGGATTGACGATAGCCCTGATCTGTCTCCAGGACATTGCCACAGTTTGTACAGAAACGGCTGTTCCCGTCGATGACGTTCCCACAGCGTGTGCAGGTTCGTTGCATGTCTGCTCCTCCTTGTTATTCCCTGGCGCTGCTATAGACTACCCGGCAGTGGACTCTTGAGCCTCGCCTCAGGAGGCGGGAATCCAGTTCACGTTCGGCTGCAAGCTGTTAAAAATCTGCTGTAAGCTACTTTCGCTGCCAGGACCTGAAAGGACAATGTTGGTTGTATCTTTTGCTCCAGAACAGAGCTGGGTGGGCGTGGTGGTGGGCGTCGCGGCAACGGGGGTGCCCTTGCCCCCGGTTGTCGCTGTCGGCGTGGTGGCAATGCTCGTCGGATTGCATTGGAACGTCACGCTTTGCGACTTGAGCGGCGCCTCAGAGAGGCTCAACGAGCTGTGATCTGGGAGCAAATATCCAATGGTAAAGCTGCCGCCGAAAATGGGATCGTGAATGGTAGCTTGCGCGCTGACCAGGCATGAACCGTTGGGCAGGGATGCAGGAAGATAGAGCGTGAAGCCAAGATTCGCCTTAACCACCGACCAGTCGGTGATCGTCGTTGGCGTGCCCGGCCCCGCCGTCGGGCTACCGGTCGCGACCGGAGTCTGCGTGGCCGTGGCGGTCGCGGTGGCCGTAGCCGTTCCCGAGGGCGTGGCGGTCCCGGTCGCGGTGGCGCTTGGCACAGGCGTGACGGCCCCCTCATCGCGGAAGACCATCAGCGGTTTCGCGCACCAGCCGATACGGCTCAGAGGGCGCGTCGAAGGAGTGGGCGTGGGCGCTGAACTCCCTCCAAACAGGCCAGAGCAGGCGCTCAAGAGTATACTCATCAAAATAAGACCGGCGGCCAGGTAAAGGCCCGCGCGCTGCGCTGGCCGGCCCGCCCTTTCGCTGGGTTGCCCGCCTCGCACCGCGAACCGACGCACTACATGCGACAAAGAAATAGGTCTCCTCATGAAAAACTCCTAATAAGCCGGCCTCACATCCTGCCGGCATTTGAATGATCCGCTTCCACCTGACAGATTATCGTGCATGAACTATGTATGGGTTCTAGTAGCTATGACGAATTTCAAAGCTTTCTGGTATTCCAGATCTCGCCGGGTCTGACTATTATATATCGCTCCCTCGTATGTTTGTCTGTGAAGTCACTCACCTTTTCCCAGCGAGTCTCTCAAAAGGCTTTACAGCCTCCCGATTTAGTGCTACCATTACCCTCTACTACACCAGACATGCTGCCTTTGGCGTGGTGTACTCTGCCTTCTTCTGGCAGGCGTGGGAAACGTTCTGCCTGAGGCGGAAAGTTTTTCTGTCCCGTTTATTCTAAATGAAAGACGGATATCATCCATTACTTTTCTCTAGCGGGCCAAAAGAAGCGCCCTGTAATAAAAACGCATGAATTTGTGCTTTGATACATCTGGGTACCGAAGAGGTTAGGGCAGCCACGTGAACGCGAACGCAAAGCAAATCTGGCAAACGGCACTGGAACGTTTGCGCCAGCGATTCGATACAGCCACGTTTACGACCTGGTTTCAGGCGACGACAGCGCTCTCTTTTCAAGAGAATGTGCTGGTGGTGAGCGTGGGAACGACGTTTTCCCGCCAGCACCTGGAGGCTCGTTATAGTGAGATCGTGCGCTCTATTCTCAGCGAAATCACCGGCAGCGCGACAGAGGTGCGCTTCGTGGTAGAGCATGGGCCGGTTGGGCCGGAGGAGGATCTGGCCAGCCTCGCGCCGCCAGCCTCGCCTCTGCCCGTGCAGAAACGCGGCTATCGCTCTTCCCGGGGCCGCCTGGGGGCGGTGCGGCGCGATGGCTCCCTATCTGAGAACGAGGCGTTGTTTGCCGCAAATTCGGCCCCGCCAACGCTCTCCCGCCTGGTTGCACATCGCAGCCCTGACGGCACCTCGCCGGAAGCTTCTGGCACGGATGGGCGCTCCGCCGACGTTCAGAGCATCCAACCAGGACTCTTTTTTGGCGGCGAGGGCGTGCTCAATCCGCGCTATACGTTTAGCTCTTTTATTACCGGAAAATCAAACCAACTGGCTCATGCGGCCTCCCTGGCAGTGGCAGAAAATCCCGGCCATGTCTATAACCCGCTGTTCCTCTACGGCGGCGTCGGGCTGGGCAAAACGCACCTGATGCACGCTGTGGGGCATAGAGGCGAGGCGGCGGGACTGAATGTCCTGTATGTCACCTCCGAAAAGTTTACCAACGAGATTATTAACGCGATCCGTTTCCAGAAGACAGAGGAGTTTCGCGCCAAGTATCGCCAGATCGACATTTTGCTGGTCGATGATATTCAGTTTATCGCCGGCAAAGAATCGACTGAAGAGGAATTTTTTCACACCTTCAATAGCTTGCACAGCGCGAATAAACAGATCATTGTGACCAGCGACCGTCCTCCAAAGGCCATTCCCAGCTTGCAGGACCGCCTGCGCTCGCGTTTCGAGTGGGGACTGCTGGCCGATATTCAGCCGCCTGAGTACGAACATCGCCTGGCGATTCTGCGCTCTAAAGCCGAGTCGCTGCGCTTCGCCGTTCCTTCTGCGGTCATTGAGTATGTGGCGCGTCCGCAGTGCAATAGTGTACGCGAACTGGAGGGTGCGTTGAACCGCGTGATTGCTTACGCGACCCTCCACGACGCTGCGCTCTCGGTGGACCTGGCCGCGCAGGCGCTGGAGAATGTGTATGGCGATGCACCTGCCAGACCTCCCGTCTCGCGCACAATGTTGACGGCCAGCGTGGTCCTCCAGGGCGTATGCAGCTATTATCACGTCGAGGTGGAGCGCATTCGCAGTAAGCAGCGCGACCGCGAGATCGTCTGGCCGCGCCAGGTGGCGATGTATTTGATGCGCGAGGAGACGGATGCCTCGCTGCTGCAAATTGGCGCAGAACTGGGTGGGCGCGATCACACGACCATCATTCATGGCTGCGAGAAGGTTCGCGCTGAGATGGAGCGCGATGAGAAGGTTCGCCGGGAGATCTCTGAGGTGCTGGATTCGTTGCGCGCAGCCTCCTGACTTTTCCGCCCCGCGTTCCCTTAACGCTCCACGATGGGACGCTGCGCCTCCTGGAGATGGTGAGCCAGTGCCTGGTGATAGTCCTCCCCGTTGACGCTGCTCGGATCTGTGTGGATAATCACCTCGGAGACGCCCTGAATCTCATGGAACAGGCGATGCCGCACCTCTTCGGCGATTGTGTGGGCCTGGAGCAGGGTGAGTTGCGCGTCTACCTCGATATTCATCGCAATATGCAGGGTGTGTCCCACCCAGCGCGCCCGCACGCCGGTTGTGGCCTCGACTCCCTCTACGCTGCTGGCCGTCTCGATGATGGTCGGCACAATGCGCGGATCTACCGCGTCGAGCAGGCGCTGGAGGACGCTGCGCGAGGTGCTATACACCACGCTGACGATTACCAGGGTGATGAGCAGGCCCGCGATCGGATCGGCCAGGGGCAGGCCAAATCGAACGCCCAGCAGACCTGCCAGCGCAGCCAGCGAGGTCAGGCCATCGATGCGTGAGTGCTGGCCATCGGCCACCAGTGGAACGCTGTTGATGCGCTTCCCCACCGCGATCTTGTACTGCGCCATCGCTTCATTGCCGATACAGCCGATGGCCGCCGCGAGCATGCTCAGGTAAATCTGCGTGGGCACGCTGCCGCTGGTCAGCTTGAGAATCGATTCGACCGCTCCTGCGACTGCGCTGGCGATGATGACCAGCACGATAAAGACCCCGGCCAGGTCTTCTGCCCGGTGATAGCCATAGGTATAGCGTCCGTTGGCCGCTCGATTGGAGACGACGAAGGCAATCCAGAGCGCCACGGTGGTCAGCACATCGCCCATGTTGTGAAGCGCGTCCGCAAACAGGCCCGCGCTGCCTCCTACCAGCGCAATCAACAGTTGGATCAACGAGACCAGGAGCATACCGGCGGTCGAGATCTGTACGGCGCGCAGGCCGGCTCGATTGCCATAGAGGTCGGCGTCGACGCGTCCATGCTCATGCTCATGTCCGCCGTGTTCGTGTGCGTACTCGTCATTCCCATGGTCGTCGTGTGTATGCGCATGCTCTCCGTGCTCATGGCTGTAATCGTGATTGTGCGCGTGCTCTGCGCGCTCATGAGTATGTGAGGAAGAGTCAGGTTCCCCAGGCTCATACTCGGTTGAGGGACGATCTTGCATGGCGCTCTGCCTTTCAAACCAGGAAAAACTTGCTGCCGATAAGGACATTCTCTGAGAGAGATTATATCTCGTTTCTGGAACGTTTTAGAAAGCGTGAGATGATACGCGTCTGATCCTGATGACAACGCTGAGGTTTTGTAGTAGACTAGCACAAGTAACTCATAGTGCTGGAGTTTTTTGAACCTACAACTTTTTTAACGGTCAATACGTCTATAACAACGGTACACCTTTTTCCCAGAAAAAAAACAGGTGTGTGGTAGACTAAGCATGGACACATCAAACGATTACTATGCTGTGCTGGGTGTGGATTCCCAGGCGAGCGCCGGTGCCATTAAGGCTGCCTTTAAAAAACTGGCCTTGCAGTACCATCCCGATGTCTACAAGGGAACCGATGCCGAGGAGCGCATGCGCAGCCTGTTAAAGGCGTATCAAACGCTCAGCGATCCAGAGGCGCGTAGAGAGTATGATGCTCTCCGGCGGAATGGGGGTCGCGTGGATGGAGCTGCGCTGCGCAAGGAGCGGGGCCCCGACAGGCCAGGACGTTTCGCCTTCCCTGATTTGCAGCAGACGCCGACCACTTCCCTGTCGCTCTCTGTGGATGGGATAGCCTACCAACTCTCATCTGCCCAGGCGGAGAGCTTGAAATGGGATGGTTTCGTGCGTGGACGGGCGTCAACTACTGCGGGAGGCTCCTATACCTGCCAACGCTGCCATCATAGCTGGAAGGCAGCGGGCGGCGCACGCCCTTCGCTGTGTCCGGCCTGCCACGCCGGCGATTGGGATGAGTATCTGCTGCTGCGTTGCACGCATTGCCGAGCCGTTTTTTCCAGCAAAGAGATTCGCGATCCGCTGCGCGGCAATAATCTCTACTATCCCTACGATCTCTTTCCGCTCTGCCCCAACTGTCGGCGCTCGCAGTGGTGTCCCGCCGAGAATATGCGGGTCGATGCCTTGCGTGCAGCGGCGGCCCGCCGCAGCGCGCTGCTCTGGAGCGCCGCGATCGGCGTCTGTGTGCTGCTCATTGCCTTGCTCGCCCTGGCAGTCTTGAGATAGACGGCAGAGTGTTCGGGGCCAGAGGGTAACGAGAAGGCCGGGAGTCCTCGGATTGTACAGAGGATTCCCAGCCTTTCCGGGTGCTTTCAAACGACTTAGTTATTCGCGTTACTGATCTTGATAATGCTGCCCGTCGTGCCGGTAAACTGAACCTTGACCTTGACCGCCTGGCCGCTGGTAATGGCGCTGGCATTTCCGCCGAAGTCGCTCAGATCGGCGCTGCTGCTAATCGCGTAGCTGAACGTGCGATTCCCCACAGTGAAGTGCAGGACGTGATCCGAGCCGACCGCCTGGGAGACGTGCCCCTGGAAATCGACGGTATTCGCGTCGGCCTGATCTCCCGCGTCAGCCAGTTTGATCTTCTCCGCGACAAACCCGTTCGCGCTGGCCAGCGCATCGACCTTGACGGTCTGCCCGGTACTCAATTGCGCGCCGTTCAGGCTGGAGAGGTCCGTCTGCGCGTTGATTGCTACGGTGAGCGACGAGCCATCGGGCAATTTCGCCGTCAGGCTGCTGCTGCTGGCGCTCTGCACCGGGCCGATGAAGGAGATGCTGTCGGTCCCATTAGTAGTTGAAGGCGTCTCGCCAGCTTCGGGCGTCCCAGTCGCCTCAGGTGGCTCATTGACGCCGGGAGTTTCATTGGGAGACAGTGTTGGATTGGTGCCTACGGTAATCGAGAAGCTGCCATCGCTATTCTGTGTCACCTGGATGGTATATTTCTTTCCCACCTGGCTCTGCAAGGTCTGAACCTCCTGATCGCTCAGACCGCTGATCGTATATGTCTGGCCATTGACATCGAGTGTTACCGAGTGATGGGCGGCGTCCACGCCGGTAATCGTACCGGTAATCGAGGTAATACTGCCACTGCTGCCGACGCCTGCGCAGGCAGTGAAGAGGACCAGAAGTATGATCCCGAGTGCGCTCAAAACAAATTTTCGCCAGAGATGCGTTTTTGTCATCGTCTCTCCCCTTGTTTTTACAAGACCTATTCTGTAAGCATAGTCACAGACACTCACTTTCCCTGTATCCGAGGCGCACTTTCCTTGTTACAAAGGACTTTACCTGATTTCGCCGGGAAAAGATATGCATTTTTCCACCGGAAGCATGTGAAATACACCACGAAGCATATGGTATAGTTTTGAGAAGACAACTCATACAAAGGGGGGTATCTATCATGCCAGGACCTACGTTGCGCAGAGGAGTGTATCCGCCCCTGCCGACCTTTTTTGATGCCAACGAAGATCTCGATCTGCATACATATCGCCGACATATGCAACATCTGGCTGGCACGGGGCTGGCCGGCTATGTGGTGATGGGAACCAATGGCGAGGCCGTGCATCTCAGCAAGGACGAGCGCATTCAGGTAATCGAGGTTGCGCGCGAAGCGGCGGGCGGCGACGCACTGATCATTGCGGGCTGTGGCGAGCAGTCCACGCGGGCCACGATTGAGAATTGTCGCAGCGCGGCTCGCGCCGGTGCCGATTTTGCCCTGGTGTTGCCGCCTTTCTATTTCAAAGGACGCATGAGTGACCAGGCGTTGCTCGCCCATTACCGGGCGGTGGCAGATGCCAGTCCTCTGCCGGTCGTCATCTACAATATGCCGGCCAGCACCGCCGGCCTGGATCTCAACGCGGCCACGCTCTGCGCGCTGGCGGACCATGAAAATATCGTCGGCGTGAAGGACAGCGCGGGCGACATGGCGAAGCTGGCGCAGGTTATTGGCCAGGCTCCGGCCAGCTTCGCGGTCTTCGCCGGCAGCGCCGGCTATCTCCTGCCGGCTCTTGCGGTCGGTGCGCGTGGCGCAGTCGCCGCCCTGGCGAATATCTTCCCGCGTCAGGTCTGCCGACTCCAGAAATTGTTTGAACAAGGCCAGGTGGCGGAAGCGCAGCGGCTTCAGGTGCTGCTGGCTCCCGCCAATACTGCCGTAACCACAACCTATAGTGTGCCGGGTCTGAAAGCGGCTCTAGAGATTGTCGCCGGCTACGGCGGGCACATGCGTTCGCCGCTTCAACCGCTGGGAGAAGCAGAGCGGAAACGGCTGGCAGAGATTCTCAGCTTGGTTCCGGCCTGATTTTGTTGGCGGCGCCGGGGAAAATCAGGGAGTCACAGTGAAATCGACGTGTTGCGCCAGCATTTTATCAGCACAGGTTTTATCGCTGGCCCAATAGAGTTCCACATACGCCTGGCCGGGGCTGCCGTAGATTGCATAGGTATAGCTACTGCGGCTGCTCGCCTTGACCGCCTGTTGATAGGTTGTGACCGGGTTTGGGTTCCCGTTGAGGTACCAGTAGGAACAGACCGCGCCGCCCGTGCTTGGCGGATGCAGCTTAAAGATCACGTACATATTGCTGCCAACTTTGAAGGTTGTGGTCGGCTGTGGCTGCTGCGAGCCGGTTGGAAGGCTTGCAACCATCTGCGCGCCATCGATATACTGCTGGCCGGGATAGGTGGTGCCGGTCGCAGAGGGCGAGGCGCTGGTCGTTGGGGACGCGCTGGCTGTCGGGGACGCGGCCGTTTGCGGCGTGCTGCTGCCGGCGGTGGGAGTCTGCGCGCCGGTACTGGCCGTGTTTGGCGCGGGGCCGCCGTTGCCAGAGAACGCTAACACGGCTACCAGGCCCAGAATCAACCCGGCGACAATGACACAAAGACCTGCTACCACAAAGATCGAGCGCGGATTTGACCGGTTTTTCGGTGGAGGCACGGGCCGCCTGGGGGTAAACGGCTGTCGTTCGCCTGCCGGCCCCCGATTGAATTCGTCCACACCCTGCGGCCCGGACTGCTGTGAGTATCCCTGCTGCGTAAAAGGACTGTACCCTCCGGGTACACCTGCCTGGCCCCAGGAATTTTGCTGAGGGGCTCCTCCCATATTGCCCCATCCCGCCTGCTGCCGCGTGGCCCCTTGAAATGCGTTCAAAGGCATGCCGCAGCGTGGACAGTTGCTCAGATTGTTCCCTGGCGCAAGCGGTAAACCGCAATTTAGACATCTCATAAGCACAGACCTCTCATGTGATTAGGGAATCCAGATCGTCACACTGAATTCAACGAAGAGATCCCCGATAAGTTGCCAGGCAGGGATGAATGGGCTATGGGCGCGAAAAATTTGCATAGACATGCGTCAGCCCCTATGCTATACTCATCACAGTTAGGTGATAGCCGGAAGAGGGTATAAGACGTGGTGTATGAATACGTAAAGCGTGATGTTGCCGACGCCGATGCGGGACAGGCAGAGGTCGTGGCAGTTCTGGCGCAACACGTTTCCCGCCTGCGCGCTTCTCTCCAGGATGCTCTCGGGGCTCGTTCCGGGCCAGAGGAGGGGAGCGATGCCTGGCTGCTTCTCAATGCGTTGATCAGCCACGAACGCTCTGAATTCATTGCGCAGTTTGAGCAATCCGGTCGCGCGCTGGCCGAGCAGGGGGGTAAGCTGGAGACGCGTTTGCAGGGTCTGCAAATTTGTGTGGATGCTCTGGTCAACGAGTGCAAAAGCTTGTTTGCCGAGCAGCCCCGGCTGCAATTCGACGCGCTCTCTCTGTTGCTCCAGTTACATTCCGCTGCCCTCCTGGCGCTGACCAGAGGCTATCAGGGCGTGATGGAGCGTGTGATGGAGGAGCGCAAGGAACTCGGCGATCACCTGGAGCGACGCCTGCAAACATTGCAGCGCATCAATAGCATCAGCAATTCGGCGGTTGACCTGGACCAGACGCTTGAGGTGACGGCGCAAAAGGTGGCAGAGGAGCTGGGCGTCGATCTCTGCTCAATCTTCTTCTACGACGAATTGCAGCGCATCCTGACCCTGCGCGCGACCAATGGTCCGCGTCCCCTGGGCGGGATGCACTATGTTCTGCGCCTGGGCGAGGGCTATAGCGGCTGGGTTGCAGATAAAGGCCGTCCCCTGTTGGTCCGGGATACGCTGGCCGAGGCGGCGTTCGCCTCCGAGGCGCGCGTCTATGGCCCGGAGTATCGTGGCTTGATGGCCCTGCCGATTATCTTTTTTGGCAACGTCGAGCGCCTGATCGGTGTCATCAGCGTGCAAACGACGGAGCCGCGCGACTTCTCCGGCGAGGAGATCAATTTCCTGGAGGTGGTGGCGGGCATTATCGCGATTAACAGCGAGAATGGGCGCCTCTACGAGCAGACCGATGAGCAATTGCGTCGCAAAGTTCATGAACTGGCGACCATTCACCGCGTCACCGGGATTATTGCCTCCACCCTCGACCTGGACCGTGTGTTGCAAATCATTACGACCCAGGCAGTGCAGTTGAGCGGCGCCGAACGCTCCTGCATTTTTGAGCTGGACCCCACTCACCAGCACCTGGATGTGCTGGCCCATTACGGCCTGCATGGTGCAGATGTCAGCGGAATTCATGTCCCCGTCGGCCAGTGTTGCGCCGGGCGAACGGTGGAGACGGGGCAACCGACACGCGCAATCGATTGTCTATACAGCGACGAGCGTTGTTTTCTCCGCCAGGACCCGATGGTTTCTTCAGATATCCATTCGGTGCTCTGCGTTCCTCTCCAGGTCAAACGCAAGGTGCTGGGCTGCATCTGTATCTATAGCAGTCACCGCCACCTGCTCAGCCCGGAGCAGATGCAACTGGTCGTCACCTTTGCCAACGAGGCAGCTATCGCGATCGATAACGCCCGTCTCTACGAGGAGACGAGGCGCGGCCTCGAACTGAAATCGGTGCTTCTGCGCGAGTTACATCATCGCGTCAAGAACAACCTGGCAACGGTTGCAGGCATTCTCTCGTTACAGCGCCGCCGCACCAAATCGCCCGAGGTGCGCTATATCCTGGCCGAGAGCGTCAACCGCGTCCAGGGACTGGCCGCGACGCATGATTTGCTCTCGCATGAGGATGTCAGTGAAGCGCGCGTCGATGAGATTGCGCGCAAGATTGTGGGTGTGGCCAATGCGAATATGCGGCCCCCCGAGACGCATATTACGTTTGAAGTCGTTCCGTGTGATATCGTCATCCCTTCGCGTGCAGTCGTTATCCTCGCGCTGGTCTTGAACGAGATGGTTTCAAACGCGATGAAACACGGTATGAGAGGCATGACCGAGGGCAAGGTTTCTATTCGGGGCTACGAGGAGCGTGGCCAGATTGTAGTCGAGGTTCTCGATACTGGCGCTGGACCCGCCGAACCGGTGGAAGAAGAGAGTAGCGAGGGCCTGGGTCTCTCTCTGATTCGCAATTTGATCGGCGATATTAAAGGTCAATTTACCCTGCGCCGCACAGATGAAGTGCCGCCGCGCACCTGTGCTGAGGTTCGCTTTCCCCTGGAACAGCGTCCCTCATAGCGCCAGGCTTTCCGAGCTATCGGGGGTCTTTGTGGAGGTTGCAACAGATGGAAAATCCTGATGTTTCGCAAAAGCGGGTGCAGTTCCCAGGTGGTCAGGAGAGGCCCGCGCGTATCCTTGTCGTGGAAGATGATGCGAGCATCCAGCATGTGCTCTGCGTCTATCTCAAGCATTCAGGCTTTGATGTGCTGGGAGCCTCAGATGGTCAGGAGGCCATCGCCGCAATTCCCGAATTTTGCCCGCAGTTGATTGTGCTGGATTTAATGATGCGCCCGGTAGATGGCTGGGAGGTTTTGCACTGGTTGCGTGCCCGCCGGCAGGCGATCCCTCCGGTGCTGGTGCTGACTGCGCTGACGCAACTGGAAGACCAGGTGCATGGGTTTGAAGCCGGGGCGATCGAGTATCTCACCAAGCCCACCCAGCCGCGCATCATCGTCGAGCATATTCGCAAGATTCTCGCCCTCTCAAACGAACAGCGCACGCTTTTACAGCGCGAACATCAGGAGCAGCAGCGCAAAACGCTGGATCTTATCTCGGCTCCTCAGCCCGACGAGTTCATCTACTGAGACGCACCGCCGTCAGGGGCTGCCCGCAGCGTGTGCAGAAGCGGTCGCGAATGCGATTCTCGAACCGGCAGTAGGGGCAGGGGTTGAGCATGTAGCGGCAGCCGGTGCAGAAGCGCATCTCTGCGGAATTTGGTCGCTGGCAGTTTGGACATGGATAAAGCGGACTGGTTGGCTTTAGCTCTATGCCCCGTGATGTGGGGATGGGCGGAGGATAAGCCTGGCTGCCGCCAGAGCCTTTCACTGCCTGGTCGAGCGCGTCGGCCATGGAACTGGCCCGCTGGTAGCGAAATTCCGGTTTTTTCTGCAAGGCGATCAGGATGACATCGCGCACGGCGGGCGGGATCTGGGGGTTAAAGCGCCGTGGATCGGGTGGGTCCTCATAGATCTGGCTGTGAGCGAGCGCGGGGTAGTTATCCCCCACAAACGGCGTCCGCCCGGTCAAACACTCGAAAAGCATGATACCGAGCGCGTAGATGTCCGCGCGCCCATCGACCTGCTCGCCTTTGCATTGCTCCGGCGACATATACTCCGGCGTCCCCACGCCCGCGCCGGGACGCGTCAACTCTTTGGTTCTCTCCAGCACCTTTGCGATGCCGAAGTCGGAGAGAATCGGGCGCGTGCCCTGGTCCATCAAGACATTGACCGGCTTGATGTCTCGGTGGATAATGCCCTTGCGATGCGCATAGGAGAGAGCGTCCGCGAGTTGTTTGAAGATGTTGTTGACCTCTTCCAGGTCCATCGACCTGATGCCGCCGGGCCGCTCTGGCATGGTATCGATCTGCTGTTTCAGCGTCCCGCCGTCGACCAATTGCATGACAATATAGAGATGGCCATTTTGCTCGTTGAAGTCATGGATGGTCACAATGTTCGGGTGCGAAAGCCCGGCCACCATCTTCGCTTCCAGGTTGAAGCGATCGACGAAATTGCGGTCTGCAGCATACCAGGGAGGGAGAACCTTGACGGCTACCTCCCGGCCAAGATTTTCCTGGATGGCGCGGTAGACGCGTGCCATGCCTCCCTGGCCCAGCGGAGCCAGAATTTTGTAATTTCCAAGTGTTGCGCCAATCAGGGGGTCTTGTTGCATAACCTGCTCTATTGCACTCTCCTTAAAGCGGTTCGTCGATTATCTGTCTCTGGCCGTGCTCGCTCTGGCTGGTAGTGAGAGAAAATCTGAAACCGTCGATAGACAGCGTGCGTCAAAAAGACGCGCGATTTCCCTCAATCAATCTATTCGGCCCGCGACGGTAGAAAAGGGCTACAGTGCGAACGGGAGCGCATGTCCTGGCGGGTGAAACCAGGAGTTTCACATGCCATATAAGGTGAGGAACTATCGCATGCGCTCCTCATTGCACGCATTTAGCGCCTGCCGAAGACCAGCACTGTCTGGCCCAGTTGGATTTTATCACCATCCTGGAGCGGATAGGGCTGATACTTGGTAACGGGCTGCCCATTGACCTTTGTGCCATTGGCGCTGCCCTCGTCTCTGAGCGCATAGTTGCCGTTTCCCTGACTGATAATCGAGGCGTGCAGGCGCGAGACGGCCAGGTCTTCCAGGAAAATGTCGCTTTCGCGGCTGCGACCAATACTCAGGGCCTCTTTGCGTACCTCATAGACTCGCCCTGGCTCTTTCCCCTCTTCGATACGCACCATGCCCAGGCGACCAGGAGCGACGCCGCCCATTGCCATGCCGGCTGCGCTGCCGCCCGCCCGAAGGACGGTGCGATCGCTGTCCGGCCCTTCAACGACACCGCCAAAGCCCTGTTGCTGGACCGGCGCCGGCTGTCCCCACGCCGGCCCACCGGTCGGCTGTGGCGGAGCACCGGCTCCCCAGGGGTTTTGTGCCGGCGACTGCTGGGCCGGCTGTCCCCAGTTCGGACCAGACCCGCTGACGCCAAAACCTTGCTGGGCGGGCGCGGGACTCTGAGCGCCCCAGCCGGCCTGCTGCTGCGGTGCCTGTGACCAGGGGTCCTGAGTCGGCGCTGCCTGCGCGGGAGGAGCGCCCCAACCGGCCTGCTGCTGAGCGGGCGCGGGTGTGCCCCAGCCCTGTTGCTGTTGCTGCTGATCCCAACCCTGCTGTTGAGCGGGAGGAGCGCCCCAACCGGCCTGCTGCTGAGCGGGCGCGGGCGTGCCCCAGCCCTGTTGCTGCTGCTGATCCCAGCCTTGCTGTTGAGCGGGAGGAGCGCCCCAACCGGCCTGCTGCTGAGCGGGCGCGGGCGTGCCCCAGCCCTGTTGCTGTTGCTGCTGATCCCAACCCTGCTGTTGAGCGGGAGGAGCGCCCCAACCGGCTTGCTGCTGAGCGGGCGCGGGCGTGCCCCAGCCCTGCTGTTGCTGCTGATCCCAGCCCTGCTGTTGGGCGGGAGGAGCGCCCCAGCCCTGCTGCTGAGCGGGAGGAGCGCCCCAGCCCTGCTGTTGCTGATCCCAGCCTTGCTGAGCGGGAGGAGTGCCCCAGCCCTGCTGTTGCTGCGGATTCTGAGCGCCCCAGCCGCCCTGCTGTTGTCCCCACTGATTATCTCCAGACATACCTGCTCCTTGCGGATTCCACTGGCCGGCACCTGGCTGGCCAGCTTGCCAGCCGGGGGTCCCGGAAGCGTTATTTTCGTTCTCTTTCTTTTTCTTTCCACTGCTACGGAAGAGCATGAGTGCCACCCCCAGAATAATGACCGCTACAACTAAGATCGCTCCCGCTATGACGTAAGAGTTCGCATAAAACGGGGTCGACGAAGTTCCCGCGGCTATGACTACTAACGTGAGATCCTCTCTCATGTCGTTCACCTTCTCCTGGTTGTAGGAGCGAAGCGTATGACTGCACTGCCCTACGAGACCTTTTATCGCAATTCAAAACGCACCTCAACGCTGCCGAAGCGAAGAATGTCGCCATCCTTGAGCGGCCGTTCTTCGTATGGTGTTAAGATTTCGCCGTTCAAACGCGTCTTATTTAACGCATTGAGATCCTCGACAGTAAACTGTCCATGTTGATTGCGCAGGTAAGCATGACGTCGCCCAACTGTCTTGTCGGCCAGGTTGATCTCCGGGAAAATGCCGAGCACAGGGTCCTGGCGCCCGACAACCATCAGATCCCTGTTCAGTGCGATAGCCTGGCCACTGGAAGCAACCAGCAAGCGAGCCTGCTTCTTTGGAGGAGGTGGTGTTTGTTTGCTAAAACCTTCCTCTGCTTTTGCCCTGAGGCGCCCCGGCTGCTCTTTCTGTTCCTGCTCGCTACCTTCTCCACGTCGCTCTTTCAGATCATGAATTTCAGAAAGAGAAGCCTGGACACGCTGCTGCAACTGCTCAAGGGCGTTGATGAACTCGCGCGGGGTGCTGTAACGATCCGTCGGCGACTTCGCCATCGCCTTCTGCATAAACAGATCCACTTCTCGCGGGAGCTCTGGCCGCACCCGGCAGATAGACGGTACCTTGTCATTCATATGTTTGACGACAATATCTACCGCCGTCTCTCCTTCAAAGGGTGGATTCCCGGTCAGCATTTCAAAGAAAACCGCTGCCACCGAGTACAGGTCAGAGCGCGTGTCCGCAGAACGTCCACTTTCGGCCTGCTCAGGCGGGATATAGTACGCCGTCCCCATAAAGACGTTCGATTGAGTCAGCGTAACCGTCTCCCGGCTGCGCGCCAGGCCGAAATCGGTGATTTTCACAACATCCTTGCTGTTAATCACGATATTTTGTGGTTTGATATCGCGATGAACCACGCCATGCCGGTATGCTGTATCGAGCCCCTCGCAAATCTGCCGTGTATAGTCCAGTGCGCGCAGTGGTTCCATTGGACCATGCGTCAGGGTGTGGTATTTCAGATTTTGCCCGTCTATATAGTCCATGACGATATAATGCAGATCGTTATCGTCTCCATAGTCGAAAATACGTACAATGTGAGGATCGCTCAGTTGCAAAAGTATATGCGCCTCGCGCTGGAAACGCGCCAGAAGCTCGCCATCGTCGGCGAATTCAAAATGCATGATTTTGACCGCGTAGATGCGATTGTTTTTGGTGTCGCGCGCAATATAGACAGTTGCGAAACTACCTCGTCCAAGCTCATCAATGAGTTTGTAACGTCCTTTGATGACACGTCCTATCATGTCACCACTCATTAATTTTGCTCCTTTTTCAAAGGCTATTCCTCGCGGCTATTATACACCATTCAACAGGGAATGTCATAGCCACGTGTTTTTGCCTTTTTCCTCTCATTACAGTGAAACGGTTCAGGCAGGCAAATGGGCATGCGGCTGACCATCTCTCCTAAAAAGAGTGGCGCTGTCTTCTTTCGTTCTCCTATGCTATAGTATCTCTAGCAGGCCGATTTTGCCACAAATTTTTTGAGGATGGGCACTATGGCGCGCATTCAAGGCATTCTACTCGATATTGACGGCGTTTTGCATGTGAGTATGGCTCCTCTTCCCGGGGCAGCTTCAACCCTGCGCTGGTTGCAACAAAAGGGCTACCCGCTGTGTTTTGTCACCAATACAACGACCGCTGCCCGCCATACTCTGGCACGAAGTTTGCAGGCCATCGGTCTGCCCGTCGAGCAGGAGCAGCTTGTGACGGCCCCGGTCGCTACTGCCGCTTATGTACGCCAACATTATCCAGGCAAGCGTTGCTGGCTGCTGACCAAGGGGGATACCGCTGAAGATTTTGCGGGGATTGAACTGGTCGAGGAGCGGGCCGATGTAGTGGTAATTGGCGGGGCCGAGGAGCTGCTTTCGTATGAGACGATGAACAGGGCGTTCCGTATGCTTATGGACGGCGCAGACCTGCTGGCTATGCATACGAATCGTTACTGGAAGACCGCCCAGGGCCTGCAACTCGATAGCGGTCCCTTTGTCTACGCCCTCGAACTGGCCTCCGGCAAACGCGCCACCGTACTTGGCAAGCCCAATCGCCTCTTCTTTGAGCAGGCGCTGCGCATACTCGGCACGTCCGCCTCTGCAACGATCATGGCCGGAGACGATCTGGAAAACGATGTTTATGCCGCCCAGCAGGCCGGCTTGCGCGGTCTGCTCATCTGCACCGGCAAGCACGGGGCCGACTCGCCTCTCTTAGAGCGTATCCAGCCGGACGCGATCCTGGCATCGATTGCGGATTTGCCGGGATGGCTGGAGCGAAAAGCGTAAGATCGGTTTTACGCATCAGCCGTTTTTTGGTCCTCAGAGATTACTTCCTCGGCAACTCCTTTTTCAAATGCTTCGCGTGTCTCCTGTCAGTCTTCGGGTTTGTGATGTGGTGGGACGAATCTGTTCCCCTGGAGAATACTGGACGAAACCGGATCTGCTAATTCCAGGCCCTTTTTCACAATCTCATAGACAAAGAGATCGGCTTCCTGGCGATTCTCCTTCAGGATCTCAATTTCGGCGAGACTGATCCAGCGGAACTCGCTATTTTTAGACCATTCGAGTTGTGGATGCTCTAAATCTCCATCGATCTCGACCAGGAAGTCCACCTCATATATTTCATCGCCATTCCCCGTCTTTCCGTCGTAGACATCAACGATTGGTCCAATGCGTGCGAGCTTCCACCCGGTCTCTTCGCGGATTTCCCGGCGCAGGGCCTCTTCAAGAGTTTCGCCAGGTTCTACATGCCCTCCAACCAGGTCCCAGCAGCCGGGCCAGAGCCGCCTGGTAAGAGATCGCTTTTGTACAAATGCCTGCCTCTGCTCATTTAGAATAATTGCTCCGACCAGGCATTGTTTCCCAGCAGACTCAGCTTTTGCTTGCAGTTCTGCCAGATAGTGTGAAGATATCTGTCTATCCATGAAACCTCGCTCTCTATTGCTTTGCTAGCATCTCCTGATATACCTCAAACGTCTGCCGTGCAATCCGCTCCTGCGTATAATTCTCCAGTACGCGTCGGCGTCCCTTCGCGGCCAGTTCGGCGTAGAGCTGGGGATCGTCCAGCAACTGGCGCACGCGGGCAGCGAGTTCCCGGGCGTTGCCTTCGGGGAAAACCAGTCCGGCATCGCCGATGACGTGGGGGATCTCACCCGAATCGGAGCCGATGACCGGAGTTTCGCAGGCCATCGCTTCCGCCAGGGTACGTCCGAACTGCTCTTTCCAGTTCGGGAAAGTGCGCGAGGGCAGGACATGCACGTCGAAGGCTGCGAGCATTCCCGGCACTTCATAAGTGGGGACGCTCGGCCTGATGGTCACGCGTGCGCTGACCCCCAGACGTTTCGCCTCCTCTTCCAGCACGCTCTGCATCGGGCCATCGCCAACGAAAAGCGCCTGGCAGTAGTCGGGCAGGCTGGTCAGCGCCTCGACGATCGTCGTCAGTCCCTTCGTTTCAACCAGGCGACCGATAAAACCCAGGATAAACGGATCGCCGGGTTTGCGCATCGGCCTCGGCGCGCTGCGTTTGTAGATTTCTGGATCAAAACCGAACTGCGGAATCACATAGACGTTTTTCTTATAGCCTTTACGACGCAGGACATCGACGGCCTCGCGGTTGCCGGCCAGGGCCACATCGGCGTGTTTGTAGTTGTAGAGTTCCATCTGGCGAAAGGGGGGTGGGTAGGTGCGGTAGAGATTCTGCCAGGTGAAGAAGAGGGCATGGGCCTTGTGGCGCCGGGCCAGGCGCATGGCCTGGAAGGTGGCGAGGTTATATGGCTCCTCGTCGATATGCACAATCTCCGGCTGGACCTCGCGCACGATCTTTGCCAGTTCGGGATAGGAGTGCAGGTGATAGTTGCCGTTCCGGGCCATTGGCGTAACGATCATGCGGTAGCCGGTGGTATAGAGTTTTTCAAGCGTCTGTTTCTTGCCGTTATCGTGCAGCCAGTAGGGCGGTGTGACCAGCGTCAACTCCATGCCGGGGAACTTTGCCAGTTCCTCCAGCTTGCGCTGCGAGGTGCCTGAGACCAGGGCCTTTGAGAGCATCAGTACGCGCATGATTGTCTATCGCTTCCTCCGGGCAACGGTCTCTTCATAGACCGCAAGCGTCTCACTGGCCGTCTTGCGCCAGTCGAACAGTTTCGCGCGCGCCAGTCCGCGCGCCTTGAGGTCCGCGCTCAGTTCGCTGCTGGTCAGCACGCGATACATCGCGTCGACCATCGCCGGCAGGTCCTCTGGATCGATGGTCAGAGCGGCATCGCCGACCACCTCCGGCAGCGAGGTGCGATTCGAGCAGACCACCGGCGCGCCGCAGGCCATCGCCTCCAGGGGGTCCAGCCCGAATCCCTCATAGAGCGAGGGAAAGACGAAAACGCTCGCGCCGCTGTAGAGCGTGGCTTTATCCTCATCCTCAACAAAGCGGTAGATGATCTGGCCGTTCATGCCGAGATCGGCCCCCACCGGGCGCGGATCGGGAAAGAGTGAGCCGCTGTGTTTATCAGGATTGCCGGAGATCAGCAGTTGCAGGGTGGGATCGCCCAGGCGTTTGTAAAGCTGCGAGAAGGCGCGCACCAGTTGCGGCACGTTCTTGCGCGCGTCCAGTCCGCCCAGGTAAAAGACATAGCGGCCCGTCAGGCCGTAGCGCGCGCGCGCCGCAGCCAGCTTCTCCGCGTCCTCAACGGGCTTGAGGGACTCGCTCACTCCCTGATAGATGACGCGAATCCGTTCGGCGGGAATCTTCAAGGCGTCGATAATATCCTGTTTGGCGTGCTGCGAGATCGTAATCACCAGCGTCGCTTTATGGGCCGCGCGCGAGACCACGCTTGAGTAGACCTTTGCCTTCGCGCTGGCCCGGTAGAGCGGCAGGCGCAGGGGAATCACATCGTGGATGGTCGCAACTACGGGAATTGAGCCGGTGACGAGAGGCGGGGCGAAATGGGGAACGTGAAAGACATCTACGCCCAATTGGCGGGCTGTGCGCGGTCCCGTCCACTGCTCCCAGGTCATCTTCTCCAGGCTAGAGTTGCGCCCCAGGGGACCGGTCACGCCCCTGACATGCTGTACAAAGGGCGCCTGGAGTTGCTGCTTCACGCTCTCTGGCAGCGGATCAGGGCCAACGAGGATATACTCATTTTGGGTATCTATCTGAGCCAGGGCGTTCAGGAGATGGATCAGGTACTGACCACTCCCGCTTGCCGGGTGGCGGAAGAACAAGGTATTGATGCCGATTTTCATGAAACAGGGACCTCATCAGAGAAATTCGTGGCCCCATTATACAGCTTCTGGTAGACGGTAAGCATCTTTTGGGCCGCTTTTGGCCATGTATAGAGCTGAGCGCGCTCATAGCCTTTCTGGCGCAGCTCTGCGCGCAGTTTCTCGTCGCCGATCAGGCGTGTAATCGCCTGTGCGAGTTCATCGATCTTGTGTGGATCGACGGTCAGCGCGGCATCGCCGACCACCTCCGGTAGCGAGGAGGTATTGGAAGTGATCACCGGCGCGCCGCAGGCCATCGCCTCGATGGGTGGCACGCCGAAGCCTTCAAAGAACGAGGGGAAAGCAAAGACATCGGCCAGGCTGTAGAGAATGCAGAGTTCCAGCTCGCTCACCCGGCCCAGGAAGCGCACCCTTTTCTCCAGTTTCAGGTCGGCAACCAGTTGGCGCGTCTGGTCGTAGAGCCAGCCGGGACCACCGGCCAGGGCCAGCATGGCCGGACGATTTTTCTTATCGCTCTGCGCCTGATGGAACGCTTTGATCAGCCCCATATGGTTCTTGCGCGGCTCCAGCGTTCCCACGCCCAGTACCAGGGGATGTCTCAGGCCGAATTTGTTGGCGGTGGCTCCCAGCAGCACGGGATCGGTGATGCGCCGGAAGTGGGGACGCAGGCCGTTGGGGATAATCACGATCTTCTCGCGCGGCGTGCCGAAGTGCTTCATCAGCGTGCGCGCCGAATCAGGCGAAACCGCCGCCACCGCGTCGGCTGCTGCGACCGATTCTGGCACGACCTTCTTGAGATACTCGCTCAGGCTGGGCACAGCGTACTCCGGGTGTTCCAGGAAGGCCAGGTCATGAATCGTGACCACCTTGCGGATCTTGCCGCTCAACGGCGGCAGCACAAAGTCCGGGCCGTGATAAATATCAACCTTGCCCGTGAAGAGATTGGCCGGCAGGGGAGCGCGCCAGCGATACCAGAGGACATTGAGATAGCGATCTGGAATCACGACGCTGCGCCCGCGCACATTAGGCGCATCAGGAAACGGACGCTCCCTGGTGGGGCGTCCGCTGGTGATGAGTGTATAGAAATTCTCTTTATCTTCCGCCAGCATCGCATCCAGCAGGCTACGCACATAGTTGCCTATGCCGGCCTCCTGGCGTATACCGGCGGTATAGTCGAAAGCAATACGCATACAGCGGCCTTACCGTAGAGTTTTTAACCGGGAGGCCAGGAGAACCCGCGACCTCCGAGCAGGTGGAAATGCAGGTGCTGCACCGATTGTCCGGCTTGCGGCCCCACATTCGTCACGAAGCGATAGCCCCGGTCCGGCTCGCTCAGGCCGAGCTCGCGGGCAACCTGAGCTGCTCTGGCGAAGAGCTTGCCGAGCATTCCACTATCCTCTTCTGTCAGGTCGGCCATTGAGGCGATATGGCGGCGCGGAATAAAGAGAATATGGTGGGCAGCCACCGGATTGATGTCCGCGAACGCCACCACATCATCATCCTGGTAGACGATCTTGCCTGGAATACGCCCATCGGCAATCTTACAGAACAGGCAATCTTCCATAATAACCTCTCTCCAATCTTCCTCGTTTTACGCCTCCGTGGGAGCCTCTTCGCTCTCGCCGGTAGCCGTTATCACCTGCACGCTCTGGATTTCCGCGCTTGGCAACTGTTCGGCAGCTTGAGCTGTGCCGGTTTCCGCAGTCGCGGCAGCCGCCTGGGTCGCCTTTGCAGCCTCTTTTGCCTCTCTGGCCTCGCGCGCCTTTCGTCTGATCTCTTCAAACTCGGCGGCATGCAGTTCTGGATCATTGTATGGAGGCAGATTCATCTCCGCGCGGATGGTCTTGATGGCCTGGTAGACTACGCCGGGCTTGAGATCCAGTTCATCGGCAATTTTGCGATGAATCCCAACGGGTGGGACAGGAAGATACGGCTCGTAGGCGCTCTTAATTTTCGCCTTCTCCTCCTCATCGCCCTTGTAGGTCTGGGCCTCCCACCAGCTAGGAATGTGCTCGCGTTCGCGCAGCGCCTTGACGATCTGTTTGACCGCTTTCTTTGGAATCGAGAGTTCGCGGGCAATCTGGCTGCGAATACCATCAAACTCGGCGGGAACGGCCAGTTCCAGGTAGCGCGCCTCGACCTGGGCAATCTGCTCAGGGGTGGGCTTGAACGGCTCAGGAGGCGGAATCTTCTCCTTCTTAGGCTTTGGTGAAGCAGGCGCTTTGGGCTTTTTCTGGCCCGCAGATGGCTTGCCACCACGTTTTTCTCCCACGTTGTATTTGTCCACGCCGGGTCGCGGACCCCGCATCGGCGTGCCAGCTTCCATAGGCTGACGCGGGCGATGACCAACTCCGCCGACAATGCTCCCACTCATCGGGGCATTGCGATAAGCGCCCGGGCCGCGATAGCCGCCGGGACCAGAGGGCCGCTCGTCGCGATAGGAACCTGGTCCCCTTGTGCCCGGTCCACCGTATGGCTCGCGTGGTGCAGGGGAGGACGGCAGCCTGGGCCGCTGTGGGGGCGGCTCCGGCTCGCTCACTTTTACATCGTTGACGGCATCGAACCAGTGGCTGGTTCCGCTCGTCGCGGGTTTTTGTTTTGGTGGTGTGGTTGCAGGACGGCCAGGGCTCCCTGTGCCTGGCAAGCCCTGCCCAGATGGCCTTTGCGCAGTTGGCGGAACTGCCTTCGCGGCCAATTTCTCTTTTCTGGCCTTCTGCACGCATTCTGGGCAAGTTACTTCTTTCGCATTGGCCGACTGGAACCACTTGCCACAGGTCGTGCAGCGCATTTTGATTTTGCTCATGCGCGGTCTCCCCTGTAATTTCAAAATTCTCCTGGCTCCTGTTCTCCGCCAGGGCTAAAGTGTCGGAATGCATTTACCAGTATACCATAGGCTTCAACCAACTCCACTACGCATTGATTCCCAAATTTTTTTGAGATCATAGTGGGCTTTGGCGGAGACAAGAGAACGTAGATTTTGTTTGTGTGTTACAATAGGGCTGAGTATTGTTTCACGATTGAAGAACAGGAGGTGGCCTTGTTGGTTACTCTCATCACTGTGGTTCGTTCGAGCAGCGTGGCATAGCCGCCTGGGAGAATGAACCTGTACATATCGTAACTCTCTAGCCCTTTCTTTACCGGGTCCGTCTTTCTCCTCACGCGGCGCGCCGTGTTTTTTGTTGTCCCTCAAGCGGGATGACCTTGAAATCTCTGCTTCTCTCTCCACGCTGCTCCATGCTCGCTTGATCGCCAGATTTTTTTGTCATGGAGTCAACTTTCTCATGAAAACGCTGCTTAATGATAAGCCTGCCTCTGGGATGCCGGCACGCCGTCAGCGTCCCAGGCTTCCGCGTGTCCTGCGCTCCTTTTTGCTTCACCGCCGTTTCGCCCTGCTGTGGACCGGCCAGACGGTTTCCAGCTTTGGCTCTCATATCACCGGCATCGGCCTGCCCGTTGCCGCTCTGCTCCTGTTGCATGCAACGCCCACGCAGATAGGTCTGCTGGCGGCCCTGAGTGCGTTGCCCGGCCTGTGCATGGGCCTGTTTATCGGGGTCTGGGTCGATCGTCTGCCCCGGCGCCCTATTCTGCTGACGGCTGATATCGCGCGTGCTCTGCTGCTCGCGGTAATTCCGCTGATTACTGTGCTCGGTCTGCTGCATTTCGCCTGGCTCGCCGTGATAGCGGTCCTGACCGGTTTGTTCACGGTCGGTTTTGAGGTCGCCAGCCTCTCGTTCCTCCCCGCGCTGCTTCAGCCAGAAGAGCTCCTCACCGGCAACAGTCGCCTGGCCACTAGCAGTTCGCTGGCGGAGATCGCGGGACCCCCTCTGGCCGGTCTGCTGATTCAGATGCTGACCGCGCCGGTGGCTATCCTGCTGGACGCCCTTTCGTTTCTCTTCTCAGCGCTCTGCGTTGGACTGATTCGTCTGCCCGGACGCCCGGGAGAAGTGCCGTCTGTCCAGCCCATCGAGCGCGCGCATTTCGGACGCGAGATGCGTGCCGGCCTGAACTATGTGCTGAAAGATCCACTCCTGCGGGCGCTGGCCGCCTATACCTGTACGCAAAACTTTTTTGGCGGGACGTTTGCCGCGCTCTACCTGGTCTACACCTTCCAGCTTT
>Ga0209581_1000801_pt1 | contig 47684 bp, 40 predicted proteins | sample Coa_R2_FD_187160 | JGI IMG/M metagenome (GOLD analysis project Ga0209581, IMG submission 187160) | Surface soil microbial communities from Centralia Pennsylvania, which are recovering from an underground coalmine fire - Coalmine... | ecosystem: Environmental > Terrestrial > Soil > Unclassified ...
AAGGAAATCGTGGAGCAAATCCGCGCCGCTGGCGCATCGCTGCGCATGATCGGCGATGGCGACATCGCCGCCGCGATCGCGCCGTCATTGCCCGATCCGGATGTGGATCTTTACATGGGCATCGGCGGCTCGCCCGAGGCGGTACTGGCCGCCGCGGCGATCAAATGTCTCGGAGGCGACATGCAATGCAGAATGTGGCCGCGCGATGATAAAGAGCGCAAAAAATTGATCGCCGACGGATACGAGAAAGATCTCGACCGCATCTTTTCAGCCGACGATCTGGCCAATGGTCAGAACATTATTTTTTGCGCCACGGGAATCAGCGACAGCGCGCTGCTGCCAGGAGTGCGTGCGCGTGGCGGCGTCACCGCAGTCACGCACTCGATCCTGATGCGGGCCAAGAGCAGGACCGTTCGTTTCATTCGGGCCCGGCATAACCTGCAGACGAAAACCATCCGCCTTCGTTCCGACAGCCGCGAACACCTGATTTAGGAACGACGGCTTTTGCGCGAAAGCGCGCCGGGAACAGAAGGCTGGCGCGATTACGGCTGCTTCTGCGTCTTCAACAGCTTGATCGCGTCGCGCAATTCGGCCGCGCGTTCGTAAAGTTCCTTGGAAATGGCTGCCTCCATTTCTCGCTGCATGATCTCCAGTTTGGAGAGCGGCCGTTTGGCTTTCACTTCCTCAAGCCACTCGTCAAGAAACGCAATCTCGGCGCTCTTGGACACCAGCTCGGGGAAGTTGGACTTTTGAAGAAACTCCACAATCGCTTCGCGCCCCCGCTCGATTTCGGCGATCGCCTCGGAAAATTTTCCCTGGTTCAAAAGGATAGAGGCCCTGGCGCGGGTGTTCATCATTAGCACATAAGGCCGGAACTGCTGCAAAGCCCACGACAATTCCTCGCGCCCGGTGTGTTCGGCTACGAAACTGATCAACTCGAGATTGCGCTGCGTATCGCGCACGACGCCTTCGAAGTCGCCGATCTGAAACAGGCTCAGATAACGATGATAATACTGGATCCCCTCCTGCTGGAGTTCGGCGCATTGTTCCGGCGTCAGTTCATACACATCGCCCCTGGCCTCGGCCCGGGCGGCGCGTTTTCGGTGATAGTCCAGGAGCGACTCGCATCCGTGAGGGCGCCGTCCGTCGGGTCGCCCGGTTAATTCCATCTGCAACACGCCGAGGTCCACGCGCAACTGCAATTTCTCGCGCCCATCCAGGCCCACGATTTTGCGGACCTTAATGGATCCGCTCTCGTGCGGCCAATCTTGCAGGATGCTGTTGAGATCCAAACTCATCGCACTTAACCATCGGACACGCGGCATTGCCTTGTCAATAACATCGGTTGCGGCAGGCGCGATGGCCGCGCACCGGGCTCGGGAATCAATCCGAATTTTTGCTGGTGAACAGGCCCGGCACATTTAGTTTTAGGCCGGTGGAAGAGGCCATCGATTCTTTCATTCGCTTTTTGGCGGTGGAGCGCGGTCTGTCGGAAAATTATCAACTCTCCACCCAGCGATCGCTGACGGAATTTGCCAAATGGTGCGCCAGCAGAAAACAAATCGACAACCCCGCCGCGGTGACCCTGCCATTGATCAGTGAGTATCTCGCCGAGCGCAAACGCGCAGGGCTCTCCGCTTCATCCATCAAACTGATCGTCGTGGCGCTGAAGATATTTTTTCGTTTCCTGCTGGGTCGCCGCGAAATCCAACGCGATCCGGCCGAGCCGTTGGCGCTGCCGCGCATCGAACGGTATCTGCCGGAAACACTCAATGAATTGCAGGTGGAACAATTTCTGGAAACGATCGACACCAGCGCGCCGCACGGCTTGCGCGACCGGGCGATGATCGAATTGCTGTACGCGAGCGGCCTGCGCATTTCTGAACTGGCAAACGCCCGACTGGAACATTTCAATTTCGAAGAGCGCATCCTGCGGGTGACCGGCAAGGGCAACAAAACGCGTCTGGTTCCCGTGGGACGCAAAGCGTGCGAAGCGCTGGCCGCTTATCTCTCGGCAGAACGGCCCCGGCTGGTCAAGGCCCGCAGCGGCAGCGAAATTTTTCTTTCCGAGCGGGGCGCCAAACTGACCACCGCGCGCATCTGGCAAATCGTGAAGGAACACGCCCGACGCGCCGGATTTGAGAAAAACATTTATCCCCATCTTCTGCGGCACAGTTTCGCCACCCATCTTTTGGGGAACGGCGCCGATCTGCGCATCATCCAGGAAATGCTGGGGCACGCAGATATTTCCACGACCCAGGTTTATACGCACGTGGACCAGCAAAGGCTCAAAGCGGTGCACCGGCAGTTTCATCCGCGCGCCTGATCTGCGCCGCGCGTGCGGCAACGGGAGATTGCATGATTTAAATTCGCAGGCAGCGCCTCTGCCGCTACAGTAGCGGCCAATGAAACGTCTGATCCTGGTCCTGGTCGCCGTCGCCGCGATCGCCTGTGGCGGCTGGTATTTCTGGAATGTCTATCAACGCAGTTCTCAGGCACCCGTCAGCGCCCTTTTGCCCGCAAACACGATTTTTCTGGCGCACCTGCCAGATTTCAACAAGTCGCGGGAGGAGTGGCGCCACTCGGACCTGTGCCAGATCTATCGCGAGCCGGCGGTGCAGGCTTTTCTGCGTAAGCCCCTCGACAATGTTCCCAGACGCAGTGAAGCGGCCCAAACGCTCAATGACATTGCGCAGCTCGACCCGAAGAACGGCTTTCTTGCCCTGACCTCGATCGATGACAACAGTCCCAGGCTGGTCGCCGGCTTTCGCTTCCGCGGAAATCCCCAACAGGCTGAACCGATCATCGGCAAATGGCGCGCAGCGTTCCTAGAACAAAATCCCGGCGCGCAAAAACAAAAGATCCAATATCACCGCCACGAAATTGAGTTCATCGCCGCGACTCCACTGAGTCTGGCGACGGTTTACGATCGCCCCTGGTTTTTTGCCGCCACCGACCTCGGTGAACTCAAGGCGTTGCTCGACCGGGCTGACCACCGCGCCACAAACCCCGGCGAAACCCTCGAGAGCGACCAGGCATATCGGGAAGCCATCGCGCATCGGCCATCCAGTTACGCGCTCTTTTTCTATCTGCAGCCCAAGCCCTTCTCCGAACGGCTCGCCGCGCTCCGCGCAGCCGTTCAATCAAGTTCAGCTCCCAGCGAGACGACCATGCTCGAAAAGATGCGCTGCGCCGCAGGCTCGATTCGATTCGAGAACGGCAAAATACGCGACGTTTTCTTCATGGGAATGCCAAAACTCGAAGGCGACATTTCCCTTACCCGATATGCGCTCGGGCTCGGGACAAGGGAAACGTTTCTGTATCTGGCGCTGCTGCTCAATCTGGGCAAACAAATGGAAGAGCTGAACCAGTTGCCGGCCCTCGGGAATGACAAAATTTTTCAATCCCTGGCAGCCAGCGGAATCACGGCGGAAGATTGGAAAGCGGCTTTGGGGCTGGAGCTGAATTCGCTGGCCGAGTGGCCCGCCGGCGCGCGCTGGCCTTCGCTGCTGCTGACGCTTCCGGTAAAGGACATGGCCAAAGCAGCCCGGATTTTGGAAGCGGTTACCCAGGCTGATGCGAACGCAGGCTGGACACAAACCGAGAAAGATGGCGCCCGCTATTTTTCCAGGCAATCGTCTGTTGGACTGGTCGCGATAAACCCCACGGTTGCGCTGACCGAGCGACTTGTTGTGGTGGGGTTCGATCCCGTCTCCGTGGAAGAAGCGGTGAAGCGCAGTCGTAGCGCGACCTCCGAGCTGTTGACGTCCCCCACCTACAGCGCTGCGGCACGATTGCTGCCGGCGCCGACCAATTTTTTTTCCTATCTCGATACGGCACTGCTCTATTCCAGGCTCGACGCGTCGCTGCGCCCAATGTTGATAATGGCGGCTTCCTTTCTGCCCGCGATGGCGACGTGGGTCGATCCTGGCAAACTGCCTCCGCCTGAGGTGATCACCAGGCATCTGAGCCCGATTGTGGCCTCGCAAAGATATGACCGCAACGGATACGTAGTGGAATCAATTGGGCCGATCACTTTGGATCAATCGATATTCGGTCTGGCAATTCTCGGCGGGCTGGGCGCAACGTTGCGGCAGGCGGCCGGCCTGCCTGGCTGGGCGACAACGCCCTCGTCTCCATCCAACGCGCAGCCAACAGCCAGCCCATCACCGACACCATAACGTCCCGCGCGCTCGACCGCTCACAGCCACACTGCGTCAATTCGACCCTGCCGCGAAGCAAATCGGCGACACAGGCAAGAAAACTGCTGCGTTTTCGCCAATCTGTGCTATCTTTCTGACCCTATGGCTATTCTAAAGAAAAATGCATTCTCCCGTCGCGTTCCTGATCTGGTAACTGAGGAGCTGGTTGCTGTCCTCTCAAGGCGTTCGTCCTTTGAATTTAAGGAACTCTTCGACATCGTGCACGAAAATCTCCGTGCGCGAAACGCCGCCAGCGGCGGGGAGGAAATGCTGCGGCTGCGGGCTTACGAGAAATTGCAGAATCTCGTGGCGCGCGGTGCGGTCAAAAAGAATGGCAAGAAATACCGCGGATTACCGTCGGCTTTGGCCAGCGCTATTGCCCAGCAGAACGGGCACTTGAGCGGCGTGAAGTAAGAGGCAGCCCGCGGGAGTTCGCCGGGGAGTTTGGAATGTTGCGCGAGTATTTGCCGGTTCTCCTGCAAATCATCGTAGCTATTCTGTTTGCCACCTCCGCTCTGCTGGTCAGCGTGCTGGCCGGCAAGAGCGGAGGCCGCACCCCGGCCAAGGACACGCCTTACGAGTGCGGCATGGTGCCCCAGGGGGAGGGACATCCACGCTTTAGCGTGAAGTTTTATCTTGTGGCCATGCTGTTCATCCTGTTCGACCTCGAGATCGTGTTCATGTATCCATGGGCCGTCGTTTACCGCGATGCCATCCGCCATGGCAGTATCATCTTCTGGAGCATGCTCGGCTTCATCAGCATCCTTATGGTAGGTTACGCCTACGCCGTTAAGAAAGGCGTTCTGGATTTCAAGCGATAGTTCCGCTTCGATCTCCTTTGTATTGTGAGGGCATCGCCATGATGTCCGGGCGCGGCAGCATCCAGCAGGTTGCAATCGCTGCAGCCACGTCGCTGTCAGCGGCGCTCGCCTTTTACTTTTCAACACGAGCAACTCTCCACGACCTGGATTACACGAACCAGATCGCCTGGGCATTGCTTCATGGCCGGCTGGGTCTGGTGGAAAAACCGCCCGGCTGGCTGAACGAGATGATCCCGTGGGGGAAGAGGTATTACTCCGCTTTCCCTCTGGGAGCCGTGCTCAGCATGTTACCGGTCGCGCTCCTGCGCGGCGCAGGTTTGATCGAAAGTTTTCCGGGCCACGTCATATCTGCGGCTGTTGCCGGCCTGAGTGTCTATTTCTTCTTTCAACTTTACGGCGCGTTCGGCTCCGATTGCACCGGTTTCGAGACAAAAGTTCTGGCTCGCCGAATCATGCTGGCCTTGTTTCCCATATTCGGCACGTGGACCTGGTGCAACCTGGGGTTCGGCGGCGCCTGGCAAATCGCGCTTGGCCTGGCAGTGCTGGGGCAAACCGCAGCGCTCTATTTCACACTGGTGAGGCCGTCGCCCTTCCTTGCGGGCATCTTCTTTGCGCTTGCCTTCGGCAATCGCACGGAGCTTGTCATTACCTTGCCTCTCTATCTTTATTTTTTCTGGCGACAGCCAGATGCCGCACAACGAGTGACCGGCTCCGATCGGGCGCAACCGTCAGGCACAGCCACCGCCGACCCTCCGAAGCAACATTTCCGGGGCAGATCGCGGATATTTGTCCGCTTCCTGATCGTGCCCGCGATCCTCGGCCTGCTGACTGCGGCCTATAACTGGGCCCGGTTCCATTCCATTTTCGATTTCGGCTACATGCACATCCCCGAGGTGCGCGACGAACCGTGGTATGCCCACGGGTTGTTCTCCATTCAAGCCATCCCCTTGAATGTCTATACCATGTTATTCCAGGGGTTCGACAGCATCGATCACTTCCCCTACATTCGGCCCAATGGCTTTGGTTGTTCGATCCTTTTGGCGAGTCCCTTCCTCTGTTTGCTGTTTCGGCAGGGCGGCCGTTACAAGACTGCGGCCTGGGTGGCGATCGCGATCCTGACTCTTGTGCTCTGGATGCACGGTAACCCGGGCAGCTGGCAATTCTCCTATCGTTATGCCATGATCCTTCTACCCTGGATGTTCCTTCTGGTCGCAGGCAACGGGCCGTCGAAAATTAATCTGCCCGAGAGCGCGCTCTTCGCCGTCTCAGTCGCCATCAACGCCACGACCATGTGGCTGTTCCTCTGGACAGAGCAAATCCAGCCGTAGGTGACACAGCGTTGATTTTCAGCGAAGCGCAAAGCGCGTCTGAAGATCCGCCCGCCAGTTTTTGGCGGTGGCCAAGGCAGGCGCCATGCTCGACAGCAAATAGGTCGAATTCTGCAAACGCGACGCAAACAACCGCCAGGAGACCTAGCGGCGTATCATTTTGTGGTTCGGAGGAGCCCTCCCGTCGCACCCTCCAGCCGAGGCGCGGAGCCGGCGCGACGTGTCTGGGCGGCCGCACCCCATTCCAAAAGAAAAGTCTTGCCGCCTCTGAAGCTTTTCACGTAAACAAAGCCCATCTGAACCTCCACATGCGTATGAAAGCAAAATCTCTCATAACTCCTCGTTGTTTGGCGCCTGTCGTTCTGATCTTTTTTTGGAGTCGCGTTGTTTCGGCGCTCGCAAGCGACCCGCCGCCGCTTGAGCCTGAGAGTGACATTGCGGAGCAAAGAAACTCAGGACCAGCTTGGAATATCCAATTCGATTACATGCACACCCGAGCGGAGTGGGAGATGCTCAAGGAACGCTCCTATCCGGCACAAAAGCCCTTGGACGGGCCGACTCTGGCAAAGCGCCAGCGCGCCGCGGTTGCCCAGCTCGAACGAGCGGAGGCAGGGCTTCCGCAACCTCAGCCGCCATTGACGTGGACCAATATCGGTCCCGGGCGCATCGAGTCTACCGCTCGCGGTTGGGGGTCCAAAAACGCTGGGCGCACTGTTTCGCTGGCAATTGACCCCATAAATTCGTCGCACTGGCTGATTGGGACTGCGGACGGCGGAATATGGCAGACGACAGACGCCGGCATCACGTGGAGCCCGCGAACCGATACGCAGGCCTCGCTAGGAGTTGACTCCATAGCCTTCGCGCCCAGCAATCCCAGCATAGTGTACGGGTCACTCACGTTTACCGGTTTGCTGAAATCCACCGACGGCGGGAGCACTTGGAAACTAATCGAAAACAATATCTTTGCCGGGCGCGGAGGACGCGCCTTTGCAGTATCGCCCAATGACCCAAACGTCGCCGTTGCAGCAGTCGAGACACCATGGTTCCCAGATCCCGCATGCGGGATTTATCGAACCACTAACGGAGGCCTCAACTGGACCCAGTCACTACAGCAAAGCGCTTCGGCACTCGTGGCAAAGCCGGATGACTTTAACAGGCAGTATGCTGCGATCGGCCAGCATGACGGGAATGCTGCCAATGGTCTCTACCGTTCGACTGATGCCGGGCAAACATGGAAACGGATCACTAGCGGCGGTCCTTGGGGAACAGTTGGAACCAATCTTGGCCAGATTTCGCTGGCGCTTTCCCCAAGCCAGCCGTTTGCGACGCTGTACGCTTGGGTACAGGTTTACGATCAGCCAAACAACCGGTGGCTGGGGCAAATCTGGAAGTCAACCAATGCTTGGGACTCGAATCCAAGCTGGACTCAGTTGCCTTACCCTGATGCATCAAACCCAACGCGCTTTGGTCTGGCTATGGCCGTAGACCCGGCTAACGGGAACGATCTCTTTGTGGGTGAGCAATACCCTTGGCGATTTCAAGCGGCAACCCAGCAGTGGACTAATCTATTGGGCTGGCCGCCCACCGGAACCCACGTTGATGTCTGGAGCATGAAATGGGCAGGTAATGACCTTATTGTCACAACCGACGGCGGCGTTTTCCGAAGTAGCGACCGAGGAGGGACGTGGCAACCCTTAAACGATGAACTGCCGATCGTCCAATTTTACTGGGGTGCGCTTCACCCGACGAACACAAACTTTGCACTCGTCGGGGCGCAGGACAACGCGTCCACCTACTATACGGGTACAAGAGTCTGGAACCATTATAGCCGGACCGCGGACGGAATGTCCACCGCGATTTCGGCCGCCAATCCAGACGCACACTGGCTCATCTCGAGTTATAACATGAGCATGTGGCGAACCACAGACGGAGGAAGCCACTGGGACGTTGCCGACACGTTCGATCACGCCGGCTCCCCATTCTTCTCGCGGTTCGTCACTCGTCCTTCAGCCGCGTCGGCTGACATAGCCCTCGCGGGGACGACCAAGCTCTGGAGAAGCAATAACATTTTTACGGGAACGCCACCCACATGGAGCATTAACAGCCCGGATCTAAACGAGTGTCCCCCAGGTTACTGTAATGGTATCCGAGCTATCGAGTTCGCCCCGTCTGATGCGAGCTGCGGCACGTACGCTATCGCTGGTGGCGAGAGAATTCTGGCGACTACCAACGCTGGTTCGAGTTGGTTAACGTTGGCCCCCGTCGCACCCCTGCCAAACGCAATGGTAACCGATTTGGCTTTTGATCCGCAGGATGCGCGCAGACTTTACGCAACGTTCTCGGGTTACAACGAGGAAAACGGGCGCGGTCCGGGACATCTGTTTGTATGCAATGATATCACCGCGCCAAGCCCGACATGGATCGATATTTCCCCAACGCTCCCGCCGCCGGCCAATGATCCCCTGAGCGGCACACCGCTCAACACTCCCCATAACGCGATCGCCATTGACCCTAGCCACACCACTCATCTGTACGTAGGAACCGACCTCGGATTGGTGATAAGCACGGACGGTGGGAACACCTGGTCCCCCCTTGGTCCGAATACGATTCCGAGAGTTGTAATTTGGGACATACTGATCAACCGCGTGACCAATAAAGTGGTTGTATTCACCTATGGCCGCGGCGCGTACTCTGGAAGCCTTCCGGCTGCCGGAACGCCGATGACCCGTGCAAGATGGATTCGGGAACCTGCGAACCCGCAAGATTGGGTCGGGAAGCCGTTGCCCTCGCAATGGCGCTGGCTCGGGGATCTCCACGCCTGGCTCAGACTGCTGCCCACTTCGACGAAACGCGCCGGTTCAGTGCGAGTTGGCAATTGACATTTTTGAGGAGATCCGCACAATCTTCCGGATGCTCCGCTTGCCGGTGATGTTCGAGCCGATGCTGCCAGGCATCTTTGGCTCGGTTGAGGTGAAATGGAAAGGAAGGCCGGTCAGATCGGGAAGTTGTTTCCAGAACGACTAGGCCGAGCAGGGTTTGTGCATGTTAGCGCTGATCTATTTGGGGCTGGCGATTCATCTCGGTGACATTCTCTGTCGTCGTTTCCTTCGGTTTCTGTCAGTGCCACACCGCTGGGCAGCGGCGGTGGTTGTCGGGCTGCTGGTCAGCTCTTGGTTCACCTATTTGGCGAGCCTGGCCTTCGCGTGGGTCTCCCTGCCGCTAGTGGCGGGAAATCTGCTATTCGCCGCCGCGGTCGTCGTTCTTCAAATCTGGCTCGGACGGAAAGGTAGAGCCGGCGACTCCGACATAGCGCCTTTGTGCGTGCCGCGGCCCAAAGGTTCAAACGCGGCAGATTGGCTGCTTATTGCGGGATACATCGTTCTGGTGTCCTGGATGATGTTTGCATCGTTTAGCTCGACCGACGGTAAGCTGCGAATTTCAAATCCGGAGTATAGCGACTTTGGGCCCAGCACTGCAATCATGCAAAGTTTCGCCGTCGGTCACAATTTCCCCACCGAATATCCGCACTTTTCTGGCGACCGTATCCGATACCACTTCCTGTTTTACTTCCAGGCTGGGAATTTGGAATTTCTGGGGCTGGACCCCGCTTGGAGCCTGAACCTGTTAAGCATCATCACGATAGTGGCAATGCTCATCTTGGTGACGACGCTCGGCGAAGTTTTGTTTGAGTCCCGCGCGGTGGGCCGACTGGGATCTCTGCTCTTTTTCTTTTTCGGATCACTCTCTTATGTACCCTTCCTTCAAAAACAGGTTTCGGCCCGTGAAGCGATCCGAACCATTCTCCATTTGCGGGAATTTCTCCCCACCATTTTCCCGTATCGTGGCGAAGCTTGGGGCACCTGGTCGCAGGTCACCTACCTTAATCAGCGACATTTTGCCAGCGCCATTGGGATATTGTTACTGGTTTTGATTTTTCTGGCGATTGAATACCGCGCTTTCTACGCCAGGCGAGCGCCAGCTGAGCAGTCAGCAAATGGCTCAGGTGTTTACGTCAGAACTGCCGCCGAGACAGGCTCAGGTGTTGGACACGCTGCTGAAAGCAGTGCGACGTTGAGGAGTACTGCGGTTATTAAAGCAGAGCTGAAGCCGCAGCAGCCCCCTGTTACCGTTGTGCAAAGTCGTCGCGGCAACCTGCCAGGTTTCGTCTTCTCCGGCCTTCTGCTCGGCCTTCTCCCAATGTGGAACAGCGCCGTTTTTATCGCCGCGCTTGCCGTGCTGGCGGTCCTGTTTGCCGTCTGTCCACTACGGCTTCAAATGATCGCACTGGCTCTCCCGGCGGGGATCGTTGCACTGCCGCAGATGTTATATCTGAGCATGGGCGCAGGCAGAGCGCAGATGCCCAAGCTGCTTCACTGGGGCTACACGCTGGACAACCCCACGGCCTGGAACGTAGCCAAATACTTGAGCTTCACATTTGGGTTTAAATTGCTGCCGATTGTGCTGGCCCTGGTTCTCGGAACCCGTCTGCAGCGCCGCTTCTTCCTCGCTATCACGAGTCTCATCGCCGTCGCTTTCTCTTTCCAGTTCACCATTGAGGTACTCGCGAACCAAAAGTTCATCCACGTTTGGGTTGTAATCGCCAATCTGTTTGTCGCCTATGGCCTCTGGCGCCTCTGGAAAGTCTGTGTTTTCGGAACCACAGTTCCCGGAAAGCTTCTCGCCGCAAGCCTACTCGCCGCTATAATCCCTGGCGGCCTAATTGAGTTCTTCCCAGTTCATAACACCTACTGGAGTGAAGTCGTATACAAGAATGATCCGTTGATTGACTGGCTCAAGAAAAACACAACGCCGCGGGACATCTTCCTCACGGATCGCTTTGTTACTCACCCCATTTTAATGGCCGGGCGCCGCGTGTTTTATGGTTGGCCATACTATGCTTGGTCGGCGGGATACGACGCGAGTCAGCGCGACCGGGTTTATTTGGAGCTTTTTCAAACAAGAGACCCCAACAAAGCTTTTCGGTTGCTGAAAGAGAATGGCATCCGATACGTCGCATTTGATAACGCTGTACGCCAAGCCCAATTCATTAAACGGCCAAACGAACAGTTATTTGCCACTCATTTCCCGAAGATTTACGAGGCGCCGAATTATAACGGAATGGTAATTTACAAAGTGCCCGATACGCTGCCTCCGACGTTTAGTGTACTGCCTCAGCACGCACCTAACATGTTTGATGGTGGCAACGGAAGTGGCAATGGCGAGTTTGATTCCCCCACAGCAATGGCACTTGATCATAACGGAAACGTCCTGATCGCCGATACCGGCAATGGGCGCATCCAAACGTTCTCGCCCACCGGCGCGTTCCTTGCCAGCATTGGGCCATTTGACGCGCCCAATGGAGTTGCCGTTGACCGGTCAGGCAACATTTATGTTTCGGAGATAGGTGTCAAGCACTGCGTGCAAAAACTAACTCCCGAGGGTAAATTCATCGCAGAGTGGAAAGGCCCTGCGCCTGGCTTCTATGGACCGCGTCGCATTACCATCGGCCCTGATGACTCGATTTATGTGGTTAATTCCGGGCACAATCAAATCGTGAAGTTCAATCCCGATGGCCGTGTGCTTGCCACCTGGGGCGGCGAGGGAAGTAGCGATGGGCAGTTCAAAGGCTTGAGCTCGGTCGCTGTGGATCCAGTGGACAACAAACTATACGTTGCGGACCCGCTAAACAGACGCATACAGGTTTTTGATTCAAACGGGCAGTTTCTCACTAAATGGCCAGTGCCCGAATGGGGACAAACGCTGGGGCTCGAAGACCTGGTCGTCGACTCACAGAGAGGGCGCCTTTACGCTTCGAGTGCGCATATGACCTTAGTGCTTGTGTTCGATTTGAACGGTGCGCGGATCGGCAGTTTGAGGCCAAAGCCACCGGACAAACTCGACGGCCCTTCAGCACTCGCTTTGGTTAACCGCAGGCTGTACGTCTTAAACAGCGCCGGCAATCACGTAAGCATCATCGATCTGTGAACACTTCTCCAATCAGCGTTAAGCCAGGTTTAAGCGTGCAGCACCCAAGATAGTCGTGGCGTCAGGTTACGCTAAGTCGCCATTGTTAGCTTGCCGGCTTCTGTTACTCGGCTTATCAGTCGTCAGTCTGCTGATTTGTACAGTGGCTGGCGTCGCTCACTATCGCAAGGCAACCTGGGGAGATCCATTGCAGCCGATTGGTTGGTTGCTCAGCATGCTCTTTTTGCTAGCCTCTTTGTCGCCACGCCCAGAGCCGCTCCAGATAGATTTCAGGTCCGTAAGAACGCGGAAAGCAGTGTTCTTTGTGTGTTGGATAATATTCTTCGTGATCTCGCATCTTTGGAATTTCCGTACGGCCCCGTGGAACGGGAATGCCCTTTTCGACGAGTCCGGCTGGGATCTCTGGTATCTCAAAACCTACGTTATCGGTCATCCCTTCCAACCGGCCTGGTTTCATTTTCCTATCTCACGCGAGACGCTGTTTCACTATTACGTTTGGGGATTTTTCAAGGTTTTCGGTTTTAACATCCTTTCCTATCAAGCGGCGCTGTTCGTTATCTGGCTTACGACGTTCATTTTCACCCTTTTCTTAGTTGATCTCTTTTTTGGGTCGTACATTGTAACCTCGCTTGCAGCTTTGATTTTCAATTTCCTTCCATTTGCCTTCATTTACACATTCGCTGGATACCGTTATCCCATGGCAACGGCTCTGGCTGTTGTATCACTTTTCTTTTTGCAAGCAGGTTTCAGGAATGGGTCGCCATTTTGCCTTTCGTTGGGCGGGATTGCAGCCGGGTTGTGTTTGGCCAGTTCGATTTCCGGCAAGCAGTATCTGCTTGGTCTTGGAATCGCTGCACCGCTGTACGCTGCGCTTTATCGCAGGAATCTGACGCAAATCGTCACATGGAGATCGCTCGCCATCGTGGTCTATGGCTTCTTGGCGGCTGCTGCTCCCATTTTGCTCTATATCGCGTTCAATCGAAATGACTACACGTTGTATGAAAACAGCTTTGTCCGCGATTTCTGGCACGCCATGCGGTCAGCCCCTTTTCCAAACGGCCTTAGACCCTATACCAAGCAGCTTTGGGACTGCTTTTTTGCCGTGCCTGGTCCGCGCTTCTTTATCCCCGATACGTTGCCTATTCCGTTGCCATATTATTGGTTTCTAGTTCCGGGTGCCGTACTGGCTCTCTCGTACAAGCGTTTTGAAATCGTACTACTGGCCATAATTCCAGTCATCGGGGCGTTTGTTGCCAAGGCCATAGAAAATCGCCTGCTTCTGCCGATTCCATTCTGGGTAATTTTGATGAGCTTTACATTTGCAGGCGTTTTAAGGTTGAAGCGGTGCCCAGGCCTGCAAATCGTCTTTGGCGTTCTGGCAGGCCTGATCCTGTTAGACGGTTTGATCCCCTCGATTCGATATATCTATGGCAAGACGACAAATCCCTTTTCGATCCGCCACTACGCTCAGTACGAGGTAGCTGTCTCGCGCTTTTTGAAGCATGTCGTAGCCGGCGACGCACACCCCGGCCTGCCGCGCCTCGAGCGGCAAGAGTTTAACCGGATCACAGGAATTTCTGACCCTCCTTACCAAACATTCATTTGTCCACGCGAAGCCTATTCAATCATTCACCTGTTTCTACACGATTACGATGACACCAAGGTGTTATCATTTTGTGGAGGAACACCTTGTTTCGTTATGAACCAGCAGGATGTGTGGAACGCAAACAGGCGCGCTATTCTCAACTATGCTCCGGGCACCAAGGATTTAAAGCTGATCTGGGAACGCGGTCCACAGACTGAAAGTATTATCGGTGCATTCCGATCGCTCCGTGACCTTGGAACGGAAGATTCGCTCTCGTTTCCTTTTGGCGAACGGATAAACAGGTTTTATGTCTTGAACATTCCTAACAGGAATATTAGGCAGTTTCAACAACGCGTGAGCGCGTTGCCTGCCACTCCTCGGGTGACATTGGTCACTCAACATGCGAGTAACATGTTTGATGGTGGCAACGGAAGTGGCAATGGCGAGTTTGATTCCCCCACAGCAATGGCACTTGATCATAACCGAAACGTCCTGATCGCCGATACCGGCAATGGGCGCATCCAAACGTTCTCGCCTACCGGCGCGTCCCTTGCCAGCATTGGGCCATTCGACGCGCCCAATGGAGTTGCCGTTGACCGGTCAGGCAACATTTATGTTTCGGAGATAGGTGTCAAGCACTGCGTGCAAAAACTAACTCCCGAGGGTAAATTCATCGCAGAGTGGAAAGGCCCTGCGCCTGGCTTCTATGGACCGCGTCGCATTACCATCGGTCCTGATGACTCGATTTATGTGGTTAATTCGGGGCACAATCAAATCGTGAAGTTCAATCCCGATGGTCGCGTGCCTGCCACCTGGCGTAGCAACGGAGTTGATAACGGCGCGTTTGACGATTCGAGCTCGCGGCGCCGTCGATCGCGTAAGTAGTAACGTCTATCTTGGCAATTCAATTAACAAGCGGATAAAGCTCGTCGATTATCACGGCAAATGTCGCACCAAACGGATGGTAACTGCGTGAGAACCGCGAGTTGGTTTCTGAGATTTGACTGTAGATGCGACGGCGGCAAGCTTGTACGCATCGAGCGCTTACATGGATACGGTGCTTGAGTGCCATCTAAGCGGAACCACAACCAGCACTGTTACGCATAACGCTTCAATTCCTTAACATGGTTGGCCGGCCAATCGCGTGCGTGTAATTGATCTGTAATTGGCTAGCACTTCGGATAGTCTATTTCTGCAAAAGCGGCTGAGCGGACTAAGTTAAGTCACAAAGAATGTCGCCCCCTTAACATGGGTTTCGCCGGAGTTACCCCAACCGGATCAGACCTGTCTACAATCGATTGATTCCCTAACCAAGTAGCGCGGTCGCCCTTTCACTTCCTCGTAAATCCGGGCGAGATATTCGCCGATAATTCCCAGGCTCATCATCAGGAGGCTGCCGATAATCAGCTCCAAAAGAATCACCGTGGCGAAACCGCTTACAGCCTGATTTGTTAGTTTCAGATACAAGGTTTGCAGGCTAAGGATAACGGACAGGCCAAGAAAAATCGCGCCTGCAAGTGTGACCAGATGGAGCGGAAACGACGAGAAGGCCGTTATCCCGATAAGCGCCAGCTTGACGCGCTTGAACACGGACCAGGTTGAGTGACCTATCGAGCGGGGTGCTACCTCAAAAGGGATCTGCACGGTCGTGAATCCCATCCAGACGGTCATCCCACGGAAGAACACGTTGCGCTCGTGCATTTTGAGCCAAGCATCGACGGCTTTGCGATTCATCAGCTTAAAATCCGATGCGCCCTTGAAATCGAATCCCGAAAGCTTGTTTAGAATAAAATAGAACAGCAACGCACCTAACTTGGTGAACAATGATTCCCGGCCGCGCCTGCGTTTAACACCTTCCACAATATCGGCTCCGGAACTCTGCCAGGTTCGCACCATCTCTGGGATAAGGGATGGGGGATGTTGCCCGTCGGCGTCCATAATAATCACCGCGTCCCCGCGGGCGTGCTCCAGGCCTGCGCACAATGCCGATTCCTTGCCAAAGTTCCGGCTTAGCCGCAGCGCTCGTATTGCGTGACACGTTTTGGCTTCTGCTGTTATGACGCGCCAGGTGTCATCAGGCGAACCGTCGTCAACAAGCACCATCTCGTATGACAGATCGCACTGGCTTAGAGCGCTGCGTACAGCTGTTAAGAAACGCGACAACTGCGCGCCTTCGCGAAAAACGGGTAGCACAACTGAGAGCAATGGATGGTTCATATCCGTGTCACTCTGAGGTAACCCTTCCATAAGCCGCGACGGTGGTCGCAGGTACCCATATACTCAAGCGCCCGAGCCAGGACGGGAGCTTGAAACCAAATTTCGCTGTGATTAAACCCAATGGAAAAGCATGCGGATAAGGAAGTTTTTGAACATCGGTCAGGCCGGCTCCATACATTAACGAGCTTAAGGTCAAGTAGTCAAAGTAAAGGACATGCTCGGGAACCTTGAAAGATGGCCAACCGCGGCCCATAGTCTTTCTCAAGAAACCCCCGATATCGGGCGTAGCGAGAATAATGTGCCCCCCGGGTCTTGCGCAACGGACCAATTGGTCAAGGAATGATCGCGGTTCGTAAATGTGTTCGATGACCTGTACGGCAATGATGCAATCGAATCTGGTGTCGGGTAGAATCTGGTCGACGCCGCCCACAAAAACCTCGGCTCCTGTCGCCCGCGCGATCTCTACGGCCTGCGGCGAGAATTCCGTTCCGACGCGACGCTGAAAAAACGGGCGCGCCTCATCAAGCAAATATCCATAACCGCAGCCAATCTCCAAAAGCTCGCCACCGGTCAGCCCGCGGCTCGCCAAATTATGCAGGAGGCGCTTGAATGTGGCGCGCAACGCATGTTCCTGAGAGCGGTAGCCCATATCCGCGTAACCGTGCGTGCCGCCCTCGTAATAGGAGGAGTGGCAATAGGCTTCGTGCATGGCGCCCTGCAGTAGGCGCGGATATAAATAGTGCATTCCGCATTCCGCACAGCGCGCCAACTTAAAAGGTTCATCCAACAGAAGTAAAAACTTCCGCTTACAATTCCCACAGAGCGGGCAAACCGGGTACTCGAGATAGGCCGAAATGTTGGCAGATGGTTGTTTCAAGTTCATCCTACTCTGAAGTCCAACCCACCTAGCCTAATTCCACTCTGACCGTGATCGATGATAAAACTTCCCTTTCTAGCGATTGCTTTAAGCCGAGCATGTTCGGTCAGACAAGAATCAACACCGACCCGCCGCGTCGCACATTCTTGATGAGCTTGCCTAGCTTCACCTGTGCGTTGCTGCTGGCCGTCGTCATATCACCAGAATGAGCCGCTTAACGAGAGCGGTCAAGTTCCCAATTGCAAAGCCTGTGCGGCAGCGACTGGAACTGTCGTTTAACTGCGCCCGGAATGTTTCTTGGGATCCGGTAGCGCGCCCACGAACACGCCGGGATGGAAAATGGCCCGGCAAAAATTTCCGCGAACGAATGTTTCCTTTTCGCTGTGTCGGTGGCGATCAATGCCGCGGCAACGTACGAATTTCAATGGACGAACCTGATCCATCCATGAGCAGCGGGAACAGAGGGGAAGCCGCCTAGGGTTCCCAAACGCGGCGAGCCCGGGGTGCCGTGATGCGCCTTTTGCGCAACGAGCTTCCAGCGACGCAAATGGACGCTAGAGCGTGAACCCGGCGGCGAGAGCGTCCTGGTGAAACATGCGGACGGTATCGAGCGAAAGTTCCTCGAGATCTTTGCCTCCCAGCGCATCCAGTTTTTTAAGAATACCGTGCGGCACCGTTACGATATGGCAGCCGCAGGCGGCGGCTTGAAATACGTTGAACACCTCGCGCACGCTCGCCCAGAGCAGCTCGGCCCGCGGCAAATGGCGCACGATGTCGAGCGCCTCTCTCATGATCGGCAACGGATCCACTCCGGTATCGGCGATGCGGCCGGCAAACACAGACACCACCGCCGGCACATTCGGATTCAGAACCGCAGCCACTTCCCTCACCTGACGCGGCGTCAGCAGCGCGGTAATATTCAGTTTCACCCCTTCAGCGGCCAACTGCTTGATCAACGGAACCGATGAATCGCCCCGGGTGTTTGTAACCGGAATTTTAACGTAAACGTTCTCCTGCCAATCGCGCATCTTCAGCGCCTGACGGCGCATCTGGGAGAAATCATCCGAAAACACTTCAAACGAGATGGGCTTGGATTTGACCTCCTGCAGAACTGCGCGGGCAAATGTCTCGTAATCGGTTACGCCAGCCTTGCGCATGAGGGTGGGATTGGTCGTCAGGCCCCGGATATACGGCTGCCGATAGAGCTCGATGATCCCCTTGAGATCGGCGCCGTCGGCAAAAATTTTGACCGGCAAATCCCAAAAACGCCGCGTCATTTGCTGCAGAGATTAATCACGAGCTGGCGGAGCAATCAAGCATTTATCCGCCGGATTCCACCTGGCGAAGAATGGCCTCGGCCGCTTCGGCGAAGGTGGCCACTGTAAGATCGGGCGCCGCGCACAGCCCCTCGGCATACCGGCGCTCGATAAAGATCGCCCGGCAACCGGCAGCCCGCGCGCAATCGATATCGCGCCAACGATCGCCGACAACGTAACTGGCGCCCAGATCAATCTGCAGTTCCTTTGCCGCCCGCAGGATCATGCCCGGCCGCGGCTTGCGACAGTCGCAGGGCTCGCCCTGGCGTTGCCCGGCGTGATAACAAACCTCGATCCGATCCAGCCACGGAAGGGCCGATCGCATTTTTGCGTGCATGGCCTCCACCGTCTCGCGGCGCTGCAATCCCCGGCCCACGTCGGGCTGATTGGTGATTACGACCAGCAGGAACCCGGCCGCTTTCAGTCGCGCGCAGCCATCGGCAACGTCCTCGTAAAGTTCAAACTGCTCGAGGCTGGCGGGAGGGTGTGGCCGACCATTGCGGATGACCGGCCGGTTGAGCACGCCGTCTCGATCGAGGAAAACGGCCGCTCGCGCTACTTGAGGCTTTCCCATTTTGTCTCGGCAATTTTCAGATCGGGATGCGAAATCCACAAATGCCAGACCACGGCCTGGAACGCCTCGGTGTGTGGAGTCACGTTTGCAGGATTGATGGTTGGCACGACGATCGCGACGTCTGCCACGCGCGCGGTGAATCCTCCGTCGCGACCCACAATCCCGAGTATGGCGCTGCCCCGCTGCCGGGCCAGTCGCAAGGCTGCGACCAGATTAGCGCTCACATTTTTCTCCTCACTGCCGCCGCCCACCGACAGAACAAGCAGCGCGTCCTTGTCGCTGAGGCGACTTCCCTTGAGCCATTCGGCGAATACCGAGCTCCAGCCTTCGTCGTTGGTGCGCGCGGTCAGCTCCGAAATGTTGTCGGTGGGCGCGTAGGATTCGATGCCGGCCAGTTTCCGAAAATCGTTTACGGCATGGGAAGCGTTTGCCGCGCTGCCACCGACACCCAGGACAAACAGCCGGCCTCCCCGCGCGCGCACGGCGGCGAGCAGTTTTACGGCTTTCTCACAGAGCGCCGGGTCGAGTTTCGAGACGATTTCGGCCGTTTCTGCCAAATGTTTTTCGGAGTAAGTCATGAGGAAATCGCGAGCGGTCTGGCGCGCAGCAAAGCATCGAGTTCGGCGAGGCCCCGAGTGGAACCGATCTCATAGAAGCGTTGGGTCACCTCGCAGACGGCCATTTGTTTCTCGGACACCAGACGCGCGTAAACATCCGCCAGATCCAGAGGCCATCCATCCGCATAAGGTTCGAAAACCTCGGCCCGCAAAACGGCGATGCCGTAATCGATGTGCTGCATCTGCGGAATGGGCCGGTTCTTGTCGTAACGACGAATTTCGCCCTCCTCGAACCAGACGTTGCTTCTATCCCAGCGATTTTCATTTTTGATGATCACCATCAAGGCCGGTTTTCCGCTCGACGCAAAAGCCTGCACGATGGTCCGGTAATCGACCGGCATGTACGAGTCGCCGTAGGCGACCAAAAAATGTTCGCCGAGTTTCGGCAGCGCGTGTTTGAGCGCGCCACCGGTGCCCAGGAGAACGGGGCCGTCAAAGGAATAGTCGATCTGCAGGCCCAACGCTTTTCCATCTCCGATCCGGTTCCTGATCATTTCCCCGAGGTAACCGACACAGAGGACGATTTTGCGAAAGCCGTGGGAACGCAACAGCCGCAATTGATGGATAAGAAACGGTTCGCCGGCGACGTTCAACAGCGCCTTTGGAACTTTCTCGGTCACAGGCCGGAGCCGCGTGGCCAGGCCGCCGGCCAGGATGGCTACCGGCCAGTCGCCCAGTTCAATCCGTTGCTGCGCCTTCATTGAATGAGAATCTTGGTGCCTTCCGGTTCAAATCGGAAGCGGACTTCGGTTAATCCGCAGTCGCGCATTGCACGGCGCAGGCGAGCCTTGTCCTCGGCGTAAAACATGAGAAAACCCCCGCCGCCGGCGCCGATCAATTTGCCGCCCAGAGCGCCGTTAGCGATCGCGCAATCGTACCACTCGTTGATGCGCTGATTGGTCATGGCTTGCGAGCGCTCTTTTTTTCGCTGCCAGTGCGCATCCATCAGCCGCGCAAATTCACGGAGATCCCCCTCTTCCAGCGCTCGCCGGCTCCGATGAGCCAGTTCTTTCACGAAATGCAGATTCTCCAGCATGGCTGTGTCCGACTGGATGCTTTTATGGTGCTGTTCGCGCAAAATCTCCGAGGCTGCCCGCGCATAGCCGGTGAAAAACAGCAACAGGTTATCCTCCAGATCAAGGTAGGTCTCCTCGGAGACCTTCAGCGGTTCGGCGCGAACCCGGCCGTCTGGCAAATATTCAAAACAGGTGATCCCGCCGTATGCGGCGATGTATTGGTCTTGTTTGCCGATGGGTTCACCGAGTTTTTCAATCTCGATACAACAGGCCTGCTCAGCCAGCTCGGAGGGATGCACCAGATTCTTGCCAAGGGCGTGCAACGCCTTGAGCAAGGCGGTGGTAAAACTGCCCGATGACCCCAGCCCCGTGCCCGCTGGAATATCCGCGATGCTGGCGATCTCCAAATTGCGTTCCTTCACGCCCACCAGTTTCAATGCTTCCCGGATGATGGGGTGCTTGATCTCGTCAATCGCGGCCACCTTTTCAAAATGCGAGTACTTGAGCAGAAATCCCTCCACGAACCGGCGATGAACGGTGATGTAAACGTATTTGTCGATCGCGGCGGCGATGAGAAAGCCGCCGTGCCTCCCATAATACGAAGGCAAATCAGTCCCGCCGCCACCGAGGGAAATTCGCAATGGAGAACGCGTGATGATCATTGGGAAATTGCAAAGTTAACCGCCGCGCTCCGTCGGCATCAAGTCGGCTGTTCTGAAGCAAGCCATCGTTTCCCAGCGCATTCCTTTGAGGTCGGGCATGGTCGCGCCATCCGTTTTCACCAGCTCTGAGTTCCAGAAACTGCAGCTTACAGATTTCAATGGCCGAGCAATGTCAACTCGTAAGGTCGCAGGGAGAGCTCGCAGGCGGTTATTCCCGAGCCTTTGTCCCCCAAACCCATCGAGACAAATGCAAGCGTCGGTCTGCCTTTAGCCAGGCAGCTCACAGCGATCGCTTACTGGCGGACTTTTCTCCCCAAAAGCTCATTCCATTTCGCCTTTGTGGCTGCAGGCACATTTAGGTCGGCTTCGAGCAACCATGAGACCGTCGAGAGCGAGTTTATCACTACTGAAGTAACAACCAAAACAAGAATCAGGTGGCGCAGCCGGAAGGCCGCATTAGCTCGGCGCAGGAAAACCACAAAGCAAAACCCGAGAAACGGGAAAAACTCGGCGACGTACCGCTGCGCGAGTCCCATGAAGGATAAGATAATGAGGCACTCCAGGAAAAGGGCGGCGGCAATCGCGCGGTTTGCCCAGTCAAAACCACCGGGCCGGAGTAACTGGGCCATGCCCACAATCGCTCCAAGCACGATCCAGGACGAACACCATAACAGCGAAGAGTAGGTTTCGGTAAATGGCATGACGTAAAGATTCGCGTCGCAAGGCTGGCGACTTCCCTCCAGGTAAGGAGGCTCGCGCTGCGGCCGCGGTACCCGCAGCACAAAGTAGTCGGCAAAGCTGTAAGGAATCCGCTCAGGCCGAAATAACCCATGCTTCATCGCGAACTCTCGTTGCTCCGTATTGGTCGAGTACCGCATGGGCATCCCCTCCAGAGCGCCAAACCGCGCGTAAGTTAGAAATAGATAAAACACGAATGCCGCCCCAAGCGGCAAAAAAAGCGCAGCGCCATTGCGGATCAGATTTTTGCGAATCAGGCGAAACGCCAAAACGGGCGCGATCAACAGAAAAGGCGCGCCAAACGTCGCTCGAGACAGCAACGCTGCGCCAGCGCAAAACGAGAAAGCCGCCAGCGACCAGGTGAGCGCGGCGGCATCCTGAGCTTCTCCCGCGCGCAGCGCAAAGTAGAGAGCCGCCAGCGACCAGGCCAGGCCCCAAATGATCGCCTCATCGTAAATGGAAAGATTTCCAAGAAGCAAAAGAAGCGGAGATCCGAGGGCAAACCCCACTAAAGAAGCGTTGCCCAGGCAGGCTTTCCAGCGACGCGGCAACTGCGATGAACGCAAGGCCATCCGGATGAGGCCGGCAAATGCGCCGAGGGCAATCATGCCAGCGCCAAAACCGGAGATCCGCGACCATTTTCCGCGCCCTTCCGGGTAAACGAAATTGAGTGGAATACGCAGGAAAGCCGGGAACGGCCCAAAATACATCCGCGTCTTGCCTTTCACGATCATCGCTTCGTGAGCGATGGCTTCACTATCAACCCCGACATCGCCTCGCAGAAAATGTTCCGCCTGCGAATCGTAGGCCTTGCCAAGGACCTCGGCGACAAATACCTGACGACCGCCGGTCATGGTGAATATCCATAGAAGCGCCCCCAGCAGCAGGAAGGTTGGCAAAAGGTTTGGCGCGCGCCCCGCCGCGGCGAGCGGTTGCGCGCCGAGGTCGTCGCCCGTGAGAGCGCGATCCGCGTGAGACGAAGACGGCAGCGATTCTTGCATTAGTTACTCTTGCTCAAATCAGGCCTTTGTCGCTGCAGCGAACAAGTTCAAGCCGAATTTGTGGTAGCGCATCCGAATGCAACTGGGTCTAAACCCGGCGCGCACCAGCATCGGCCAGAGATCGCGTTTGCCGTAATACATTTTATGGTCGTCGATCTCGATTTTTGGACTCCAGCCCAGCCGGAAGGCGGAGAGCTCGAGGAACCGCTTGCCCACCCATGTCGGAACGTTAATGAGAAGAAGCCCCGAAGGCTTGAGCAGGCGCCAGGCCGACTGGATAACAAACTGCGGTTCCCGCAAATGTTCCAGGACCGATATGATCAGGATCACGTCGAAGCTGTCGCCTTCTAATTTAGGCAGAGCATCTTCGATGCCTCCCTCGTAGAAGGTGAATCGCTCCCGGTTTCGAAGCTCCGGCGCGATCTGGAAATCGATGCCAACGGCTCTTTTCAATCGCGGCTCCAAGGCGAGCAACTGGCGGGCATGGTAGCCACAGCCCAGTTCCAGCGCCTCCAGTTCGCGCCGTGAGGGAAGATGGCGGCGAATGGCTCGCTGCGAAAGCAAAATTCCCAGACGGTCCACAACGGTGAATCCGCGCTGCCCGTAACTCTCCTGCGCGCGGGAATTCACGGCTCGGGTCTGGAGACAACGCGCTTTGCCATTTCCATAAGCAACGTGAAGCAGAAGGTCTGGAACCCGAGGATGACTAATAACAGGCCCAGAATGGCTGGATGCGAGATCGTTTCCAGGCGCAGTCCATGTTTCAAGTAGCGATAGACCAGAGCACCCAGCAGGATGGCGCCAGCCAGAACAAAAACAGCCGACACGAGCATGCCGCGATCGTATGTGACAAACTTTTGCGCGCGTCTGACCAGTTGCGGGCGCAGACCGTGCAACACCCGGGCAAGGATGCCGATCTGGATTGAACTGTAGCCAAGCGTCGCGCAAGTGACGCCAAAAAGCATCCAGTAAAGGCTGAACTCGAGATTTCCGATGCGAATCGGGCCTGCCGCCAAAGCAAGTGACAGCAACAAGCCCAATGCCAGAAGCGCAGCGCCTGGCTTGAGCAGGAATGAGTCGGGCGTGTAAATCAACATCACCTTCAAGTTAAGCCAACCGGCGATCCACGGCGACAACCAGCCTGCGCGACGGTGATGGCTGACTCGTCCTGCTCGATCCTTGTAAAATTTTACGGGCACTTCGGCAGTCACAAGACGCAGTCGCGCAGCCTTCAGAACCATTTCGCTGGCATACTCCCACGACTGCGACTTGAGGTCGAGCTTCTCCAGGGCAGCGCGAGTGACTCCCCGCATCCCGCAATGAATGTCCGAGTAGTTGGTGTGATAAATGCGATTGAGAAGCCAGGTCGTAAAAGGTGTCCCAAAATAGCGATGCAGTTTGGGCATCGCGCCTTTCTCGATGCTGCCGCGAAACCGGCTTCCCATCACAAACTCTGCGCCCTTCCGAAATGCCTCGACAAACGGAGCCAACTCCCGAAAGTCGTAAGTCAGATCTGCATCCCCCATGATCACCCATTTGCCCCGGATAAAGGGAATAGCGTCGATGTAGGCGCGACCAAGGCCGCGTTTTGGCGTGCGCAAAACCTCCGCGCCGTGTTCCAAAACGATTCGGGGCGTGTTATCGGTCGAGCTATCCACGATCAAAATTTGCCCCCTAACGCCGGCGCGCCGAATGCCTTCCCTGCACCATTCGACAAATTCGCCTACTGTTAGCTCTTCGTTTGCGGCTGGGACGACGATGCTTAACTCGACATCGCCAGGCGCCGTGCCTGTGGGCAACAAATGTTGCGGCGCGTCCTCTGTCGTGCCTGCAATTTCAGTCCCTTCTCCCATAAACCCCGTGCGCAACCTCGCGCGGGCCGGCGCTGCGCCGCTTAACTCGATGGACTTTCCCGCATCATGCATAATCCAGTTCCCGGCGCATGGCCGTCATAGCCTCCCGCAGCGCCTCCTTCGACGAATAGCGATTCTTCCAGCCCAATGCCTTGATCTTTGCGCAATCGAAGCGGACGATCGGCACGTCCCCCTTCCAACCGCGATCGCCGCCGGTGAATTCAAACTCCACATTGCGCTCGTCCAACCCGCTGATTTCAACTGCCAGCTTCGCAATTTCCAAAACGGTAACATAATCGTCCGTCGCCACGTTGAACACGTCGTATGGCGTAGCGACCTGGCTCGTGACTGCGAAAATCGCTCTGAGCACATCCTCCACATGGATATAGCTTTTTCGCTGCGTTCCGTCGCCCAAAATCCGCAGGCGAGTCGGGTCGGCCTTAAGCCGGTGAAGAAAATCGTAGCCAACACCATGGGTCTGTCTCGGACCCACCACATTTGCCAGACGGAATGCCCGACCGCAAAAGCCGAACATGTGACAGTAGGCGGAGATTAGGCCTTCAGATGCCATCTTACTCGCGCCGTAGGTGGAGATCGGCATGCAGGGCCCATAATCCTCGCGAAAATCCACCTCGGCATTCTCGCCGTACACGCCGCTGCCCGATGTATAGACAATCGTCTGCGCGCCGTTGAGGCGCATCGCTTCCAACACATTTTGTGTCAGATACGTTCCTTCCCAGAAATCGATGTCCGGTTGTGTCACCGCTCTGGCAATGTCGGGGTTTGCAGCCAGATGAAAGATGGTTTGGCATCCTTCCATGGCAGCCTTCAAGGCCTTAAGATCCTTCAGATCGGCTTGCACGATGCGCAGCCGGCTGTCTGCCGCGCTTTCGCTGAGAAAGGAGCGATGGCCCGAGCTGAAATTGTCAAAGACCACGATGCGACGGACCTCTTCCCTCTCCAGCAGCCAGCGCACCAGGTGACTGCCAATGAACCCGGCCCCTCCCGAAATGAAAACATTCATGACCTTGCGACGGACGCCGGGCCGGGTCTCCCCTCAATCGAGGCTTTCGTTAGCAGCGCCAAAGTTAATATTGTCAACAGCGACATGGGCTGCAGATAACGCACGCTTGTCGTGATGGCAAAAAACGTCACGGTTCCCAGGAGTATCCAGGCATGGAAACAAAGCAGGAAAACATATCTCCAAGCACCAGTTTTGGATGCGGATCCAATAGCAATAGAAAAAAGTTTCACGTCAGGATGACCAGGCAGAAAAGCCATGCGCGCGGGTCGGCAAAAAAATCGAGGACGCAGCTGCTCCGCGTTGGCGCGGCAGTCGTTTCAATTCCTCCGCCAGAGCGTTGAGACCAGAAGTTTTGCAATATTTGGACGGGCTTGTGGCGCATTGTGGAAAGCGAATGAATCTTCAGCTGCGGTCGAGTCAATTCATTTGATAATATTGCCCGCTGCGAAGGCCTGTCGCTATCGCCTCAATGATCGGCGTAGAAAATCTTCTCTGGATCTCTGTTGCGCCCGCAACCAATCCTCTCCCCATTTTGCGCGCCATACACTGACAGAAGAGTCAAGATTGCAGCACCTGAAATTTTTGGCATTGGCCCAGATGGGCGCCATCTCCCCTGGCACGCGCAACTGCGCGCCGGCTGGTGGGCGGTCGCCTGACGATCGTCGCGGTTCGCAGGGCCCTGCGCGCCCGCCTTCGTTTACAGGGCAAACGTTTCTGGTCGCCCGAGCAGCCTGCAAAGGTTCGGACTTGCGCGCGTAACCGGAAACGCCTATTAGCTTTACCCTCATGGTTCATCACATCGTCCTGTACAGACTCCGACCCGAGGTCACACCCGCCCGCGTGGAGGAAATGATGATGAATACTCGGATGCAACTGTTGAAAATCCCGGAGGTCCTCAGCATCAAATGCGGGAAGCGAATCGATCCCGAGCTGCCGTGGCCGTTCTTCATTGCCATCGATTTTGAGTCCATGGACAAATACGCCATCTTTTGCGAGGACCCCATTTTTGTGAAGTTCATGGAGGAAGTGATCAAGCCAAACGTCGAGGATTCGCTGGTGCTGGATTTCGAGATGGATCCGGGCAAGGACGTTCGTTTTTCCTGAAGCTGCCTCCGGTGAAAGCGCCTGTCTGGCTTTTCGTCCAAACGCCATGCCATTGCCGGGCCGCAGCAACCCGGCCGCACATTTCAACCGCAAACCGCCGCGCGTTGAGCGAAGCGTGATCGCATGAACAAAAAAGCCATCCTTCTCGCAGGCGGCGCGGGGACACGGCTTTACCCGCTCACCAAAATTGTCTGTAAACAGCTGCTGCCGATTTACGACAAGCCGATGATTTGCTATCCGCTGGCCACCCTCATGCTGGGCGGCTTGCGCGAGGTGCTGATCATCTCCACGCCGAAAGATTTGCCAATGCTGGAAGATTATCTGGGCGACGGCGCGCACCTGGGCATCCGCATCGAATATGCCGAGCAACCGAAACCCGAAGGGATCGCCCAGGCGTTCCTCATCGGCGCAAAGTTCCTCGGCGACTCGGGCGCTTCATTGATTTTGGGAGACAACATTTTCTATGGAAAACTGGATTTCTACCGCGAAGCGCTGGCGATCGAGCGCGGGGCATGCATCTTCGCCTATCAGGTGCGCGACCCGCAGCGCTATGGCGTGGTTGAGTTCGGTGCGGACGGCAAAGCGATCAGTCTGGAAGAAAAACCCAAACAGCCAAAGAGCCATTTCGCCGTGCCCGGTCTCTACGTGTACGACAATCAGGTGGTCGATCTTTGCCGGAGGCTGCGTCCCTCGTGGCGCAATGAACTTGAGATTACCGATCTCAACCTGTTGTACCTGAGGCAAAATCAGTTGCACGTGAAACTCCTCAGCCGCGGGATGGCCTGGCTGGACACCGGCACGACAACAACGCTGCTCGAAGCCAGCAATTACATCGCCACCATCGAGCACCGGCAGGGATTGAAGATTGCCTGCCTGGAAGAAGTCGCATTGCGCATGGGTTTCATCACCCAAAATGATCTGGCCAGGATCATCGACAAACTACCGCACAACGAATATCGCGATTATTTGCGGATGGTCTGTGACGAGGGGCCCGGCGTCGGACCGGAACCGGTGGGATGAGAAATGAGCATAGCGGCTGCGCTATCTGTCGCAATGGCGACGCGCGCCTCCACGGCCGCGATCTGCGAGCAAAGCCAGCCGTTACCTGGGTTGTTCGCGCAGCAAATGATTTGTGTCCGCCAGCAATTTAGTGATGGCGTCCGCCTCCATCGCATCGTAATAGCCGCGAATCTGTCCGCGCCGATCCACTAAAATCATTCGGGTGCTGTGCACCGGAATTCCCTGCTGCTCACTCCCATCGGAGACAGCCAGCTTGAATCCCTCCCGGCAAAGGCGGTAAATCACCGATTTCGCTCCGCTGAGAAAATCCCAGCGTTTGGGATCGGCCTGCATTTTTTCGGCGTACTTTTGCAAAACTTCCGGCGTATCCTTTTCCGGATCGACGCTAAATGAAACCAGGTGGACATCGGTGTTTTCGAGCGGTTTTTGCAGTTCGCTCATGCGCGTGGTGATGATGGGGCACGGCCCGGGGCAGGTCGTGTAGATAAAATCGGCAATCCAGATTTTGCCGGCCAACTGCGCCGAGCCAAACGGTTGGCCCTGCTGATTGACCAACTGAAAATGCGGCACACTGCCGTAATAGGAAATGGCGCGCTGCCGCAGAGCGTTCACCTCCACCTGTCGCAGCCAAAGCAGCACCGCAAGTGTCAGCAATGGAATTGAAAGAAGCGTGACCTTCCATGCCAGCGACCTTCGCGAGGACGCCTTGGCAATTGTTGTAGAAGCGGTGTCCATTTGTTCTCCAACACGGCCGAGCCGCGTCACACGACCGTCACACGGCCAAGTTCAGGTCGCCACCGGGTTCGCGCAACAGCTCTCGAAATCTTTCGACACGGGAAAAACCATTGCGTTCACGATTTCATCAGCACAAGGCCGACCAGCAACAGTGGCAGATAAACAATCGACGCGATGAATAATAAACGAGCTGTTTTACGGCTGCGCGCTTTCAAGAAGCGCATGGCCGTCAAAATGAACAGGCCGCCCAGAAACAGTTCAATCGCCACATAACTGAAGTCCACAATCCCCACAAATGCCGGCAATCCCGCCAGGACCAGCAGAAGCATGCAGAAAAAAACGCTCTGGCTGGCGCTTCGCTCGCCGGTGCGGTCGTCGCTCGAGATCATGCGAAAACCGGCCCGCGCATAATCTTCGCGATACATCCAGGCAATGGCAAAAAAATGGGGCAGTTGCCACAGCAACAGGATGACAAAGAGACTCCAGGCTCCGGCGTCGATTGTTCCGCGGGCAGCTGCCCAGCCGATCATTGGGGGGATCGCGCCAGGCACAGCGCCGACGATCGTGTTGGCAGTGCTCGCTCGTTTGAGCGGCGTGTAAGCAAAGATGTAGATCAGGATCGTTACCCCCGCGAGCGCGGCGCTGAGCGCATTGCAGGCCCATGCCAGATAGGCAACGCCGCAAACCGAAAGAATGACCCCCAGCGCCAGCGCTTTGCCCGGCCGCATCCGGCCGGCGGGCACGGGCCGCGTCCGGGTGCGAAGCATGAGCGCGTCGGCCTGGCGTTCCCACCATTCATTGAGCGCGGCCGCGCCGGCGGCTGCGGCCGCCGTTCCAAGCACAGCGCGCAGCAGCGCCGCGTAATCTACCGACGGTTCAGCGCCCAGATAAAAACCCACCGCAGTCGTAAGCAAAACAAGCAACGTCAGGCGCGCCTTCACCAGTTCAAACAAGTCCCCAAGGAACGGGTGGCGAACCGCCGAAGGGTTTTCGCTCTCGACAGCCGGCGTTCTCATGCCGAAACCTGCTCGCCTCGCAGCAGATTTTGCCCCACAGCCGTCGCTTCCGAACAGGCGCTCTGCCCGGATACGCGCCAGCAAATGGCCGTAACGATCACGCCGAGCGACAACAAAACGGCGCCCAGCGCCACATGCGCCGTGGCTACATCGGCCGCTTTATTACTCCAAATGGTCCAGGCACCGAGCCCGATCTGGCCAAAGACCGACAACATCCAGAGCATGGACAAGCGCTTGAGCGCAACGAAATCAGGAGTCTCTGTCGACACACGACGAAAGAAGACGACCACGCCAATGGCAATCATCGCGGCTACAAATCGATGCACCATTTGCAGCCAGATTTGGAAGGCGTTCACGCTGGATAAACCGCGCGCATCCCGCCAGGCGTTGATCTTCGCCAGCGCCTGTGCGCTCGTGTCGGGCACCACCCATGCCCCGTATGCCGTCGGAAAATCCAGGATCGCCAGATCGCGATGTTGATGGCGCATGGTGGCCCCCAGCGCCAGTTGACCGTACGTGGCGATTGTGATGGCAATCGCAAGCGTTTTAATCGGCGTAAATCTCTGCAAATTAATCCGCTGATTGGCCAGCGCGGACCAGAATCGCGTCGTCGCAAGGGCAATAAAGACAAGCAGCCCGAGAAATGCCTGCGCCACGCAAGCGTGAAAGATTCCGATCTGATCTTTGAGCATGGTGACGCGCAGGCCGCCCAGAATTCCCTGAACGATTACGCCGGCAACAGCGATCGCTCCCAGCCGACGCAGCCATTGCCGCGATTCGCCCAGCCAGAGCCATATCGCCAGAACGATGGTCAGAAATCCCACCAGCGATCCCATCAAACGATGCGTGTGCTCAAAGAGCACCCCGCCCACCCATTTGGATACCGGAAACAAAAACATGTTGTAGCCGAACGTCGTTGGCCAGTCAGGCACAGCGAGTCCCACGTTTTTGCTGGTGACCATCCCTCCGCTGCAAATCAATAACAGCGTGGCCAGGCAGGTGAGCCACGCAAACCGGTTCAGCCATCTTGCCGATCTTCGCACAAGGGAAGAATACGACGAAGAAGGCGGAAAGGACAAACGCGGAGGCGCGCCAAAGCGGCGCAACTCTTCACGCGCCGGGAGTGGGCGATATCGCCGGCTGCGGCGGGTTATTTTGCGGTTGGGCCGCGCCCGGCGATTGAGACGGGGCGGGCTGCGCGGCGCCGCCCTGCGAAGCGGCGGAAAGCTCGGCGCGTTCCTTGAGCCAGGCCTCGTAATCCTGCGGTGTATCAACCACCAGCGTCCCTTTCATGCTGTAGTGCCCCAAACCGCAGAGCTGGCCGCAAATCACTTCGTACGTTCCAGTCTTGATGGGAGTGAACCAGATCGGGATGAGCGAACCGGGAATGGCGTCCCCGGCGATGCGCATGTCGGGGATAAAAAAGTCGTGGATCACATCCTTGGAAGAAAGCTCCGCGATGACCGGCCGATTCACCGGGACGTGCAATTCGCCGCTGGCAACAATGTCGTCCTTGCCTGCGGGATCGTTGGGATCGAGCCCAAGCGGATTCGAGTTGCTGACGAAGCTGATGTCGCGCCGGCCGAACTGTCCGTCTGGCCCTGGCAAATGATAATTAAAGTTAAATTGCTGCGCCACCACGTGCACCTGAATGGCTTCCCTGCCCGGCGGGAATTGATTCACCCGCCGTGCCCAGAGCGGAATGGCAAAGCCCAGCAACAGCACGGCCTCGATGAGCACCACCGAAAATTCCAGATGCGTCGAGATCGGCCCGCGCACTCCGCGGTAATCGGCGTGCGGGTTCCGCCGTTTGCGGAAACGAATCAAAACAAAAATGAAAAACGCCGACCAACCGACGAACAGCGCTCCCATGAACCAGTGGCAAAACTCCAGAATGTGATCGATCTGGTAGCCATGCGCGGAGGCATTGGGCGGCTGGCCAAGAAATTCATTGATCAGTGCGAGGCTACTCATACTGGCTCAAATCCTCCTCGGCGAGCTGGTGATGCGGCTCGGGCGGCATCCGCGCGTGCCGCCACAGATGCAGACTGAACGCGCCGATGCCACCAATCACCGACATCACCGCGCCAAAAAGAAACCAAATCGCAATCGCCATGTGTTCGGTGCTTTTCCCGTCCTTTGCGCCGTAGCAAAACGGGCAGGCCATGGCCTGCTGCGCCGTTAGCGCCAGCGAAATCAACAGAAATGCGCCGACTTTCCGGAAGCGTTTCATGTGATGAGGCGAAGCCGTTTCATTTTTCGGTAAAACCAAATCCCATAGACAATCAGCGCAATGGCCACCGCAAACGCGGCGATCGCCCCGGCGAGAAAAACCGGCGCGCCTTCCACGAGGTTCACCCAGACGCACCACATCCCGGTCCCCAGCGCCAGCAGCACCGAAAAAATGATGAACACAATATGGAAAGCTTTAAGCGACATCTAATGGACTACCGGGTAATCAAACCACGCCAGTAACGTAAGCCAGAAAAGGCCAAGCACAAAAAGCGCCGTGAAAATCAGAATCCGATAAATGAGACGTTTCTCCGCAGCCAGATGCATGAAGACCGCGGCGACGGCTGCCGCTTTGAGCGTGGCCACCAGCACGGCGATGCCGATGTTGGCCTTGTGCGTGCCGAAATCGACATAGGAAAGCGCCACCGTCAAAGCCGTCAGCGTGAGCAACAATGCGCCCACCATCAAATATCCGCGCACATGTTTCTGAATGCCGTGCGCGTATTCCTCGTACTCCTTCGGGTCCTGAGAAATATCAGGCGGATTATTCATGGCTCAGAGCAGGTAAAACAGCGGGAACACAAATATCCAGATCAAATCGACAAAGTGCCAGAAGAGGCCGCTCACCTCGACTCGATTGGCCAGGTGCTCCGGATTACGCTGGTAAACTTTTTTGCTGACCGGCAGCCACATGTAAATAAAGACCAGCACGCCCCCAAGCACGTGCAAACCGTGCAAGCCGGTGATGGTGAAATAGCTGGCGAAATAGGTGTTGTGCGTCGGCAGAAACATGCTGGCTCGCAAAACGTCTTCCTTCTCGATCCTGGCAATCTTATGAGTGACTGGCAGCGGGAAAAAGTGCGGCCGATCAATGCTGGGATTTGTCGGATACGCGTTCAGCGGATCGAGCGCGACTTCGTATTCCTTGATGTTGGGATCCTTTAGCGCTTCGGGATTGTGCAAATGCCCGGTGATCTCCAGCCGTGGCGGCAGGCCTTTCTCTGCGGCGTATTCGTTGCCCAGATACTGTTCGTATTTGCCAAGCGCCTCCGGCTTGATGTAAGCGCCGAAGTGATCGTATTTCTGCGGCCACTCGTAAGCGAGCTTTACCACCAGGAAAATGATGCCGCAGACGATAGTGGCCAGCATGTACCACCAGTAGGCGCGGTACCTCCGCATCTTCAGGGAAGCCCAGGCCAGCACCACGGTCACGGACGACGTAATGAGGATCGCCGTGTTCATCGTGCCGACCGGAACGTTGAGCACGCCATGTGGCCACATTCCCGGCGGCGCGTCGATGCGCAGAAAAATGTAGGCAGAGAAAAGTCCGCCGAAAAGCATGACCTCCGACGCCAGGAACAGCCAGATACCAATCTTCGCATTCCAGAGACCGGTATCGGGGCGAGTTGAAACAGTGTAGGGAATTTCCATCGTTGAAGCTGTTGGCAATGAGGGAGCCTACGCGGGAACCAGTTCCGGCGGCGGCTTGCGCGGGGTGCGCTCAGCCGGGTCCACCGGCTCGTTTTGCATGGTGTAATCGCGTTCGCGTCCCGGAAGACTGTACTCATACGGACCGCGATACGCCACCGGCTCGGTAACAAAATTGCCATGCGGCGGCGGCGAAGGCGCCGTCCACTCCAGCGTCGTCGCTTCCCACGGATTGTCACTCACCTTTTGCCCATGCCGAATGCTCCAAAAGAAATTGATGATAAATGGAATCTGCGCCAACCCCATGATCCACGCCCCCCACGAAATCGGCTTGTTCCACTCAAAACCAGTCAATCCCCAAATGGTATGATCATTGGCCACCGCCCAACCCTGCCCACCGTCATACCAGCGCCGGTGCATCCCAGCCATCCCCTGCAAAAACATCGGCAGAAATATCACGTTCATGCAGATGAACGTAGGCCAGAAATGCACCTTGCCCCAAAAATCGCTCATCTTGCGCCCCGTCGCCTTCGGAAACCAGTAGTAAACCCCGGCAAACAGCGCAAAGATCGTCCCCGGCGCAACAATGTAATGAAAATGCGCAATCACGTAATACGTGTCGTGCAGGTAAAGATCGGCCGAATTAAACGCCAGCGGGATGCCGGTCAATCCGCCGATACCGAACATTGGCAAAAAGGCGGTGGCAAAGAGCATCGGTACGGTGAATCGAATCGAGCCACCCCAGAGCGAAATAAAAAAGGCGCTCAGGATGATGACCGACGGGATGGAGATGATGATCGTCGTGGTCTGAAAGAAAGCGCTGACCGCCGTGCCCATTCCCGTCAACCACATGTGATGGGCCCACACAATGAATGACAGGAACCCGATCACCAGCACGGAAAAGACCAGCGATTTGTATCCCCACAGCGGTTTGCGCGAGTTGTTCGCCAGAATTTCGCCAATAATTCCGAACGCAGGCAAAATCAGCACGTAAACCTCCGGGTGCCCCAAAAACCAGAACAAATGTTGCCACAAAAGCGGACTGCCGCCGCCGCTGATCGATACAGGCGCGCCGTTTACCACAAGACCCGCCGGCAGGAAAAAGCTCGTGTGCGCGAGCCGGTCCATCAATTGCATGATGATGGCCGCCTCCAGCGGGGGGAACGCCAGCAACAACAGAAACGCCGTGACAAATTGCGTCCACACAAAGAATGGCAGCCGCATCCAGGTAAGCCCCTTGGCGCGCAGCTGGATGATGGTCGTAATAAAATTGATGGCGCCCAGCAGTGACGAGGTAATCAGAAAAATAAAGCCGATCAGCCACAGCGTCTGCCCGCTGAAAACCGGGTTATGCCCCGGACCCGTGTCGGCGAACGCCGCCAGCGGCGTGTAGGAAGTCCACCCGCTCTTGGCGGCGCCCCCCGGCACGAAAAAACTGATCAACATCACAATGCCGCCCACGACAAACGCCCAAAAACTGGCCGCGTTCACTTTCGGGAAGGTCATGTCCGGCGCGCCGATTTGCAGCGGGACGACAAAATTCCCAAACGCCGCAAAGGCTACCGGCACCACGCCGGCAAAAATCATGATGGTGCCATGCATGGCGCCCAGGGAGTTGTAAAAATCGGGCGTCATTTTGCCATCGGGCATCGATCCCGGACCGAAAATGTGCGGCAGCCATTTGCCGATCAGAGGCAATTGCTGACCCGGATAGGCCAGTTGCCAGCGCATCAGCATCATCAGACAAAATCCGAAAAAGAGAAACGCAAGGCCACACAGACCGTACTGGATCCCGATTACCTTGTGATCGGTGGAGAAAATGTATTTGCGCCAGAAGCCCAGCTCGTGATGCTCGCCCGCGTGCGCGTGAGGATCGTGATGTGTTGCGATAGAAGTCGAGGCGTCCATTGCAGGTAAAAGTTATCGTTTTAAATATCGAAAGAGAAACGCGATTTGCAAAGCGCAAAAACGCGCATTCGCAAACTGATGCCCCGTCTCTTCAAAGAAGCCCAACTTCCGCAGTCTCACGCGGCCTCTGCTCGGAGGGGTCCACCGGCTCGTTTTGCATGGTGTAATCGCGTTCGCGTCCCGGAAGACTGTACTCATACGGACCGCGATACGCCACCGGCTCGGTAACAAAATTGCCATGCGGCGGCGGCGAAGGCGCCGTCCACTCCAGCGTCGTCGCTTCCCACGGATTGTCACTCACCTTTTGCCCATGCCGAATGCTCCAAAAGAAATTGATGATAAATGGAATCTGCGCCAACCCCATGATCCACGCCCCCCACGAAATCGGCTTGTTCCACTCAAAACCAGTCAATCCCCAAATGGTATGATCATTGGCCACCGCCCAACCCTGCCCACCGTCATACCAGCGCCGGTGCATCCCAGCCATCCCCTGCAAAAACATCGGCAGAAATATCACGTTCATGCAGATGAACGTAGGCCAGAAATGCACCTTGCCCCAAAAATCGCTCATCTTGCGCCCCGTCGCCTTCGGAAACCAGTAGTAAACCCCGGCAAACAGCGCAAAGATCGTCCCCGGCGCAACAATGTAATGAAAATGCGCGATGAGATAGTAGGTGTCGTGCAGATACAGGTCCGCTGAGCTGAACGCCAGCGGGATGCCGGTCAATCCGCCGATACCGAACATTGGCAAAAAGGCGGTGGCAAACAGCATCGGCACGGTGAACCGAATCGAACCGCGCCAAAGCGAAATGATCAGAGCCGTGGCGATGATCACCGACGGGATGGAGATCAGGATGGTTGTCGTCTGGAAAAACGCCGTGGCCACGGTAGCCATGCCGGTCAACCACATGTGATGCGCCCATACGAGAAAGGATAAGAATCCGATCGTCATTATGGAAAAGACCAGCGATTTATATCCCCACAGCGGCTTGCGCGAGTTGTTGGCCAGAATTTCGGCCACAATGCCAAAAGCCGGCGCGATGAGCACGTAAACCTCGGGGTGTCCCAAAAACCACCACAGATGCTGCCACAGAAGCGGGCTGCCCCCACCACTGATCGAAACCGGTGTGCTGCCCAAGATAAGACCGGCCGGCAGAAAAAAACTGGTGTGCGCAAGCCGGTCCATCAATTGCATGATGAGCCCGGCCTCCATTGGCGGGAAAGACAACAGCAACAGAAACGCCGTCACCAGTTCGGTCCATACAAAGAACGGTAGGCGCATCCAGGTAAGCCCCGGCGCGCGCAATTGAATAATCGTGGTGATAAAATTGATCGCTCCCAGCAGCGACGACGTAATAACGAAAAAGAAACCGATGATCCAGAGGGTCTCGCCGTTGAACACCGGATTGTACCCTGGACCGGTGTCGGCGAACGCCGCCAGCGGCGGATATGAATACCAACCGCTCTTGGCCGCGCCGCCCGGTACGAAAAAACTGATCACCCAGATTGCGCCGCCCAGCGCGTAGGCCCAAAAGCTCGCTGCGTTTAATTTCGGGAACGCCATGTCCGGCGCGCCGATCTGCAGCGGGACGACAAAATTCCCAAACGCCGCGAAGGCTACCGGCACCACGCCGGCAAAAATCATCATGGTGCCGTGCATGGCGCCCAGTTCGTTGTAAAAATTCGGCGTCATTTTGCCGCCCGGCATTGATTCCGAACCGAAAATGTGCGGCAGCCATTTGCCGATGACCGGCAGCGGTTGGCCGGGGTATGCGAGTTGCCAGCGCATCAGCATCATCAAGCAGAACGCCAGCAGCATGAAGGTCAGCCCGGTCAACCCGTACTGGATCCCGATTACCTTGTGATCGGTGGAGAAGATGTATTTCCGCCAAAAGCCGTGACGCTCGTCCGGCCTGTTCCAACCGTCCCGTGACGGTGTCGCTCCGCGGGAAAGCGAATCCTGCATTTTAGGAGAGGTCCCTTCTTGGTAATCGAGCGAGGCGCGTGTTACGGATGCGGCGCGCGCCTTCTATGCCGCCTTCTTGTTCACTTTGCAGGTCACAGACCGCCTCACTTCGGCGCGAGGGAAGAAACAATCTTTTCAAAGCGCGGGTCGCCGCGCAATGGATCCCAGTGAGGGTCGAGGCGAATTTCGCCATACGAAACTCCCGCGGGAAGAGTCGCCAGGGTTTGCAACTGTGCAATGGCCTCATCCAGCTCGCCGGCCCATGCGCAGATGACAGCATAAAAATAAAGCACCTCAGTGCCGTCGAGCGCGTCTTTGGTTGGCGGAAGAAGCTGCACCGCCCGTCGGCCTTCCAGCAGCGCCTGCTCTTTGCGCCCAAGAAACGCGTCTAATAAACCCAGAACGCAAAGCTTCGAGGCGTTATCGGGCGCTGCATGCACCTCGTTTTCCTGTTGCACGCGAGCGGCGCTGAAGGCGGCTTGTGCGCCGGCCACATCTCCCTTCATCCGGGCGACCAATCCCCGGGCGTATGCGGGGCTAAACTTGACGTTGCCTATGCCTCGGGCGCCCATCACCGGATATTGTAACGTTGCCAAAATGTTCTCAGCAGCCACTGGATCGCGCTCGTACAGGCTGACAAAGAAGCGTCCCCGTGTCAGATCCTTCGCTGACGCTGGATTTTTGGCCAAGATCTCATCAAGCACCGTATGCCACGGGCGCGTATCCGCCCGCTGATGGAAGTCGATCCATGCGGGAAGCAGCTGGCTGTAGTTGTTCGCGGTGGCAAGGGCCAGCCCGCGATCGGCGATTTCTCTGGCTCGCTGATAGTCGCGCAGACAAAGGGAAGTGAATCCGGCTCCGAAAAGGATATTATCATTCTGCGGATCCAACGTCGTCGCCCGCTCCAGATTGCGGACCGCGTCATCCCATCGTCCCTGTCGCCGGTCGATATACCCGCTTAGTTCGAAGAGATGAGCATTGTTTGGCATGGTGCGCCGCGCGATCGCCAGCTCCTGCCGGGCCCGCTCATAGTCGAGGTAGCCAAAATAATAATGCAGAGCCAGAGCAAGGTGGGCGTCGCCCGAATCCGGCTTGAGCCGGAGAGCAGCGTCGATGGCCGACTTCGCCGACTCCAGACGGCCTGCCGTGCGATCGAGACCCGTCCAATAGATGCCGTCATGGGCCCTGGCCAATTGACAATATGCAAGAAGAAAACCGGGATCCCGCGCAATCGCCTGATTTAACAGTTCCACAGCCTTGAAAAGATTCGTCTCACTGCTGAGACCGTAATAGACGGATTCCTCGATCAGCGGAAAAGCGCGAATGTAAAGCTCGTAGGCGATCAGGTCCCTGGTCGGCCTTTCCTCGATGGCCAATTGCTCGGGAAGCGAAACGCGCGCTCCGAGTCGATCCGCTGCTGAGCGCGCCACATCCGTTTCCATCGCAAACAGTTCATCCAAATAACCATCATAATGCTGCGCCCAGAGATGCATGCGGGTGCGGACGTCCACGAGCCTCGCATTTATATGCACGCGGTCGCCGGAGCGCCGTACGGTTCCCTCCAGCACCTGCGAAACGCCCAGCGCCTTGCCCACCTTGTGCAAGTCCTGCCTGCCGCGGTACGCCATCACGCTCCTGCGACTGATCACCGTAAGATCAGAAAGTTTTGCCAGCTTGGTCAGCACATCGTCCTGCACGCCATCGGCAAATACGGAGCCCTCCGGCTCGTCGCTGAGATTTTCAAAAGGCAGCACAGCGATCGTTTTGTTTTGCGCTCGACCGGAGTCGTCCATCGCCGGACGGCTGCGCAGCGACGGAAAAAAATAAAGCGCGCAGACTCCCCCTGTCACCAGCGCGATGGCTATGCAAGCGATGATCACCCGGCTCGAGCCGCCGGCTTGCGCGACGCGTTCAGCGCGCACGGCCGTTTCCCTCAAACCGGCGTCCCCTTCCAATTTGCAAATGCCGATGTCGCTGGTCACACCGTTGAGCTTACACTCGACCCATCTGTCCCTGGCACAAGCCGCACCCTGTCAGCGGAGAAAGCCATAGCTTTTTAATTCCCCAACCCCGGCAAATGGTCCGTGGCAGCGCTCCGTTTCCCGGTGCGGCGGAATGAGCGCTGCGTTCACAAGCTTAACCATCATACCGCAGAGAACGCGACGCTGGCAAGGAATGGTCTTGGTCCTCTTAAGGATTACATTTTCGATGTGCGGCAACCTTTCGGGCCTCGAGCCATTATTCATTTGGACATGGACTGTTTTTACGCGGCAATCGAAATCCGCGATCGGCCCGCCCTGCGTGGCAAACCCGTGGCGGTGGGCGGCACCCGTGCAAGGGGCGTCCTTACCACGTGCAATTACGAGGCGCGCCAATTCGGCGTCCATTCCGCCATGCCCACATTTATGGCGCTGCAACGCTGCCCGGACCTGATCGTGTTGCCCGCGCGGTTTGACGTTTATCGGCGCGAGGCGGCGGTCATTCGCGGAATCCTTTATCAGTTCACCCCCCTCATCGAACCGCTGTCGCTCGACGAGGCGTATCTGGATGTCACCGCGCACCCCGGCGCGCCCGGACCACTGGCGAAGGAAATTCGCAAAGCGATTTTCGAGAAAACACGGCTCACATCTTCCGCCGGCATCGGCCCAAACAAACTCATCGCCAAAATCGCGACCGAGATTAAAAAACCCAATGGCCAGTTCGAAATAAAATCCGAAGAGGTGCCCGCGTTCATGCGCCATCTGCCTGTGCGAAAGCTCTGGGGCATTGGCGAAAAGACGGAGCGCAAACTGGAAGATCTGGGCGTGAAAACGTGCGGCGATCTGCAACGGTTTTCCCGGACGGACCTGGCTCAATTCTTCGGCAAGTTCGGCCTCGACCTTTACGATCTGTGCCGGGGCGTCGATCTTCGTCCCGTCGAACCCGATCGGCCCAGCAAATCGCTCAGCACGGAAGAAACGTTCGCCGCCGACCTCGGCACGATTGAGCAATGCGACGAAAAACTGGGGGAACTTTTCCAGGATTTAATGGCTGACCTGACGCAGAAAGAATCCCATCGCCCGATCCGAAGCATCTTCGTCAAGTTGAAGTTTGACGATTTCACGCGCACCACAGCCGAGCGCTCCGGTCTGGCGCCGACTTTGGAAGCATTCCGTTCGCTGCTTGCTGAAGCGTTCGCGCGCACCGGCAAACCTGTGCGCCTCATCGGGGTGGGCGTCCGTTTTGCCGAGCCGACACGCGAAAACGCGCAAATGGATCTGCTGTGACCCGCGACTGTCTGCGTGCCCACCCAAACACAGTCTGAAACGGCGGAGCATTTTTCCCGCTCTCAAAGCGCGAGTGTAACGCGCGCCGCCTTTTGCAGGCACGTGTCCGGGCGCGACGCTTGACGCCGGTTCCCTTTTTAATCTGTCGTGAGTAGCTTGGAAAGTTACAATGACTCCTGCGCAGCAAAGGAAAATCTGGCAAACCGGTTGCGACGTCCGTTTTGATAATCTCACCCGCCAGCTTTACGCCATTGATGCGTCGATTTACCAGATCGAGCCGGCCGGGGTCGCCTTTCCCCGGAACGCGCACGAAGCCGGCGCAGTCATTTGTGCCGCCGCCGATGCCGGAGTGCCGGTAACTCCGCGCGGCGCGGGCACAAGTCTGGTGGGCAACGCCATTGGCGAAGGATTGATCGTCGAGTTCTCGCGCCACAATCGGCAGATCCACGATCTTGATCTCGAGAAAGGCAGCGTCCGCGTCGGCACCGGCGTGGTCTTGGATCAATTGAACGCGTTCCTGAAGCCGCACGGATTTTGCTTCGGACCGGACGTGGCAACCAGCTCCCGCGCCACCCTCGGTGGAATGATTGCCAACAATTCCTCCGGAGCGCGCTGCCCGATTTACGGAACAACTGCCGGTCACGTGATTTCCCTGGAAATCGTCATGGCCGACGGGCGCGTGGAAACGATCGGGCCGCGTCACGAATCGCTGCGCGCCGAGCGCGCGCGGATTGAAAATCTGGTCCGCAGGGCAGGCGCGGAAATGGCTGAGCGCTGGCCGCCGGGTCTGATCAAACGCTGGCCCGGGTACGGCATCGAAAAATTTCTGCGCGCCCCAAACGATCTGACAAAAATTCTTGCCGGTAGCGAGGGCACGCTGGCCGCTATTTTTTCGGCGGAACTGCACATCTCGCCTCTGCCCCGGTGCAAGGGAATGGGCCTGATCTTTTTTGCCTCGGTGACGGAAGCGATGCAGGCCACGGTCGAGTTGCTCGATCTTCAACCTGCGGCGATCGAGCACGTTGATCGGCCGTTGCTCGATCAAACCAAAGGCCAGCTGCAGTTTCAAGCGGCCCGCGATCTGCTGGAACTGGATTCCAAACCGTGCGAATCAATTTTAATCGTCGAGTTCTATGGCGATGGGCCGACCGCGACGCGCGCGCAATCCTCTGTGGCGGAACGACTGGCCCTTTTGCAATCCCGAGGGGTCGGCCTCCGCAAAAAAATCCTCACCGATCCCGCTCAAATGGATCTGGTCTGGTCAGTGCGCAAATCCGGTTTGTCACTTTTGACCGGCCGGGTTGGTGCGTCCAAACCGGTGGCCTTCATTGAGGACGCGGCGGTGCGCCCGGCGCAATTACCGGAATACGTGCGCGGCTTGCGGTCGATCATGGAGCCGCTCGGTCTCGAAGCGAGTTACTATGGACACGCCGCCAGTGGCCTCCTGCATGTGCGGCCGGTGCTCGATCTGCATGGCGCAGAAGATTTGAGAAAATTCCGGCAGGTCGCCGATCAAACTTCGGCACTGGTGAGGCAATTCAAAGGTTCGCTCTCGGCCGAGCACGGCGTGGGGATCGCTCGCACCGAATATCTGCGCGAGCAGCTGGGCGACGAGCTGCTCGATGTGCTGCGGGAAATCAAGCGCGTGTTCGATCCGCGAGACATTTTCAATCCGGGAAAAATTTTCAGCGACGGCCGACACAAGATCGACAGTCATCTGCGGGAAAATTTCACGCGACCGCTGGAGCTCCCGTTCCAACCGCGGCTCGCGTTTGCTTTTAAGGATCGCTCGTTCATTGGCAACCTCGAGCAATGCAACGGATGCGGCGGCTGCCTGAAACAGAGCGGCATCATGTGCCCCACGTTCATGGCCACCGGCGGCGAAGTCATGTCCACACGCGGCCGCGCCAACATCATCCGCGCCGCGCTGGAATTGCGCGTTCAGGGCCGCGACCCATTGAAATCCGAAGAACTGGACGCTGCGCTGAGCAATTGTCTCTCCTGCAAAGGCTGCACCCAGGAGTGCCCCTCAAACGTGAACCTTGCCTTACTGAAAACAGAATTGCTTCATGCGCGATGGCGGCGGGACGGTTTGCCATTGCGCGAGCGGATCTTTAGCAACCTCGACCTGCTGGGCAAAATCGGGTGCACCATGCCGCGCCTGGCCAACGGCAGTCTAAATTTCAGGCCGCTGCGCGCGGCGATGGAAAAAACAGTGGGGATCTCAGCCGATCGTTCCCTGCCTCGCTATGCAAATGAGCGCTTCGATCGCTGGTTCCGAAGACATCTCGCGGCGCCCACGGTTGGCGAGGGGAAAGCCCACTGCGGCGCAGCCATACGCGGACACGTAATCCTGTGGGACGACACCTTTGTGCGCTACCACGAGCCGCACATTGGCATTGCCGCCGTCGCTGTGCTGGAGGCGCTCGGGTTCCAAATCTCGCTGCCAAAGAATCGCCGCTGCTGCGGACGGCCGGCATTCAGCCAGGGCAACCTGGATGCCGCCGCCGCACTCGCAAAACAGAACGTCGATCTTCTCGCCGCAGGCCGGCCAACGGTTCCAATCGTTTTCCTTGAGCCTTCCTGCTGGTCAATGTTCGTGGAAGACTATCGCGAACTGAACATTGCGCGCGCCGATGAGATCGCCGGGCGTTGTGTCCTGTTCGAAAAATTCGTGGACGATTTGCTTGCCCGCGAACCGGGAGCGCTGCCTTTCGACAACCGGCCTGCGAGGGTGGCCATTCATCCGCACTGCCATGCTAAATCCATTTTGGATCCGGCGTTCATGAAGCGGTTGGCCGAACGTTTGCCCGGAAGAAGAGCAACGGTGCTGGATACCGCCTGTTGCGGAATGGCTGGCGCCTTCGGCATGCTCGCCGAAAAGTGCGATCTCTCGGCTCAGGTTGCCCAGCGTGTCATTAACGCAATCAGAAGCCTGCCAAGCGAGACAGAGATCATCGCTTCAGGCACAAGTTGCCGGCATCAAATCAGCGATCTAACGACCATTCATCCAAAGCACATGGCGGAGTTGTTAGCCGATTCATTGCAGCCGCCGACTGCAAAAACTGCCGCGCAAAACGCCTGAACGAACGCCAGTCATTTGTTGACAGGCACTTTAGAAAAACCTAACCTCCGCCGCATGAATCCAGTCGTTGCTTCCGATAAACTGAAACGCACAGAGGTCTGGGCTGAGGATGACGAGTCGGTTCGCTGGGCGGGCGCCTTCGCCGTCTATGGGGGTCATGGCACAACCGCGTCGTCCACAATCGTGTACGAAATTGAACCTGGGAAACGTCTTGGCTGGCACACCGACGCTACCGAAGAGACCCAGTACATCCTTGCCGGCACCGGAGAACTTCACATGGAAGACGGCTCCACGTATCGGGTGGGGCCGGGCAGCGTTTTTGCCATTCCCACTCCGGTGAAGCATGACCTTGTAAATGTCGGCAAGGACACGTTGCGCGCGGTGGCTTTCTTCGCGGCCGCGATGTTCACTCAGAATTTCGACAACGTGATGATGCCGCCCAAGAGCCACATTTTGGGCACGCCAAATCGAGAAGGTTAGTCTGTTCGCGCTTCAGCGTTTGTTTTTCAAACGAGCACAGAGCTTCGGTTTTGCCGTCTGCTATGGCTTTGGCGGCTCGCCGCCTTTTGCGGCTTCGCCGGCCGGAGGCGGCGCGGCGGCGGCGCCCCCTGGCAAGTCCTCATCCGGCACCGCGAGAAGTTCCGGTTCCGTATAGGAATTGGGATGGTTTGCGAGTTCTTTTCGCAACGCGGCGATCTGCTCGGGGGTCACCGGGCTGGCTTTGTTGCCCCAGTCGCTCCGCTCGTATGTGATCACATCGGCCAGTTGTTTATCGGTTAGCGTTTTGTCCCAGGGTTGCATGACCGCTGTGCCGTATTGCTGGCCCTTCACCTTCACCGGTCCCTGCAATCCTTTGAGCACGATCATGGCCATCCGCCTCGAACCGCCGGTGGTAAATTCAGAGCCGGCCAGCGGCGGATATTGGCCGGGCACGCCTTCGCCATTGGCCTGGTGACAGGTCTGGCAGTTGGCTGCGAACACTTTTTTGCCACGCTCGAAGGGCGATAGTTCTGCAGCCTGTTGCGCACCCTGCGGGCCGGTGACTTTCTTCATGGTGGGCATTTCGCCCGCGTAGGGGTCCAGCGCGTCGCCACTAAAGTTCCCGGAAAAACGCCCCAAATATGCGCCTCCGAAAAATACCGCCAGGCCATACACGACGATCAACCAGATTGAGAGCGGTTCGCGTCCTACCCGCGGCTCGCGTTTCTCGCGCTGCACCGCTGCGTGCACTTCCTGCACATCGGCGATCTCGTTGTAATCCATTCCCTGCCGGGGACGCAGTTCTGACGTTGGGGTCGTATCGTTCATTTCGGCGATTGTCCTCCAGGCGCGGGCGATGCGACCGCCGCTGCCACCGGCGCGCCGCTCCTCACTTCCTTCAACGGATGCGATTGATTCAGCGACATCAGGTAGGCGACCAGACATTTTGCATCGTAACTGGGAACAATTTCCCACCCTTCCGGCGGCGCATCGGGACCGGCCAACTGTAGCGCGTCCTCCGATCGCTCCCCGACGACGCGACGTTTCTCGTAAAGAAAGCGATACGCCGGCATGTTCGAATCCGGATTAATCAAGCGCGGCGAATAGAGATGCACATGATGCCACGCCGCGGAATACATGGGCGGCAATCCTTCCGTCCGTATTGGCCATGGAGCTGGAGACGGGCTGGGCGAACTGGCCCGAGCTGCGCCGCCAGCAACCGCAGGCCCGCCTTGAGACGGGGAAGTCTGCGGCGCAGGAGTCGCTGCCGGCTTTGTCGCAGCCGGCGAGCCACTGCCAGACGTAGCAGGCGAACCAGCCGCAGTGGGCGCCGGCCCGGCTTGAACCTGCGCCGGCGTCGAAGCTGCCTGGCCTGAACCGGAACCGCTTCCGCTTCCGCCGGCAGCGACAGAGCTCTCCTGTTCCCGTGGAGCACGCGCACCGATATTCGCCAGATCCGGACCCATGCGCATCTTTCCAAGAAACACAGGCCGCTCGAAAATATAATCGCGCGGCGCGCTGCGACGGCTTCCCCACTTACGTTCGATATCGTTCGCGATATATTCAGGACGCACCTGTTGGCTGTGACAGTAAACACAGCCGTTTGCGGCATAGAGGCGCGCGCCGCGGGTGGCCATTCCCGATTGCGGCTGCGGATAGACGTCTGTCCCTTCCTCATCGGATTGCGGATTGAGATGGCCGATCTGCCAGTTGGGTATAACCGTCAAGCCAACCCATGAAAAGGCGAACGTGCCGAAAATGCCGAGGAAAAGCGGCGCGAGTCCTTTCATGAGCGCGTCCCTCCTCTGGTTAAGAAAAGACCGCCCCAGCGCCGCCAAAACTCTGTGGAAAACTTCTTCATCAGTGCGGTTCGGATTCTTCTGCCTCGACGGGATTCAAGAACGTGGGCACTGTCGATTGCCGGCCCAGTCCCAGTAGCATCAGGCCAAAATGGTACGCGAAAATGAAGTGCGCCGCAGCGAGCAGGACTCCGGCGAGGCTGCGTCCCCGCAGGTATGGGAGCACCGTCTCCACGCTCTCGCTGAAAGGCAGCGAGGGATTTTGCATGTCTGCGCCTTGAAGAAAACCGCCCGCCAGCAACATCAAAATCATCAGGCCAATCCCGTAGGCCGACGCCCAGAAATGCAGTTTGATCAATGTGGCATACCGCCATTCCCGCCCCACCAGCCGCGGCACGATGTAATACATCGAACCGAAAATGACCATCGTGAAAAACGCATACAGACCAAGATGCGAATAACCGATGCTCACCTGTGTAAAATTCACGTATTTGGCAACGGAACGCAGGGAAATAATGACGCCGACCACACTAAAAACCGTGTAAGACATTGCGCCGAAAACGGTGAACCGCAGCGTGGGGCTATAACGCAGCAGCGGGAAATAGCCCTGCATGGTCATGTGATGGTTTAATCCCACCGTCGCCACGGGAATGAGTGTCAGGATGGTCGCGGCGATGCTGGCGGTGATCATCCAGGCCGGAAACGGTCCATCCACCAGGCGCGTCATGCCGGTCCAACTGGAAAAAAGCGCGTAGGTCCAGAACCCGATGGTTGCCAGGTGGTAGCTGTAAACCGGCCGCCCAATTACCTTGGGAATCATGTAATAGGCTACTCCCAACCCAATGGCGCCAAACCAGAGAAACAGCAGATTATTTGCGTACCACCACGCCACAGCCGACTGCAACACGCCTTCAACAGGCACGACGAAAAGCATCAGCTGACCCGCCGCATACAGCCAGGGGAACCACAACAGCGCGCCCAGCAAATACCATTGCGTGATGTAAATCTGTTCGCCGCGCCGGTGCCGAAACATCAGCACCGCCCAGGAAGCCACAACGCTGTACGCAACAAAAAGAATGATGGCCGCGTATCGGGGAAACTCCAGCCATTGATACCCGGTGCTATCTCCAAAAAGAATTGCGGCTGCGCCCAGCAGAACGGCCAGGTTCCAGAAACCCGCTCCGGCCACCAGCAACAGAGGATAGCGCAAAACAGTGCGGCACAGCCTGGCCATGATCCAAATGGCGGTCCCGATTCCGGCCATCGATGCCCAGCCATAAACCATAATGTTCATGTGGGCGGGCCGCAGCCTTCCCCAAGTGAGAAAGCTGACGCCGGAAAGCAGATCGGGCGAATGCAGTTTGAATGACACCAGCCCCGCCAGGATTGTGCCGATGATCAGCCATGCGATCGCTGAGGTATAAAACACAAGAACCGGCACGCGCGTCGATGCGTCGATCATGGCGCGCTCCAGTTGCTCCGCGTCGGCCGCTGTGGCGGCAACGGAGGGCTCTTTCAATGGAATTCCGATTGCGTTCATTTCCGAGCAAGCGTCAGGACGTTAGGTCACTACAAGTTTGCGAATTCATGGACTGGTCAATGGAGTGGGCGAGGGCGAAGGGCTGAGCGCAGCGGGTGACGATTGGGCGGCCGGCGCAGGCGATGTGCCCGGTTGCGTTGGAGGCAAGCTGCCGGAAGAATTTCCGTGCGAAGCCGGCGACTGCCCGGCCGCTGGCGTCCGAGAACCACCCGGCGGAGGCGCACTCGCCGGCGGGTTGGCGGAACCAGCCGGGGACGACGCCGAACCCGGCGGCGTGGCGATCGGACCC
>Ga0209581_1000803_pt1 | contig 47533 bp, 76 predicted proteins | sample Coa_R2_FD_187160 | JGI IMG/M metagenome (GOLD analysis project Ga0209581, IMG submission 187160) | Surface soil microbial communities from Centralia Pennsylvania, which are recovering from an underground coalmine fire - Coalmine... | ecosystem: Environmental > Terrestrial > Soil > Unclassified ...
TGACGCCGCGGGATTGGCAACAAGCCCTCTCTCACCCCATTGCCAAGCGCGGGTTCCATCATGACAAGGCCGCCCTCGGCCGCGCTGATTGTGGCGTGCTCGTATTGCCTTGTGGCCGATCGGCGCATCTAGAGGCTGGTTACCTGGCCGGCTTCGGTAAACCAGTCTTCACGGTTGCCTTTGATCATGTTGAACCCGAACTGATGGCGTTGTTGCTCGGTCCTCCCAGGAATATCTGCACGACGATGAACGAGCTTTTTGACCGCCTCGGGGTGGAGTGACCATGGCCGCTACGAAGATCGAATGGACGGATGAGACGTGGAACCCGCTCCGGGCGCGCCACCGCCAGACCGGCAAGGTAGGCCACTACTGCGAGATGGTTTCCCCTGGCTGCGCCCACTGTTACGCCTCGGCGTTGCAGCGGCGCTTCGGGCTGCCCTCCTACGGCGGCCCGGTCGGTCGGGAAGGGCGGCGGCAAGACCTGGAGCTGTTCCTGGACAAACAGGTGCTGAAACAGCCCTTGCACTGGAAGAAGCCGCGCCGGGTGTTCGTCTGTTCGATGACGGACCTCTTCGGCGCTTGGGTTTCGGACGACGACATTGATGACGTGTTCCGGGCGATGTGGAAAAGCCCGCAGCACCAGTTCCAGGTGCTGACCAAGCGGGCCGACCGCCTACACGCATATTGCTCGAAGCGCTGGGGGCGATTCGGCGGTGCGGAGTTCCAGCCCGCTCCCAACGTCTGGCTCGGCGTCTCCGTCGAGGACCAGGCCCGGGCAGACGAGAGGATTCCACTACTGCTCCAGACGCCGGCGGCGGTGCGGTTCCTCAGTTGCGAGCCCTTGATTGCCCCTGTAGAGCTGGACATCTCCCGATGGGGAGGATGCTACCACGATGGCTACCGTGGTAGGGACCACGAAGCGGATCATGGGGAGTGTGCTTGCCACCTCGATTGGTGCATTATTGGCGGCGAGAGCGGACCTGATGCTAGGCCCTGCGATCTGACCTGGGTGCGGTCGCTGGTCGAGCAGTGCAAAGCCGCCGGCGTGGCCTGTTTCGTAAAGCAGCTCGGGGCCAACATCACCGGCTTCACCGACTCCAAAGGACTCAGTCACGATTTCATCGCCAAGGCCCTCGGCGCCACCTACCGCCTCCGCGACCCCAAGGGCGGTAATCCAGCGGAATGGCCGCAGGATCTGCAAATACGAGAGTTTCCCAAGGAGAAATGATGATGTACGTCATTGACATCATTTGCCAAAACGGCCACACGCAGCAGCTCAAGCTGTCCCAGGATCTGGGTCGTGTTTGGGCCGAAAATTACGCCGCTCTGCTCGACGGTAGCTCGCCCCTGTACCTCTACCCGCCCGACGAGACCTCCTCCCTCGGCAAGTGCGGCCTTTGTGGCAAGCGTATCAAGGCTACCGTCATGGAGGAGCAACCGACGTGAGTCTCTCGCACTTGCCCTGGTACATCTGGGCCGGCATCGCCCTGGCCCACGTGGGCCTGGCCTTGTTCTCTTGGTCGCTCGGCTTTCGCTCGGCCCGCCGTGACTGTCAGCTCGAAATCCGCTGGCTGCGCGCCGACTTACTCCGCAGCTTGCGCCGCGAGCACTACCTGCTGCGCCTGTTGCATCGCCGCCAACAGGCCGATTATTTGAACCAGAATTGAGGGGATCTGACATGTCTGAAAAGCTTCGTCCACAACTGCCGATCCGCGTCGGCACCCTGGTGATCGCCCGGCGCGACTGTGGCCCCGTCTGCAGGGCTGGCGAGCGCGGTGTCTGCTATGAGGTCTACGTCTTGGGCGGCCGTCCGGGTTACAGCTTTATTTTCCAGCAAGGTGGCTACGATGGTTTCAGCCCCGAAGACGTGGCCCGCTCCATCGAAGTAACGGACCAGGTCTGCCCGACACTGCGAGACTACCACTTCTCGGGCGTCCTCCAGCTCGGCCGCGACTTCCGCAACGGCGTCTTCGCGCAGGCCTTCACGATGCCTCTGCCTCAAGAGGTCGTACCCGCGGACCCCGCAGCCATCATGTCTGAGGTCCGCGACAAGCTACTTGGCTTCCTGGAGGCACACCGTCTTGTCTGTCCCAAAGGCACGCAGTGCGCCGAGGCGGAGAACATGATGGCTTATCTCTGTCACAGCCTCGGCCTTCGTGGCCCGCGCCTGCTGAAGGTCAACGATTTGCTCCAGGAATACGACCAGCGTTGTCCGGGTTGTCGCGGCTGCGATGTCAGCCAAGCGGCCCAGCAGGCGGCACGGCGGCTGAATGCCAAGAACAACTGAGTCCCTGCAGGAGATACCATGAGTCTCGACGTTTACCTGGATCTGCCCGGTGCCACCGTTCCCGACACGGAGCCTCGACCACGTATCTTCGTCCGCCGCGCGGGGCGGACCGTGGAGATCAGCCGGGAAGAGTAGGACCAACTATATCCCGACCAGGAACCAGTTACCGCTTGCGTGGGGCGGCCACCCGGACGCGTCTTTTCACGGAACATTACCCACAATCTCGTTCGCATGGCCGAGGAAGCCGGCCTCTACTTGGCCTGCTGGCGCCCCGAGGAGGTTGGCCTCACGAAGGCCTCCCATCTGCTGCCCTTGTTGCGTCAAGGATTGGCTCAATTGCGCAGCGACCCGGACTATTACCGTGGCTTCAATCCGCCCAACGGCTGGGGCAGCTACGAGGGCTTCGTGGAGTTTGTCGAGGCGTATTTGCAGGCCTGCGAGACCTGGCCGGACGCGGCCGTGTCCGTGGACCGATAAAGGCCGACGAAGTCTCCCCCTCCCCCACCACCTCACGCTAGCCCGCGCGCAACGGCTGCCCCTATTCTGCGGCGGGGTAAGCCATGGCGCTCGCACCGAAGCAACAGCGATTCGTCGAAGAATATCTCATTGACCTCAATGCCACGGCTGCCTACAAGCGGGCCGGCTACAAGGCCCAGGGCAATGCCGCCGAGGTCAATGCCGCCCGCCTGCTCAGAAAGGCTCAGGTCCAAGAGGCCCTCCGCGAGGCCCAGCGGCAGCGGTCCGCCCGCACGCAGATTACAGCGGATGCCGTGCTCACGGAGTTGGCGAAAATCGCCTTCTCGGACATGCGGTCCTTCGCGGTCTGGGGACCGGATGGCATCGTGCTTAAGCCGAGTGCCGATCTCTCGCCCGAGGCGGGCGCCTGTGTGGCCGAAGTGTCCCAGACAATCAGCGAGGGCGGCGGCTCGATCAAGTTCAAACTGCACAGCAAGACCGAGGCTCTTCGCGATCTAGGCCGGCACCTGGGCCTCTTCGTGGACCGCGTGGAATTACAAGCAGGCGTGAAACTGCAAATTGTGGAGCAAATCGTCGATGCTCCCGACAGTGACCAGGGGGATCAAGCTGCACCGCGTGCAGCAAGCCTTCCGCCGCAGTGAGGCGCTGTATCGAGGCTTCGTGGGCGGTCGCGGTGCCGGCAAGACCTGGATCGGCAGCTACGACCTGCTGCGCCGCGCCCAGAAGGGCCGTACCTATCTCGTGGCCAGCCCAACCTCCATCCTGCTCAACGACACGACTTATCCCACCTTCACCGGCATGGCCCGCGATTTGGGCCTGTTTGCATCTGAACGCAAGACGCCTTACCCAACCGTGCAGCTGACCACCGGCGCTACCATCCGTTTCCGCACCGCCGAGGATCCGGAGAAGCTCCGCGGGCCCAACCTGTCGGGCGTCTGGCTGGACGAGGCCTCGCTGATGGAGGAGCAGGCTTTCAAGATCGCTATTGCCTGCTTGCGTGAGGGCGGTCAGCAAGGCTGGCTTTCCGCCACCTTCACCCCCAAGGGACGCTTGCACTGGACCTACGAAGTCTTCGGCAAAGGCGGTCCTGGCGTCGATCTGTTCCGCGCGCCCACGAAGGCCAATCCCTTCAACCCTCCGGAGTTCGCCCGCCAGCTCGCCACCCAGTACCACGGCCTGCTGGCACGCCAGGAGCTGGGCGGCGAGTTCACCGACATCGAGGGGGCCGAATGGCCGAGCGAATTCTTCGATGGCCCCGGTTTCTGGTTCACCGACTGGCCGGCGCATCTGGACATCAAGGTGATGGCACTGGACCCTAGCAAAGGTGCTGATGCCAGGACGAGCGACTATCAGGCCTTGGTGATGTACGGCCGCGACCACCAGGGCGGCGAGTGGATCGAGGCCGACATGGGCAAGCGGCCGATGACCGCGGCGCGAGCGCCCGACGGGACGGCTTTGACCGATGGCATGGTAGAGCATGCCGTCGAAGTCTACGAGAGCTTCCGGCCCGAGGCCCTGGCCGTCGAGACCAATCAGTTCCAGCAGCTGCTCCTGGTGCCCTTCCGACTGGAGGCGCAGCGACGTAAGCTCGACATTCGCTTCGTCGAACTGGACAACCGGGTCAAGAAAGAGGTCCGCATCCGCCGGCTGGGAGAACCCCTGTCGCAACGCCGACTGCACTTCCGTGCTACGCCCGATACACGCTTGCTCGTGGATCAGATGCGCGTCTTCCCCGAAGGGGAAAACGACGATGGCCCCGATGCGCTCGAGATGGCGCGACGCAGCGCCATTGAGCTATTCAACGGCAAAAGCAGAGGTCGCCCCACTATCTGGAGAACTTAGTAATGGCCAGTTTCTACGTCGAAGTCTGGGACGGCTCCCAATGGAAGCGTCTACCCGATTCTTTCCCTACGCGCAGTGCTGCGGATCGCTGGTTGCAACAGCGGTGCTTGCGCAGCCCGCGCGTGGTGCGCGTGGAAGCATCCAGGTCCGAGCAAAAGGTTGAGGCGGCCTGATGCCCGATTCGCCCAAGATGTGGCGCAAGCAGTTGAGCCAGATCCTGCTGAGCACGGCCCTCGACCGGTCGGCCCAGGAGGAGAATCTCCGCTGTCTGCTGGCTCTGGGCGCCGCTCGGCGTTTCTGGCGCATCGGGCCGACCTACCAACTCTGCTTCGCTAAAGGTATCCATCAGCACCCGCAGTTCCCTAACGCCCAGGAAATCACCCTGACGCTGGAAGTCCGCGAGACGGAGGACGCCTGAGATGGGACTTTTCAATTGGTGGGGCAAAAAGCAAGACCCCCTGGACGCACTCCAGAAACGGCAGGCCGAGTTACGGTTGCAATTGCAGGTCAAAAGCCTCGAGCGTGCCGTGCAGCTGACCGAGGCCTCGACGGCCTCGACCTTCCCCAGCGATTGGGTCAACTTCTACGTCAACCTCCTGGACCGCTACCGCGACGGCGTCAATAACGCTTACCTCAGTCCGATCGCTACGCCCTACGATCGCCGCTACGGCCGCAACTTCCCGCTGTGGCAGACGGAGCAGGAATTGAATCTCCTGCGTGCACCCGCCCGCATTCTCTGCGCCACCAATCCCTACGCGATCGGCCTCTTGAGCGGACTGACGGCCTACGTCCTGGGGCCGGGTGTGACCTACCGCGCCTGCGCCAAGGATGAACGGGCCGAGGTCCTCGTGGATGGCAAGTCGCTGGTGGAGCGGGTTCAGGACGAGCTGGACGAGTGGTGCGAGCGGGTCGAGTGGTCCAACTTAGAGGCGGAACTGTTCTGGCGCAGCCGCGAGGACGGGGAATACTTCCTACGGCATGGTCTGGGCGACGATGGCTACACCTGGGTGCGTACCGTCGAACCTGAGCAGGTCTACCAGCCGCCGGGAGCCAATCAGCGGCACTGGTCTTTCGGCATCAAGACCGGCGCCATCGATCTGTGGGATGTGCAGCTGTACTGGGCGGGTAATCCGGAGAACCCGGCCGAGGGCGACGAGGTCGCTCCCGCGCGCTGGGCCCTTGGACCTGCGCTCAACGAAGCCGGCGAGGTCCTCGACGAGATGGTGCATGCCAAGGTGAACACCAAGCGGTCGATCAAGCGCGGCTTGACGGACTTCAGTTTCGACACCTACGACACGCTCAATTCCGCTACCAAGCTGCGCCGCAACGCCGGCGAGGGGGCGGCCATTCGCGAGGCGATCGCCGGCATTCGCGAGCATGTCGCTCGGCCAGTGTCCGAGGTGCAAACCTTCCAGCAGGCTCAAATCGACTGGTCGGGAGCCAACCCGGTCACCGGCCGCCCACTGGACCAGCAGCGGATTGAACCCGGCTCGGTCCTCGACATGGATGAGTTCACGAAGTGGGTGCCGCCCCCGGCCGCGGGCTCCACGGAGCAACATCTGTCCGTCCTGCAGGCTCTGCTCCGGGCAGCGGGTGTCCGCTGGAACGCCCCCGAGTGGTTGTCCAGTGGGGATGCCTCAAACAACAACCGGGCCTCGGCGATGGTCGCCAATGATCCTTTCGCCATTAATGTAACGCGGGCGCAGAAGTTCTATACGCAGCGCTTCCTGCGGACCCTGCGCATCGTCCTGCGCCACGCCGTCGAGGCAGGCCGGCTGCCTGCTGAGGCCCTGGAATGGGTCGAGGTCAAGGCCGAAGCGCCCAGCCCGGTGCATCGCGACCAGCTGGCCATGGCGCAAGCCAACCAGATCGCCGTCATGAACGGCTGGAAGAGCCGACAGATGGTAGCCCAGGAGGAGGGGCTGGACTGGGCCCAGGTTGAGCAAGATAACGAGGAGTACCAGGAGAAACAGGGGCTGCAGTTGGGCTTGGACTTCGGTGGGGATGAGGAGGAGGACGAGGGCAGGAAATCCTCGCGCGTGCCGCCGCCGAAGAAGAAGGTCCCCGACACCAAGGACAACAAGGGAGCAGCGTGATGAAGGAAGCCACACCGAGGTTTGACCCTCAGTTGCTGCAAGGAAAGCCTGCATGGCGGGCCAAGCTTTATCTTGTGCCGGATCTGCACATCTTCACGCCTTGGCCTAGGCCGAATCGTTGGTGGCGCTTCTGGCATTGGCTGCTGTTGGGGTGGCAGTGGGAGAATCTAGAAGAGTGAAGAAAAGCGGCGGCGGGCTGCGCCGCCCTAATACGCGGCCCGGCCGCCTGGACCGCAGGCCAGTCGTAGGCCGGGTCGTTCCTACAAAGGTATTCATTGTGGCAACGCACGTCAATTCGCTACTGGCAGCCAAGGCCTCGGCCCGACAAGTCGATGTCGTCCTGCGGGCGGATGCGGCTGCTCTGGCTATGGACCGTGTCTTGCGGCGGGCTCTGCGCAAGGCCCTCGAGCGCACGCGACTGGGTTACTCAACGCCGGCGCTCTGGTCCTCTTCGCTTACCTTGTTCGGCGCGATGCTGCTGGACCTGCAGCGCGAGATTAGCCACACGCTGGAGCGTATCACGCTCTTCGCCTACCACTCGGCCAAAGCAGGCGTTCGCAAGGTCCTTCCCAAGGGCTATCTCAAAGTCGCTGTGATCGAAGCGGAAGGTGAGGAGCGCGAGGAGATTCTGGAACTGCTCTTTCCGCCCCTCGACGTGCCCTTCATCCACTCCATCATCTACGCCACCGACTGGCGCGAGCGCCTCCAGGCCAGCACCCGCCTGGCCACGCCCTCGGCTCTGGCTAGCCTACTGGCCGCCGGCGTCGCCGCCGGCAAGAGCCAGGCCGAGATCGCCCGCGACCTCTTGCCCCTGGTCGATGGCGTGCGCTCCAGTGCCCGCCGCATTGCTCGCACGGAAGCCATCCGTGTCGCCGGCGAAGGCCAGCTCGCCGCGCATGAACGTCTCGGCCCGGACCTGGTCATCGGTTATCAGGTGCGCGCCACGCTAGACCAGCACACGCGGCCCCATCATGCAGCGCGTTCGGGAACAGTCTACTACCGCAATCCCCGGCCAGGGCAACTCGGCTTCGACAAGATGCCACGGCCTCCCATCGAAGAAGACGGCAAGACCGTGGCATTTAACTGAAGATGTTATTTGGCGCCCGTGCTGGCGCCTCCCGGCAAGCCTATTGACCTGCAGGAGATCCCGGCGAATCTGGCCCCTGATCCTCTGAGCTACGGCGAGTGGTTCGATCAGACCGGCGACCGCAAGCGCCGTGTGGCCGTGGGCGTGAAGCGCTATGCCCTGGTGGCCGATCGCCTGCGCCGCAAGCCCCGCTGGGCGGACTTCCTCGACCCGGAGACGATGGACCTGCTGCCTCTTCGTCATCTTGAGGCTGAATCGCCGGCCGAACGCCGGCTGCGGCTGCGGCAGGTGGAGAGACTGCTCAAGAATCGACGGGAGCAGGCGCTCGAGGTCAGCGCGAAGGGATATCTGGGGTAAACTGCGTCTCCTCTGGCCCCACCATCCATTTCTCGCTTCTCCAGGGGATGCTGTGGCCCGCGCGCAACTTTGGCCGCTAGTGTCGCTGCATGAGTCGAGGGGCACGGCCACTGACCAACCTGCGCGAGGACTACTTCCCGGGCGAGCGGCCCCATCAAGTAGACCGCGGCCAAGGTTGTATCTACGGCTGCAAGCTCGTAGGTAGGTTCAGCAGCAACACGCATGGGGTTCGAGGCGCCGCCTCCACCGAGTACACTCTGGAAGCGCTTCGCCAAGCAGCACCTCTCTACGAAAACGTCCCCGTCTCCATCGATCATCCGGATCGCACGCGCCCCCAGCTCGAGCGCAGCGCCCGGGATCGCTTCGGCAAAGTGACGAACGTCCAGGTTCGCGAAGATGGCCTGTATGGCGACCTCTGGTTCCTCAAGGCGCATCCGATGGCCGAGCTGGTCGCCGAAGCCGCTGAGCGCATGCCCGAGGCGTTCGCACTGAGCCATAACGCCCTCGGTCGCGGCGAGGTCCGCAACGGCGTGTACACGATCACCGAAATCCCGACGGTCAAAGGGGTCGATGTGGTCGCCGATGGTGGCACGAACATCAGCCTCTTCGAGTCAATAAGGACCGAAATCGTGAAGCTCAAACTCAAGTCGCTCCTCGAATCGGGCAGCAAGCTCCACGCCAAGGCCAGGCCCTTCTTGACCAAGCTGGTCGAAATGGGCTACGGCGAAGTCGAGATGGAGGCTGAGCCGGCCGATGTCGAGACCGATCACGCCGCTGCCGTCAAGCACGCCTTTCACTCGGCCTATCAAGCCATCCATGAGGATGACGAGATGGAGACCGAGGAGAAGATCAAGAAACTCCGCGAGTTGATGAAGGCGCATGACAAGTACAAGGAAGGCACCGCGGCGGCCGAGGAAGGCGAACGCGATGACGACGATGAGCCGGACATCGAGGGACCGGAGACCACAGAGTCTCACAAGCCCACGAAGAGCAAGGATCCTGCTGTTCGTCAGCTGCAGGAAGAGTTGGCCACGCTGCGTCTGGAAAAAAACGTCCGCTCCCTGTGTGAGTCCAAGGGCGTCGAGTGTGATGCGACTTTGCTCGAAACCCTGATGGCCATCGGCGACCAGAAGAAGATCGCCAAGCACCTCGACTATCTGAAGGGCCTCAGCGGTTCCAAGTCCAAGGGCCGCAGTGCTCCCAAGAGCCAATCCCAGACCGCACCCCTCACGGAGTCCCGTTACGGCGTACCCGAGAAGCCCGAGGACCAGCTGGCTTGGCTGCGTTCGTAGACACCGCTCGCTAATAGACTTTCGACCGGAACCCACCACGAGGCGATAGGCCGATGTCCACCACGAACGATTTTGCCCGTTTCACCGAGGTCGATAACCTCACGCAAGACTGGCTGTTCAACGTCGGCGACGCCATTGGTGTCGGCGATCTGGTTTACGACAACGGCTCCGACGTGGCCCGGCCGGCCGACAAGCTGACCAGCTTGACCACCGAGGCCCTCGACCAGGCTCAGTTCGCGCAGAAATTCATCGGCTGCAGCCAGGAGCAGATTCTGGCCGCAGAGACCAACTCTACCAAGCGCTTCACCGTCCGCGTTGATGGCGTGATGGACTTCAATTGCCCCAGCCAGACTTTCAATAAGGGCGACCTGGTCGGCATCTACTCCAACGGCACCAACCTGGATCCTCAGCAGGTGGATAAGGTCACGCATCCCGCCTTGGCCATCGGCATCGTTGTCAAGTATTACGGCTCGGCGACGACTCGTGTGCGAGCCCGCATCGTCAGCCGCAAGACCTGGGACATAGTCAGCAACTGGGCCTCGCCCGCTCTCTTCGATGGCCAGACGGTGGCCGCGACGAACACGCTCACAGATGCCAATCAGACACTGACCGTTGCCAGCGCCATGTTCCAAAAGATGGTTCCTACGGCGGCGCGCTCCGTCACGTTGCCCAAGGAAGCCCAGTCCAAAGGCCTGACCTTCATCTTCTGGAATAACTCCGGTGGCGCGAACACGGTGACCTTCAAGAAGTCCGATGGCTCGACCAACGTCGATGGCACGGCCGGCGTCACGCAGGGCAAGGTTGGCATTTTCATGTGCGACGGCGCTACTTGGTATGGCGTTCTCAGCGCCTAAATCAGCGACTTTTTCGACGTTTTCGACGCGCGAACGGGTAGTTAACGGAACAGGGATCACTCATGCGTAACATCCGCAAGACTCGGCAACTCTACGAGAGCTATGTCGGCGAAGACCGCTCCCGTCCGCGCGGCCGGCACGCCTTCGTCACGCAGATTCGACACTGGCTAGGCCTGTGTGACCGGCACGGCAACAACTACCGCGACCCGCGCTCGGGCAATCGCATCGTCCGCGAGGCTCAGATGGCTCCGGAGGAGTTCGACCTCTCCGAGTTGGGTGCCGCGATGGTCGGACCGGAGTTCAAAAGTTTCTTCGACCCGAGCAACCCCGGCAGTCTGTCCGGCGTCGCTTCCTACCGCCTGTTGGCCGAGTCGCAGTTCGGCGAGGATCCCCGGGCCCTGCTGGAAGCCACGGGTGTCGGCGTCGATGTCAGCTCCTTCGCGGACATCAACGCCTGGACCGGCGTCACCGGCGGCCTCATCGAACGCAAGATCCTGGAGGCCTTCCAGAGCCCGAAATTCATCGCGGACGAGTTGATGCCGCCCGAGCCGACTCGCGTCGCGGAAGGCCAAAAGGTCATTGGCGCTAGCCGTCTGGGCGACCAGGCCGAGGAACGGCAGCCCGGCGAACCGCACCGCCGCACGCAGTTCGGCGAGCGCTACGTCACGCTGGCCAAGACCCGCGAAAACGCCCTGGCCGTCGATGTGACCAAGGAGGCCGTGTTCTTTGACCTGACTGGCCAGATCATGGAACGGGCCGCTTCCGTGGGCGAGTGGATTGCCTACCGCAAGGAACTGGATGTCATCGACGCCTTCATCGGCGTGACGACGCAGTCGGGCGGCAAGTACCAGTTCGTCTACAAGGGTGTCGCCGCGAACACCTATGCTACCAGCCGCACCAACGGCTATCTCAACCAGCAATCCAATGTCCTGAATGACTGGCAAGCCCTGCAGAATAGCTGGCTTCTCTTCGTCCGCATGCAGGATCCGGAAACTTCGACGCGCATCCTGACGGCTCCCGATGCCATCGTCGTCAACCCCGGCAACCTGGCCACGGCCGAGTTGATCCTCGGCGCGACCGAGACGGAACGCCGTACCGCGGGCGCTGCCACGCAGAGCACTGCGGCCACGTTACAGATCGCGCGCACGCCGGGCAGTCCGTTCGCCAAGCGAGTGACGAAACTCATCTGGTCGCCGTTGATCGAACAGCGCTGCACCGACGCTTCTGGCCTGAACCTGTCGCAGACGGATGCTACGAACCTGTGGTTCCACTTCGAGTACGGCCGGCCCTTCCGCTACATGCAGAACTGGCCGCTCAATGTCATGCAGGCCCCCAGCACCAACTATGACATGATTGATCGCGGCCTGGTGGCCAGCTACTTCGCCAACGAACGTGGCATGCCGTCGGTCTGGAGTCCTTGGCACATCGTCAAAAATACCACCTGACCAGGTAGCTGATTTTCTCCGGAAAATCAGCAGGTTTCTCGCCCGGATTGTGAGGTTCTGTGAGCGTGGCCAAGGAGAAGCCAAAGCCCCGGCCCGAGGCGATCGTGAAGGCTGGCGTGTACTGGGTCAAAGCCGAGGGCCTGCCGCGGCGTCTCATCGAGACGCACTTGCCGGCGGGGCCTGCGGCCGAGGAGACGGCCAAACAGCTGTATCTCGAAGGCTACGATTTGCGGCCGAAACCCGGCCGCGAGTTTGTAGTCGAGCTAGCGGAGTAAGTGCTATGCCGCTGACGCCCAAGGGCGAGAAAGTCCTCGCCAACATGAAGAAGGAATACGGCGCCAAGAAGGGCGAGCAAGTTTTCTATGCCAGCGCGAAGAAGGGCACAATCAGCGGGGTACATGAGGCCGTGATGGCCCGCGTGAAGAAAATTCTCGGCAGCCGGCCGAAGTGAGGGACCGATGCCCGCGCCGGTGGCCACGCCGTTGCAAAACCTGACGCTGGCTTACCAGAACTACACGCAGATTCTGGTGCTGGTCACGGCGGTGGTTCAGAACCCGACGCAGGCCAACGTCGATACGCTCGTAGCCGAGACAGACCGTCTCGGAGTTCTTCGGCCCAAGCCGACCTATTCGGTGGATGGCGAGAGCTGGGATTGGACGGGATACCAGCAGTTCATCCTCGACAAGATGCTGGAACTGAGGCGTCAGATGCAACTGGCAGGCGGCGCCTTCATGATCCCGACCCGATTTACGACCTGACCGGAACAGAGAAGGGGCTGATCAATGGCGAATCCCAGGTGTTACTCGATCGATACCAGCTATGCCGTGGCTTCGCCGACGAAGACCGCGCTGACACTCACTTCTACCACGGCCATCCGGCCCGAAATCTACGAGATGATCTGGGGTTTCTCGGGCACGCCGGCGGACAACAGCTTCACGGCCTTCGTGCAGCGCTTCACCGCGGCGGGGACGAATACCAGCCTCACGCCCCAGGCCCTGGATCCGGCCGACCCGGCCGCCACGGCCGTCGCCGGCAAGAACAACACGGTCGAACCGACCTATACGGCAGGAGCCATTTTGTTCCACTCGGTCTTGAATCAACGGGCTACACACCGCTGGACCGCTTACGACGACAAGAAGGCGCTGAAGTTCCCGGCCACGGCGAACAACGGTGGCGGCGCTTATGCAGTCAATGCCTCGGCCACGCCGAACCTGGAACTGCAGATCTACTTCAACGAGTAAGGCCCACCGCCATCGCCCGCAGGAGTCCATCGCCCGCAGGAGTCCAAGATGCGCACCTGCGGTTACTGCAAATCAGCCGTGCGAGCTGACGATCCGCTGGCCACGGTGCAAGTCATGGTCAACGCCGCGACGCTGACCGTGGCTGCCTGCGAAAATTGCACGGCGCGGCTGACCGGCCAGGCCGAGCCGGAGCCACGCACCTATCCACCGGGTCTCAACTATAGTTTTCGTGTTTGTGGCATCTGCCGCACCGCCATGCCCGAGCAGGATCTGGGCGAGTGCATTCGCCTGGCCCCCGCTGACGTGAGCGATGGCATGGCGCCGGGCTGCTACCAGGCCTGCGCCCTGTGCGTGCAGCTATTCGGCCCACGCATCTATCGCCGGCTACTGGAAGCGGAAACGCCTGGACTACCCGCTGAAGAATCCTTCGGCGGCGATTGGCTCTTGTAGAGGGAACGATGAACGTCAACAGTCACTCGGCACCCAAGCACAGCCTCTCGGGCTTGCTCATCAGTGTGCCCAAGGACGGCGGGCCAACGATCACGCAGGAAACGGTGACCTGCAAGCACTGCTCGTACACCTGGGTCTTTAAGCCCGGTAGTGGCCGGCGTCGTGGCTTCTGCATGCGCTGCAACGGGATTACCTGTGGCCGGCCAGAGTGCAATGCTCATGGCTGCGTGCCGTTTGAGCAACAACTGGAGAACATCGAGGCCGGCCGGCCCATTGGCTATCGACCGATCACGGTGCGGATGGAGGGGGCCTATCTGCTGAAGAAGAAGGCGAGTTGATGTCGGAATTCCTCGTCAGTGCTGGCGTGTTCGTCAGTGTCACCGACCCGCCTCCGCCCCGACCGGCGCGGCCGCGCCGGTCGGGGGACATCTCCAGCTCCCTGCGCGAATTCCCTTTCCGCGATGATGTCGATCGCTGTCGCTCCTGGGACGTTCCCTCCGAACCTCGACCCCGCCGGCGTAGGGCAAGTGCCCATTTGCCCGAACAGCATCACGCGCTGTTGCCATTGCCCGGCGAAGCGCTTTACCGGGCCTGGGACGCTACCCCTCCGCCGCCTCCGTTGCCGGCGGCACGGCCCCGGCCCGTTCACGATACGCAGACGTTCACCGATACCGAGGGTGTGTCCCAAAACCAGCCCTGGGACGTGCCGTTGGTGTTTCCGGCTCCGAAGCGGAAACGTGCTGCTCTGGGGGAGATCGCCCACTCCCTCACGGCGGTTTTGAACGATGCGATGGACGTGGACCTGAGTTGTCGTTTCGAGCAGCCCGTCAAGCCCCAGCGCGGTAGCAAGGCGCCGCCGGCGAGCACGGAACCGCCGGCGTGGGAGGTGCCCAACTTCATCGACCTCGTGCGCTGGCTGGGCAGCCTGTATGCGCCATCCGTGCGTGGAGTCCCTACGCGGCCAACGCCCAAGGTGATTCCGCCGGATGATTCCGCACAGGAATACTTTGCCGAGACGGTCTTGCAGCAGTCCTACACCGTTACCTGGCACCAACCCGAGCAGCGGCCGCGCCGTCGGCGGCCGCCACTGCCACCGCCCTTTCAGGTCCTCGTGCTGGATACCACCCAGGTCAACACCTTCAGCGTGATTCCCGAGTGGCCCGTGCGCGAACATCCGCGGCGACCGCAAACCCATCGGGACTGGACACCGGATTCCTTCTGGGTGGGCGCCGGCGTCATTACCGTGGCGCCGCCATACTATGCGGTTGCTGCCACAGTTTATTTCGCGGGAGCCGTCGCCGGTGAAGCGGCCGGGGAGTGAACATGGAAATCCAACGGCAAATCGTGGTCGGCGTCATCGTTGCTTTCGTCGTGGCCTTGGTCTACGCCGGCCTGGTCGATCTGGTGCTCTTCGTGCGCGACGAGCCCACCGTGACGCAATTCCTGCGCAAGCATCCGCGCTACTACTGGGTCAGCTTGGCAGCCTTCCTGGGCTTCGCTGCGGCCCTAGGCCTGCACCTGTATCTGGAGACCCTGTTCTATCGTCGCTGAGGTCCGGGTCATGAAGTGGGTCTCTGTCATCCTGGCGCTGCTTGTGGCTGGTCTGCTGCCGGCCCAGGAAGTGACCGTCCCGCTGACGCCGGACTTGCAGGTCCCCGTGTCGCCAGAGATGCGGACCTACAACCAGACTGGCATCCAGTGCGTGTGGTGCTCGATTAGTACGCTGGCCAAATATCTGGGTATCCCGGCTGCGGCACATCTCACGGACCGCTATAAGGGCCAATCGCACGAGGGCGAGGTTCGCCGCGTGCTCGATGGCCTGGGCGTCCGCTATCGCATGCAGAGCAGCGGCAACCATGACCCGCAGATTCTCAAGGACGCCTGCGCCAAGCGCTGGGGCGCCTGCGTGGGCCTGCGGCACAGGCACATGGTCAACGTGGTCCACTATGCCGATGGCGTCGTCAAATTCATCAACAACTGCGACCGCTCCCTTTCCGTGCGGCAGCTGAGTGAGCGCGAATTCCTGAGCCAGTGGGACGGCTGGGCCATCGTACTGCTGCCGCCGTGGCTGGAGGGCCGCTGAGATGCAACTCAACCTGCCCTATGCGACTGGCGTCGCTCCCTCGCAGACGGGGGTCAGTCTCATCGCCCGCATCCTCGGCAACCTCGGCACGCCGATCACCCGGGCCACCATTGCCTCCATTAGCTATGTCCTGACGGACCTGACCAACGGTCTGACGAGCGGCAGTGGCACCTTCACGGTGGCCACTGTGGTCTTCGACAACCTCGTGCAGAATGACCCGCGCTGGACAGCCGACAGTCCGCAGGTCCCGGGCAAGGATGGCCGCACTGGCTACAACTTCCTGGCGACGATTCCCGCTGCAGACTTCTCGGCGACGCAACTGACCGGCGCTCCCGCGCCGCCCTGGCAACCACCGCTGCCCCGCAAATGGCAAGTCGATGTGCATTTCACGCCGGTCTCCGGCGAACCGTTCGTGGTGCCGTTCCTGATCACTGAGGTCCAGACCTTCGGATAAGAGACATGCCATGAATCTGGATTACGCCGACGACTGCCTGAGTTGGGATAACGTCGAGGGCATCGACTTGGAGACGGCGCGTCTGTCTCTGCCTCCGCCTGAAGGCGATGGCCTGTTGCGCGAGGGCCAGCCGACCAACCTCCCCGACCCGGCCGCTGCCCCCAGCGCGAACTACGTCAGTCACGTCAACTGGACCAAGCGCCGCAACCTCACGCAGCGCGAGCTGAAGGAATCCGGCGGCGTCTATACGCTGCAGGATGTCGTCTGGCTGGTGCCGCAGCGCTTTCTGGCGACGGGCCAGGTCATCAAGCCGGGCGATGTGGTGATTCCTTCGGAACGACGGCGTTTCACCGTCCTGGAGGTTCAGCTGGGCAAATTCCGCCAGACCTGGCGCTTGATCACACGCGATCTGACCTTGGCCTTGGACCTGCAAGATAGCATCCACATCGAACGGCCCGCTATCAGCTACGATGCGGCCGGTGCCGCCGTGAAGGCTTTCCCGACCGGAGCGGGACCGCTGGGAGGCATGGTCCTTTACAGCGGGCTGAAATGCCGCGTGCAACCGTTCCGCTCTGATATCGTGGACGAGCGGGCTATCCGCGGTTTTAACGACGGTTTTGACATTACGGTCGAGAAGGAAATCGCCGTTACCAACGATGACCGGGTGTATTGGCCGGCCCAGAACCTGTACATGGACATCCTCACCTATGAGCGCGCCCGTCGGATCGACGAATTGCCTCTCCTGCGCTGCGCTCACAAGGTCGGCTAGGTAGCCCGCGCGCAATTCTTCCCGCTACCCTCGCTGTCACGTCGCCCGCAGCGAGGACGACACATGGCCCGCCTGCCGACTCTCTACGTCCGGGTTCGTTATGATCTCGCCGCGGCTGCGCTAGCTGCCATTCGGGACTTCGCGCGGCCGATTGGTCGCAACGAGTGTCGGGAGTCACTCCGCGGCAAGCTCGACGCCATCCACGAACTGGCGGCGCAAGCCCTGGAGCGAGCCGAGGTCGAGCAGCATGATCCAGGCGAAACTGTCGTGGAACGGCCCGCAGGCACAAAAACAAGTGCTCGCCGCTAGCTGGCAGGCCTTACAGCGGGCCGTGGTCTACTACCACACCAAGCTCCTGGAGGCGCTCAACGTCTCCAATCCTCGGCCCTATAAGATGCCCAGCCGACCCGGCGAACCGCCGCGCAAGCGCACTGGCTACCTCCAGCGCAATGTGCTGTACGAGTTGGACGAACCGGCTCTGACGGCCCGCGTCGGGATGAGCACGAACGCGAAGTATGGGGCCTACCTCGAAAAGGGCACCAAGCACCTGCAGCGCCGGCCCTGGTTGCTGGCGACGCTGGATAAGTTCATCCACCAAACTAAGGCCTTGGCGGAAGGCGGCTAAAAATGAAGACGCAATTTGTCGCCATCGACACGGCCATCTCAGGAAACACGCAGCTAGTGGCCGGCATCCCGGGCTGCCGCTTCCAGGTTCTCTCGCTGTCTCTGATCGCCGCGGGTACCGTGAACGTCAAGCTGACCGATGGTCCGGGTGGAACCGAACTCACCGGCCCCTATCCCCTGGCGGCGCAATCCGGCCTCGTGTTGCCCGTCAGCGCCTGCGGCTTCAACGGTCAGCCAACGCCTTACTTTGATACCATCACACCGGGCAACGATTTGACGTTGAACCTCTCCGGTGCCGTGCAGGTATCAGGCCACGTTTCTTATCGCCTTGTCCGTGATTAAAGGGGATTGGCTTGACCCGTCGATCCCTCACTTTTGTTGGCGATCCGGCCGGAGCGCAAATTTGCCGCCTGTTGCTCTCCGATGGCGCCAGTCGCTTGCTCTTGTCCAACGGTATCGACTTCCTCGATGTCGTCTGCATGGACATGGTCAACGGCTTGCCGCGCCCAGGCTCGTTCGTCTGGGTCGAGCCACTACCACCCTATCAAGGCGACGTGATTCTGCGGCTGCCGCGCGGCCTGACGGCCAGTGTACCGGCACCGCGTTCTACGGTGCTGCAGACGGTCTTCGCTGAGGAAATGCCCTCCTGGCCCGGCCGCGTCATTCACATCAGCACGCAGCGCCCCCTCGGCTCTGTCGGGTTCTTTCGGCCCAAGATCGTCCTACCTGTCGAGCCGGTGCCCTATGCCGGCGACCTGTACGTCAACCGCCACATCCGCGAATCCATCGGCGGTTTCAGCGTTGGCACTTCGGCCACGATGGTCTGGCATGTCTCAGCGGACGCGAGGGCTTACAAGAATCTCTCGCCCCTGACGCCCTCAGGCGATGGTGACCCGGTGGTGATGTGGGGCGACCTCATTGGCAACAACAACCTGACGCCCCTGCATGTGCCGCCCGACACCATCAGTCAGGTGACGAACTTCCAGCTGCACGCCACGGGGACCGGCAAGCCCGACATTCAGGCGGGCAGCGACTGGCGCGGCATTTTCCAGGGTAATTTCAACTTCTTCACGCGGACGGGCCAGTGGAGTTATGCCGCGATGGTGCGGGCCGCGGTGGCGCCCATGGCCTTCTTCGACGATGGCACGCCAGGTTCCAACGGCTTGGCCTTCGGCTATGGCACCAACGGCAACCTGGATGACGGTGGCGGGCCCACGACAACGGTCGTCGGTATCAAGGACGGAGCCGGTTCCAATGAAAACAGCGGCATTGTCGGGCCCCAGGACGCCGCGATCATCGTGACCTACGACGGCACCAACAGCGGCCTGACCAACTATTACCTCTGTCAGGCTAATGTCAGCAACAACGGCGGCCAGGTCACCTCGGGTACCAGCTTTAGCCAGTTGGGCCTGGATGCCTCGGGCGGTCTGGCCATCGGCGGCACTTATAACAATGCCGATCCCAATCGCCTGGCTCATTCCCTGTCGTGGTGCGAGGCCGCCATCTGGTCCGGTATCCTAACCCCCACCGACGTGCAAAACATCGCTGATCGTGTGTTCTTCTACTGGTCCTACAACTAAGCCGACCCAGCAAGTCGGTATCTACTCAAGGAGTCGCTCATGGCCGCCAATGTTTGTGACATCAACGTCAACACCGTCGCTCTGGTTGCCGCCACGGCAAAGACAGCGATGGGTATCCTGGCTCCCTCCAACATTGCGCTGAAGGTGTCCGAGGTCAGCATCAGCTTCGATGGCGCCACCAGTTCCAATGCGCCGGCTATCGCGGAGTTGTGCTTCAACACCTTCGCCACCAATGCGCCAGGCACCAATAGTACCTCGGTGACACCGACCAAACGCGACCAGGGCCGCGACGAAACCGTGCAGACCACGGCGGCCAAAAACTGGACCGCCGAGCCGACCGTCATCACGGTCTATCGCACCATTGACGTGCCCCAGTTTGATGGGCTCTATCACGTCCTGATCCCGGCCCTATCACCCTACATCATCCCTGGTGCCAAGGGGTTCTCGGTGCGCCTCACCAGCCCCAACAATGTCAACTTCAGCGGGCATATCACTTTCGAAGAGTAATGCTCGCCTGGTCGTCTTGGCCCCGTCCTCAGCATACTAGAGGCCTTGCCCATGTCCGATAAACGCATTGTCGATATGGCCGCCTTGCCATCGATGACCGACGCCACGGCGTTTTACGGCGTGCAGGGTGGTACGGACTACCAGATCACCCGGGCACAGATTGCCAATCAGACCGAGTCCACGGGACTAACGGCCACGGGCAATAGCCAGGGCACGGCCCTGGCGCTCACCGCGGAGTTCAACGAGGTCACGACGGTCGCGGCGAGCACGGGTGTTGTGTTGCCGACACCAGTCAGCCCCTTCGGCAAGGTCATCTGTGTGGCCAATGCTGGGGCCAATACGCTTTCGGTCTACCCTCCTAGCGGCGCCCAGATCGACGCCCTGGGAACCAACGCGGCCTATAGTCTGCCGGCGGGCAAGACGGCTTGTTTCCACGGCGTTTCGGCCACCCAGCTTTACTCCGAAGGACTGTCCAGTTCGGGTCTCTCGCTCTTCGATGACCAGACCTTCACCGCCAACGGAACCTGGACGAAGCCCGCAGGGGCCGTTCTCGTCCTCGTCGATGTCATCGGCGGCGGCGGCCAAGGAGGCGGCGGCGCCGGGAGCGCCACCACAACCAACGTCCGTCAAGGCGGGGGTGGCGGCGGCGGTGGGGCCCGTACACGCATGCTCTTCAACGCCGCCGACCTGGGCGCCACGGAAGCCGTTACCGTGGCGAGTACGGCCAACAGCGCCGGCGGTGGCGGCACCAATGCTGCCGGCACGGCCGGGACCAGTGGTGGCACCAGTTCGTTCGGCACGAAGGTTTATGCCTATGGCGGTGGCGGCGGCAATGGGGGCAGCACGCCAGCTGCCAGTGTCTCCGCGACCGCTGGCGGCGGGGGTGGCGGCGGCCTGTCGGCGGGCGCCTCAGGCAGTGCTAATAACATCGGTGGACTACCTCAGAATAGTAACTCAGCTACCGGCACCGGCAGCGCTGGCGCCTCAGGTCCCAACGGTGCGGCGGGGCAACCGGCCGAATGGGGCGGCGCCAGCGGCGGCGGTGCGACGGCGGCTCAGTCCGCCACGGGCACCGCGGGCGGCGTCTCCATCTGGAGTGGCGGCGGTGGTGGCAACGGTGGCGGCGTTGATGCCTCCAATGTCCAACGAGCCGGTGGGGCTGGCGGTGGCACGGGCGCTTCCGGCGGAGCGGGTACGGGGGGCGGTGGCGCGGGCGGTGGCACCGGCGGCGGCACCGGCACGGGCGGCACGGCAGGCACACAGATTCTCTGTGGCACCGGCGGCGGCGGCGGGGGCGGCAACACGGGCGGCACCGGCGGCGCGGGTGGCGCAGGGGCCGCACCGGGCGGCGGGGGTGGCGGCGGCGGCGGCGGTACGAGTACGGGCGGTGCCGGCGGCGCTGGCGCCCGCGGCGAAGTCCGAGTGCGGAGCTACAAGTAAGCAATGGCGAGCACGGTCTGTGTTGATGAAGATACGTTGGAAGCGGCTCGGAATCTCTGGCTGGCCGACTCGGCCGGTTTGCCCGCGCTGGTGAAAGAGCCGCCCCAGGCGGGCCGGCTGAAAGGGGCCCACCCCTTCCCCTATGCGCACCTGGCTTGCGAGCAAGGTCCTATTCCCAATGAACGCCTGACCGGGGGCGTGCGCCACGATTTCCGCAAGCTGACTGTGACGGTCTGGGGTGTCAAGGCGGATGTGGTGGCTGCGCTCGAGGCAGTGCTGAAAGTCTTCAACATCAATTCCCTGTTGACCTATCCTTCGGGCGACCGCTTCATTCAGATGTGGCCCCTGGGCGATGGCGCGCTTGTTCAGGATGAGACGACCAAGGACGGCTTTGACGTGTGGCGTGGTTCGACTTCTTTCAAGGTCTGGTCAGTGCGCGTCGATGGCTTCTCGCCGACCGGCCCTGCAGCTCAGAATGCTATCCTCGTGCAGGCGGGTATCCCGGGCCCACCTGGACCGCCAGGTCCTCCAGGCCCACCTGGACCAGCAGGTGCGGGCGGTGTCACGTCGATTAGCAACAGCGATGGCTCCCTCACGGTCAGCCCAACGACTGGGGCCGTCGTGACAGCCATTGCTACCAGCCATACGAATACCTGGTCCGTGATGCAGGTCTTCAATGGCGATGTCGGCGTCCACATCTATGGCAACACCGAGGCCGGCATCCAGCTGGACCCCAACAACGCTCATGCCTGCATCACCTGGGGTAACATCCCTGGCACCATCGGCTCTAATACCGTCTTCAATGCCGGCATCTATCCCCATGTGGCGAATGCCAACATCGAAGTCCAGCTAGCCGGCGGCATCGTGTCATCGCCCGGCAACGACGCGCAAGGCAAGATCCGCGCCGACCTCTCCGATATCAACAACCCCCACATCTACGTTGGTGGCTCCCTCACGATGGTTGCCGGCAGCAGCGCCACCACTCGGCTACGCTTCTTTAGCGTCAGCGGTGACAGCACCTATTGGGAGATCCTGGACGACAGCAACGCTCAGCTACGCTTCAACAAGTACGTGGCGTCTGCCCTCACCTATACCATCACGCTGCCGCAGACTTCTGGTGAGGTTGTCGTCGCCACGGGCCGCACCATCACGGGCTCGGACAACCTCTTGGTGTCCGACCGTTTCATCATCGCGGACACTTCGGGCGGTGCCGCGAACATTGGTTTGTACCCAGCCTTCGGCTTGCCGGCCGGGTCCTTGGTGACCATCAAGGTCCAGGGCAGCAACAAGTGCGACCTTACCGTGCAGGGCGGTGGCACCATCGACGGCCAGTCGCTCCTGTCGCTGACGGCCGATGATAACGCGATCCAACTGGCTACGGAGGGTGGTGTCTCGACCGACTGGAAAGTAGTCGGCTCCGACCGCTTCGCGGCAGGCGACTTCGGCGTTGGCATGACCAAGAATGTTTCTATCGAAGGCGTGACGATCACGCGGACCATTGCCGCCGCACTGAAGGGTTACAACAGCGTTCGTCTCGGTGTTGCGGGGACAGACCAGCCATGTATCGTGTACGAGACGAGCGGCCACAAGGGCCGTATCGGCATGATCAGCAACGGCACCTACTTCGTGACGAACGATGCCGATAGCGTCATGGCCGCCTTCACGCAGGCGGGCAACTTCGGTATCGGCTCGTCCTTGGTGCCTGACGCCTCCTGTGCGCTGGATCTGCAAGCCACCACAGTAGGATTGGGGCTCAATGCGCTGACCACAACCCAGCGTGATAATATAGCCAGCCCGCGCGCCGGCCTGCTGATTTACAACTCCACAACGGGCAAATTGGATTTTTACGATGGTACGACTTGGCGGGTCGTCACCTCGGCATAAGGAGGGTTTATGTCTGCGATTAATGTGCTGACACCCCAGCAGTTCGGGGCGGTGGCGGATGGCCAGCTGCACGCGCTGTCCTCGCGCTTCAAGACCCTGGCAGCGGCTCAGAGGGTCTTTCCCTTTGCTCAGTCCCTCTCCGAATCCCTGGATCGCTGCGCCATCCAGCAGTGTCTCCACGTCGCCCTGGATGAAAACTACCGAGGCAAAACGATCTTTGTGGATGCGGGCGATTATTATCTCGATCAACAGCTCACCGTGCCGCCAGGAATGGGTTTACGCCTGGTGGGCTCGGGCGCGCGGACACGATTGCTCTGGAATGGACCGGCTGCCTCCGCGGCGCTCGTGCTGCCCCAGAACCAGGAATGCAGCTTCGAGCACTTCACGATTCATGAGACGGCGCCGGGTGCCAGTGGTCTGTTGCTGACAACGACCGCCGGTAATTTTGGTGGCATCGTCAGCACGCTCAACCGCTTCCAGGGCATCCGTATCGAGGGTTTTGATAGCAGCTGCGTGGTTGCCGGCGGCAGTGGTGGCGACGCCAACAACGACAGCCATGTCTGGGAGGATTGTTTCTTTGGGCAATTTCGGACCACAGGGCTGAAGGTGGCGGGTAGCAGCCAGGCGCATTTCCTGCGCTTGCTGCGCACAACCTGCCAGGCCCTCTCTCCCGACAACACCTATGGCGTCTGGTGCCAGTACGGCTGCTACGTCCACTGTGAACAATGCACCTTCAACGGCATGGAGACGGCCGTGCGCCTCGATGATTTCATGCCGGGCGTCTGCACGGTCAACCGCTGCAATGGCGAGATGCTGCGACGGGCCGTGCAAACCTGGGTCAACGGGCATGGCCCGGTGGCGCCGGTCGAAATAACGGGCTGCCGCTTTGCCTTTATCGCGGAGCCCGGGCAGTACACCCTGGATTTTGACCACGAAGGCCCCCTGACGATTCGCGGCAATCGCTTCGAGGCCATCAATGATGTGCAGCCCCTGGTTGCCGTGCGCTATGGAGCTCAGCGCGTCGAGCACTGCAACAACAGCTACCACTGCGTGGGCACCTGGACCGGTTCCGCGCTGCGGCTGCCCCAGGGGGGCAGCATCGCCTCCGTGCGTGACGAGGGCAACTGCTACCTCAGCAACGACCAGGGCACCGTAACACTTTTCGATCAAGCGACACCGCTCGCGAACTGGAAGGAAGACATCCGTAGTCCGCGCGCAACAGGATCGACTACGCTCAACGGCTGACGCAAGGGAGAGCCGCGCCCGGCTGGGGTTCCAAGGACCGGCCGGGCGCCTTGCTATTTCCACGGGGCAGACATGGACCCGCAGTCATTGAGCGAACAGTGGCAGAAGGCCGTGGAGCACTACCAGCAGATGGACGCGCTCGAGGTCCTCTCCGAGCCCCGCCAGCAGGCCGGCCAGGAGATCCTCGTAGCGGCCTGTCCACGCTGTCATACCGTCGCGGCGCTTTCCGGCGAGGGCCGCCATCTCTGCCGCACCTGCGGCCAGCTGCTCCGCTACCGCAAGAAGTGAGTGAAAGGGGTCGCCCGTGGCCTTCAATTACCAACGAGGGGACTTCTGTCCTGTCACCGTCCAGCCGGCTGGCGCTGTCCCGATCACCTTGAACATCAAGGGCTACACCCTCGATTTCGAGTGCCTCATCTTCGACGTGACCTCCACCGGCTCCGGCGGCGTGCGCGCGCGCATCAATGGCCTGCTCGATGTCAAGGGCACCATCAACGCCGACGTGGACCTGGACCTCTTGCCCTTCGGTGTGCCGCAGATCGTACCCGGCGTCAAGGGGATTTGCCTGTTCTTCCTCAGCCCGGTCAAGGCCATCCAGATTCCCACGATCATCAGCAAGGTTCACTACGAAAGCAACGTCGAGAGCGAGGTCAAATACTCCTTCGACGTGCAAGTCAATTCGCTGGCTGGGTTCATCGTCTACCCAGCCTTCTAGGTCGCCCGGAAAGGCTGCGTTGTGCTGAAACTTGGCCAAGAGACCACCAAGGTCATTGACGGGACATCCTACACCTTCGGCCGCGTGACGATCGGCCTGGTCGAGCAGTTCGCGGCCTGGGTCCGCGACAAGGAAGGTGACCCCTTCGAACTAGCCGATCGCTACCTCGACAAGCTACCCCGCGAAGAGTGGGAGGTGCTCTTCAAGGAAGCCCGCCAGAAGCGCGACGAATTGCAAGCCTTCACTCTCGATTCGGCTGTCGCCCAGAAGTGGCTGAAGACCCCCGAAGGAGCGGCGCAGCTCTTCTATTTGCTCCTGAAGGAGCGCCAGCCCACCATCACGCCGTCGGAAGCCTTCGAGGTCTTTCTGGCGTTGGGCTTTGAGGAAGCTCAAGAGTTGCTCGACAAGGGCGCCGGTGAGCCGCCGGCAAAAAACGTGCGTCCCCCGGTGCTGTAGCGGCACCGGGGCGCCTGGAATGGTACGACATCTATCGCCGAGCCATGCACGGCTCGATGAAACTGCGACCTCAGGAAATCCGGGCGCTGACGCTACCGGAGTTACTGTTGGTTCTCGACGACGACCTGGAGAAGCCACGGCCGCCAGGCGGTGCCCCCGTGATGTCGCATGAGGAAGTCATCCAGCGGGCCGAGCGCTGGCGGGCGCTTTCTCCAGCCCAGAAACTGCAAGAGGCCAGGGGTTGGTAACATGAAGCTCGCAGACCTCCTGATCCAGTTCAGCGTGGCCAACGCCGAGGCGGTCAAGACCGCCGTGCGCGGCATCGAGGATCAACTCCGCGAGTTGCAGTCTTCCGTCAATGCCCTGGGGACGCTCGTTGCCGATAAATTCAACGACATGGTCACGGCGGCCAAGACTACGACGGCCGCGTTGGCGCCGTTGACGACGGCTTTCCAGGGCCTGGCCAATCTCATTAACTCCGGCCTGAAACTGGCCACGGGCACCATCGGCGGTTTGGTGACGGCGGGCCTAGCGGCCTCGGCGATGGGGGCCAGCCTGGCGTTTCAGATGGAGCGGTTATCCCTGGCCGTGGCCGGCGTCTTCGGACCGGAGATTCAGAAGGTCATCGGGTTGGTGGCGCAGTTCACCGACTGGCTCAATTCCCTCTCCGACGCGCAGAAACAATCCCTGGCCTACTGGATCGAGGGCGCTGCCGCCGCCCTGGCCGTGGCCACGATTTTCCCCAAGGTCATCGCGGCCACGCAGGCGGTCATCGCCAGCGTCCAGGCCCTCACGGTCGCTATCCGCTCGGGGCTCTCGGCCACGGGCATTGGGGCGCTCTTGCCGCTACTCGGTCTGTTGCTCGAGGGGCTGACTCTTCTCTTCGTGGGAACAGAGACCGGACGCGGCGTGCTCGCCTCGCTCTGGGAGGCCTTCAAGCCCATCGCTGATGTGGTCCTCGCCATCGGCAAGGCCATCGGTGACATCCTGGCACCCGTCTTCAGCGTGCTGGGCGATCTGCTCCAGGGCCTCATGGCGATCCTGGAGCCCTTCATCAAGCTGCTGGCCTTCCTGGCGAAAGTCATCATCAACACCGTGCTGTTGCCCTTCAAGCTCCTGGCCGAAGCCATCAAGTTCATCTCCGAGGGAGTCAAAAGCCTGCTGGGCATCGAGCCCAAGGAAAAGAAGAAGTCCCGCCGCGGCAGCCTGGCTCGGCGCGTTGGCGGATTGACGGGGGTCGGCGAGATCTACAACCAGGTGCAGCAAGCGGCCATCCAGGTCAGTTTCGGCAAGACCGGCACGGATCGGCAGATCGAGTTGTCCGAGCGACAACTGGCCGAACAGCAGAAGACCAACCAGATCCTCGACAGCTCGCCCCCCGTCGTCAAGAAAGGGAGCTAACATGTCCGAATTGGTCGCCGGCGGCTGGCTGCCGGCCGACGAAGCCTTCGGTGGGATCGGCCAAAGCCAGTTGACCACCGCCAGCCGCCCCGGGGCCTTTCAGGCCGGCGGTATCGGCGTGGTCGGCGCCAAGCTGCAAAACCTGCCGTTCTTTGAAGTCCGCAACTACTACCGCGAGCGCTTTGGCCCCGATGGCAGCCAGGAAGTGGTCGTGCGCATGGCCACACCGTGGAGCCAGCGCAAGAGTTTCGTCGACCAGATGCTGGGCTTTAGTTCGACGATCCGTCTGGGCGGCACCAACCACCTGCTGCGCACGATTCCCTACCAGTGCCCCGAGCTGGGCTATGAGCACCTCTACGCCAGTGAGTGCAACCTGGTCGAGCCGCAGGGCGTTTTTGCCAACGCCGGCATCGTGCCCAACGATGCCCAGGGCAACCAGTTGAAGGCAGCCAATGGTTTGCCGCTCTTCGTGGACTGGCCGGCCTGGTATTCCGACAAGCCGCTCTGGGGACCGGACGGCTGCGCCGAGTACGATGTGGTGTTCCGGCCCCGGCCCTACGAGGTGCGCACTGATGGCGATCTGGATAGCCTGACCGCCGGCGAGCTGGAGCGCTATGTCTACCGCGAGAAGCGGGCCGCGCTTCAAGGTCAGCCCCTGCCCTCCAGTGGGCTCATCTACGTTGATGGTCCTCAGGCTGGTCAGTCTCTACCAGCTAGTGCTGCTTTCCTGTTCGTCTATACCGAGGAGCTGCTCTATCACTGGTATCAGGTGCCCGACGAGCCTATCGACGCGATCAAGGCTTGCGTTGGCAAGGTCAACGCCAACCCTTTTGATGGCGCGCGCGGCGCGCCGACCTATCCAGCCGAGACCCTGCTCTGTCAGGCTCCCGTGAAGCGACAGCGCTACCGGCACACGACGGGACGCATCTACTGGGACATTACCTATAGCTTTCTCTACCGCCCCAATGGCTGGAATTACTATGTGGCCAGCGATGGCAATTACTACCTCGTGACCAATGGCGGCACCGCCGGCGGCGCTCGCGTCTATAAGAGCGCAGACTTTGCCGAGCTCTTCAAGCCGCCGAATCCCGTGGTTTATCAGTGATCGGCCTTCCGGCCGCAGTGAGGGCAGACAAGGACGTAGGCGAGGTGGCGGTTGGGGCAGGTGCCGCACGATACCAGAAGCCCTCGTCGGCGTGACAACAGGTAAACAGGTAAGGTGAGCCAGCCCGACAAAAGAAGCGGAAAGTAGAGATCGGTCATAAGCATCGTGCCGGCGACTCCGGCAAGGAGCGGCCAGAGAGCAAGGAAAGAATGCGGCAGAAAAAAGACGAAGCCCCAAAGCGCCCCGTCGTGGCCACGATCGGAAGAGTCCCGCGCCACCCACACGGCAACCGCACTGGCAGCGAGCACGTCCGCGATGACCGCTAGCAACTTGGCCACCTGTTTCCATGACGGTCGGAAGGATGAGTCTTCATCAGACTCGACAGGAGTGGAAAGGCGAGGAGATTTGGCCGGAAGTGGTCGCAGCGGCTGTGGATGGTCCGGCGTGCGGCCTTCAGCCTTGCTGCTGCCCAGGAAGACCATCCCGAGTATTCCAGCGAAGACCAGACCGACGATGCAGATAGCGAGAACTCCGAGGGCAATGGCGTTAGGGCGTTCCACGACAGGGACTCCTTGGTGAAAGGGATGAAAGTTCCTTGCTCGTAATCAGCCTGGCCGAAGGAAGCAAGCGAAATGACCCCCGAACCCTTCCACATCCTCGACGCTCGTGGCAAATCTTTCCGCCTAGGCGAGCTGCGAAGACTCCAGGAAGAAGCAGCCTATGCACGAGCCGTCTTGCCGGTTGGAGCTATCACTCAGTTGCAATCCTCGGTGGGTTTGGTGCAAGGACCTCCCGATATCTCCTCCGGCGGCAACACGTCCACCTTCGTCGGGGCTTCGTACTACGCGGGCGATGAGTCCATTCCCAACAACTCCTCGACGCCACTGACGTGGTCTGTTCAGTCCTTCGATACCTCGGGCTTTGTCACGGCTCCCTCGGCCAACATTGTCATCCCCCAGGACGGGAAATATCTGCTCATCGCTCAGGTAGAATGGGATGGTAACGGTACAGGACGACGAAGCATTTTCATCTCCAGCAACATCAATCCTGGGCCTTATCCAACCAGTTATGTGCAACCTTTGCCCGCCACCTATGCCACGATTCAGCAGTGTTCAGGAATGCTGAGCCTGGTTGCTGGCGAGATCGTGCAGGTGAGCGTCTTGCAGGATACGGGCGGATCGCTGACCGCCATCAATTTCAACACGCTGTTTTCCATTAGCCTGCTTGGCGACTAGTAATAAGCCACCTACTCGGGATTTGTTAGCGCGCAACCGACCTCGGTAGAATCGAGCCTGCCTTGAAGGGAATCGCCCGACAGGGATGCCCGTCCCGCGGAGTTCACTTTCTTGCCACCTACGGAGTCGCTCATGACGCGCTGGCCCTGCGCTGTGCTGAGTCTGTTGGCCGAGCAGGCGCCGGCGACCGACTTGTTGGGGCCTTACAGCGGCCTCATCCAAATGGGCGGCGGTTTTGTGGCGCTGGCCGTGGTGCTCTGGTTGCACCGCGACTCCATCAAGGCCTTTCGCGAAGAACTCACGGCGGAACGCACGGCCAATCTGGCCATTCACGAGCGCATCCTCGACAAGATCGACACCAAGCACGCCGAGGCCCTGGGGGTCTTGCAACGCATTGAGACGGCCATGGCGGGCCGACGCCCTGCTTAGGAGACCTCATGACCCTACGCTGGACGATACCGTTCTTCCTGCTGGTTGGTGCGGCGGGTGGGGCTCTGCTGGGCCTCGTGGCGCCTCCGCCAGTCCCCCAACTCGTCGCAGCGAACGAAGTCCAAGTGCCGCTGATCCTGGAGGATTGCGGCTCGGGCTGACTGACCCCGCCAGCGCCTCGGTCGGAGGCGCCCAGGGTTCGGGAGAGTCAGGAAAGCCTCGGCGTGGCCGATTGTGTGGTCAATGTGGCCTGCAACACGCGCTATGGCGGCTCGGGCACGAATATCTATTGCGAGGGCTACGGCGTCGTCATCACGGCCGCCCATGTGACCAAGGGCGCCAGCGCGGCGACCATCACCTTCCGCAACGGCAAGAAGTTCCCTAGCACCATCCTGGCGCAAGAGCCCGACACCGATTTGTCCGCTCTCGAATTTCAGCCCGACGGTCCCCTGCCGGCGACGGCCGTGGCGGCCGCGCCGCCGCCGCGCGGCAGCCGCGTCTGGAAGATCGGCTATCCCGCGGGTCGTAGCTCGCCGTCGCGGCCGTCGATCCTGATCGGCCGGCTGTTGCGTTGCGAGGGCCGGCTCTATGCGGATACCGAGGTGTACTCGGGCGATTCCGGCGGCGGCTGGTTTGATGAGCAGGGCCGCTTGCTAGGGGCCATCACGGGCTACGAGAATGGCCATCACGCCCAGGCTTTTGGGCCAGGCACGGCCCAGCTCAACCGCTTTGTGGCCGAAGTGTGCCTACCCCGGCTACGCCGACGGCGGCCATCCACGCAGCCGAGTTGTCCGCCCAGCCAGCCCAGCCCGCAGGCGCCGCGTCCCACCCCACCGAGTCCAGCTCTGCCACCTGGCGGCGGGAGTATGCCACCGGCTCCCGCTCCGGACTCGGTGAAGCCCTCCCAGCCCAATGTGCCGCCGGCGGCTCCGCCGGGTAGTGGCCAGCCAGGTCAGCCGGGAACGGTGCCACCGGGGAGTTTCTCGGCGGAATACGCGATCTTGCTGCAGCGCCTGCAGACGTTGGAAGCCAGCCTCAACCTCAAGATCGAGCAGCTTCAGAAAACGCCAGGTCCGGCTGGCCCGGCTGGCCCACGGGGCGAGCAGGGGTCGCCGGGCGAACGTGGGCAGCCGGGACCTGCTGGACCGGCGGGACCTCCCGGCAAGGACGGCGCCGATGGTGCTGCCGCCCTGGCCTCGGTCGGGGCCCTGTCCCAGCGACTCGATGCCCTGATCGCCAGCCTCCATACCCGGATCACAGCCCTGGAAAAGGCTGGCGGCCCCACCGGCCCGCCCGGCCCTCCTGGCAAAGATGGCAAGGACCATACCACGGCAATCGTCCAGCTCCAGGCCCAGGTCACCGCGCTGGTGGCCGCCGTGCAGATCCTGCAAAAGCAGTCAGCTGGCGGCTCGGTCACGATCGACCAGGAGGCTCTGAAAAAGGCCCTGGCCGGCACGGGCCTCACGGTCGATGTCGTGGACTGCCACGGCAACATCCTGCAGAGCCAGTTCGTGCAGTTGGGTGGCACGTTGAAACTGGCGTTGGTGCCCAACAAGCAGCAAGGTAGCTCGCCTTCTCAGTGAGCCCTGTTTGGCAGGGGAAGAGGTTCCCCTGATTTTTCCCTTTTCCAAAGATAGGAGAGCATACATGGATCCAACCATCGCCGGGCAGCTCTTGGCTGGCTGGGGCCTTGCCGTACAGCGTCAGAGCGACGAGCAGGCGCTGCGCATTGGCCGTCAGAGCGATGGCGCGCAGGAAGATAACCGCGTCTTCGGTTACAACCTGACCGCCATGCTCATGCGGGCGGGCGACCCCGGGCAGATCGCGGATTTCAACAGCACCTCGCATGTGCCGACTCCCCAACCTTTTGTTGCGCCGAACTGGATTTTGCCGACCGGCACGCTGCCCAAAGCTTCGTAATCCTGTGGGACTCCGCGCCCGAGTCGAGGTCTTCCTATGACGACCGACGCCACCACGGCCAGCCCAGCCCCTCCTGGGTTGTCTCAGGCCGAGTTGGATGCCTTCACGAGCACCATTCAGACCCAACTGGATGCGTTTGTGAAGGCATCCAACGACGCCGTAGCCCAGATGGCCGCGGCTTCCGCCGCAGCGCTCAAGAACATGCAACAGATGGCCCAAACGCCGCCGCCCGTGGCGCCCCCGGCCGCAACCTCTGGAGCAACCCCTGCCGTGCCGACACCTCGTACGCCTACGACGCCGCAACCGGCGGCCCAGCAACAGCCAGGCTTTACCGTTACTACGGATGGGATGAACCTGCTCGGCATTCTGCAAGCCAATCCCTTGCTGTCGTGTCTCGTGGTGGCCCTGGTCAATGCCTACAAGGCGGCAACCACAGCAACTCGCCCTCAGTAGCCCCCGGCAGCCGTGCGCGACGCGAGCTGAATATTCTCGGGGGATATGACATGAGTCCGGGATTAAAGGATCAGGTGCTCAGCTGGCTCTATACGCTGCACGCCCATGATCAGAACGAAACGCAGGCTCTGCTGCGCAAGGCAACCGCCAAGGGCCTGGGCCTCGACCCGGAGACTAACGTGAGCACGTTCCCCGGATCGACTGTCAATATCCTGACGGCGCCGCAGCCGGCGGCGGCCGCCGTGCCTGCACCTGGGCCGGCCCAGACGCCGGCAGCGGCCGTGACTCCCGCCGGAGCACCGGCGGCCGCGCCGGCGTCGGCTGGCTCCTGCCAGGTGGGCCAACTGATGACGCTGGGCCTGGTCGCCGCGATGCTGCTGATCGGGACGATACTGGGAGCCGCCGCGATTTCTTGGCTGTCGCGGCCCGCTTCTTTTCCTGGTCAGCCACCCGCACCGCTTATCCTTCCTGCGCCGGCGCCGCCCCAACCTACCCCCCCCGTTCCGCCGCCTGTCTTCAACGAGAAAGATTGGCGTCTCGTCCTTCCGGATGCACCGCCCAAGTGAAAGGAGACCGTTGTGTACCGCTTGTGCCTTGCCCTTTTGTGTCTTTGTGCGGCAAGTCCACCCAGTCGCGCCGACTGTCCCTGCGGCCCGGCCTGCAGCCAAGCGTGCCCAAAAGCTTGCGACTGCTTGGAGAAAGCCTGCCAGCAAGCCACGGCCCAGAACAAGGCCCTCCTGATCTTCGTGCGCCAGCCGGCCCAGGTAGTCGAAGGCTGCGTCAGTGTGCGCGTCGAAGTCTACCCCGGCCAGCAGCATCTTCCCGGTGTCATCATGGCCTTACCGGATGGCAAGGGCGGCCTGATCGAGGTCGCCCGCCGCGACAGTTATCCCACCGTGGAATGGCTGAAGATCCGTGTCCAGGAGCTGCGCAGCCAGTGGTGTAGGCCGGCCGATCTGTGCGGCGGCATCGGCTACTTCGGTCCACGGGTGCGCCTCGGTATCTGGTGGAGGCGCCCCCATCGTGGTTGTACCTCACCAGGGCCCTGCCAGTGAGCGACCAATCCAGCAGGGATGCACAAGTGAAACTCTACCAGGAACCACCCAAGACGCGTGCCGAGTTGCGGCTGAACTACGCCCGCGCCGTGGCCAAGATCCGCCGCCAGCAACTGCAGCGCTATCGCGAAGCCTACCAGACCAACGACGTGACCCTCGCTGCCGTCGAGGAGGCGGAAATTGCCAAACTGCAAGCTGAGCTGCACGAGGCGATCTGCCAGCTGGATGTCGAAGAGGAGAGAGACGCATGAGCAGTGTTCGGGCGCGGGCCCCGCTGGGGTGTCTGCTGTTGAGTGTGTTTGTCTCGGGTTGCGTCTTCGCCCTGGCGCTCATCGCGGCCGCCTGCTTGATCGTCGCTCACCTGCTCTAGGGAGAGAGCATGAAACGCACGTTCCAACGTTGGCTGTGCCGCCTCTTTCATCGCTTCTGGTACTGGCAGGGCCCCTGGGAGGAGGACGGAGCCGGCGGCCGGGGCCGCCTGGTCCATTGTCCCTTGTGTCGCTCAATTTTCTCCCAGTTCAAGTGAGTGCGGAGTACCGCGTTCGGATCCTGATTCCTGAGCCCTGACTCCTGAATCCTGAGCCCTGACCGCCCTCTACCCACCGCCCTCTGGACGCCCTGGAAGAGACAACGATGTCTTGCTCACCTTGCGAATCATCTCCTCGGGTCCACCTTTACGAGGACATAACTCGTGCGGAGGATCAGCGCCTAGGCCTGCGTCGCCTGCGCTGTCGTCGCTGCACGACGGAAGTGGAGTGCACCGATCCGGAAACGCCCGACCCGCCACCCGACCCGGCCGGGCCTACTCTGCTGGCTGCCGGCAGCGATGCCAAGATCGACCTGATGCGCCGCCGCGTCGAACAGGGCTTTAGCTGTTTCCACCCTTCGGACAATCCCGCCACGGGCTCCTGGCGTCGCGTGCGCACGCGAGCAGATGCGGGCCGCGGCAAGGGAGTCTACAAGGTCAAGAATAAGTGGCGTGCAGTGATCCGCATCGACCTGGGCCTGTTCGCCACCGAGGCCGAAGCCTTGGCTGCGGTGGCAGCTTATCGGCAAGACGCCGCCTAAAAGCAACGGACCGGCCACGGGAGAAAGCGCAGCAGTCCCGGGCCGGTCCTATCACCGTGATCCTCGCCATTCTATACCCCTTCCCTGACAAGTCACCACGACGATAGATTCGCGCTCAGGCCGCCTGGCTCAGGCGGCTTCTTTTTTGGTCCGTGTCAGCAGCGCTACGACCTGCTGGCCGCAGCCGGCGGCACCTGGGCTCGATGTCTACCCTCCTTACCCTTTTCCTTTTCTCGGCCACGAAAAAACTCGTTGTTTTCCGCTGTAGTGGGCGGTGGTTTCTCCAGGAGGGTATCTTGCACAAGTTCTTGAAAAGTAAAGGCTTGAATGCTAAATTGGGGCCGGTCGATACGGCCTCCGGAGCCGAAGGCTACAGGTTCGAATCCTGTCGGGGATACTCAGCAAATCCCTAGTTTTGAAGGCTTTACGGATTGTGGCCCGAATCGGCCGGAAAGGATTCCAGGGTAAATTACCCTGGAATATCCCCCACCAGGCTAGGAGGGTCAGGCCGTGGGCCGGCAAAAAGGCATTCCGCAGCTGCATTTCCACAAGGCGTCCGGGCAGTTTCGCGTCCATCTCGATGGCCACGACCACTACCTCGGCAAGGACCGCCAGGAGGCAGAAGTTCAGTATCGGCGACTCCTCGCCGAAATGCTCCTGCAGCAACAGGGTGGGCCGCCACCTGGCGAGCGGGCGCCGACCGATCGTTATGAACTGCTCTCGGTGGCCGGGGCCCTGACCCGCTATCTGCGCTATGCTGAACACAAGTATCACGACCACCGCCAGCGCGCCCGCGTCCGGGCCGCCTGCGCCGTCGCCGTGGCGCACTATGGGACCAAGCCGGTCGCCGACTTCGACCAGCTCGCGCTGCAGGCGGTGCGCGAGGTGCTGCTGCGCACCCAGAGCCGCCGGGTCAAAGACCCCAAGCGAGCGCCGACTCTCTCGCGTCGCTACGTCAACAAGCTAGTGAGCTGTCTACAAACGGCCTGGACGTGGCTCGAATCCCAGAAGTACGCGCCGCCCGGCAGTGCGGCCGCGCTGCGTACCGTGGTCGCCCTCCGCAAGCATGAAGGGGGACGCGAGGTCAAGCGCAGCGTCGCCGTCGAGGATTGGGTCGTGGACGCCACCCTGCCCTATTGCAATTTCGCCGTGCGCGCCATGGTGCAGCTCGGCCGACTGACCGGCATGCGGCCCGGTGAGGTCTGCGCCATGCGCCGCTGTGACATCGCGACCACGGCCGAGGAAAAGCTGGAGGTCCCGGAAACCGACCCGCCCATGTATGTCACCGCCGTCGAGGCCGAGGGCGTGACCGTCTGGGTTTACGTCCCCGAGGGGCACAAGACGCTCTGGCGCGGCAAGCGGCGCCTGGTGCCGCTGGGGCCACAGGCGCAGGCCGTGCTCAAGCCCTTCCTCGAATACCGGGCCGCCGATGCCTATCTCTTCAGCCCCAAGGAGGTCATGGAGGCCTGGCTGCGCGAGCGCCGTCAGGACAAGGCGCACAAGCCGCTGGGCAAACGCCAGAAGATGCCGGGGCCGCGCTACAGCACGCATACCTATGGCCGCAGCCTCCATGCTGCCATCGCCAAGGCCAACCGGGCACGGCACCGAGAACGCCTGGAAAAGAGTCTTTCCGAGGAGCAATTACCGCCCATTCCGCTGTGGAACGCCGGGCAACTTCGCAAGGTCGCGGCCACCCTCTCGGATGAACTGGCCGATCGGGACACGACCTCGGCCCTGCTGGGGCACTCCAAGCCGGATACGGCCGCCATTTATGCGCAGACGGCCCTGCAACGCGCCGCCGCCTTTGTGGCCAAGAACGGCTGACTTCCAGGAGGGGAGTTGATAAGTGTATTTGCGTACACTATAGTAGTGCCTGGCGATAGAGAGAAGAGACCGCCCGTGAGGTCGCCATGCCACCCCTTCCCCAGGACCAATTCCTCCGCGATTTGTGGCTACGCATCTACCACCAGTACGGCATGTCCGCTCAGAGCGTCACCGTGCGGTTTGCCGCCGGCAAGCTGAAGCTCAGCCTGCCCGAGATGACCTTGGCGACGCCCCCGGAGGCGAACACGGGGGACGTGGCTTCGCAGATTCTCGCCGTGCTGGCCGAGGCCGATCGGCCCCTCAAAGGCCAGGCCATCGCCAGCCGGGCCGGCCGCAAGTTCAACAGCCACTTCAAACAAACCCTGGCCCAGCTCAAACGCGACGGCGAGGTTGTCCTGGTCGCGGACGGTTACACGCTGCCACCGGACCAGGACCTGACCGACACCTGACCTGTCGCCTGACTGACTCACCGAACTCGTAACTCAGGCGTCGTTGTGCGAAGGTAGCCCGCGGTCGTGGAGGGCCGCGGCCGGCGCGAAGGCACGCAGTCGGGAGATTTCGCGGTTGCGGGCCCGCAAGGCCTGCAGGAGACGGCGGATCAATAGGCCGTCGTCCAGCCAGTCCATGACTTCCTCGGCGCTGACGCCCAGATCGAGGGCGACCGCGGCGGGGCTGACACGCTCGTATGACTGGGTCATGCCCATAGGGTGTCTCCATGAGGAAGGGCGCTTTGCCCTAATTATTCGACACGGAAGCAGTGCCAGGGTACGGATTTCCAGCAAAAACAAGGTCTCTGACTCCAGGAGTGATACAGTGGTAGTAGCCCCGTTCGGAGTTGAACCGAAGGCCCCTGGCTTAGCAGGCGAGGGCCCGGAATCCGCCGGCGGGGCTCTTCTTTCACTTCGCGGGCGAACTTGCCGTCAGCGCTTTTTCCACCTCCGACCAGCGAAACCGCCAGCGTCCATCGGGCAGCCGCACGCGCGGCAACAGGCCCTTACTGGACCAGCGCGACACCGTGTCGGGACGTACGCGCAGACGCCGAGCCAGATCGGCCGTCGTCAACAAGGGTTCTTCGGACATGGTTCAGGCCCTCAGCCGTTACAGGCGACGGCTGAAGGTAAGGGACGTGGTTGCGTGCGGGAGAGCGGGTGACAAGGAAGGGAAAGAGAAAAGGGCCCGCGCCGACCTCTCTGCGACGCGGGCCCAAGACCGGCCGTCTCCGACGGCGGAGTTAGTGTCGGGAAGCAGAGGGCGGGAGTCAATCGCCTTAATGCTCGCTTTTGCCTTTAGATTTCTTGGACGTGGGAGGCTCGGGTGGAGGAGGAGGGGGAGGCCAAAGTCCGCTACGCTCTAACCGTTCCCTAATGGCAATCACAATCTCAGTCGTAATGTCGGTGGCATTGCGGTCAGCCAGTATTTCCAATCGATCACGCAAGCGGTCTTCAAGACGGAGCGTGAAAGCGGTCTTTTTGTGCCGGTCTGCTTTACGTCCAGATTTAGCCATGAGCAACATCGTAATGCCACCTTCAATGCAATGTCAGTTGGAAGTCATGAATCAAAAAAGTATAAGCGCCTAATGTATGTCTGCAAGAGTTTAGAATAAGAAAAAAAGATTTTCTTGTATTGACAGTGGATGTCCACCAGATTATCTTACCCCACCGTTAGATGTACGAGTCAAGCACCGAGGCGAGGGAAGGAGACCAACGATGAGCCGTCCGCCCCTGCCCCTGAAGCGATTCACCTGCCCGCAGTGCAGCCGGGACTTCTACTACCGGCGCTGTTACGTCCGCGTGTACTGCTCCGAGGCCTGCCAGTGGGCGGCGAAGGTCAAGGGCTGGTGGCGCAACTGTGGTCATTGTGCCCGAGCCATCTGGCAGGTGCCGCATCGTCCGCGGCCCTATTGCAACCAAGCCTGTTATTTCGCCTTCCGCAAGAAGGCCAAGCAAGAACGAAAGGAGATCCTATGCGTCGCAAGGAAGCTGACCGAAGTGTTCCGGGCTTGCACAAGCCGCGCATCCTGAGCCACGCCGGCCCGGTGGAAAGCCTGGAGGCCTTCGCCGCCTACTCGGCGGCCCTGATGCCGGACGTGGCCGAAGGCTTGATCCCCAGCGAGCAGGCCCGCATCGCCTGCCTGGCCGGCCGCAACTGGATCAACACCTGGCTCGTGCGCAACAGCCTGCGTCGGCTGGGCCAGGTGGGGGCTACCACGACCACGACGAAGGCGCGCCAGCGTTCCGCCTAAGGAGGACAAGCGATGGCGAATCTCGGAGTGCACTGCCACGACTGTCACACGAGCCTGCAAGGCAAATCCGCCTACTGCGTAGCCTGCTTCAACAAGCGCCTGCGGCCCTGCCACCACTGCCTGCACACCGACTTCACGGTCCTGCGCCGCTTCGTGCGCCACAAGCACATCGGCGGCCCCGAGGAGACCTGCCTGAAGTGCGGCACCTGCCACTACGGCAAGTATTTCAAGCTGGAATGCCCTATCTGCAAGGACCAACGGTGGCTGCTGGACACGGGGCCGCGGGAGGTATGCGCATGAAGCAGCAGGACTTGCTGGAGGCGCTGGAGGAAATCCGCCGGCGCTTGCGGCGCTGCTTGATCGACTACTCCTTTCCCCTGAATCTGCGCCTGGAGTTGGAGGATCTGGCTTTCATCGCCGAATGCTGCCTGCGTGAGGGGAGAGACGATGACGCCTCATAAAGATTTTTCGCTTAGGCACACGGTCCTCAGCCGCCAGATCGTGGAGCGGCATGGGCCGGAGGAGCCGCCCTTTGTCGGTATGGTGCTCGAAGAGCATTGCTCCGGGCCGCCCAATCGCCGGTTGCGTTATGAGACGGGCTTTTACTGGACGCAGGCGGAGGCCTTGGCCGCGGCCACGGTGCTCCTCCGCGAGAAGATTGATTACTGCGGCTGCCCGACCTGCCGCATCGCCAACCCGGCACGCTTCCGGCGCCGGGCCAGGTCGCCAGAACAAGGAGCCTGACATGGAGATCGTCCTGGTCGTGGGAGCTTTTTTCCTCGTGGCCGTGCTAGCCAGCATTGCACTCGAGCGCCGCCGGTTGCGTGACCGCCAACAAGCGCTGAGTTTTCCGGAGCCCCCAGCGAACGCAGAGCCAACGCAGCAGGTTCTCTGCGAGAGTTGCCATCGAGACATTCATTGGAACTACAACTACTGCCCGCACTGCGGGTACGAGCGCATCCCTTTCTGAGACCGAGAAGAGACCGCCATGAACACGGAAACCCTCGCAGCCCAGACCCTGGCGCTGCTCAACGAGGAACAAGTCGAACCCATCACGCGGCTGGCCAAGGTGCTGCCGCCCATTCGCGGCGCCCGCCGCGATGCCAACACGCTGCGGCGCTGGATTCGCCAGGGCAAGCGCGGCCGCGCAGGGGAGGTCATTTACCTGGAAGGCTTTTATGGTCCTGATCGGGCCTGGTGGTCGAGCCGTCCGGCCCTGGCGCGATTCTTTGCGCGCTTGCAGGGTCAACTCGCGCCCCAGCAACCGGTGCCCAGCAACTTCGAGCGTCTGGCCGCCCAGCAGCTGGAGGAGTTTCAGAAGGAGCTGAAGAAGGGGCAGAAGAAGAAAAGCGGCCGGCGGGCTTACGGATAGTCCCTACCCAGGAAACCGCCGGCCGCAGAAACCGAAAGCCGTCCATCACCCATCAACGAGAAGGGTTAACCTATGATGCAACCTGCTCCCGAGACTTGCAAGACCATCGAGCCGCGAATCTTCCGCCGCCGGTTCCTGCACGGCCGTCACGTTCGGAACCTGCGCATCCGGGACGTGGCCCGCCTGGCCGGCACCTCGCGGCAGCTGCTGGATGATTTGTCCGCCGGCCGCAAGCTGCCCACGCCCAGCCTGGTCAAGCGCCTGGCCGAGGTCCTGGGTGTGCGACCGGAATGGCTGGCGGGACTGGTTTCCTGACCGGTTCCCGGCGGACGATGCGGCGCGGTCGTTAGGCTCTCCCTGCAGCCGGTAGTTGCAGCGCTACTCCGTATCGGTTGCGCGCCAACAGGGTGAGTTGAAGGACGGCGTCACGGAGCGATCTCAGGGGTTCGAGTCCCCCCGCCGGGACTGCTGCTCAGCGAGGGGCGGCTCCATTGGTGGCTCGGTTAGTGGCCACCGCGACCAGCGAGGACAAGTCATGCTGGAGGTGTATTACGCGCTGGGGGGTTGGGATGAGAGCAAGGATGAACCCGTGGCCGGCTGGGTCAAGATTGGCGAGGCCCGCTCCTTGCGCCAGGCGTCGCGGCTGGCCCGGCGGCTCAGCCTGGAGTGGCGGCGCCGCTACGGTCCTGGCGAGATGGTCGTCACCCAGACACGCTATCGGGAGGTCGGCGGCCGTCAGGTGCCCGATGTGCAGCGCGTGCCCGAGGAATTCCTGGAGGAGGTCGAGGACCTGGTCGAGGCCCGCTCGCACTCTGTGCCGAGTTGGCTGAGGTAAACGTCACCCACGGAACAGGAGGAGGCTGTGAACTATACCGTCGTCATCAAGGCCCGCATCCTCGGGCCTAGCCCCAACGAGTTGAACCTGCTGGACGGCTATCTCTGGCTCCAGAAGGAGCGCTGCGAAGCCGCCGTGAAGCGGGTCGTCGAGAGGATGCCCGGTCTGGCGCGGGTTCTGGCCATTGAGAGTGACATCCACTTCGACGCCGAGACGCGCCATGTGGCTTGATAAGAGGATCAGAAACATGAAAGAGATCGGAACATGGATTGTAGAGAGAGATTTTCCCTGCATTTATTTCATGCTTTGCAGAGACTCTTTGATTTACATCGGCGAGACTCTGAACTTCAGAAGGAGAATGGGGTCTCATGAATTTCTCAACCATCATGGTGTGGTTGATCAAGTTGTTTACCTGATCCTTCCAAAAGAACTTCAGAGTAACTCGGCCTGGGCAAAAGCGACAAGACAAGCCATCGAACAAGTGTTCATTCACAAGCTAAAACCTAAGTCCAATCGCATGTTTCATCCAGTGACCGATAAGAGTTGGCGATGCTTTAGAAAGTACATTCCTGAGGAGATCGAGCGGCAATTGATCGTGAAAATGCAGTCGCTCGGAATTCAGGGATTTGAAGCCGAGAATGCAAAGGCAGCCTGAACAGGAGGAATGCCATGAAGGCGACGGAACGGCAAAGCTGGCTGGCCGAACGCAAGGCGGGCCTGGGCAGCTCGGAGGCGGCCGCAGTGCTCGGGCTGGACCCCTACAAGACCGCGCTGGAAGTCGCCCTAGATAAGTGGGGCCTGCTGCCGGCACGCGACAGCGCGGCCCTGCGCTGGGGCCTCAAGCTCGAGGAAACCATCGCGGCGGCCTACACCGAGGAGACCGGACTGCAGGCCGAGGCGCCGCCGGCGGCCATCCTCTGGCATCCGCAAGCGCCGTGGATGTTCGCCAGTCTAGACCGCGTCGTCGCCGGCCAGCGCATCGTTGAGCTGAAGAACTCCCGCACCGGCGAGGGCTGGGGCCGGCCGGGCACCGATGAGATTCCCGAGCATTACGCCGTCCAGGTGCAGCACCAGCTTCACGTCGGCCGGGCGCATGGGCTCGACGAGCGAGCCGATGTCGCCGTGCTCATCGGCGGCAGCGAGTTCCGCGTGTACTCGGTGAACTACCTGCCGCATTTCTGCGCGGCCCTGGAGGAGCAGCTCAAGTGGTTCTGGGAAAAGGTCCAGCGCAAGGACACCATCGGCTGGGAGTCCAGCAATCTGGAGTTGCTGCAGCTGCTCTACCATCCCCAGCCAGGGCAAGTCGTTTGGCTGGACGAACAGGGCGAAAAGCTCGTGGATGCCTACCAACAGCTGGGCCTCGACATCGCGGCGCTCGAGCTGCAGCGGCAAACGCTCAAGGCCCAGCTCATCGAGAAGATGGGCCACGCCTGCGAAGGCCATCTCAAAGATGGGAGATACATTCGCCGGCGCCAGATTACCCGGCGCGAATACCGCGTTCCGGAGACGACCTACTACGACATGAGGATTCTAACCAAGGAGAAAGACCATGTCCGTCACCGTGCGAACTGACCCCGTGCAGACGCTGGAAAAGTTCCTGCTGGCCAAGGCCGACGAGTTCGGCCGGGCCATCCCGCGGCAACTGGCGCGCAGCCTGACGCCAGACCGCATGATACGGCTGGCGCTGACGGCCTGCCGCAAGAATCCGCAGCTGGCCGATTGCACCCAGGTCAGCCTCATCGCCTGCTTGATGCAGGCCTGCCAGCTCGGCCTGGAGCTGGACGACGTGCTGGGGCATGCCTACCTGGTGCCCTACCGCAACGGCAAGACGCGGCGGCTGGAGGCTCAGCTTATCATCGGCTACAAGGGCTTCCGGTCGCTGGCTTTTCGTTCGGGCCAGGTCAAGGCCTTTCCGGCCCACTGCGTCCATGCCGGCGACCACTTCAAATTCTGCCATGGCTCCAAGCCCTATCTCGACTTCGCGCCGGCGCTGAAGGGCCGCGGCGAGCCGATCGCCGTCTATGCCTCGGTGAGCCTGGCCAATGGCGGCTTTGACTTCGAGGTCCTCGGTTGGGAGGAAGTGCTGGCCTGCCAGGCTCGCTATGGCACGCTGCCGGATGGTCGCAAAAAGAATTCGCCCTGGTGGACGCATGTGGAAGCGATGGGCTGCAAGACGGCCGTGCGCCGCCTGGCCAAGCGCGTGCCGCTGACCGCGGACCTGGGCCGCGCTGCCAACCTCGATGAGTTGGCGGAGGAAGGACTGCCACAAGGACTACCCTTTGATCCAAAGTGGCTGGGCCAGGATGCCGTCAACGCCGAGGGCCGCGTCACGCAGCAACAGCTGCAAGAATTGCAGCTACTCTCGCAGATCCTGCAACCCGATGAGTTCCAGGCCCTGGTCGAACAGTATGGGGCGGAGCGGCCTGAGGAACTGATGGCAGAGCGGGCCGAGGAGCTCATCAGTCACCTGGAGGATCTAGGTGGTAAATCGGAGACGATGGAGGAGCCCCAGTCATGAGTGACTCGATAGTTCGCTGCACAACTCTCTCTGTCGCTTCCCCCGTGGAGGGTTCCTGGGAAGCACTTTGGCGCGATTTGCATGCTTGCTGGGCCCAGACTACGGCAGCCAGCAACTGGCTGATGACCGAGTTGGCCAAGGCTGATCACCAGCGGCTGCCCGGTGATGCCAAACTACCACCCATGCCGGCGACGTACTTTTACCCAAAGCTGACCCAACTCTTCCCCGATCTCGACACGCGCACCTGTGCCTCGCTGGAACGCGCGGTGAAGCGCAAGTACAAAGCAGTCCTTTATCAAGTCCTCTGGCAACATGCGGCCAGCCTGCCGACGTATCGCTATCCGACGCCCTATCCGGTCCATAACCAGGCTTGGCGCCCTTCTTGGGATCAGGGCAACCGGCCCCTGGTGAGCCTGCCACTGGGACGCGGTGCCGAGAAGCGCTGGCAGCTCCGACTCAAGGGCGGCCCGAACTTCGCCCGCCAGGTGGCACTCTTCCGCCAATTCGTGGAAGGTGCCGCCCTCAAGAGTGAAGCCAAAATCTACCGACGGGGTAACGCCCTGCTGGTTGGCCTGGTGGGTCGCTTTCCACCGCCCCTCTTGTCGGAGCGTACCAGGCTTATGAGAGTGCTCACCTCTTCGACCTGCCTATGGGTCGTCGAGATCGAGGGGCAGGAGCCGCGCTACTGGAACCACGATGACCTACGGCGCCTCTGCATCAGCCATCGCGCCTACCTGCAGCGTATCGCTGAGGACAGTAAGTATGAGTTGCGTCTACCTCCGGGCAAACTGCGGCACATTCGAGAGAAGCGGCAGGAGCGCTGTCAGAAGCACCAACGCCGTATCCATACCTCACTGCACCAGCTGACCGCCCAGCTGGTCGGCCTGGCGGAGCGACAAAAAGTGGCCAGGGTGATCTACACCGATCACGACAAGAGTTGGCTACCCCTGTTTCCCTGGTCCGAACTGCGGCGGCTGTTGGCTTATAAGCTCCAGGGACTGGGGATTACTTTTGGTGGAGGAGACGAGGACCCGAATGCTCACAATTGATTCAGACTATCCCAACGCGCCAAAGGTGTTCGACTTCAGTTTTTGCGCCCCATCGGGACAATAGAGGCCGCTCGCAAGGAATAAAGGCAATGGCGACAAACATTAGCGACCGCCACGCTAAGCGCGAATCACGGCCCTGGCGCTTGCCGCCAGGCACCGCTCGCGGAGGCCGCTGGAAATGCCTGGGATATTGGGCCTTATGGCCACGGCCCCAGGATCACTGGTTGGGACCAACAGGGTGATGCGGCAAGGTGCATTCCGGCCCGCACGAAGACTGGGGCGGACCCGCCCAGGATCACTGGTTGGGACCAACAGGGTGATGCGGCGTCTGGAATCGCGCTCCTCACGCAACAGGGCTTCCGTACCAGGATCACTGGTTGGGACCAACAGGGTGATGCGGCAGGACCAAGGAGCCGCCAGCGATCGCCCTTATGGAGACCAGGATCACTGGTTGGGACCAACAGGGTGATGCGGCCACTTGAACTTTTGTCTGCTCATCCGCCTTCGTGGGACCAGGATCACTGGTTGGGACCAACAGGGTGATGCGGCCTTATGGCGGCGGCCCTGCTTGGCTCGCGCCAGTTGTCCAGGATCACTGGTTGGGACCAACAGGGTGATGCGGCCTCAGCTAACGCCGCCGTGCTCGGATAACCCCCGAGCCCAGGATCACTGGTTGGGACCAACAGGGTGATGCGGCATCGTGTGTCTCCTTGAGCCATCAGGTATGGCCTGATCCAGGATCACTGGTTGGGACCAACAGGGTGATGCGGCTGCGGAGAAAAAGCCCAGCAAAGCCAGGGAGGCCACGGATGGCTGGTGACTGGATACCTATGCGCGTCTGGCTGCGCCGCGACCCGCGCGTCATTGCACTGGCTGACTATCTCGCGGGCTGCCGTAGCTTTATGAATTGGCTCACCGATCCCGTACAACGCACCTGTTCGAAGACCGCCTATGAGCATGTGGACACGAGCGTGACACTCAGCGTGACAATTGCGGGACTGCTGCAAGTCTGGGGCGTGGCGCGCGAGCAGGGATACGCCTCCGGATATGACCTCGTGCTCGACTGCGCCGGCCTCGGCAGCCTCGACGTGCTGGCCGAAGTGCCGTGCTTTGGCGAGGCGATGGAGAAAGTCGGCTGGGCGAAGGAGACTGACGATGGCAGAGTCGTTTTCCCTAAGTTCTTTCGCAACAACGTCCCCAATGAAGACCTGCGGAGGCGGCGCGATGCAATCCGTAAACAGCGCCAGCGACAGAAAGGCATGGGACAACAGCGTGACAAGCCCTGTGACAGTGAGCGTGACATGTCACAGCCCTGTCACGCTGAAATCCGCTCTAAAGGAAAGGAAAGGAAAGAAGAGAATACAAATACACCCTCCGTAGGTTCCCGACGCAAACAACGACCAACCGAAGACGCAGGCTTTCTCCGCTTTTGGGATGCTTACCCCAGGAAGGTCGCCAAGCGGGCTGCCGCCGATGCCTGGCTCAAACTCAACCCGAATGCGGAGCTACTCGAGCGCATCCTGGCGGCTGTGGAGAAGCAGCGTCATAGCGACCAATGGACACGGGAGGGGGGACGTTTCATTCCCAATCCAGCCACCTGGCTGCGAGGCCAGCGCTGGGAAGACGATTTGATGGAGGCCGTGCATGGACGGAGCCAAGATCTGGGACCTCGTCCTGGCAGAGTCGAAGCGCCGCCTGGCAAGTATGCCAACGTCGCCATCCGCATCGGGCCGGAAGGTCCTGACACTCAGATCCCAGGCCCAACGCCACTGGCTGAAGGACAAGCCCCGGGAAGTGGCGCTAGTGGAGAACCACCTCGGCCGGGTAATTCGTGATTGCGTGGATGGCAGCTTGCCCTGGCCGTTGGTCCTCATTGGCAAGCCGGGCACGGGCAAGACGTGTGCGGCCCTGTGCCTGCTCGACCACGCCGGCGGCCTGTACTTCACCGCCGCCGGCCTGGCCGGCAAAATCCTCCTGGCCTACAAGGGTGAACTCTACAACCCAGATAGCAAACTCCGCGTATCCGCTGCGTCCCTCTGGGAGGAAATCGCCCGCACGACCTTGGTCGTCCTGGATGAACTCGGCGCACGCCAACGAGTCAGCGATCATGCCTACGAATGCGTTTATCGCGTCGTAGACGAACGATCGGGCCGTCCCCTGGTCGTTGGGTCGAATTTGAGTCTCGACGTGCTAGCGGGCCTTTATGACGACCGGCTAACGAGTCGCCTGGCAGCCGGCACCGTGCTGGAGCTGACCGGGCCAGATCGGAGGTTGCTGCGATGAGTGACGATCACGAAGACTGCGCGGACGACAACGAGATCATCACCTGCTGGTGTGGGGTCCGTGGCACGTTCGATCAGTTGTTTGACAAATCGGTGTGGGAAGAATCCTGTGGAGGCACTGGCATCCTGCACTGCTTCTGCGGGGGTGACCTCTGTGTCTGTCACCATCATGGCTATATCGAATGTCACGGCTGTGAAGATTGTGAACCCGAAGATGATTTCGATGGTTAGGATCTGGGGGACTACAGGGAGGTAGATGGAAATGCTTGACAAGAAAATCGTCGTGGGCTTTTCCGGCGGCATCGACAGTCAGGCCGTCGCGCTGTGGGCACGCCAAACCTTCCCGCCGGAGGACATCCTTCTCCTCAACAGCGACGCGGGCGGTAACGAGCATCCGCTGACTGAGGGCTTCGTCCGCTGGTACTCCGCTCACGTCTTTCCCGTGATCACCGTCCGCGCCCTGGTCAAGGATCTGGGCAACGTGGGCACACACGAAGGCGCCACGCGCGAGCGACGGCTCACGTTGGGCGAAGAGGAGCCGCTGACCTTCGACAAACTCGCTTTCGTGAAGGGAAGATTCCCTTCACGAAAGGCCCAATTCTGCACGGAGTACCTGAAGCTGGCGCCGCAAAAGCGCTGGCTAGATGAGCATCTGACCGCCAAGGGGATTCGCTATGCTCGCTACATCGGCGTCCGTGCCGACGAGTCCCGAAATCGCGCCAGCTGTCCGGAGCAGGAATTCGATCGCTACTTCCACTGCATGCTCTATCGGCCCCTCTTCCGTTGGACCAAGCAGCAATGTTTCGATTACGTCCTGGCCGCCGGCGAGGAAATCAATCCTCTCTACAAGTTGGGTTTTAACCGGGTCGGCTGCGCGCCGTGCATCAACTCCAGTAAGGCCGACATCCGCAATTGGGTGGCCCGTTTCCCCGAGATGATCGACAAGGTGCGACGCTGGGAGCAGTCGGTCGGCCGCACATTTTTTGCGCCGATGGTGCCGGGCAAGGACATCAATTGGATTGATGAAGTCGTGGCCTGGTCGAAGACGGAGCGGGGTGGCCAGCAATACAGCCTGCCGTTCATCGAAGCGGAGGCTCACACCTGCGTGAGCAAATATGGGTTGTGTGAATAGGGAGACGATGATGGCCAATTCCCTCCCGAGAAACGCGAACACGAACAAGGAGTCCTCAGAATGAATCTTCAACCTCTCGATATTGTTGACGATCGATCTGCCTTCCAGCGCTGGCTTGATGGAGATGGTCCGAAGGCCAAACCGTCTTACGTTTATGTCGCCTCCAGCTGGCGCAATCCCTTGCAGCAAGGCATCGTCGCGGCCCTGCGCTCGGTCGGCTTGCAGGTTTACGACTTCCGCGCGCCGGTCCCGGGCAACGACGGTTTTCGCTGGTCGAAAATCGACCCGCAATGGCTGGGCTGGACGCCGCGGGATTGGCAACAAGCCCTCTCTCACCCCATTGCCAAGCGCGGGTTCCATCATGACAAGGCCGCCCTCGGCCGCGCTGATTGTGGCGTGCTCGTATTGCCTTGTGGCCGATCGGCGCA
>Ga0209581_1000804_pt1 | contig 47477 bp, 41 predicted proteins | sample Coa_R2_FD_187160 | JGI IMG/M metagenome (GOLD analysis project Ga0209581, IMG submission 187160) | Surface soil microbial communities from Centralia Pennsylvania, which are recovering from an underground coalmine fire - Coalmine... | ecosystem: Environmental > Terrestrial > Soil > Unclassified ...
TCGCAGGTTCTGGAAAAGGCGCTGGAGGCGCTCGACGCCAAGCAATCGTCCACGCCGGGAATCGAGCCGGAGCTGCAGCGCCAGGCGGCGGCAATGGCACAGCTCGGCGACACGCTGGACCGGCTGAACACCCGTCTTGCCACGACCGAGGCGCAAAACGCCGGCGCCATGGCGCGCGTGGAGGAAAGCATTGCGCGCCTGGAAAGCCGCGGCAGCGACAGCGGACTGGACCGGCGCCTGGCCGGAATCGAGCGCCTGCTCTCCGAAATTTCCGGCCGCCTGGACAAGACCGAGCAAGACACGGCAAGCGTGCGGAATTCCGCCGAAGAAGGCATCAGATCGGTCCATCTGCTGATCGAGGATTCGGAGCGAAAGAACCGCGAAGCCATCGCCGAATTGCGCAAGGCGCTGGATGGGGCGACGGCGCGCTTTCAGCCGACCGCATCCGCAAATGTCCACGCCGCCGGACCGCAGCCGGCGAATCTCGACCTGCCGCCTTTCGCGGCGGATACCACGCAGGCCTTTCAGCCGCCGCCCGCCGATCCCTTCGCCGCGCCGCCGCAATATCAGCCTCCACCGGCCGATCCCTTCGCGCCGCAGCCCACGCTCGACGCGCCGCATTTTGCCGGCGACCAACTGCCCCCGAACGCTCCGCAGGATCCTTTCGCGGCGCCGCCGCAGCAGCAGGCCTTTGCCGGCCCAAACAGCGCCACTGAATCGTATCTTTCCGCCGCGCGCCGTGCAGCGCGGTCGGCGGCGATGCAAGCCGATGCCGAGCGCGCGCGCGGTCCGATGGGCGCATTCACCTGGGGCGCCCATCGTCCGATCGACGCGACGGAAAAGCAGAAACCCAAACGGTACGGCCTGATCGCGGGGCTTGCGTTCATCGCCATTCTGGCGGCGGTGGCCGGCGTCATGCTCAGTCAGCGGATGAACAGCGGCACCAGCACCACGCCCGAGCGTGGCCTTGGCGCGCTGTTTCACAGCAAGACCGCGCCGGCGCCGCAACCGGCGCCCGCGCCGGTGCAGGCAGCGCCTGCGCAATTGCCGACGACGTCTGTTCCGGGTTCGCCCGTCCTGCCATCGCAGGCTTCGACATCGCCGCCCAGCCAGACCGCCGTCAAGACGCCGCCGGACACAACCCCGCCCGTCAGCGCTTCTGCGCCGCATCCCGCCGCCGCTCCACCCAAGCCCGCACCCACCATCGTGCAGCAGACGGCCAAACCCGCATCGGCGCCCGCGCCTGCGCAGACCGCCTCGCTCTCGCCGCTGGCGCGGCTCAATGCGATGGCCGAGAAGGGCGACGCCAATGCCCAGACGCTTCTGGGCATGAAGTATCTCGACGGCGACGGCGTCCCGCAGAACGATGGCAACGCCGCCAAATGGTTCCAGAAGGCGGCGGCGCAGGGACAACCCGTGGCCGAATACCGGCTTGGCACGCTCTACGAGCGCGGCCGCGGCGTGCAGGGCGATGCCAGACAGGCCGCACACTGGTATCTGCAGGCGGCAACGCACGGCAACCGCAAGGCCATGCACAATCTGGCCGTGGCCTATGCGGAAGGCGCCGGCGTGAGCAAGAACTATTCCGAAGCCGCGCGCTGGTTTTCACGCGCGGCCAATCTGGGGCTTGCCGATTCGCAATTCAATCTCGCCGTGCTTTACGAGCGCGGGCTCGGCGTGCCGCAGAGCCTTGTGGATGCCTACAAGTGGTACGCGATCGCCGCGGCGCAGGGCGACACCGAATCGAAGAATCGCGTTGAAGCGCTGGGCACGCAGCTGACCGTCGACGAACGGGCGGCCGCGCAGAAGGCCGCCAGCGCATTTTCGCCGCAGCCGCTCATTCGCGCGGCCAATGTTCCGCCGGAGATGGGTTCGCAAGGCTGAACGCGCGCGGTTGACCGTGGCGCGCGCCCCGCGCAAAGTCTGCCGCGTCCGCGACGCAGCGTTTCAACCTGATCGGCGATCCTTCGATCGATGGATATCTATTTGCCTATCGCCGAGATGTCGGTGGCATGGCCGCTGCTTCTCGCCGTGGGCGCGCTGGTGGGGTTTCTGTCCGGTCTTCTGGGCGTCGGCGGCGGATTTCTGCTGACGCCGCTGCTGATTTTCTCCGGCATTCCGGCCGAGGTTGCCGTGGCGACGACAGCCAGCCATCTGACGGCTTCATCCATGGCCGGCGCCATCTCGCAATGGAGACGGCGTGCCGTGGATTTCAAGATGGCGGCAATCATGCTCGCTGGCGGGTTTCTGGGCACCGGCGGCGGCGTTTATCTTCTGAGACTTCTGCGCAGCGCCGGACAGACCGATCTGGCCGTATCCGGCGGCTATGTCGTGCTCCTGGGCTCGGTGGGCGCCCTGATGCTGAACGAAAGCGTGCGTACGCTTTACGCCGCGCAGCTGGGCCTGAGCCCGCCGCGGCCGCGGAAGCATCACCACAGCTGGATTCACGGCCTGCCCCTGAAAGCGCGCTTTCATCAATCCAAGCTCTATACCAGCGTCATTCCGCCGTTCGTGCTGGGGCTGATCGTGGGCATCCTGTCGGCGCTTCTGGGCGTGGGTGGCGGCTTCATTGTCGTGCCTGCGATGATCTACTTCCTGCGCGTGCCCACGAATGTGGTGATCGGCACGTCGCTGCTGCAAATCGTGGTGGTGACGGCCGCGACGACGGTGCTTCAGGCCGTCGGCAACTATACGGTGGATATCGTATTGGCGGCCTTTCTCATCATCGGCGGCGTGATCGGCGCACAGTTCGGCGTGCGGCTTTCCGCGCGCATGCGCGGCGAGCATCTGCGGCTGATCCTGTCGCTTGTCGTTCTGGCGGTGGCCGCGCGCTTGTTATGGGGCCTGATCGTCACGCCCGACGACCTGTTCAGCGTAACGGTGGGCACGCCATGACCCGCAGGTTGTTCCTTTCGGCGCTGTTGCTGCTGGCCTCGCCGGCCGCGGCGGACGATCTGGTTTCGGGGATCTCGCAGGACCAGATCGCCATCACTTCGAACTATGCCGGAACCGACATTGTGGTGTTCGGCGCGATCGAGAATGCGGCGCCTGCAGCCGCGGTTTCCGGGCGCGACATTGTCGTTGTCGTGCGCGGGCCCGACGAAGACTTTACCGTGCGCAAGCGCGTGCGGGTTGGCGGGATCTGGGTAAACAGCACGCGCATGGTGCTGCGCGGCATGCCGTCTTACTACTACATTGCCACGACGCGGCCGCTGAACGAAATTGCGTCGCCATCGGCGCTCAGGAACTACGATCTGGGCATCGACAATCTCCAGCCGGCCGAAGAGAGCACGAACAATCCGCGCAAGGCGGAGCCATATCGTCTGGCGATCATCCGCGAGCGCACACGCGACCATCTTTACGCCTCCCTGCCCGGCAGCGTGGAATTTTTGAGCCCCACCCTGTTTCGGGTCCGCATTCCGGTGCCTGCGACGGTGCCGCCGGGCCAGTACAGGGTCGAGGTTTCGCTGTTTCGCGACGGCACCATCATGGGCGCGCAATCCACGCCTTTCTTCGTGGACCAGGTGGGCCTCGAGCGGCGGCTGTTCGAGGCGGCCCACGCCAAGCCCTTCGCCTATGGCATTGCCACCGTCGTTCTTGGCGTTTTTCTGGGCTGGCTCTCTTCGGTTCTCTTCCGGCGCGCGACCTAGGCCGCTGCGGCATAGACGCGGCGGGCGCCGAGCAGATAGGCCCGCACCCGTTCGCCAAACAGCGAGCGGATGGCCGCTTCGCGAACATCGAGCCCGCCCGCATAGGCGCCGAACGCCGGCAAAACCAGGCGCCGGCCATCGGTCACGAAACAGCGGCGCCGGATCGAATGCCCGCGGCGCGTGATCGTGGCGCAGGGATGCAGGTGGCCCGCAATTTCACCGCGCGCGGACGCGGACGACGGTTCATGCCGGAACGTCAGCGCGCCGATGGAGATTTCGGAGGCGGCGCGCCCCGAAAGCCAGGACGGCGGCGCGGGATCGTGATTGCCTTTGATCCAGATCCATTCCGCCTGCCGGCCCATTTCAGCCAGACAATCCTTTTCGAAATCATCGAGGCGCGATGGGCCATATGGGTCGTGAAAGCTGTCGCCCAGCGCAATCACGCGCGCGGGCGCATGATGCGCCATCAGGGTCCGGATGCGCTTGAGCGCGCTGCGCGTATCGTAAGGCGGCAGGAACTGGCGGCCGCGGGCATAGGCCGAGCCCTTCTCGAAATGGATATCGGCCAGAACCAGCGTGCGCTGTGCCGGCCACCAGGCCGCACCCGCCGGCGTCAGCACCAGCGTTTCGCCGTTTACCGCGATCCCGGTTTCATCCAAGACGCATGGCCTCCCTCACCAGCGCATCCTCGTTCTCGCGCAGGAGATCGTCGCGCGCTTCGCCCGCCACCATCTCCTTGCTGATCTCCAAGAGCGCCGGAACCGCCAGCGGCGACACGCGCTCGAGCCTTTTGACCACGATTCGCCCCTTGATCCGCTTCAACATGCCGGTGAGGCGGCCGATATCCAACAGGCCCGTTGCCGCATCTTCGTAGGTGGCGCGCAGCAGAATGTGATCCGGCTCGTGCTCGCGCAGGACATCGTAGATCAGGTCGGAGGAAAACGTCACCTGCCGGCCGGTCTTTTCGCCCGACAGATGCCGCCGTTCGATCAACCCTGCGATGATCGCGCAGTTGCGGAAGGTGCGCTTGTAGAGCGCCGATTCCGCAAGCCACGCTTCCAGATCATCGCCCAGCATGTCTTCGTCGAAGAGCCTGTCCATGTCGGCTGCACCCATGTCGCGCAGGCCCCAGATGGCGAGCGCATATTCGTTGGCGACGAAGCCGAGCGGACGCAGCCGAAGCCTCTCCAGCCGGCGGGTCAGCAGCATGCCAAGCGTCTGGTGGGCAAGCCGCCCCTCAAACGGATAGCAGACGAGATATTCCTTGGAGCCGCGCGGAAATGTTTCGACCAGAAGCTGATCGGGCTTGGGTACAAGCGAAACATATTTCTGCACCCGCAGCCATTCGCCCACGGGATCGGGAAGAATGGCCCACTGCGCCGGATCGGCCAGCATTTCGCGCACGCGCCGGGCCAGAAATGTGGACAGCGGGAACTTGCCGCCCTGATAGGACGGAATCTGCGCTTCGGGATCGTGCGTGCGCGTGACATAGGCCGCATCCTCGCGGATGCCTTCGAAACGCAGCACTTCTCCGGAAAAAACGAATGTGTCGCCGGGCGAAAGGCCTTCGAGGAAGTATTCTTCCATCCGGCCGAGCACGCGGCCGCCAGCGCCCACCGGCCTTCCCTTTGCCTGAAGGCGCACATCCAGCATCGGGTCTTCGATGATGACGCCCGCGTTCAGCCGATACTGCTGCGCCACGCGCGGATGGGCGATGCGCCACAGGCCTTCCGGCGTCTTGCGCAGGCGCGCGTAGCGGTCATAACGCCTGAGCGCGTAACCGCCGGTGGCCACGAAGTCCACGACGCGGTCGAAATCCTCGCGCGCGAGGTGGCGGTATGGCGCCGCCGAGCGGATTTCAGCGAACAACGCATCGGCATCGAACGGTGCGGCGCAGGCCACGCACAGCACATGCTGGGCCAGAACGTCCAGCCCGCCCCTTTTTGGCTCATCGCCATCAAGCTCTCCCGCCAGCACCGCGTCGCGCGCGGCTTCGCATTCCAGAACTTCGAAGCGGTTTGCGGGCACGAGCAGCGCACGCGAGGGCTCATCCAGCCGGTGATTGGCGCGGCCGATGCGCTGCACGAGCCGGGCCGCGCCCTTGGGCGCGCCAAGGCAGATCACGCGATCCACGGCGCCCCAGTCTATGCCGAGATCGAGGGTCGAGGTGCACACGACCGCGCGCAGCGCCCCGCGCGCCATGGCCGCTTCCACCTTTCGCCGCTGCTCGGGCGCGAGGCTGCCGTGATGGAGCGCAATGGCGAGCCGATCCTCGTTGATGCGCCACAGTTCCTGGAACGTGCGTTCGGCCTGGCTGCGCGTATTGACGAAGACCAGCGCGGTTTTCGATGCGCGGATGGCGTTCATCACATCGCCCATGGCGTGGCGCGCCAGATGGCCCGCCCACGGCACGTACTCCTGCGATGCGCTGATGGCGATTTCGGGCGTTGCGCCGCCGATAGCCTTCACCAGCCGGGCCATCGCCTCGCCCTCTTGCGGTTGCGGCACCAGATAGCGTTGCAGATGCGCCGGATCGGCCACCGTGGCGGAAAGCCCGATCCGGCGATGACCCGGCGCGAGCGCCTGCAGGCGCGAAAGGCCGAGCGCCAGAAGATCGCCGCGCTTGCTGTTTGCCAGCGCATGCAATTCATCGAGCACCACGGCGCGCAAGCCCGCAAACATGCGCGGCGCAAACGGCGATGACAGCAGCAGCGAAAGCTGTTCCGGCGTGGTGAGCAGGATGTCCGGCGGCGCATGGCGCTGCCGAAGGCGCTTGGACGGTGAGGTGTCCCCGGTGCGCGTTTCAATGCGGACGGGAAGCTCCATCTCGCTGACGGGGATTTCGAGATTGCGCGCAACGTCCACCGCCAGCGCCTTCAGCGGCGAGATGTAGAGCGTGTGCAGCCGCTGCGCGCGGGCGCGCTTGGGCACCGAAGCAAGCTCGATCAGGCTGGGCAGAAATCCCGCCAGCGTCTTGCCGCCGCCGGTGGGCGCAACCAGAAGCACGCTTTCGCCACGCGCAGCGTGTTCGACCAGCTGAAGCTGGTGCGGCCGGGGCTGCCAGCCGCGCGCGGAAAACCACGCCGCAAATGGCGCGGGCAAGAGGGTCAGGGCGGGCTGGACGGCAAGGTTCATCCGCCGGACACTAGCAGGAACGAAACGGGAATGCCTTGGGCGAAAAGCCCGGCCGTGCCTTACTGCCGGCCGAAAGGCATTTTCCGGGGAGCGTTCATGGACGCGCTGATGTTTCGCGACGGTCTTTTGAAGGGCAAACGGATTCTGGTCACCGGCGGGGGCACCGGGCTTGGCGAAGTGATGGCGCAAGCCTATGCGCAGCTTGGCGCCACGGTTTACATCTGCGGCCGCAGGCTTGGCGTGCTGGAAGACACGGCCGGGCGCATTTCCGGAAAAACCGGCGCGGTCGTCAAACCCATCGCCTGCGACATCCGCGTGGCGGAAGCGGTTGAGGAGATGATCGCCACGATCTGGGCCGACGGCGGACCGCTCACCGGACTTGTGAACAACGCGGCGGGCAATTTCATCAGCCGCACGAAGGACCTCAGTCCGCGCGGCTTCAATGCCATCGCCGACATCGTGTTCCGCGGTTCGTTTTATGTCACGCTGGCCTGCGGCAAGCGCTGGATCGATGGCGGCGACAAGGCAAGCGTCATTTCGATCCTCACGACATGGATCTGGAACGGCGGCCCGTTCACCGTGCCGTCGGCGATGTCAAAGGCCGGCCTCAACATCATGACGAAATCCCTTGCCGCGGAATGGGGCCCGCACGGCATCCGCCTCAACGCCATTGCGCCGGGACCCTTTCCCACCAAGGGCGCGTGGGACCGGCTCAATCCCTCATCCTCCGGGCGCGAAGATTCCGCAGGCGCCATTCCGATGGGCCGCGTGGGACAGATGCATGAGCTCGCCAACCTTGCCGCGTTCCTGATGGCGGACGGCTGCGATTACCTCACGGGCCAGACGATTGCGATCGACGGCGCGATGCATCTGGCCTCCGGCGGCAATTTCTGGACTCTCGCGCGCCTGGGCGATGCGGACTGGCAGGCCATTCGCGACCAGATCAAGGCCGCAAATGAAAAAGACAAGGCGCAGCGCGCGCATTGGCAACATGGTTGACTCCTGCCTCAGCGGGGACGACACTTTCCCCGAACGTGCCGGGCCTAGAGCGCACGAGACTTCCGTGACGATGGAAGGAAGGGCCTCGGCTTCCGGCGCGAAAGCGCAAACCCTGCAGGGAGATTCCGCATGGAAGATACTCCGCCGGGCATAAGTTCGGGGCTCTGCCGCTGACGGAGCCGCGGCCGGACCTGACGAGCCCGGCCTTCGCCCTACAATCGAATCGGACTACGCGCGAGAGTTCGCTCTCGCAACAATCTTCGTATCGAGATGCGGGAAGCCACGCTTCCCCGAAAAAAAGAAACCCCGCCCGCACGGGCGGGGTTTTCTCTTGCACCCTCAGCTGAAGGCCTGAATGCCGGTTTGCGCGCGCCCCAGGATGAGCGCATGCACATCGTGGGTGCCTTCATAGGTGTTTACGGCTTCCAGATTGAGGACATGGCGGATAACGCCAAACTCGTCGGAAATGCCGTTGCCGCCGTGCATGTCGCGCGCTTCGCGTGCGATGGCGAGCGCCTTGCCGCAATTGTTGCGCTTCATCAGCGAGATCGCGGCGGGCGCGGCCTTGTGCTGATCCATCAGCCGGCCAAGCCTGAGCGCGCCCTGGAGCCCGAGCGCAATCTCCGTCTGCATGTCGGCGAGCTTCTTCTGGATGAGCTGGTTGGCGGCGAGCGGCCGGCCAAACTGCTTTCGGTCGAGCGTATATTGCCGCGCGGCATGCCAGCAGAACTCCGCCGCACCCATCGCGCCCCAGGCAATGCCGTAACGCGCGCGATTGAGGCAGCCGAACGGGCCGGAAAGCCCCTGCACATTCGGCAGCAGGTTCGCTTCCGGGAGCAGGCAATCCTGCAACACGATTTCGCCGGTGACGGAAGCGCGCAAGCTGAACTTGCCTTCGATCTTCGGCGTTGAAAAACCCTTGGTGCCGCGCTCCACGACGAAGCCGCGAATTTTGTCGTCGAGCTTCGCCCACACCACCGCGACATCGGCGATGGGCGAATTGGTGATCCACATCTTGGCGCCGTTCAGGCGATAGCCGCCGGGTTCTTTCACGGCGCGCGTCTTCATGCCGCCGGGATCGGAGCCGTGATCCGGCTCCGTCAGCCCGAAGCAGCCAACAAATTCGCCGCTGGCGAGCTTGGGCAGATATTTCCGGCGCTGCTCTTCGGTGCCGTAGGCGAAGATCGGATGCATCACCAGCGAATTCTGCACGCTCATCGCCGAGCGATAGCCGGAATCCACCCGTTCCACCTCGCGCGCCACAAGGCCGTAGGACACGTAGTTCATGCTGGCGCCGCCATATTCTTCCGGCAGCGTAATGCCGAGAAGTCCCGCCTCGCCCATTTCCGTCATGATCGCGCGGTCGAAGGTTTCATGGCGGAAGGCTTCGCGCACGCGCGGCATCAATTGGGCGTTGCAGAATGCGCGCGCGGAATCGCGCACCATGCGTTCATCCTCGCTCAGCTCTTCGTTCAGCAGCAGCGGATCGGCCCAATCGAAGGACGCTTCCTTTTCGGGCAACGGACCGGATTTGGGTTTGACGGCGCCGGACATGGTTTCATTCCGCGAAGAATTCGAGCACGGCCTTCTTATAGACCTTATCTCCCACCGTCAGCATGTGGTCGCGGCCGGGCACGGTCACGGCTCGCGCATGGCCCAGCGCTTCGGCCAGCGGACCCGGCGGGCCGGAAACCCTGTCTTCGCCGCCGCAGACCACGAGCGCGGGTGTCTTGATCGCGGCAAGCGTCTCGCGCGGCAGGGGATGGCGCGGGCTGCGCATGCAGGCGGATAGCGCCGCAGGATCTTTTCCCGGCTGATTGGCGAACGCCTGAAACAGGCGTTCCTCGACCGTTTTGAGCCCGGCATCGGGCGGCGCAAGAATGGCGTCGGCGATCATCACGCGCCATTCCATGCTGCGCCTGAAATAGACGTCGCCCACGCCGGCCACCACGGCGCGCGGGAAAAGCCGCGGGTGATCGTTCAGGAGGCGCAAGGTCATATAGCCGCCCATGGAGTAGCCCATGAGGAAGGCGGCGCTCAAGCCGGCTGCCTTCATCACGGTTACGACGTCGCCGGTCATTTTGCCTTCGTCATAAGCCGCGACATCGTGCGGTTTGCCGCTTTCGCCATGGCCGCGGCAATCCGGCGCGACCACGCGGAAGCCGGCATCGAGCAGCGTGTCGTACCAGCCCGGCGCTTTCCAGTTCTGCGCGCGGCTGGCGCCGAAGCCGTGAATGAGCACAACCGGCAGACCCTGCCCCAGATCGTCGTAGGCTATGCGGATGCCGTCGGGTGCGGCAGCAAACTGCGTCATGGCCGGACCTTCGCAAAGCCGTTGCCGCCTGTCTATGATGACAGCCCTCAGCCGACGAGGTGCGCCGATGGCTCCAGATTCCCTGAAGAAAGACGTGGCTTCCATCGTGGAGGGCATGCGCGCCGAATTGCTGGCGCTGAGCCATGCCATTCATGGCGAACCGGAGCTGGCGCTGGAGGAACACAAGGCCGCCGCGCGCCTTGTTTCCGCCGTTGAGGGCCAGAACATTCCCGTGCAGCGCGGCGCCTTCGGGCTGGAAACCGCCTATGCGGCCGAGTTCGGCAAAAAGGGCGCGCCGGCCATCGCGATCCTCTCCGAATATGACGCGCTGCCCGGCGTGGGCCATGCCTGCGGCCACAACATCATCGCCACATCCGGTTTGGGCGCGGCGTTTGCGCTCGCCAAGCTCGGAAGCAAGTTGCCCGGGCGCGTGCGCTATCTCGGCACGCCGGCGGAAGAACGCCACGGCGGCAAGGAACTGATGGCGCGCGAAGGCGCGTTCGACGGGGTGGATGCGGCGATGATGATGCATCCGTCGAATGTCAATCTCATCACCATGCCCTGCATCGCGATTTCGGAAGCGGAAGTGACCTATCATGGGCGCGCCGCGCATGCTTCGGCCATGCCCTATCGCGGATTGAATGCGCTGGACGCGGTGGTGACCGCCTATCAGGCGATCGCGCAGCTGCGCCAGCATATCAAGGGCACGGAGCGCATCCACGGCATCATCACCGACGGCGGCCTGGCGGCCAATATCGTGCCGGAGCGCGCAAGCTGCCGGTTCTACGTCCGCGCATCGGACATTCACGAGCTTGCCGCGCTGAAAGCGCGCGTGCAGGCGTGTTTTGAAGCGGGCGCGCTGGCCACCGGTTGCCGCGCCGACATCCGCTGGGGCAAGAGCGACTATCTCGATCTGAAGACCAACTGGCCCATGGCCGAGGCATTTCGCCAGAACGCGGAAAACCTTGGCCGCGAATTTTTCTCGCTGGAAGAGCTGCCACCGGGCTACGCGGGATCGACCGACATGGGCAATGTCAGCCATCGCGTGCCTTCCATCCACCCGATGCTGGCGGTCGCGCCCGCGGGCGTGATCATCCACAACGCGGAATTCGCGCGCTGGGCGGCTTCGGAGAAGGGCGATCAGGCGGTGATCGATGGGGCCAAGGCGCTTGCCATGACGGCGCTCGACCTGATGACCGATGAAAGCCTGATGCGATCCGTTCAGTCGGATTTCGAGGCCACCGCCGAAATCTCCAAAGCCGCGCTCGCCAAATCGCTGGAGGGCATCGGCCACGCGCACGCGCACGGCCATGCCCATGGCGGCTGCGGTTGCGCGTGAATTTCTGGCTTCTTACCGCGGCCATCAACGGCTTCGTGGCCGTCGCGGCCGGCGCGTTCGCCGCGCACGGACTTGAAGGCCGCATCGACAGCCACGCGCTGGACATTTTCGAAACCGGTGCCCGATACGAGATGTACCACGCCCTGGCGATCGCCATTGCGGCATTTGCCGCGCGCGGAGCTGCAACAGGTCCCGCCCGGGCGGCCGCGGCGCTTTTCCTGGGCGGCATTGCCCTGTTTTCCGGCTCGCTTTATCTGCTGGCGCTCACGAATATCCGCGCCTTGGGCTTCATCACGCCGTTCGGCGGGCTTTGCTTTCTGGCCGGCTGGGCCTTCCTTGGCTATGCCGCGCTGAAATTGAAGATCGGCTGAAAAGAAAGGCCCGCGCGGATCGCTCCGCGCGGGCCCAGAGCCGTCATTGCATGCTCAGAACTTGAAAATGGCCGGTCCGAACTGAATCGGCCAGGACACCGGCCCGCCGCGCTGACGGTCGGCCAGCGACTGTTCGCCGCTGCCGTTGCAATAGAATTTCAGCCCGACGAACCAGGTATCGAGATGGCCGCCGCCGCCCGAGAAGCTGCTGTAGGTGTAGCCGCCATAGATCGAAACTGGGACGCGCTGCGAGATCAGATACTCGCCGCGGGCGGTGTAATCGGTGTCATTGCCGGCATGGGACAGGTGCGTATAGTCCACCGCGCCGCTAAGGGCGAAACTGCCGCCGAGATAGCCGACAACCTGCCCACCGAGATAATAGCCGTCGGTGCTGCCGCTTCCGGAGAAACCGCCGGCCTTTCCGCCGAGCGTAAAGCCGGGGCCGGCGAACCATTCGCCATAGCCGCCGTAGTTGGTGACATGCGCGGAGCCGCCGCCGTTGAGATTGTTGTAACCGACAACGGCGCCGGCCCTGCCCATCGGAGCAAGCCACATCACCGAACCGTCAAGATTCCAGTCATCGACGCTGGCGCCGCTGCCGTTGATGTTGTGGTAGCCGCCATCGAATTGCGCCGCGAACGGGGCCGTGCCGAAGTTGAATTTTGCGGCGCCCGTGCCGCCCCAGCTGTCGGCGCTCCCGCCGCCATTGGCATGCAGATTGGCGTAATCGCCGCTCAACGTTCCCGAAAAGCCCGGCCAGCCGTCGGCGTGCGCGGCTGCCAGAGGCAGAAGGCCCAGTGCCAGAGCGCAGACTGAGCCGAGAAGTTTGTTTTGCATCTTGGTTCCCTTCGCAAGGGGCGATTCGCCCCGTGCCATTGCGTACAATTCGCCTATCTGTACTGTCGAGGCGAGCGCCCCGGTCCTTTTGCAAAATGACAGTAGTGTGACAGCGGCGCCACACATTAAAAGTCTGAAAAGAAACGACATTCAGCATCAGGAGCGACGCCATGGGCGAATTCCCGCAGCCGCATTTCGTGAAAACAAACGGCCTTGAGATGGCAGTCTACGAGGCCGGTCCGAAAGACGGTTTTCCCGTCGTGCTGTGCCATGGCTTTCCCGAGCTTGCCTATTCCTGGCGCCATCAGCTGCCGGCGCTGGCGGCCGCCGGCTATCGCGCGATTGCGCCGGACCAGCGCGGCTATGGCCGCACGACCCGGCCGGAGAAAATCGAAGACTACGACGTCAAACACCTGACGGGCGACCTTGTCGGGTTGCTCGATGCGCTCGGCCTTAAGAAGGCGGTGTTCGTGGGGCACGATTGGGGCGGAATCATCGTCTGGGCATTGCCGCTGCTTCATCCCGAACGGGTGGCCGGCGTGATCGGCGTGAATACGCCGTTCCTGCCGCGCCTTCCCATCGATCCCATCGCGGCCATGCGCGCGCGTTTCGGCGACAACATGTACATCGTCTATTTCCAGAAGCAGGGCGTTGCGGACGCCGTGCTGGCGAAGGATGTGCGCAAGACTTTCACCTTTTTCATGCGCAAGAATGTCGTGACGGCCAAGGAATTCGCCAGCCTGCCCGCCGAATTGAAAAACTTCGAGCTGGTGAAGGCGCTGAGCGCGCCGGATACCGCCATGCGCGGCGAGCTTCTGCTGAAGCCGGAGGAACTGGATTATTTCGTGACAACCTATGAACGCACCGGCTTCACCGGCGGCATCAACTGGTACCGCAATTTCGCCCGCAACTGGCACGAGATGGAAGGCGTGACCGAAAAAGTGAATGTGCCGGGCCTGATGATCATGGCCGAAGACGATGTGATCCTTTCGCCCGCCATGGCCGACGGCATGGAGCGCTATGTGCCCGACCTGGAGAAGGTGCTGATCCGGCAATGCGGCCACTGGACCCAGCAGGAACATCCCGAAGAAACCAACCGCGCCATGGTGGACTGGCTGAAGCGGCGCTTCCCGGTCTGAACGCCGTCTTCAAAAAGTCTTGCGGCCCTGTCATCTTCGGGAATCATGGGCGAAAGGCCAGCGGTGATCGAGACGTTCTCTTACGCCGCGCCGGACGATCCGGCGCTCAAGCGCTTCGTGATCCGCCTGATCGAACGGATGACGGGCCAGCCCTACCTGAAATCGCTCTATGACGATCACCGCGCCAATCCGGTGCCGGGCGAGAGCTTCTGGGATTCGGCGATCCGGCGCCTCAACCTGAGAATTGTCTGCAACGCGGATGCGCTGGCCCGCCTGCCGCGCACCGGCCCGCTCGTGGTGGTGGCAAACCATCCGTTCGGCGTGCTCGACGGGGTGATCATCAGCAATCTGGTTTCGAAGGTGCGCAGCGATTTTCGCGTGCTCACCAATGCGGTGCTTTACCGGGCGGAAGAAATCCGCCCGCATCTGCTGCCGGTGGATTTCACCGAGACACCCGAAGCGATGGAGACAAACCTGAAATCGCGCGCGGCCGCAAAGCACCACCTGATGAACGGCGGCTGCCTGATCGTGTTTCCGGCGGGGGGCGTTTCCACCACGCCCACCATCTGGCACAGGCGCGCGGTGGACGCGGAATGGAAAAACCTGACAGCGCGCCTGATCAGCCAGGCGAAAGCGCCTGTGGTGCCTGTTTACTTCGCCGGCCAGAACAGCCGGCTGTTCCAGCTTGCCAGCCATGTGAGCATGACCTTGCGGCTTTCGCTGCTGTTCAAGGAGGTGCATGACCGCATCGGAAGCGAGGTGCATGTGCGGATCGGCGAGGTGATCCCCTGGCAGGCGCTGGCGACGATCGCCGACCGGCAGACCTTCATGCAACGGCTGCGCGACGCGACCTATGCGCTGAGCGGGCACATGCCGAGGTTGCGCGGCGGGCGGCGCCTGCCCGGTTCGGCTCCGCGCACGGCATGAACTCATCGCGCCCCAAAGTCGGCCTGTTCGTCACCTGCCTTGTGGACCTGGTGCGGCCGCAGGTTGGCTTTGCGGCGGTGAAATTGCTGGAAGCCGCCGGTTGCGACGTGGAGGTGCCGCGCGCGCAGACCTGCTGCGGCCAGCCCGCCTGGAATTCCGGCGCCGACAGGCACGCGCGCGCCCTTGCGCGCCAGGTGATCGAAGCCTTCGAGCCGTTCGATTTCGTCGTGGCGCCGTCGGGATCCTGCGCCGGGACGTTGCGGCGTTACCCGGACATCCTGAAGGACGATGCGGCCTATGCGCCGCGCGCCGCGCGTCTGGCGGCAAAAAGCCATGAACTGATGTCGTTCCTGGTGCGCGAACGCGGGATGAAAAGCCTGTCCGCCAAATGCAACGCGAGCGCCTGTTATCACGATTCCTGTTCGTCCCTGCGCGATATGAATGTGAGGGCCGAGCCGCGCGCACTGCTTGCGGGCGTCGAAGGGTTGGAGCTGAAGGAGCTGTCGGAGCCCGAAGTCTGCTGCGGGTTCGGCGGGCTGTTTTCCGTCAAATATCCCGAGATTTCCGAACGCATGGCCGACGACAAGATTGCCGATATCGGGCGCACGGGCGCGCAAATGCTGCTCGGCGGCGATCTGGGCTGCCTCTTGCATCTGGCCGGCCGCATGGAGCGCAGGGGCCTGAAGATGCGCGTGCGTCACGCCGCGGAAGTGCTGGCGGGCATGCAGGACGAGCCGCCGCCCGGCGAGACCAAGCCATGAACGCCGATCCGCGCGATTTTCCGGCTGCCGCGCGCGAGGCGCTGAACGATCCCAAGCTCAGGCTCGCGCTGGGCCGGCTGAAGACGCATTTCCAGAAGGCGCGCGCGGATTCCTTTGCGCGCTTTGGCGACTACGAAGGCCTGCGCGAGGCGGGGCGCGCCATCCGCGATCACGCGCTCGCCAATCTCGACGCGCTGCTCGAAACATTCGAGCTGAATGTCATCGCGCACGGCGGCCAGGTGCATTGGGCGCGCAACAGGCGCGAGGCCAGTCAGGCCGTCTTGAAGATTCTGCGCGAAACGGGCGCCAGAAGCGTCACCAAGGGCAAGAGCATGGTGAGCGAGGAGATCGGGCTCAATCCCTTTCTCGAAGCCAACGGCATCCGGCCGGTCGAAACCGACCTGGGCGAATACATCATCCAGCTGCGCAACGAGCCGCCCAGCCACATCATCGCGCCCGCCTTTCACCTGAGCAAGGAAGACGTTTCGGCCGCGTTTCTGGAAGCGCACTCCGGGCTTGACCCCAAGCGGCCGCTGGACGATCGCGCGCGGCTGGTCACCGAAGCGCGGGCGATGCTGCGCGCGAAGTTCGAAGCGGCGGATGCCGGAATTACCGGCTGCAATTTTCTCGCGGCGGAAGAAGGCGCCTGCGTTCTGGTCACCAATGAAGGCAACGGCGATCTCACGCGCCTTCTGCCGCGCACGCATATCGTCGTCACCGGCATCGAAAAGGTCGTGCGCGACCTCAACGATGTGGCGGTGCTCCTGCGCCTTCTGCCGCGTTCGGCGACCGGGCAGGACATTTCAAGTTACGTCACGGTGATGCACGGCCCCCGGCGCGGGAACGAAAACGACGGGCCGCAGAACTTTCATGTGGTGCTCGTGGACGATGGCCGCTCCAGCCTGCTCGGGACCGAGGCGCAAGACGTCTTGCGCTGCATCCGCTGCGGCGCCTGCATGAATCACTGCCCGGTTTACAGCGCCGTCGGCGGCCATGCCTTCGGCACCACCTATCCCGGGCCGATCGGGGCGGCGCTCAATCCGGCGCTGATCGGACTGGCGGCCGCACATCACCATGCCAACGCCAGCACATTCTGCGGACGCTGCGCGGATGTCTGCCCGGTGAAGATTCCGCTGCCGCGGATCATGCGCTACTGGCGCGCGCGCGAGTACGCGCAAGGCCTTGCGCCGAAGGCGGCCGTGTTGGGAATTTCGCTGTGGGCCTTCGCCGCGCGGCGGCCCGCGCTTTACCGCCTCTGCGCACGCGTTGCAGCCCGCCTGCTGAAGCTGTTCGGCCGCAAGGGCCATGTCCGTTCGCTGCCCCTCATGCGCGGCTGGTTTGCGGCGCGCGATTTCCCCGCGCCGTGGGGCAAGACGTTCCAGGAATTGTGGAAGCCATGAACGCGCGTGACGACATTCTGAAAACCATCCGCGCACGCCGGCTGGAACGCGCGCCCGCTCCGGCGCCCTATGGTCCACCGGCGCTTCCCGCCGCCCATGTGGCGCTGTTCCGCGCACGCGCGCTTGCCGTTGCGGCGGATGTGCGCGAAATCGCGGACATTGGCGCGATTCCGGAAGCGGTTGCAGACTTGCTGCGCGCGAAAAATCTTCCGGCACGAATCCATTTGCCGCCCCATTCGCCCTTGCGCGGGCTGCCGTGGACAAGGGTTCCCGGACTGACGCTGCAAGACATGCCGCCTGGCCCCGATGAGGCCGCGATTGCGGCGGCGCAATTCGGCATCGCCGAAACCGGCACCCTTGTCTATGCGGCGGCACCCGACCGGCCGGCATCGTGGCATTACCGCCCGGGCTTCGAAATCGCGGTGTTGCGTGCGCGCGACATCGTGGGCCGTTTCGAAGATGTCATCTCTTCCATGAAGAGAAGCCCTGTGCGGCCGTCCACGGTCAATCTCGTGACGGGACCTTCCCGCACCGCCGACATCGAGCAGACGCTGGAACTCGGTGCGCACGGGCCGAAAGCGCTGGCGATATTGATCGTGCAGGACTAGCAGCGCAAAGCGCCGTCATCGTCCGCCTTGTGCGGGCGACCCAATTTTCCCGAAGAAAACGGGTTGCCCGGATGACGTTTGGAGGAGAAGGGACTAAGTCGAGCGATACGGCTCTAGGCCCGCAGCAGTTTCGATTGCCGCGCAAGCTTGGTCATCAGCCTGTCGAGCGCGGCGCGTTCCTGCGCATTGAGCACGGAAAGCAGCAACCCCTCCAGATGCAGCGCCAGCGGCGCGATCTCGTCATAGATCGCCCGGCCTCTTGCCGTGAGCGACAGATGCGCGCTGCGGCCGTCATGCGGATGCTGTTCGCGCTGCACACGGCGCGCGCGCACCAGGCTCTGCACCGCGCGGCTCACCTGCACCTTGTCCATTTCCGTGCGCTCGGCCACTTCGCGCGCCGTCAGCCCCGGCGCGCCGCCCAACACCGCCATCACGCGCCATTCGGGGACCGACAGATCGAACCGGGCGGAATATTGCCGCGCGATCGCACCGGAGATGCGGTTGGAAAGAATGGAGAGCCGGTACGGCAGAAAGCGGTCCAGCTCGAGCCTCGCATCCCGCGCGCGCGCCGGATTACTCGGCATCGGGCTGCTCCGCGGGTGCGGCGGCGGCAAAAGCCGGGTGCCTGAGGGCTGTTTCTTCGATGCGCACGAGCGTCGGATAGGGCGTGAGATCAAGGCCCACGCGCCTGGCATTGGCCATCTGCGGAATAAGGCAGATGTCGGCGAGCGTGGGATGGTCGCCATGGCAATAGCGGCCGGCCGGCCCGGATTCCACGAGCTTTTCAATGCTGGCAAAGCCCAGCCGCATCCAGTGCCGCTGCCATTCCAGCCGCTGAGCCTCGTCGGCTTCGAACTGATCGCGAAGCCGGAACAGCATGCGCAGATTGTTGAGCGGATGAATATCGCAGGCCACGACACAGGCGATCTGGCGCACGCGCGCGCGCGCAAGCGGGTCCTTCGGCAACAGCGGCGGTTCGGGCCGGATTTCGTCGAGATACTCCATGATGGCGAGCGACTGGCCGATTGCGTGGCCGTCATGGACGAGCGTGGGGATCAGCTCCTGCGGATTGACGGCCTTGTACGCCTCATCGTGCTGCCGGCCGCCGCCTTTCAGCAGGTGCACGAATTCGTAACGCGGCTTGACGCCCTTGAGGTTCAGCGCGATGCGCACGCGATAGGCGGCGGACGAACGGAAATAGGTGTAGAGCGTGAAGTCGTTGTTCATGGGCGGGCCACCTTCTGATCGATTGCGCCGAAGATCGAGCGGCCATCCAGATCGAGCATTTCGATCCGCACGCGGTCGCCGAATTTCATGAAAGGAGTCTTCGCCCCGCCCTGCTCGAGGGTTTCCAGCATTCGCCGCTCGGCGATGCAGGCGGAGCCGCGCGAGCGATCCCTGTTCGACACCGTGCCCGATCCGACGATCGAGCCGGCGCAAAGCGCGCGCGTCTTCGCGGCATGCGCGATCAGGTCGGCGAAGGAAAAGGTCATGTCCTCGCCCGCGTTGGGCGCGCCGAAACGCTGGCCGTTCAGGGAAACAAGAAGCGGCAAATGCACCTTGGAATCCTGCCAGGCCTGGCCCAGTTCATCCGGCGTCACGGCAACGGGGGAAAAGCTGCTCGCCGGCTTGGACTGGAAGAAGCCAAAGCCCTTGGCCAGCTCCGCCGGGATCAGGTTGCGCAACGAAACATCGTTCACGAGCATCAGAAGCCTGATGTGGTGCGCCGCCGTTCGGGCCGATACGCCCATCGGCACGTCATCGGTGATGGCCGCAATCTCGCCTTCGAAATCGATGCCCCACGCCTCGTCCGCCGCCACGATGTCGTCGGTGGGGCCGATGAACGAGTCCGAGCCGCCCTGATACATCAGGGGATCGGTCCAGAACGACGCCGGCATCTCGGCGCCGCGCGCCTTGCGCACCAGCTCCACATGCGTGACGTAGGCCGAGCCATCGGCCCATTGGTAGGCGCGCGGCAGGGGCGACGCACATTCCCGGGCGTCGAACGGCTTTTCGCCATCCACCGGGCCTTCGTTCAGAAGATCATAAATCCGCACCAGATGCGGCGCCACGCGCGCCCAATCGTCCATCGCCTGCTGCAACGTGTGCGCAATATGGGGAACCGGCACATGCCGCTTCAGATCGCGGCTGACGACGGAAAGCTGCCCGTCGCGGCCGCCCTTGAGCGAGGCAAGCTTCATTTCGGCTTCCAGCTGTCGGCATAGCCGCGGTCTTCCACCGCTTCGGCCGCCTTGCCCATGTCCAGCGGATCGCGCGCATCCACCATGACCGCCACTTCATCCGTCATGGTTTTTGCCGCCTTCGCGCCGGCGGCGAATGCCTTCGGATGCGGCCCGTGCGTGAAGCCGTTGGGATGCCAGGTCATCATGCCGGGCCTGATGTTGTCGCGGCTGAAGAATTCGCCGGCGTGATAGAAGATCACTTCGTCGTAATCGTCGTTCGAATGATAGAACGGCACTTTCAGCGCGCCGGGATCGCTTTCGATGGGGCGCGGCACGAAGGTGCAGACGACAAAGCGGTCTGCGACGAAGGTCGAATGAACGCTGGGCGGAATGTGGTAGCGGTGGCTCATCACCGGGCGGATGTCGCGCCAGTTGAGTTTCAGAACGCTCAGATTACCTTTCCAGCCCACGGCATCGAGCGGATTGAAGGGATAGGCAATCGTCGTGATCTCGCCGCGGCGTTTCACCTGGACCTTCCATTCGCCGTCGCGCTGCGACCGGAAGCGGTCGTCGAGATGCGGCGTTTCCAGCGCGGCCGGATCGAAGATGGCATGCGGGCCCAGAATGCCGCGCTCGGGAAGCTTGTAGCTGCCGTTTGTCGCCTCGATCAGCAGGGCCGTGGTCGGGGCTTTTGCTTCCAGCCGCCACATGGTGCCGCGCGGAATGAGCAGATAATCGCCTTCGCGATAGGGCATATGGCCGAAGTCGCAAAACAGATCGCCTTCGCCCGCATGCATGAACAAAAGAACGTCGCCATCGGCATTGCGCTGGAGATTCGGCATCGCGCCCGCCAGCCGCCACAACGCGATCCGGCAGCTCGCATTCGAAAGAAGAAGCGCCGCCCGGAACGGTTCTGCCGTCGCTTCCGCCGCCGCGGCCACGGCATTGAACGCCCGCGGGCGCAACGGACCGTCGAACGATGTCCAGCCTGTCGGCGGATGCCGGTGATAAATATGCGCGGCCGGGCCGAAGAAGCCATCGCGGCCGATTTCACGCTCATAAGTGCCGGCCGGAAGATCGGCATGGGCCTGCCGCGAGGTTTCACCCTCCACGCGCGGCAGCTCGATCCAGTGCTTGCTGCTCATCTGCGCGTGTCCTGCAGGACGCCGCGGCGGATCTGGTCGGCCTCGATGGATTCGAACAGCGCGCGGAAGTTGCCTTCCCCGAATCCTTCGTTGCCCTTGCGCTGGATGACTTCGAAAAAGATCGGGCCGATCGCGTTTTTCGTGAAGATCTGCAGCAGCAGCCCCTGCCCTTCCGCCGGCGCGCCATCCATCAGGATGCGGTCGCGTTTCAGCCGCGCCACATCTTCGCCGTGGCCCCTGATGCGATTGTCGAGCCGCTCGTAATAGGTGTCCGGCGTATCCTGGAACGCGACGCCGTTGCCCCGCAGCATTTCCACGCTTTCGTAAATGTTGTTCGTTCCGAGGGCGATGTGCTGGATCCCCTCGCCCCGGTACTCATGCAGGTATTCCTCGATCTGCGATTTGTCGTCCGAGGATTCGTTGATCGGAATGCGGATCTTGCCATCGGGGCTTGTCATGGCGCGCGATTTCAGGCCGGTGAGCTTGCCCTCGATGTCGAAATAGCGGATTTCGCGGAAATTGAAGAATTTTTCGTAGAAGCCGGCCCATTGATCGAGATGCCCGCGGAACACATTGTGCGTGACGTGATCGATATAGGTCAGCCCCGCCCCTTCATGTTGAAGGCCCCGCGACGGGTCGGTGGGGACGAAATCCACATCATAGATCGAATGATCGCCGTAGCGGTCCACCAGATAGATCACGCTGCCGCCGATGCCTTCGATGGCGGGAATGTTCAGTTCCATCGGCCCGACCTGATTGGCGAAGGGCTTTGCGCCGAGCGCGACCAGCTTCCTGTAGGCGGCCGGCGCATCCTTCACGCGGAAGGCCATGGCGCAAGCCGACGGCCCATGCGCCTGTGCGAAACGGCTGCCATGGCTTTGCGGCTCCGCATTGACGATGAAATTGACCTCGCCCTGCCGGTAAAGCGTCACCGCCTTCGAGCGATGATGCGCAACCGCGCGGAAGCCCATGCGTTCGAACAGCCCATGCAGCTGATTGACGTCGGGTGCGGTGTATTCGACGAATTCGAACCCGTCCGTTCCGACAGGGTTTTCCCAGAGGGCTGCCATATTTGCGCGTCCTTTCGCTCAGGCTCCGCCGGCCCGATATAGTTTCATTTGAAACTATGAGCAAGGCAAAAGCCGCCCGCGCAGGGCCGCACGCGCGAAAATCAGTGTGGATTGGTGGGCGGCCGCTCGGCCGATTTGTCAAGCACGCCCGGTTCGTCCCATTGGCCTTCCGGGCGGATAATCACCATGGGATCGCTGTCCATGGTGATCGCGTCGGGATGCGGCGCCAGCACGCCCCACATCTCGACATATTCGTGATCGGAGAAAACGACCTTTCGATTTTTCTGGAGCGGCTGGAAGCCGAACCGCTGCCAGAAGTGCACGAGATGTTTCTGCGCATGGCCATAGACCTTGCGGTAACCCTTGCGCCGGCAAAGATCGACCGCCTTTTCCACCACCTCGAGCGCAATCAGCGTGCGCCGGAACCGGGGCAGGACCGAAAGGCGCTCCAGCTTGGCAAAGTCGGCAAAGTAGCGCACGCGCATGGCCGCAGCCGGTTCGCCATCCACGGTCCCCAGGATATGGGTGCCGCAAAAATCGTTGCCGTCGAATTCTTCCGGATACGGACATTTCTGCTCGATCATGAAGACGGCGGCCCGCACGGCCAGCGCGCGCGAGACTTCGTCCTGCGTCGAGCAGGCAATGGCCTTCAAGGCAGCATGGGAGCGGCGGCCGGCGCGAACCTCCATATTGAGGCGGCGCGCCCGCGCGTCCGGCGTTTCGTCTATCCGCACGATGGAGCCGAGCTTCGGCAATTCGCCGTTGGTGAAACCGTTGTTCTGGATGGCGCGCGCGCCCGCCCATGTGCTGACGGTGCCGTAGTAGGGAACGCCTTTGTAAATTTCGTCGCCGAGCGCGTGAAACAGGAGATCGCCCGCCGCCATCATGCAGCCGGGCGCGACCACGGCCCAGATGTAGTTGCCCGCCGGACGCTCCTTCGGCCCGACGATCAGTGAAAGGTCCGGATCGGCGGCGTTCAGTTTTCCTTGCTGCAGCGCATCCACGCCGCGTTCGTTGAGCAGCAGCAGGCCGTAGTAACCAATCAGTTTCGCATTTTCGCGGCTGTCGCTCGGCGATCGCCAGATCGCCCAGAAAGAATCCGTATTGTGCCTATAAATTTTTTGCACCACCTCGAGCGGCGCCACGGGCCCAAGTTTCTGCCGCGTCAGCTCATGCAGAAAACCAAGTTCTTCGAGCGTCGGATTCTTGAGAAAAATGTAGCGGCCATGGCGGTTGTAAAATCCCGGCTCGAATGTCCGGCGGATTTTAACCAAGCCATTCTTGGCTGCTGTTTCGTTTAGCATTTTCGTTACCCAACTTTTTACTGCCCGATTGATTTCTTTTTGCGCTTCTTCTTAGGCTATTCGGGTTTGATTCGAGGCTAGCAAGGTAAATGGGCGTTAAGGAAGTCCCCTCAACTGTATTGCCCTATACGAAAAACGAAGAAGTTATCCCGGGAATCGACGTCGATTGGGACGATTTTCGGGTATTGCTGGCCGTGGTCCGCTACAAGAGCTTCAACCGGGCGGCGAACGTCTTGGGCCTTACTCAACCGACGGTTAGCCGCCGAATCGAGCGTCTGGAACACGTCTTCAAAACCCAGCTCGTGGAACGGACACGGAACGGCGCGGCCATAACCTATGAAGGCCAGCGGGTCGTGGAAGAAATTTCCCTGGCCCATGCCGCCCTGGCGCGCGCCATCACGAAGGGAAAGCCGACCAAGGTCGCCAACGATCCCGTGCGCATGTCGATCACCGACGGCATCGCGACCTACTGGATGTCGCGCTTCATGCCGCACATTTTCGACCAGAGCCCCGAGCTCGAGGTGCAGATTTTCACCAGCAACAGCTTTTTGAGCGAAGAGCGCAAGCTTCTGGACCTCTACATCCACTACACCACCCCGGCCGACTTTGAGAACATCAGCATCCGCCTGGGCACGTTGCACTTTCTTCCCTATGCGGCGCCCAGCTATCTGGAAGCTTTCGGCACGCCGCGCGTTCTGGCCGACCTCAACCGCCACCGTCTGCTCGATTTCTCGATGTACCTCGTGGACAAGGGATCGTGGGCCACGCGGCTGGCCGACCTGCCGGGCCTTGAGCAGACGCAGTTCTTCACAAATTCCAGCGCTGTCATGGGCGAGGCAATTCGCAAGGGCGTCGGCATCGGATTGCTGCCGACCTATGCCTCGGTCTTCGAGGAGGGAATTACGCCCATCGACATCGGCCTGCATTACGAGACGCCGGTCTGGCTGAGCTACCGGCGCGACGCGATCCGCCGCTGGCCGGTGCGCCAGGTGGTTCAGTATATGCGCGCCATGATCGACCGGAAGACGATGCCCTGGTTCGGGGACAAGTTCGTCCATCCCTCCCAGTTCAAGCCGATCGATCCCAAGACGATCATCGACAGTATCGATATCGTCGAGGCCATGCCGAAGGCGGCTGCTGCGCTGGCCTGAAGGATCGTCTATCTTCGCCGGCCGGAAGCAGAGAGGCTTGCGATGTCGTCCCGTTTCGCCAATGCCCGCACCGTGCGCGCGCCGCGCGGCGACCAGATCACTGCCAAAAGCTGGCTTACCGAAGCGCCCATGCGCATGCTGATGAACAACCTCGATCCCGAGGTGGCGGAAAAACCGCAGGAGCTCGTCGTCTATGGCGGCATCGGGCGGGCGGCGCGCGACTGGGCCTGCTTCGACGCAATTGTCGGCGCCTTGAAACGGCTGGAGGCCGATGAGACCCTGCTGGTCCAATCGGGAAAGCCGGTGGGCGTTTTCCGGACGCAACCGGACGCGCCGCGTGTGCTGATCGCCAATTCCAATCTGGTGCCGCACTGGGCCACCTGGGAACATTTCAACGAACTCGACCGCAAGGGCCTGATGATGTACGGCCAGATGACGGCCGGTTCGTGGATCTATATCGGCAGCCAGGGCATCGTTCAGGGCACGTACGAAACTTTCGTGGAGGCGGGCCGCCGGCATTTCGGCGGCGACCTTTCGGGCAAATGGATTTTGACGGCCGGCCTTGGCGGCATGGGCGGCGCCCAGCCGCTCGCGGCCACAATGGCGGGCGCTGCGATCCTTTGCGTGGAGCGGCGCGAAGACCGCATCCGTCGCAGGCTGGAAACGCGCTACCTGGACGAAACGGCGGCCACGCTGGATGAAGCGCTGGAGAAAATCTCGCGCGCCGCGAAAGCGAAGAAAGCGGTGTCCATCGGCCTGTGCGGCAACATGGCGGAAATCCTGCCGGAACTGGTGCGGCGCGGAATCAAGCCCGACATGCTGACCGACCAGACATCGGCCCACGACCCGGCGCACGGCTATTGCCCGAAAGGCTGGAGCGTCGAGGAATGGGACCGGCGCATGGAACGCGAGCCCGAAGCCGTGGCGAAAGCCGCACGCGCCTCCATTCGCGAACATGTTGCGGCCATGGTGGCGATGGCCAAAGCCGGCGTGCCGACCTTCGACTACGGCAACAATATCCGGCAGGTGGCGAAGGATGAGGGCTTGCAGGAGGCCTTCATCTTTCCCGGCTTTGTACCCGCCTATATTCGCCCGCTGTTCTGCCGCGGCGTGGGACCGTTCCGCTGGGCCGCGCTCTCCGGCGATCCCGAGGACATCGCAAAGACCGACGCGAAGGTGAAGGATCTTTTGCCGAACGACAGGCATCTGCACAACTGGCTCGACATGGCGGGCAAGCGCATTGCGTTTCAGGGCCTTCCGGCGCGCATCTGCTGGGTGGGTTTGGGCGACCGCGACCGCATCGGCCTTGCCTTCAACGACATGGTTGCGAAGGGCGAACTGAAAGCGCCGGTCGTGATCGGGCGCGACCATCTGGATTCCGGATCGGTGGCCAGCCCCAATCGCGAAACCGAGGGCATGCGGGATGGAAGCGACGCGGTGTCCGACTGGCCCATGCTGAACGCGCTTCTGAATTGCGCCAGCGGCGCCACCTGGGTTTCGCTTCACCACGGCGGCGGCGTGGGCATGGGTTTTTCACAGCATGCCGGCATGGTGATCGTGTGCGATGGAACGCCTGAGGCCGCCAGACGCATCGCGCGCGTGCTGTGGAACGATCCGGCGAGCGGCGTCATGCGCCACGCCGATGCCGGGTACGAAGACGCGGTTGCCTGCGCGCGGAAATTCCATCTGAACCTGCCAATGATCGGATGATCGCCCTGTTCGAATTCGTAACCGGCGATGCGCCGCTGCTTGTGAGCTTTCCCCATTCGGGCACCTACCTGCCGCCCGAAATTTCCGCGCGGATGACGGAGAACGGGCACGCCATTCCCGATACCGACTGGCATGTGCCGATGCTTTACGATTTCCTGAACGAAATCGGAGCTTCGCGGATCGTTGCAACGCATTCGCGCTATGTGATCGATCTCAACCGGCCGCCGGACAGCGCAGCACTCTATCCGGGCCAGAAGAACACGGGTCTTGTTCCGGTCGAAACCTTCGCGGGGCAGCCGCTGTACCGGCCCGGCGCCGCACCGGACGAAGCGGAAAAGGCCGCGCGCCGCGCGCGCTACTTCGCGCCCTATCATGATGCGCTTCAGGCGGAACTTGATCGCATTCGCGCGCGCCACGGATATGCGCTGCTGTGGGACGCCCATTCCATCGCGAGCGAGGTGCCGGCGCTGTTCGACGGCCATCTTCCGGATCTGAATATCGGCACCAACGCCGACGGATCCGCGCCGCGGGAAATCGGCGAGGCGTTGCTGGCCGCGGGTCAGGCGTCCGGATATGGCTGCGTGTTGAACGGCCGGTTCAAGGGCGGCCATATCACGCGGCACTATGGCAAGGCGGATTCACGGGTCTTCGCGGTGCAGCTCGAAATGGCGCAAGCCATCTACATGAACGAGCGGCCGCCTTACGCCCTGAACGACAGGCGCGTCCCGCGCGTGCGGGACGCCGTCCGCAGGCTTGTCGAAACCTATCTCGAAACGGCCGCGCTCCACTTCAACCGCTGATTTTCTGCAGAACCCGCCGCCATTCGGACACGGCCTCTTCGTCCTGTTCGTGCCGGCGGTCTTTCACGACCCAGCGCCCTTCCACCATCACGTCCCGGACAGCGGCCTTGCCGGCAACGAACACATACGTATCGAGCACCTGCGCCGGATCCCGGCCGGCAAAGGACGGATGGCCGGCATCGAGCGCCACAAGATCGGCGCGCGCGCCGGGCCGGATCGCGCCCGTCTCGAAGCCAAGAACGCGGGCCCCGCCGAGGGCAGCGGCGGCCCAAAGACGCCTGGCCGTGTGGGGCTCTTTCAGCGTGGCAGCGACATTGCGGCGGCGCAGCGCCAGCCGTTGTACGTAATCCATCATCCGCAACTCTTCCGCCGGATCGACGCCGACATGCGAATCCCCGCCGATGGCGATGCGGCCATCGGCTTCGAGATATTCGGTCAGCGGAAAAAGGCCGTCGCCCAGGTTGGCTTCGGTCGTCGGGCAGAGCCCGGCCGCCGCGCCGCTTCGCGCCAGGCGCAACGTTTCGTCCGGCGTCATATGCGTGGAGTGGACGAGGCACCATTTTTCGTTCACGGCAAAATTGTCGAGCAGATATGCGACCGGCCGCTTGCCGTAGGCCGCCACGCTTTCCGCCACTTCGCCCGACTGCTCGGCGGCATGGATGTGAATGGCGCTGTCGGGCGCCACGCCGGCAATTGCATCGCGCATCGCCTCCGGCGCCACGGCCCGCAGCGAATGGAGCGCAAGGCCGATGGATGCCACCCCCGCCTTGCCGCGCATCGCCTCGCGGATGGCGAGGAGTTCGTCCACCGTGCGGCCGAAGCGGCGCTGGCGCGCGGACAGGGGGCGGCCGTCGCAGCCGCCGCGCATGTAAAGCGTCGGCAGCAGACACAACGCCATGCCGGTTTCCGCCGCGGCTTCAGCGATGGCATCGGCCATCGCGGACGGCGGCGCATAGGATCGGCCGTCGGGCGCGTTGTGCAGGTAGTGAAATTCGCCGACCGCGGTGTAGCCCGCCTTCAGCATTTCGACATAAAGGAAGCGCGCGATGGCGCGCTGGTCGTCAGGTCCGACATTCTCGGCGAAGCGATACATCGCCTCGCGCCAGCTCCAGAAATTGTCCTTCCCGCCGGCATCCCATTCGGCAAGGCCCGCCATGGCGCGCTGAAACGCATGGCTGTGCACGTTGGGCATGCCCGGCAGAACCAGGCCCGCAATTTTCTCCTCATCCCCGGCGGCCGGCGCGCCGGGCGCGACATCGCAGATGCGGCCATCCTTTACCGCAAGGCGGACATCGCGGGCGATTCCGTCTGGCAAAAGGGCCGCATCGGCGCGATAGATGGGCATACGCGAGGGGCCTTCCATGTGGGACCAAGTGTGGATCAATGCGCGCCTTGCCACCATGCGCAAGGACCTTGGCCCCTATGGCGCCATATCGGATGGGGCGCTGGGAATCAAAGATGGGCGGATCGCCTTTGCCGGGCCGGCGGCCGGCCTGCCGGGCAACCCCGAGCGGCTGGCCGCCCGGGTGCATGATGCCGGAGGCCGCTGGATCACGCCGGGCCTGATCGATTGCCACACCCACATCGTCTTCGCGGGGGATCGCGCGGAGGAATTCGAGATGCGCGCGGGCGGCGCCCGCTACGAGGACATTCATCGCGCCGGCGGCGGAATCCAGTCCACCGTGCGCGCGACACGCGCGGCCGATGAAGACGATCTTGTCCGCCAGTCGCGCCCGCGGCTTCAGGCGCTGATGGCGGAAGGCGTGACAACCATTGAGATCAAGTCCGGTTACGGACTCGACATCGCGAATGAGACGAAGATGCTGCGCGCGGCGCGCCGGCTTGGCGAAGAACTGGGCCTGCGCGTGACTGCGACCTTTCTTGGCGCACATGCGCTGCCGCCGGAATTTTCGGGCCGGCAGAGCGCCTATGTCGCCGAGGTCTGCGAACGCATGATGCCTGCCGTTGCCAAGGCAAAGCTTGCCGATGCGGTGGATGCTTTCTGCGAAAAGATCGCGTTCACGCCGGAGGAGACGGCGCGCGTGTTTTCGGCGGCGGCGGCCAATGGCCTGCGCGTCAAGTTGCATGCCGACCAGCTTTCCGATCTGGGGGGAGCCGCGCTGGCCGCGCGGTTTCGGGCCCTTTCTGCCGATCATCTGGAATATGCGAATGAGGCGGGTATCGCCGCCATGGCCGCGGCGGGAACGGTCGCCGTGCTTCTGCCCGGCGCTTTCCTGATGACCCGGGAGAAAAAAACGCCGCCCGTCCGCGCGATGCGCGCCCATGGCGTTCGCATGGCTGTGGCCAGCGATTCCAATCCGGGCACCTCGCCGGCGCGTTCCTTGCTTGCCATGCTTCCGCTGGCGAGCGCGCTGTTCGGCCTCACGCCCGAGGAGGCGCTGGCGGGCGTCACGCGCGAAGCGGCCCATGCGCTGGGTCTGGCGGATGAGGCCGGGACGCTCGAAACGGGCAAGCGCGCGGACCTTTGCGTCTGGGACCTCGCACACCCGCGCGAGCTGGCCTACTGGCTTGGCGGCACCAGGCCCGCCGAAATTCACCGCAGCATCGGCTGAGCGCCGGGCACCCCATCGGCCGCAACCTGCGGCGCGCCGAGGCTGTGCAGAAAATCCTGGAATTCCTGACTGTCCTTCAACGCATCTTCGCCGCCACTGATCAGCGCATCCACCTGGTCGGGCGAAAGCGCAAGCGTGGTCGGCAGGCGGGCGAGCGGGCCGCCTTCGTCGGGCGGAAGCGTTTCGAAGGAAAGGCGCAGAACATGGAAATGGATATCCTTGCAATCCCAGCCGTCCAGCGAGCCGCGCAGGCGCAGGACTTCATCCTTGGGCAGGCTGCATCGCCAGGCCACAAGCTGGGCCTGCCACCGGTTCATCGTGTCGGTGAAGAGGTCGTAGCTGGCGCGCTTGGCGACGTTGATCATCGTCGTCGTGGTGGCTTCCGCAACCTGAATGCCGGATGGGCCCTGAACGGTCTTCACCCATTTCGCTTCCTCGGACTGCCCGGCATCGACCACCACGAACAGCAGATTGCGGATTTTGACCGCCTGCTCCGGCGTGTAGGGCGAATAGGGATGTGACGCCTGTTCGCGGCGCAGCACCAGGCCGGCAAGCCCGTAATTGTCGATGATGCCGCCGTCCAGCAGCTTCACATATTTCATCACCTCGGGATCATGATAGTTCCTGAGAGCGGCGGCATAGGCCTGAAGATTGGCGGGCGCCGCGGGATCGGACAGCGCCTTTTCCGCCCACGCCGGCAACACATATGTGCAGGCTTGCGGGAAGCTCTGCATCACAATCGGCGCGAAGGCCAGCGGCACGGCGGCAGAAGCCGCCACGGCTTCGGAGATGGGCAGCTTCGACAGGTCGCTGCACAGGGCGTGGAACGTCTGATGATCGAACACAAACGGCGTTCCGTTGTAGATGTCGGACGCGTTCAGCCAGATCGTCGGCTTGTCCGGCGTGCCAAGATCGGCAAATGTCGCGCCATGGAAGAGGTGCGCGTCCAGCCACGTCTGTACGCCGCGCCGGTCATTCACGCCGCCGGCGAGCGCGCGCAGAAGGTTTCCCAGCGTGATGCTGGTGTAGAGCGAGCCCTCGAGATCCTGAATGAGGAATTTCTCGCGGAAATCGTCAAGCGCTGCCGGCCCCCGATAACCGTAGTAGGCCGCCGTGATCGATCCCCCGGACACCCCGGAGATGAAATCCAGATGGTCAAGCAGCGTGGGCCCGCCCGCCTGCGCCGGCACCTGGGTGGCCGCGAACTGTTTCAGCACACCGAAGGAGAATGCGGCTGCCCGAGTTCCGCCGCCGGAAAATGCAACGCCGACAGCCAGGCTCTGGTCGGCGCGCGGAGAGGGCGGCTGCGGCACCGGTTCCGGCGCCGGACGACTCACAGGAACATTGATCGGGGCATTTTCGATGTCGACGGCGCAGCCGCCAAGCGACGCCAGCAAGGCCGCGAGCAGCGCCATTCGCGTGAGAGATCGAATCATTGTCACCCCCCGCTCCGGCGGCGATTTTGACGCCACCGGCCGCAAATATAAACTGGCCTGCAAATTTTTCTGGAATTTCAGGGCCATCCGTGTCGTCGCTCCGCCGACAATTCGACATCAGCATTCCAAGCCGGCGGCTGATCCGCGAGCGTTGGCGCGCGCGGACCGCCGTCGTCAATCCGCATCCGCTTTTCGTGTTCGGCAATCAGAAATCCGGCACAACCGCGCTTGCCGGGCTGCTCGCGGAGGCCACGGGCCGGACGGCGACGCTGGATTTCGCCGGCGCCTGGGGCCGGCGGGCGCAGGCCCTGATCGCCGGCCGGACTCCGGTTGCCGGCTTTGTTCGCCGAAATGCCTGGGCTTTCGCGGCCGACATCATCAAGGAGCCCAACCTCACCTTCGCCGCCCCGCAGCTGATGGCGCATTTCCCGGGCGCGCGCGCAATCTTCATGGTCCGCGATCCGTGCGCGAATATCCGCAGCATCTTGGTGCGCTTGCGACTGTCTGGCGATGCGCAGGAGATTGCGCCGAAAGACTGGCGGCGCATCGGCCCCAACTGGCGCATGATCCTGCGCGGGGACGACATCGGAGTCAGCGGCAAAGACCACATCGAAATCCTGGCGCGGCGGTGGCTCAAGGCGGCGGACATGCGCGACGGAATCAAGGCCCGCGTGCGTCTTGTTCGCTATGAGGATTTCAATGCCGACAAGCTGGGCGTGATTTCGGCGCTCGCAGGCGAGTTTGCGCTGCCGGTGACGGGCGATATCTCGCAATCGCTGAACCGGGACTTTCAGCCGCGTGCACCGGCGGAATGGTCGCCGCTCGAATTCTTCGGACGGCGCAATCTCGATTGCATTGCGCGGATCTGCGCGGCGCGCGCGACGGAATTCGGATACCGGATCGGGTGAGTTTCCAGAAATCCCGCGTTGCGCGGCCACATCCCGGCATGGTGGGTGATGCAGGAATCGAACCTGCGACCCGCTGATTAAGAGTCAGCTGCTCTACCGACTGAGCTAATCACCCGTAGGGCCGGAAGGAGCGCGGCTATAGCAGAGCGGCGCGGCCGGAGTCCAGAAACGGCCGTCAGATAAATCCGCCGGCCTGGCGCGGGATTTCCACCTGGCGGTGGACATGCACCGACATGAGCAGCCCGAAGCCGAACATCACGGTCAGCATGGCGCTGCCGCCATAGGAAAGGAGCGGCATGGGAATGCCCACCACCGGGATGAGCCCCATCACCATCAGCCCGTTGATCATGATGTAGAGGAAGAAGTTGATGGTCACGCCCGCGGCGACCAGCCGGCCAAAATGGCTGCGCGAGGCCATGGCAATGCGGATTCCGTACCCGATCACCACCGCATAGAGCAGAAGCAGGGCCATGCAGCCCACAAAACCGAACTCCTCCCCCAGGGCGGTGGCGATGAAATCCGTGGCCTTTTCCGGCAGGAAATTCAGCCGGCTCTGCGTGCCCTGCAGGAAGCCTTTGCCCGCAAGACCGCCCGAGCCCATCGTGATTTCGGCCTGCGTGATGTTCCAGCCGGCGCCCAGCGCATCGGACTGCGGATTGAGGAACGTCAGCACGCGCTGCTTCTGATAATCGTGCATGAAATGCCAGGCGACGGGCACGGCGCCCGCAACGCCGGCAAAGGCCGGAACAATCCACCACCATGACAGACCGGCAAGAAACAGCAGCGCAAATCCGTCGCACAGAATGATGATCGCAGTGCCGAGGTTGGGCTGCAACAGGACGAAAAGCGCAGGTACCGCAATCATCGCCAGCGGCACAAGAAGGCGCAGCGGCTTCGAAACGTCTTCGACGCTCAGGCCGTTCAGATAGCGCGCCAGCGCCAGGATCAGCGACAGCTTCATCGGCTCCGACGGCTGAAGCTGCAACGGCCCGATGGCAAGCCAGCGTTGCGCGCCAAGGCCGACATGGCCGGCGACCTCGACCGCCACAAGCAGCAGCAGCGAGAAGAAATATGCAGGATAGGCCATCCGCATCCAGACGCGGATGTCGGTAACGGCAACCAGGATCAGGATGATCAGGCCGGCCAGAAAATGCACGATCTGCGATCCGGCCCAGGGCGACAGCTGGCCGCCCGCGACGGAATAGAGCATCGCCAGGCCGATGCAGGCGATGACGCTGATCAGCAGAACCAGGCCCCAGTTGATCTCCAGCAGCTTGTCGGCGAGCGGCAGCGTGCGGCGCGCGGCGGCATACGGGCGCGCAATCATCTTCCACCCGCCTTTTCCAGCGACGCCGCCTGGACCGGATAGGCCGTCGGCAGGTTCAGAACGCCGCGTTGTTGCGCGTAGAGCAGAACATCGCGCGTGATCTGCACCTGCGGGTGGCCCAGCGCGCCATGCTCAACGATGCAGGCGCAGGCATAGCGCGGCGCTTCGACCGGCGCGAAGGCGATGAACAGGCCGTGATCGCGAAGATTCCACGGCAGCTCGGTATCCTTTTTCACGCCGTGCTCATGCTCGGCTTCGCTGATGACGCGAACCTGGGCCGTGCCGGTTTTGCCCGCCATTTCAAATCCCGGCTGCTCGATGCGCCAGCGCGACGCGGTGCCGCCTTCGTTGACCACGGCGTTCATGCCGCCCCGCACAATGTCGAATGCATCGTCGGCGAAGACCAGCGGTTCGGGCAGCAGCCGCGGTTGCGGCGTTGCCCCCACCGTGTGCACCAGACGCGGGCTGACCGCGCGGCCGCTTGCGATGCGCGCCGCAAGCGTGCAGAGCTGAAGCGGCGTCACCAGCACATAGCCCTGGCCGATGCCGGTGTTGAGCGTCTCGCCCTGCTGCCAGGGAACGCCGAATTTCGCCAGCTTCCAGGCGCGGCCGGGGATCACGCCGGCCAATTCCCCCGGCAATTCGATTCCGGTCCGCCGGCCCAGGCCCAGCTTGTGCGCCGTCTCCTCGATCTTGTCGATGCCCATCCGGCGCGCACATTCGTAGAAGAACACGTCGCAGGATTGCGCGATGGCCGAATGCAGATTCATGCGGCCATGGCCGCCCTTTTTCCAGCAATGGAACACGTGATTGCCGAGCGACAGCGATCCCGTGCAGACGACTTCGAGATCTTTCAGGCCCGCATCGACGGCGCCCATCGCGACGCAGGGCTTGAATGTCGAACCCGGGGGATAGGCGCCGCCGATCACCTTGTTGAGAAGAGGCTTGTGATCGTCGGTGGTCAGCGCCTTCCACTGCGCCTGCGTGATGCCGACGTTAAAGAGGTTGGGATCGAAACCCGGCGTCGAAGCCAGCGCCAGCACGTCGCCGGTCTGCACATCCATGATCGCGCAGGCCGCGCTTTCATCGCCCATCCGCTGGACCACATATTGCTGCAGGTCCTTGTCGATCGTGAGATACACATCCTCGCCCGGCGTGCCGGCATCGTGGCCGAGTTCGCGGATCACCCGGCCATACGCGTTGACCTCGACCCGGCTGACGCCCGCCTTGCCGCGCACCTGGCGGTCGAAGGTTTTTTCGATTCCACGCTTGCCGATGCGGAAGCCCGGCAGGTCGAGCAGCGGGTCGTTGTCGCCCTTCTTGTCGTCGGCAGACACGGCCGCGACATAACCGAGGACGTGGACGAACTGGTCGCCATAGGGATAGGCGCGCGTTTCGCCAACATCCGACTGGACGCCGGGCAGATAGGGCAGGTGCAGGTTGACGCGCGCGAATTCATCCCAGCTCAGGTTTTCCACCACGGTGACGGGCACGAACTTCTTGTTCTGGGCAATGTCATGCAGGATGCGCTCGCGCTGGTGATCGGTGATCTCGACCACCCGGCCGATCATGTCGAGCGTGTTCCTGATCCCGGCCGTCGCCTGCTCCGGAACCAGCAGCACGCGATAATTGCGCCTGTTGTTGGCAAGCTCGCGTGCGAAGCGGTCCATGATGCGGCCGCGCAAGGGTGCGATCAGCCGGTCGCTGACGCGATTTTGCTCCGCGGCGGTTCTGAACTGCTCGCCTTCGACAATCTGAAGCTCGTAGAGACGGCCGGCGAGAACCGCAAACACGGCGCCCATGCCGCCGCCCAGCATCAGGGAGCGGCGCGTGAAGCTCGCATAACGGCCCTTGTCCTTCCGGTCGAAGAGAGGCATCAGAAGTCGCTCCGCAACGGGCCGACGAAGCGGCGATGCACGAACCCCATGAAGCTCGCGCCCGGAATGTAGAGCAGCATGCTGACCGCGATCTGCATCAGAAGGACCGCAAGCGGCGGCAGCTGCCAATAATAAACCGAAATGATCGCATAGGCAGTTCCCGAGCACACAAGAAGCGCCACGCCGAAACCCAGAATGGCGGCGGCGCCCGAAAGCCCGGCGAAGGAATCCCGCTGGCGGTCCACGAATGCATAGGTGATGACAAAGGCAGCGCCCCAGATCCCGGGCGGACCGCCGGAAAACAGGTCCTCCAGAACGCCGATGATGAACGCCGTAAAGGGCCGCATCAGATCGGGCCGCACCAGGCACCAGAAATAGACGGGCATCAGGGCAAGCTGCGGCGCGGGCAGCAGGCCGCCGAAGACCGAGAGCGGAAGGTTGGCGATGAACACGCCCAGCACCGCGAGGGTGGCGGGAACCAGTGCCGCCACGAAATTGCCTGCTATCGGACCAATGCGGTCCATGGCCCTTGCACCCCCTTCAATGGTCCTCGTCGTCGGCCCCTTGCGGGGCGGATGCAGGCGGCGTGCCGGGCTTTGCGGGCATCGCGGGGTTGGCTCCGGGCACGGGCGCAGGGCCCGGCGCAGCCACGGCCGGCACAGAGGGTTGCGGAACAGCCGGCGGCAGGCCGGCAGAGACGGCCGGAAGATCGCCCGGCGAAACCGGCGGCGGGTTTTCGATCGGCCGCTGGTAATTGACGATATCCACGTCTTCGGCGTTGGCCGGGTCGGCCAGCAGGACAACGCGGAATTCCCCACCCCTCGAGACGACGGTGCCCACGGCCAGGCCCGGCGGCAAAAGCCCGCCGTCGCCCGAGGTTACAACCTGATCGCCGTCCTTCAGCTTCACGCCCTGCGACAGCGTTTCAATCACGGGCGCAAGTTCATTGTCGCCCGCCATGATGGCATGTGCGTGCGACGGTTCGATCATCACCGGTATCCGGCTGTTGAGATCGGTCAGCAACAGAACCCAGGATGTGTGTTCGCCGGTGAGAAAGATCCGGCCGACCATCCCGCGCGAATCGATCACGGCCTGCCCGGGCTTGATGCCGTCAGCCTTTCCGGCGTCGAGGATCATGGTCTGCTCGAACGGCTGGCTTGCGTGGCCGATCACATGCGCCATGCGCCACGACAGCGCCGGATCCGGCACCGCATGCAGAAGCCGGTTGTAGCGGTTGAGCCTGGCCTCAAGCACGACCGCGCGATTGCGCCATTGCATCAGGCGCGCGTTCTGCTGCTTCAGCTTCAGATTGTCTTCGTAGACGGTGAATATGCCGCCAAGGCCGCCCACCCAGTGGGCGACACCCGCGAAGGGCGCGCTGACGGCTTCGAGGGCGGGCCGCATCCAGTCCGTGACGCTCGTGCGCGCACGATCGAAGATCGAGCTCTGCGCCTTGCCAAGCAAAATCAGAACAATGGCCAGAACCGCCACAATCGCAAGCGGAAGATGGGCGCCATTGCGCCCCCGCGCGATCCTCCAGGTTCCGTTGGCCATAACCTACCCAGCCGTATCTGTACGCATACCCCTGACTAAAACGCCGTTGTCAGAACGTGACGCATCAGCTTCGTGTTCTCCAGCACCCGGCCCGTCCCCAACGCCACGCACGACAGCGGATCGTCGGCGATGGAAATCGGCAGCCCGGTCTCCTCGCGCAAGACCTGATCGAGATTGGCAAGCAGCGATCCGCCGCCCGTGAGCACAATTCCCTTGTCCACGATGTCGGCCGCAAGCTCCGGCGGGGTCGCTTCCAGCGCCACCTTCACGGCTTCGACGATTGCGCCGACAGGCTCTGCCAGCGCCTCGGCGATATGCCGCTGGGTGATGGTGATTTCCTTCGGCACGCCGTTCAAAAGGTCGCGGCCCTTGATTTCCATCGTGACGCCGTTGCCTTCGGCCGGCGGCGCGGCGGAACCGATTTCCTTCTTGATGCGCTCGGCGCTGGCCTCGCCGATCAGGAGATTCTGGTGCCGGCGGATATAGGCGATGATGGCTTCATCCATCTTGTCGCCGCCCACGCGCACCGAACGCGAATAGACAATGCCGCCAAGCGACAGCACCGCCACTTCCGTGGTCCCGCCGCCGATATCCACCACCATCGAGCCTGTCGGTTCCGAAACCGGAAGACCCGCACCGATGGCGGCCGCCATCGGTTCTTCGATCAGAAACACCCGGCGCGCGCCCGCGGACAGCGCCGATTCCTGAATCGCGCGGCGTTCCACCGCCGTCGAACCCGACGGCACGCACACAATGATCATCGGGTTGGCAAACGAGCGCCGATTGTGAACCTTGCGGATGAAGTGCTTGATCATCTCTTCCGCGATTTCGAAGTCGGCGATGACGCCGTCGCGCATCGGGCGGATCGCTTCGATGTTGCCGGGCGTGCGGCCGAGCATCATCTTCGCGTCGTTTCCGACCGCGCGCACCTGTTTCTTTCCGCTTTTGTTAATTGTGGCGACGACGGATGGCTCGTTCAGGACGATCCCGCGGCCCTTGACGTAAACAAGGGTGTTTGCGGTCCCGAGATCGATGGCCATATCGCTCGACAGCACGCCGAGAAGACTGCCGAACATTCGCTCCTGCCCTGTTCCTTTCCCGGCCGTTGTTGCAGCTTTCGTGCCCCGCAACACGAAGCCCCGGCGATGCCGCCAGGGCTTCATCACGATCGCGTTGCAAGCGCTTCAGCAGCCCGCTTCTGGCCTTGCGGCTAGATTTTCCTAGTACGAATTGCGCCCTGAGCTTTGCGCCGACACACAGCGCTTTCCTCAATCGGTTCAGGGACTTTTACGCCGATTTCACCGCCCCGCGCAATACGCCTGAGCCACGCATTTGCACGGGCGCGGCAGCCGTTCCAGCGCGACAATCGGCGCGACCCGTTCCGGCACAAATCCCTTCTGCCCGGCATTAGGAAATGGTTGTCTGCCGATCCGGTGCGCGCCTGGGGCGTTCGCCCTGCCAACATCGATTGCCTTTCCGGGGTCTGCCCGATGCGCTTTCTGCCGCCCATCGCTATCGAGGCACGTTACCTGCCCAGCCGGTGGGACGTTCTGGCAGCCGTACTGGTGTTTGGTTTCATTATCCTTTTCGGCGAGGCCAGCCGGATTCTGGGCGAGCCGCTGAAGCTTCTGACCATTTCCCCCATCTCGCTCGACCCGGCCTATCTGCCGGAATATGCGCTGCGGACGGCCTTCCGCATGCTCATTGCGATGGCCTTCTCCCTGGCTTTCACCTTCACCTATGCCACCCTGGCGGCGAAGAGCCGGAGGGCCGGCGCGCTCCTGATTCCGCTGCTCGACATCCTGCAGTCGGTTCCGATTCTGAGCTTCCTTTCGATCACGGTGGTCTTCTTCCTGTCGCTGTCGCCCGGGCGAATCTTCGGGGCAGAACTGGCGGCCGTGTTCGCAATCTTTACGAGCCAGGCGTGGAACATGGCCTTCAGCTTCTACCAGTCGCTGCGGACCGTCCCCGGCGAGCTGATCGAAGCCGGGCGGCTGTTCGGGCTGAACGGCTGGGCCCGCTTCTGGCGGATTGAGACGCCGTTCGCCCTCCCCGGCCTGATCTGGAACATGATGATGTCCATGTCCGGCGGCTGGTTTTTCGTGACGCTGTCCGAGGCGGTCTCCGTGGGGCACACCTCCTTCGCCCTTCCGGGGATCGGCTCCTACATTGCGATGGCCATCGCCCAGCGCGACCTCACCGCCATCTTCTGGGCCATCGGGGCGATGCTGATCGTGATCCTGATCTACGACCAGCTCATGTTCCGGCCGCTGGTCGCCTGGGCCGACCGCTTCCGCATCGACCAGGAGCCCGGCGAAGAGGTGGAAGAGACCTGGGCGCTGCGCATGTATCGCCGGGCCCGCCTGCTGGACCTCATGTCGGCGCCCTTCAACTGGTTCATGCGCTGGTCGTACCGGCTGACCCCGCCGACGTTCAACGTGGCGGGCCCGGTGGGCGGCCGCGCGATCAATCGCGCTGCCGATGGTCTGTGGTATGGCGTCCTTGCGGCGCTTGCCGCCTTTGCGCTGTCGCGGGTGTATCTGTTCGCAAAAAGCGGCGGCCTGACGGTCTCTGAAGTCCTGTCGGTCTGCGGACTCGGCTTTCTCACCTTTCTGCGCGTGGCCGTGCTGATTGCGCTGGCCAGCATCATCTGGACGCCCATCGGCATTTATGTCGGCCTGCGCCCGAAGCTGGCGCGGCTGGTCCAGCCCATCGCGCAGTTTCTGGCGGCGTTCCCGGCCAACCTCCTGTTTCCGGTGGTGGTGCTGGGGATCGTGACGTTCCGGCTCAGCCCGGACATCTGGCTGTCCCCGCTGATGGTTCTGGGCACGCAGTGGTACATCCTGTTCAACGTGATCGCGGGCGCATCGCTTCTGCCCAAGGAGCTGCGCGACGCCGGCACGAATTTCCGGGTCAGCGGCTGGCTGTGGTGGCGCAAGATCGCGCTGCCCAGCGTGTTTCCCTACTATGTGACGGGCGCGATCACGGCGTCCGGCGGCTCATGGAACGCCAGCATCGTGGCGGAGCTTGCCAATTGGGGCAGCGAAACGCTGCGCGCGCACGGGCTTGGCGCCTATATCCGCCAGGCGACGCTGGACGGCAATTTCCAGCATGTCGTGCTCGGCACCGCGATCATGAGCCTGTTCGTGGCGGTGATAAACCGGTTGTTCTGGCGGCCGCTCTACTGGTATGCGGAACGAAAGTTCCGTCTTGCATGAGGAGCGCCCGGTGGCAAATGGCGCGGCCCTTCTGGAAGTTCGCGATATTCGCCGCGCGTTTCCGCGCCCGGGCGGCGGCGAACTGCTTGTGCTGGAGGATGTGAACCTCTCCCTCAGGCAGGGCGAGATCGTGGGCCTGCTTGGCCGCTCCGGCTCGGGCAAGTCCACCCTTCTTCGCCTGATCGCCGGCCTGTCGGAACCGTCCGGCGGTTCAGTGAACTATCTGGGTGAGCCGGTGCTGGGACCGGCTCCCGGCATCGCGATGGTGTTCCAGAGTTTCGCCCTTTTTCCCTGGCTGACGGTTCTGGAGAACGTGCAGCTTGGCCTTGAGGCGCAGGGCCTGCCCGACAGCGAAACGCGCGCGCGGGCCCTGAAAGCCATCGACCTGATCGGGCTGGACGGCTACGAAAGCGCCTACCCGCGCGAACTTTCCGGCGGCATGCGGCAACGGGTGGGATTTGCGCGCGCGCTGGTCGTGAATCCGAACATCCTGCTGATGGACGAGCCGTTCTCGGCGCTGGACGTGCTCACGGCCGAAAACCTGCGCACCGACTTCCTGGAGCTGTGGAACGAAGGCGATCTGCCGATCAAGGGCGTCATTCTGGTCACGCACAACATCGAGGAAGCGGTGCAGATGTGCGACCGCATCCTTCTGTTCTCCACGAACCCCGGAAAGGTGGTCTCCGAGATCAAGGTGGAGTTGCGGCATCCGCGCGACCGCAACGATCCGGCCTTTCTTGCGCTGGTTGACCGCATTTATGTGGAGATGACGGCGCGGCGCGTGGAAAAACTTGCGCAGGGACCGCAGCGCGCCACGCTTGGCACGATGCTGCCGCGCGTTTCCGCCAACCTGATTTCCGGCCTGATCGAAGCGGTCGCCGCGCCGCCCTATAACGGGCAGGCCGACCTGCCGAAAATCGCCGACGACCTCCAGTTCGAGATCGACGAACTGTTTCCGGTCGCCGAAAGCCTGCAGCTCTTGCGCCTTGCCGATCTGGAAGGCGGCGACATCAAGTTGACCGAAACGGGCAAGCGCTTCGCCGCCGACGAGACCGACGAGCGCAAGCGCATTTTCGCGCGGCTTCTGATCCGGTATGTGCCGCTGGCGGCGCTGATCCGACGCGTGCTCGACGATCGCGAAAGCCACGCGGCCCCGAAAAGCCGGTTCCTGGACGAACTGGAAGATTACATGACGGAAGAAGCCGCCGAGGAAACCTTGCGCAGCGTGGTGAGCTGGGCGCGCTTTGCCGAACTGTTCTCCTACGACGACGACGAACAGATGTTCAGCCTGGAGAATCCGGCCTGATGCGCGTTGTCCGACCGGATTCAGGGGCGAACAGGCTTCACCAGCGATGCCGCTTCTTTTGCCCGCCGGCGCGCCTCTTCGATCGTCAGGCCGCGCGCCAGCGCCACGCCCATGCGCCGCTTCCTGAACGATTCCGGCTTGCCGAACAGCCGCAATTCGGTCTCGGGAACGGAAAGCGCCTCCGCCACGCCGTCGAACGCGATGCCTTTCGCATCCATGCCGCCATAGATGACGGCCGAGGCGCCGGGCGATTTGAGCGCGGTGGAAACGGGCAGGCCCAGGATGGCGCGGGCATGCAGCGCAAATTCGCTCTGATATTGCGAGACCAGCGTTGTCAGCCCGGTGTCATGGGGCCGCGGGCTGACCTCGGAGAACCAGACGTCGTCGCCCCTGACGAAAAGCTCCACGCCGAAAATGCCCCATCCGCCGAGCGCGTCGGTCACCGCCTTCGCAATCGCCCGCCCCTTTTCCCGCGCGGTTCCGGACATCGGTTGCGGCTGCCAGGATTCGACATAATCGCCATCCACCTGAAGGTGCCCGACCGGCTCGCAGAAATGCGTCGCAATTCCGCCTTTTCCGTCCGCCGCGCGCACCGTGAGCTGCGTGATCTCGTAGTCGAACCGGATTTCGCCCTCGACGATGACGCGCGCGGATTTCACGCGGCCGGCGGTGAGGGCCTTGTCCCAGGCCTTTCCCACGTCGTCCGGCGATTTGAGCCGCGATTGCCCCTTGCCCGACGACGACATCACCGGTTTCACAAAACAGGGATAACCGATCCGGTCCGCTGCAGCCTGCAATTCCTCGAGCGACGAAGCGAAGGCAAACGGCGAAACGGGCAGTTTCAGCTTTTCCGCCGCCAGCAGGCGGATGCGTTCGCGGTTCATGGTGGTATGCGCCGCAAAGGCTGTCGGGATGACGGTCGCCAACCCGGCCGCCTCGATGCGCTCGAGCTCGCCGGTTGCAATGGCCTCGATTTCCGGCACGATCAGATGCGGCCGTTCGCGGTCAACCAGCGCGCGCAGCGCCTTCGCATCGGTCATGTCGATCACATGGGACCGATGGGCCACCTGTTGGCCGGGCGAATCCGGATAGCGGTCAACCGCGATGGTTTCCACGCCCAGCCGCTGCAATTCGATGATGACTTCTTTCCCGAGCTCGCCGGCGCCGAGCAGCATTGCCTTTACGGCAGTGGGCGATAGCGGCGTCCCGAAGCGCATGACGGTTCCCGTGAGCAGTTTCGCTGCCTATGCTATGCTTGTTGCGAAGCCTTGGGGCAATCGCCATGAAAACACTGGGTGCCGTATTCCTGTGCATAGCGCTTTCCGCGGGTCCGGCGTTCGCCGCCGGCGACATGAGCTGGAACGGTACCTGGGTGGGCAAATGGAAGACGGGCGAAGTGGCGCAGCTGGTCTTCGCCGGCAACACTTTCGTGAGTTTATACTGGAACGGCGAATATACCGATGCCAACGGCACCGTTTCCAATGACGCGAAAACCGTGTCGATCGTCTGGACGGGCGGGGACGCGTTGGCGACGCGCGACGGCGAGGATACCGCGCACATCTCCATCGATGACATCGGCCGGCGCAATGTGATCGTCTCGCTGAAGCGGGAGAAATAGCCCCTAGCGTTTGAGCCAGGGCATCAGGCGGCGCAGGCGCTCCCCCACGCTCTCGATCGGATGGGCGGCCGCAATTTCGCGCATCTTCCGGAATTGCGTCTGGCCGCGCGCGTTTTCGTCCATCCATTCCTTCGCGAATTTTCCGGACCGGATGTCGGCCAGCACGCGTTTCATCTCTTCGCGCACATGGGAATCGATCACGCGCGGGCCGGTCCGGTAGGCGCCATATTCCGCCGTGTTGGAAATTGCCTTGTACATTCCTGCAGGCCCGCGCGTGTGCATCAGGTCCACCAGCAGCTTGAGTTGATGGAGGCACTCGAAATAGGCCAGCTCCGGCGCATAGCCGGCCTCCACAAGCGTGTCGAAGGCCGCGCGCGCAAGCTCCGCCGAACCGCCGCAGAGCACCGTCTGCTCGCCGAAAAGGTCGGTTTCGGTTTCCTCGGCGAATGTGGTCTCGATAAGCCCCGCGCCGCAACCGATCGCGGCGCCATAGGACAGCGCGAGCTTTTTTGCCGTGCCGGTCACATCGCGCTGCACGGCGAAGAGGCCGATATAGCCGTCGCCGTTCACATAATTCTCGCGCAGCGCCCGGCCCGGCCCCGCGGGCGCGACCATGATCACGTCCAGATCCTCGCGCGGCCGAATGAAGCCAAAATGCAGCGCAAAGCCGTGGATGAAAACGAGCGCCGCATTCTTGAGCATGCCGGGCGCGAGATCGGCCGCATAAATCCCAGGCATTGTCTCATCGGGAAGGCCAAGCACGACGATATCGGCATGCTGCACGGCTTCGGCGTTGGACAGGACCGGAAAACCGTCGGCCTGCGCCTTGTCCCGGCTCGCGCCCGGCCGGGAGCCGATCACGACGTGCTTTGCGCCGCTGTCGCGCAGGTTCAGCGCGTGCGCATGGCCCTGATTGCCGTAGCCGATGATGGCGATGCGCTTGCTGCGGACAAAATCCGGATCGGCGTCCTTTGCGGTATATATCGTCATGCGCCTACCCTAGCAGCAATCGCGCCCGCATCGGGCATTTCCATCCATGTCCAGTCGCGCATGCGCTGGCGAAACCATGTCGTCTGCCGCTTGGCATACTGGCGGGTGGCGGCCTGCGCGCGGCCGGTGGCCTCCTGAAGCGTCAGCGTTCCCGCATGGACGGCGGCCAGTTCGCGCAGGCCCAGGATCTTCGCGGCGGGCAGCGAAGGATCCAGGAACCTGAGCGCCGCGGCTTCTTCCAGCCCGCCCTCAGCCACCATGCGGTCGAAGCGCGCCGCGATGCGGCGATGAAGCTCCGCGCGATCCGGCGCAATCACAAACCGCGCAACCTTCATGTCCTTCAGCACCGGCGCGCCCATCCGCTTTTGCCAGAATGACAGCGGCTCGCCTGTCGCTTCATACACCTCGAACGCACGCAAGTTGCGCTGGGTGTCCGACGGGCGCAAGCGCGCGGCGGTTTCCGGATCGCGCTTGCGCAGTTCGGCATGGAATTTCTCCGCGCCCCATGTGCGGCGCAATTCCTCCGTGCGCCGTCGCGTGGGTGGCGGAACGACGGGAATTTCGGCAATGCCGTCGCTGAGCACCGTGAAATACATGCCGGTGCCGCCGACGAAGATCGGGGTGCGCCCCGATGCGCGCACCGCCTTCAGCGCGGCGGCGGCATCTTCCCGATACTGGCCGGCCGAATACCGGTCGCGCACGCTCTTGTGGCCGTAGAGCAGATGGGGCGCGCGCCGTTCGTCCTCGGCGGCCGGCCGCGCGGTCAGAATGCGCGCCTCCGCATAGACCTGCATGGAGTCGGTATTGATGATCGTGCCGCCAATCGCCTGCGCCAGCGCCAACGCGACGCCCGACTTGCCGCTCGCGGTCGGCCCTGCGATAAGCACGGCATCAACGGACATGGGCGTCACTCTTGGCCGAAGCGCTGGTCATCAACATCATAGCGGCGGAACCGGGCGCGCGCATACACGAGGCGGCGCGCAAAATCACGCGCGAGTTTTCCGACGCGGGACTGGTGGAAGAACCGGTGTGGCTTTCTCCCGACAAGGCCTGCGACATCGGCGTCCAGATTGCCTGGCCGGAGCTGGCGGTCGCCATTCCCCGCGGTGTCCTGCACATGGGCGAAGGGCTGGACGTGAACATTCTGGCCGCCGCCAACCGCCGCAAGAAATTGCTGGTGGCGGACATGGACTCGACAATTGTCGGTTGCGAATGCGTGGACGAACTTGCCGCCCTCGCGCGCCTGAAGCCGCAGGTGGCCGCGATCACAGATCGCGCCATGAACGGAGACATCCCGTTCGAAGAGGCCTTGCGCGAGCGTGTGGCGCTGCTGAAAGGCCTTTCGCTGGATGCGCTGGAGCGGACCTACAGGGATCGCGTGCGCCTCAATCCCGGCGCGGTGACGCTGGTTTCCACCATGAAGGCGCACGGCGCGCGGACGTGTCTTGTTTCGGGCGGCTTTACCTTTTTTACGGAACGCGTCGCGAAGGCGGCCGGGTTCGACGGCCATCAGGCGAATGTATTGCTGGATGACGGCAGCCGTCTGACCGGCGCGGTGCGCGAGCCAATTCTGGGACGCGAAGCCAAGCTGAACGCGTTGCGGAACGAAATGGCCGCGCTCGGCATTTCCGCCGCCGATGCGCTGGCAGTGGGCGACGGCGCCAACGATCTGGCCATGATTGAGCATGCCGGCCTCGGCGTTGCCTATCACGCCAAGCCCGTCCTGGCGGACGCGGCCGATGCGGGCATCCGCTATGGCGACCTGACGGCGCTTCTGTTCCTGCAGGGATATCGCGCGGACGAGTTCGTCAGCTCTGCGCCAGCCTGAGCGCCACGAACGTCAGGTCGCCGCCGCGATTGACAAGCAGCAATTCCACCTTGCGGCCGGCCTTGATGTCGGCCTGAACGCGCTTGGTAACGTCATCGGGCGTCTTCACCGGCTGGTTCTGCACCTCGACAATCACATCGCCCGGACGCAGGTTCCGGTCGCCCGCGGGGCTGTCGGGATTGACGTCGGTCACCACCACGCCCTGCACGTCGTTGCCGATGTGGTAGCGGTTGCGCGCATCGCTATCCAGGGCCGCCAGCGTAAGCCCCAGATCGGCAAACTTGGCCCCGCCGGGCTTTGAAGGCGCCGCCGGCGGCTTTGCGGGCGTGCCGTCATCCTGAAGGCGCGCGATGGTGATGTGAAGCGTCTGCTTCTGTCCCTTGCGCAGGATATCGATGTTCACGGTCTTGCCGATTGGCGCGTCGGCCACGATCCGCGGCAGCGTGCGGGAATCGGTGATGGTCTTGCCGTCAAAGGCCACGATCAGATCGCCGTTCTGGATCCCGGCCTTGGCGGACGGCCCGCCCGGCACAACGCCGGCCACGAGCGCCCCGGTGGCATGCGGAAGGTTCAGGCTTTCGGCAATGTCATCGCTCACGGCCTGAACGCGCACGCCGATCCAGCCGCGCCGCGTCTGGCCATATTTGCGGAGCTGGCCGATCACATCCTGCGCCAGGTTGGACGGAATGGAAAAGCCGATGCCCACCGAGCCGCCCGAAGGCGAAAAGATCGCCGAGTTCACGCCCACGACATTGCCGTTCATGTCGAACAAGGGGCCGCCGGAATTGCCGCGGTTGATCGGCGCATCGGTCTGGATGAACTGGTCGTAGGGTCCGGCATTGATATCGCGGTTGCGGGCCGAAACGATGCCGGCCGTCACGGTGGAGCCCAGCCCGAACGGATTTCCGATCGCCATCACCCAATCGCCGACGCGCGCCTTGTCGCTGTCGCCCCAATGCGCCGCCGGCAGCGGCCTGGACGGCTTGACCCGAAGGAGCGCCAGATCGGTCTTGTCGTCACGGCCGATCAGCTTCGCCGGAAGCGTTGTGCCGTCGTTGAGGGTGACCGTGATCTGGTCGGCATCCTCGATCACATGGTTGTTGGTGACGATCAGGCCGGACGGATCGATCACGAAACCGGAGCCGAGCGAGGTGACATGCCGCGGCAGCGTGTTCTGCTTGAGGAAATCCTTGAACAGGTCGGCCAGCGGCGAATCCGGCGGGATGTCGGGCATCGCAACCTGCGCGGAATTGGCCTTGAGCGTCTGGGTGGTAGAGATGTTCACCACCGTCGGCAGGAGCTGGGCCGCCAGATCGGCGAACGAATCGGGCGCCGGCCGGGCAAAGGCCGCGTGCGGTGCAACAATCCCGGGAGCCACGAGCGCAACGCCGGCGAACGCGCGCACGACCCAGGAAAACCTGAGGAATTTCAAGAACGAACGCATCATGGCTCGAACCCTGGGCGGGGCAAAGGAACAGGGCATGTCCACCCCGGCGCGCCTGTTCCCGCGACCACCATTATGCAGCAAATAGGGCGGATTTGCTGTCCCGGCAACGTCATGGCCGTGGCGCCGGTGCCGCAGGCCGCCCGCAAAATCACTCACGAATTTGCGAGGCTTTCTGCGCAAATGCCGCGCTATCCGCCGCCAGGTGCATTGTGAATCGGAAAAAAGCCGGTCAGTGCCGGGTGGCCCCTCCGGCGGCGGGCTGGCCGAAGTAGCGGAAGAATTCACCGTTGGGCGAAAGCACATAGGTCGTGTTCGCCGGGGGCAAGGCGTCCTGATAGGCCTGCATGGACCGGTAAAAGGCGAAGAAGTCCGGATCCTGCCCATAAGCCTCGCCAAGGATCCGCGTCTTCTCCGCATCGCCCTGCCCGCGCAGGATTTGCGCCTCGCGATTGGCCTCGGCGGTCAGAACCGTCACCTCGCGGTCGGCGCGCGCCTTGATCCGCTGGGAAATTTCGGAGCCTTCGGCGCGATATTCGTTGGCTTCGCGTTTGC
>Ga0209581_1000805_pt1 | contig 47454 bp, 41 predicted proteins | sample Coa_R2_FD_187160 | JGI IMG/M metagenome (GOLD analysis project Ga0209581, IMG submission 187160) | Surface soil microbial communities from Centralia Pennsylvania, which are recovering from an underground coalmine fire - Coalmine... | ecosystem: Environmental > Terrestrial > Soil > Unclassified ...
GGCCTTTGCCGGTCAGCGTCGCCGGGTTGAGCTTCACCCACGCGTCGAAGGTGAAGTCCTGGAGTTGAAGGCTCGCGGGGTTGCCGACCGTGGCGGAGCCTCCGGGCGTGCTGCTGCGGAATGCCTGACCGACCTTGCCGGAGACGAAGCTGATGTTGCCCTGCGTCGTGCCGTTGTTGCCGTTCTGAATGTCGTTGGCGTTGCCGTCGCCCGGATACCACGCGACCATGCCCGTGGGCGGGGCGAAACAGGTGGCCGTGACGGCGACGCAGGCCGAAAACTCCGACGTGTCGCCGGTCGCGTCGGTCGCGGTCGCCGTGATGCTTTGCCCGCTCGCCACGGCGACAGGCAGGGTCGCCTTGATCGTCGCATTGCCGGAGGAGTCGGTCGGCACGTTCACCGAGCCGAGGAAGACCTGCCCCTCGCCGTTGCCCGACGGGTCGCACGAAGGATTCGAGAAGAACTCGACTCGGAAGGTCGCGCCGACGAACGAGTTGAGCGTGCCCTGAATCGTCGTGTTCGTGCCGTCGGACACGGCGGAGGTCAGGACGGGGAAGTTCTGCAAGTTGTTCGGGCCTGTGTCGGCGTCGCCCGCGTCGTTGGCGGTCACGCCGTCGGCTCCGAGGTCTATGCCGGGGCCGGCGTTGTCGTGAATCGAGTCGGCGAGTATCGAGTCGCCCGCGGACGTGGCCGTGACGGCGACGCCGTCGCCGCCGTTGAAGGCGATGGTGTTGGACGCGCCCGCGGTCGTGCCGCCGACTGTATCGTTCGACGCGTCGGCGAGGAAGACGCCGTGGCGGACGTTGCCGAGCGCGGCGGTGCCTGCGGCGTTCGTGCCGATGAGGTTGCCGGCGACGGTGTTGTTGTCGGCGGGGTTGACCGCCTTGTCAATCGAGACGCCGTCAAGCCCGTTGCCGGAGATGACGTTTCCGAGTTCGGCGCTCGTGCCGCCGACGGTGTCGCCCGAAGTGCCGAAGATGATAATGCCCTGTCCGTTGGCGATGGCCGCAGCGCCCGCGGCGTCCGTGCCGATGAGGTTGTTCTGAATCCGGTTGTTGCTGTTCGTGCCGCCGCCGTTGTCGAGGACGCCGGAGCGACCGTTGCCAGACAGAAGATTGCGTGAGCCGACGGTTGAGCCGCCGACGAGGTTGTTTTTGCCGCCGATGGAGACGGCGTCGAAGTTGTTGGCGAGCGCCGCCGTGCCCGCGGGCGTAGTGCCGATGAAGCAGCCCTCGACCGTGTTGCCGTTGCTGTTGAGTTCTATCCCTGTGCCGCCCGGCCCCGGCCCCGAACCGAAGCGGTTGATGACGAGGCCGCGCACGGTCGAGCCTCCGCCCGTGATGGCGAGGCCGCTCGCGGTCGCGCCCGCGTTCGTGCCGTCGAGTTCGATCTCGACGACGGCGTTCGTCCCCGTGGCGAGCGTGTTCTTCGTCGCGCCCGTCTGCGTGTAGCCGTCAATCGTGACGGGGTCGGTGATGCCTGGTAGCGCCGATGCCGGGCTGATGGTGTGGACGCCCGTGCCGGGGATGTTGAAGGCGATGGTCTGAGTGCCGGGGCTGGCGTTGGCGTCGAGTATGGCTTGGCGGAGCGAGCCGGGGCCGCTGTCGTTCGTGTTCGTGACCGTGATGGTCGAGGTCGTCTGACACTTGCCTGCGCTCTTGGCGTCGTAGATGTTTTTGACTTCGGTCGCGGTGAGTACGCGGTTGTAGATCGAAAGCTCGTCAATCAATCCATTAAAGGGTGTGCCCGCCGCTGGGAAATTGCCGATTAGCAGGGGAGCGCCGTTTGCGGTTCTGGTCTGGGCCGTCGCGTTGGTGTTCTCCAGCACGCCGTTGACGTATATCTTCATCGCGGCGGTCGAATCCCACGTGGCGACGACGTGATACCAAGTGTTCGTCTGCACGGACGTGACGGAATCAACAGTCCCCGTCGAGCCGATAAGGAAACGGAAATGATTAGTTGTCTCAACCGTCAAGTCGAAGTTGCTCGCGGCGTTATTGCCGACGCTCATGACGTGCATAGTGTGGCCGGCGGCTGAAGGCAGTTGATTGAGGTTCACCCACGCCTCGACGCTCGCGGTGGTGGTCGGGTCAATCGCCGCGGTGTTCGGGGCCGTGACATCGTCGTCCACGCCGTCGAAGCTGAACGCTTGCCCGACGATGCCCGTAGCGAACGTCGCGCCGTTCTGGAGCGTGCCGTTGTTGCCGCCGATGATGTCGTTCGCATTACCTTCCGCCGGATACCACGCGACCATGCCGCCCGGCGGCGGCGTGCAGGAGAGGAGCGTCTGCCACGAAGGATGTTCTTCGCTCGAAGGGCTGTTGGTGAGGTCGGTCTGCCCCGTCCCGTCGGCGGCGTTCATCACGTAAATTTCATTATTGCCGTCGCGGTCGGACTCAAACGCAATCTTAGTGTTGTCTGGACTGAAGACCGGGTTTGAGTCGTTCGCCGGATTATTTGTGAGCCGGGTTTGATTCGACCCGTCGGCGTTCATCACGTAAATTTCATTGTTGCCGTCGCGGTCGGACTCAAACGCGATCTTGCTGCCGTCTGGACTGAACGAAGGGGTGACATCATCCGACGACGGGGCGTTGGTGAGATTCGTCTGCCCCGTCCCGTCAACGTTCATCACATAAATCTCAGAGTCGGCGTCGCGATTAGTCTCAAAGATGATCTTGCTGCCGTCGGGACTGAACGAAGGTTCTGTTTCGGTAGCCAGGTCGTTTGTGAGGCGGGTCTGGTTCGTCCCGTCGGCGTTCATGATGTAAATCTCCGCGTTGCCGTCGCGGTTGGCCTCAAAGACGATCTTGCTGCCGTCGGGACTGAACGAAGGGAATCCGTCGGCGTTCGGGTCGGTAGTGAGTCGGGTCTCGCCCGTCCCGTCCGCGTTTATGACGTAGATGTCTTGATTGCCGCCGCGCACAGACTGAAACGCGATCCTGCTGCCGTCGGGACTGAACGACGGTCTGGTGTCGTCGCCCGCATTGGTGGTGACGGGCGTTTGATTGCTGCCGTCCGGGTTCATCAGGAAGATGTCGAGCTGCCCGCCGGTGCGATCAGAGTCGAACGCGAGACGCCCGTTGGCCTGAAGCGATTTAGGCTTGATGCGCCCGCTCCCGTTCGTGTCGGGGCGGTCGGCCAACAGGCTCGGCGTCGTCTTAGTTTCGCTCGGCTGTTGCTGCCGGGCGGCGGCGGCGACGCGCTGGAACAGCAGCGCCGGGCCGTAGGCGAGCGGCGCGACGAGACTGCCGGTCAGAACCGACAGGAACAGCGTAGAAGTCAGGAGTAGGGCAAGACGGCGAGGGGGCATTCGGCCAGGCATTATTTACTTCCCTTGAAAGATTAGGTAACGAGGAACCTTCTCACAGCCGGGCGGGCCGCGGGCGAAAGTGAACGGAAAACTTTTGGCAAAGGGAGGCCGCCGAAAGTGCGCCGGCGGCCCGTAGCAGTGCGGTCTGCCGCTAAGACTCGCAGCCCCGCGCGGAACTTAATTAACGGCTGTGAAGATTAACATCCGACGGTGCCTCTGGCAATCTTTTCAGACGCGCGGCGAGAACGAAAACGGGCAACCGAAAGATTGCCCGTTTGACGGTGGTGGGTTATGTTAACGGCCAAGCGAAATAAAAAAATGGAGCCACCTTGGAGACTCGAACTCCAGACCTGTCGATTACGAATCGACTGCTCTACCAACTGAGCTAAGGTGGCTCGCGCGGAAAGAATATACGGAGGCGTCGCGCGCGCTGTCAAGCAGGGTGAAAAGTGGTGCGGCGCGCTGCCGAATTCAGGAGGAGAGATGCCGAAGGACAAAGCTGAAATTCAGGATCAGTACAAGATCGGCGGCGGCTCGCTCAACGAGTTCGAGTTCGACCGCAGCAAGGGCGAGATGGAGGAGCAGGAGCACCGGCGGCCCGAAGAAGAGGGCTTCGCCGAAGGTCTGCACGGCGCGTCGGAGCCGAACCTGCCGCAGAACGTCGCCGCGCGCATTCATGAGGTCGAGCAGCGCGCGCACGAGATCGTCGAGCGCCGCAGGGCGAAGCAGTCGGCGCGCGGCGCGTCGAAGAAGGGCGCGGGCGGCGGCGCGAAGGCCGCGAAGAAGGCAGCCGCGAAGCCGTCGAAGAAAGCAGCCGGGAAGACTTCAAAGAGCGCGGCAGGGAAGTCGTCGAAGAGTGCCGCGTCGAAGGGCGCGAAGAAGGCGTCGGGTAAGTCTTCAAAGAAGTCCGCGGGCAAGACTTCAACGTCGCGCGCTTCGGGCAAGGCGGGAGCGTCGAAAACTTCCGGCGGAAAGTCGGGCGCTGCGGGCGGCGCGAAGAAGGGCGCGGCGAAGAAAGGCTCGAACAAAGGCGCTGCGAAGAAGGGCGGTGCTGCGGGGAAGAAGGCCGCGGAGAAGGGCGGGCGCGGCGGAAGGTAGTCGTGCGACGCGGCACGAATCACGCGCGGCGCGCGCGGCGGCCTTGATTGGGAGAACAAAGGAGCATGGCACATGGCGGAGATGAGCAAGGGAGAGGCGCGGGGCGAGCAGCCGAACGCGGGCGACGAAGAGGCGGACGAACTTCAGGCCGAGCAGGAGTCCGCCGAGGCGATGGACGCAGACGTGCCGCACGAGTCTGAAGACGCGGGCACCCGGCGCTCTGCTTGAAAAAACTCACAACCGAAACGGTAGAAACAGCCGCGAGGACGAAAGCAGTGGCGTGTGACAACTGAAGAGTGACAAGTTAGAATCTGTTTTCTGCACGTCACTCGTCACTTTTCACTCGTCACTGCTTTTATGAAAGATGTTGTTGTCATCGGCGGAGGCTTCGCGGGCGTCGAGGCCGCTTGGCAGGCCGCGCAAAATGGCGCGCGCGTGCGGCTGTACGAGATGCGGCCCGTGCGTCAGACTCCGGCGCACCGGACGGACAGGCTCGCCGAGATCGTCTGCTCGAACTCTCTGAAGTCGGACGAGCCGGGCACGGCCCCGTTTCTTTTGAAAGAGGAATTGCGGCGCGGCGGCTCGCTCGTTCTCGAAGCGGCGATGCGGACGCGCGTGCCCGCGGGCGCGGCGCTCGCCGTTGACCGCCAGCGGTTCGCCGAACTCGTCACCGAGCGAATCACAGCCCACCCGAACATCACGCTCGTCCGCGAAGAGGCGACGCGCGTCGAAGAGGACGCGGTAAACGTAATCGCCGCCGGGCCGCTCTGCTCCGACGCTTTGGCCGAAGAGATTGTGGGGCTGACGGGCGGCACGGGGCTTTACTTCTACGACGCCATCTCGCCGATAGTCGCCGCCGATTCCATCAACACCGAAGTCGCCTTCCGCGCCGCGCGATACGGCAAGGGCGGCGACGACTACCTCAACTGCCCGATGACGGAGGAAGAGTACGCGCGCTTCTACGACGCGCTCGTCTCGGCGCAGAGCGTACCCTTGCAGCGCTTCGAGGAGACGCGCTGGTTCGAGGCTTGTCTGCCGCTCGAAGAACTCGCGCGCCGCGGGCGCGACACGCTGCGCTTCGGGCCGATGAAGCCGGTGGGCCTGCGCGACCCGCGCACCGGGCGCGAGCCTTACGCCGCCGTCCAACTCCGCCAGGAGAATTTGATGGCCGACGCCTACAACCTCGTCGGCTTCCAGAATCATCTACGTTACGGCGAGCAGGCGCGAGTGATTCGTCTGATTCCGGGCCTCGAGCGCGCGGAGTTTTTGCAGTTCGGGCAGATTCATCGCAACACGTACATCAACGCGCCCCGCGTGCTCGCGCCGACTTTGCAGATGCGCGGGCGCGAGTCGGTCTTCTTCGCGGGGCAGATCAGCGGGGTCGAGGGTTATGTCGAGTCGGTCGCAAGCGGGTGGCTCGCCGGGACAAACGCGGCGCGAGTCGCACGCGGGGCGTCGCTCGTTGAAGCTCCGTCGAAGACTGCGACGGGCGCGCTCGCGCGCTACGTCTCAGGAGCGGACGCCGAAAAGTACCAGCCGGTGAACATCACTTTCGCGCTGCTCGAACCGCTCGCCGAGGGAGAGCGCAGGCGTTTTAAGCGGAAGCGCGAAAGGCACGCGCGGCAGGTCGAACTCGCGCTCGCGGAGTGGGACGGCTGGCTGCGAACTATCAGGGACGAGGGGCACGCGCCGCGGGCCGCGGCACTATGAAGACGGACGGAAGTAAGAACAGGGCGGCGCTCGGACTCGCGCGCGCACTCGCGGCCTGCGCGTGCGCGCTCGCTCTGCTCGTGGCCGCGACCCGTTCGCCGCTCGCGCAGTCGGGGCGCAACAAGGGCGCGACGACGCAGCCCGCCAACACGAAGCCGACGCCGACGCCCGCCGCGCTCGTCGGCCCCGTGGCCGAGCCGCCCGCGCCCGAAAGACACCCCGACAAGACTCCACCGCCGCAGAAGGAAGAGGCCGCGCCCGCCCAGTCCACTTCGCAAACCTCTCCGACGAAGACCGGCGCTGAAGAAGTCGGAGACGACGAAGTCGTCCGCATCAGCTCGAACCTCGTGCCCGTGCCCGCGTCGGTCGTTGACCCGCGCGGGCGCGCCGTGACCGACCTCACGCTCGCGGACTTCGAGCTTAAAGTTGACGGCGCGGTTCGCCCCATCGGCGAACTCAGCCGCGCCGAGACGCCCGTCAGCATCGCGCTGCTCTTCGACAACAGTTCGAGCCTGAACGCGACGCGCCCGTTCGAGCGGCAGGCGGGCATAAAATTTCTCAAGTCGGTCGTCCGCCCGGTTGACCGCGCCGCGATCTATTCAATCGAGACGACGCCGATACTCGCGCACCCCCTGACGAACGACGTGCGCGCGCTCGTCCGCACCGTCGAGAGCTTCGGCAAGCCGATTGCCGCGACCGCCCTCTTCGACACGGTCGCGGCGGCAGCCGACTACCTCAAGCCGCAGAAGACGCGCAAGGTCATCGTCATCGTCTCGGACGGGACGGACACGATCAGCGACCTCGACTTCGACGCGACGATGGAGCGCCTGCTCGCCGACGACTGCCAGGTCTATGCCGTCGAGACGGGCAACAGCGACAACGCCAACCTCCACGACCTCGCCGGAGAGCGACGCCTCGAAGAGTTCACCGGCCAGACCGGCGGCGCGGTCTTCGTCCCGCACACGAACGAAGAACTCAACGAGGCCTTCGCGCAGATCGCCGCAGACCTCGCCAACCAGTACGTCCTCAGCTACTACCCGCCGACCGCCGACCCGCGCGACGGTCGCTTCCGCAACGTCACGCTCACCGTCAAGACGCGCCAGGGCCTGCGCGTCCGCACGCGCAAAGGCTACTACGCGCCGAAAGGATAGTGAGCGGTAAGCAGTGAGCGGTGAGCAGAAAGCAGTAGTCAGGCGGCGGATTTTGAATTATCCTTTTGCCGTCTCGGACGTTTCGCCGCTGACTGCTCACGGCTGACTGCTTACTTGCTTATGGAGCAACTACTCGCACAGTTCCTCGAACACCTGCGCTACGAGCGCAACGTGAGCGAGCACACGCTCAGAAACTACGCCATTGACCTCGGACAGTTCCTCCAGTACCTCGCGCCCGCAGACCCCGCGACGGGCGCGCGCCGCGAGGTCAACGTCCGCGACATTGACCACATCACCATCCGCGAGTGGCTTTCGGAACTGCACGCGGCGCAGAAGAAGAAGACTTCGATAGCGCGAAAGCTCGCCGCGCTGAGAACCTTCTTCCAGTTCCTGATGCGCGAGGGCGTCGTCGAGTTGAACCCGGCGAAGCTCGTCTCGACGCCGCGGCTAGAGAAGAAGCTGCCGAACCACCTCTCGGTCGAGGACGCCGTGCGCTTCATCGAGACGCCCGACGTGGCGACGGATTTGGGGAAGCGCGACCGCGCGATTTTAGAGATGCTCTACGGCACGGGCGTGCGCGTCTCCGAACTCGTGAAGATGAACCTGCACGACGTTGACTTCCGCGACCGGATGGTGAAGGTCAGGGGCAAGCGCCGCAAGGAGCGCATCGTGCCGTTCGGCGAGCCGGCGCTCCACGCGCTGATGCGTTACCTGACCGAAGTGCGCCCCGCCTTCCTCAACAACGCGCCCATCGCCGAACGCGACAACGAGGCCGTCTTCCTCAACTACCAGGGCACGCGCATCACCACGCGCTCGGTCGGACGCATGGTTGACAAGTACATCGTGCAGTGCGCGGGCATCCACAACATCAGCCCGCACGCCCTGCGCCACAGCTTCGCCACGCACCTCTTAGACAGCGGCGCAGACCTCCGCGACATACAGGAACTCCTCGGCCACGCGCGCCTCTCGACCACGCAAATCTACACCCACGTCTCGATGGAAAAGTTGATTGAGGTTTACGACAAGGCCCACCCGAAAGCTTAAGGCAAAAGTAAAAAGGCAAAAGAGGGATGCAAGCGTGCTTCCCCTCTTTTGCCTTTTGCCTTTTTACTTTTGCCTTACAAGGTCGCGTGCTCGTCCTCGCCCTTGTTCTGCTCGACGATGGATTGGCATTCGGCGTCGTAGCGAGCGGTGGGGACGGCTTCGAGGCGGCGTTCGGGAATCTCTTTGCCGCAGCGCGCGCAGACTCCGTATGTGCCCTCGTCAATCCGCATGAGCGCCTGGTCAATGTCGGCGATGGCCTGCGAGTCGCGCTCGCTCAGGCGGTACTCGATCTCCTGGCTCACGTCCTTGACCGACTGGTCGGCCACGTCCTTGACGCCGTCGTCGTTGGCGGCGAACTCCAACGCGTCCGACTGGTTCTCGCGCGCGCTCTGCGTCCGCTGCCTCAGTTGCTCCGTGAGTAACTGGCGGAAGTGCTCCAACTTCTGAGCGTCCATCGAATGATTGCCCCCTGCGAATTTTCTGTTTGTTTCCAAGCCGGGAGAGTATAGCACGCCGCCTCCGCGAGCCTCACGCTCGGCAAGCGGAGCGCGGGTCGAGCATTCAGCAAAGGCCATTCACCACGGAGACACGGAGGGCGCTGAGGCGGCACGGAGAAATTTGAAATCCCGAATCCCTGAATCCTCCGTGCGACCTCTGAGTCCTCTGTGCCTCCGGGGTGAATTATCTGTCACCCACCCGTTTGCGAATCGCTGCGTTGTCGTGTGTCGCCGCAGAGAAGTTCGGCTGCGAGCAGCGGGATCGTCAATTCGTGATGGCCGGTGACGGAGAAGCCGCGGCCCGCGCCGCCGCTCACGGGGCGGCGGACGACGTTGGTGAGCGGGCGGTAGGATTGTATGAAGTCGAAGTTGGCCGTCGTGAAGTCTTCGAGCGGGTGGCCGAGGTTGCGCACGAGGGTCACGCACTTGAGGAAGACTTCCGGCAGGATGACCGCCGAGCCGACGTTGAGATAGACGCCGCCGCCGTTCAGACGCCGGACGAGTTCGGCGAGCAGGCGGAAGTCCGTGTGCGTCGTCGCGCCCAAAGCCGCGCCGTCGGCGCGCGGGTGAAAGTGCGCGATGTCCGCGCCGATTGCGAGGTGCGCGGTGAAGGGGACGCGCGCCTCGTAGGCCGCGCAGAGCAGCGACAGCTCCGCGTGTTTCGGATTCGACGTGACGAGCGCACGCCCCATCGCCTCCCCCAATCCCAACCCGTCCCTCGCGCCTTCGCGCGCCGCGTCGTTCAGGAGTCTCCCGGTCTCGTCCGCCGCGCCGAACGCGCCCGCGCCGAGCGTCGCGTCAACGTCCTCGGAGGTCGAGCCGACCGCGGCGATCTCCGAGTCGTGAACCAGCACCGAGCCGTTCGCGGCGACGCACGAGACGAAGCCGCGCCCCATCAAATCAATGATGAGCGGCGCGAGTCCCGTCTTGACGACGTGCCCGCCGATGCCCCAGATGATCGGCTTGCCCAGGTCGCGCGCGCGACGCATCCGCGCGGCGATCTCGCGCAGCGACCGGACGGCCAGAATGTTCGGCAGGCTCGCGAGGAAGTCGCGCAGCGAAGCGCCCTCGCCGAAAGGGCGCGCGAAGTCTTCGACCGCGACCTTGCTCGGACGCTCCGCGAGCGGGTACGTGTTCACGCCTTCGAGGCCGAGCGGCTTGTCGTCGTAGATTGACATGGGCGAGTGACGAGTGACGAGTGACGAGTGACGAGTGACGAGTGTAGGCAGGAGTTCTTAACTCATCACTCATCACTCGTCACTCATCACTCTGAAAAAGCATTCGCTCGACCAGGTCGCACAGGACATGGCCGACGAGGTTGTGCGTCTCCTGTATGCGCTGCGTGTCGTCGCTCTCGACGACGAGCGCGAGGTCGCACAAGTGCCGCACGCGGCCACCGTCGCGTCCGAGCAGCCCGACGACCTTCATCCCGCGCGCGCGCGCGACCTCTGCCGCGGCGGCGACGTTCGGCGAGTTGCCGGAGGTCGTAATCGCCAGCAGCACGTCGCCTTCCGAGCCGAACGCCTCGACCTGCCGCGCGAAAACGCGCTCGAATCCCGTGTCGTTCGCCACGCACGTCAGCACGCCGCCGTCGGTCGTCAGCGCGAGCGCCGGAAGCGCGCGCCTCTCTTTCAACAAAAACTGATTCACGAACTCGCCCGCGACGTGCTGCGCGTCCGCCGCCGACCCGCCGTTGCCGCAGACCAGAAGCTTGCCTCCCGCGCGGAAGGCCGAGCCGATGATGCCTGCCGCGCGGGCCACGTCCAAGGCATTTGCGTCGAAGAAGCGGCGCTTGGCCTCGATGCTGTCAGAGACTATGGAGTTGATGCGCTCGCTCACGCCGTGCTTCAACTCGTCGCGGACGGTGAAGGCGGATTTCAGAGGCTCGTTGTTGCTCAAGCTGTTTCGGCTCCTCGCGGGCGGAGTATATCACGCGGCGTCTTTGCGCCTGCCGCGCGCAGTCGCCTTGCCGTTCGTTCCGGCTGACCTCGATTCCTTGTCGTTGGCGCGTCCGTTGGCTTCGGCGGCGTGGCCGTTGAGGAGCGGACGCAGGGCGTGGCCCGTGTGGGACTTGCGGGCGCGGGCGACCTCTTCGGGCGTGCCCGCGGCGACGACGCGACCGCCGTGCGCGCCGCCTTCGGGGCCGAGGTCAATGATGTAGTCGGCGCTCTTGATGACATCCAGGTTGTGCTCGATAACGATGACCGTGTTGCCGAGTGAGACGAGGCGCTGGAGAACGTCGAGCAGCTTGTGCACGTCGGCGAAGTGGAGTCCGGTGGTCGGCTCGTCGAGGATGTAAATGGTTCGACCCGTCGCACGCTTGGAGAGTTCGCGCGCGAGCTTGATGCGCTGCGCCTCGCCGCCTGACAAAGTAGTCGCGGACTGTCCGAGCTTGATGTAGCCGAGGCCCACGTCGAGAAGCGTCTGGAGCTTCTGCTTAATCTGCGGGATGTTTTCAAGGAGCGGCATCGCCTCCTCGATGGTCGTGTCGAGGAGGTCGGCGATGGACTTGCCCTTGTACTTGACCGAGAGCGTCTCGCGGTTGTAGCGCGCGCCGCGGCACACGTCGCAGAGGACATAGACGTCGGGCAGGAAGTTCATCTCGATGCGCTTGAGGCCGTCGCCCTCGCAGGCCTCGCAGCGCCCGCCCTTGACGTTGAAGGAGAAGCGGCCCGGCTTGTAGCCGCGCTCGCGCGACTCAGGCAGCATCGCGTACAACTCGCGGATCGGCGTGAACAGCCCCGTGTAGGTCGCGGGGTTCGAGCGCGGCGTGCGACCGATGGGCGACTGGTCAATCTCGATGACCTTGTCAACGTTGTCGAGACCTTCGATGGAGTCGAACTCGCCCGGCTCTTCGAGCGAGCCGTAAACGTGGCGCGCGAGCGCGCGGTAGAGTATGTCGTCAACGAGCGTTGACTTGCCCGAACCCGAAACGCCCGTCACCACGGTGAGCAGGCCGAGCGGGAATGTGACCTCGATGTTCTTGAGGTTGTTCGCGCGCGCGCCGACGATGCGGACGCTCAGGCCGTTTGGCGCGCGCCGCTTTTCGGGGACTTCAATCGAGAGCTTGCCGCAGATGTACTGGCCCGTGATTGAAGCCGGGTTGCAGGTCACGTCTTCGGGCGTGCCGACCGCGACGATCTCGCCGCCGTGCGCGCCCGCCGCGGGGCCGAGGTCAACGACGTAGTCCGCGCGCCGAATCGTCTCCTCGTCGTGCTCGACGACGACGACCGTGTTGCCGAGGTCGCGCAAAGCGGAGAGCGTTTCGAGCAGGCGCTGGTTGTCGCGCGGGTGCAGGCCGATGCTCGGTTCGTCCAGAACGTAGAGCACGCCGCGAAGCTGCGAGCCGATCTGCGTGGCGAGTCGTATGCGCTGGCCTTCGCCGCCGGAGAGCGTTGCCGAAGCGCGGTCGAGCGTGAGGTAGCCGAGTCCGACGGTCGCGAGGAAGCGGAGGCGGTTGCGAATCTCGCGCAGGACGAGTCCGGCGATCTGCTCCTCGCGCTCGTTCAGTTTTAACTTCTCGAACGCGTTGACGGCCTCCTCAATCGGGAGCGCGGTGTACTCCGCGATGCCGAGTCCGCCGACGCGCACGGCGAGCGATTCGGGTTGCAGGCGGCGGCCAAGGCATTCGGGACACTCGACGGGCGAGACGAGTTCTTCAAGCGCTTCGCGCACGCGCTCGTTCGGAGGGTTATGCATCCGCTCCGAAAGATGACGCACCGCGCCCGGCCATTCGCTCTCGTATTTGTAAGAACCCTGACGGAAAATTATCTGCCCCTCGACGCCCTGGAAGAATGCTTCGCGCACGACGCCGGGCAATTCGGCGAAGGGCGCTTGCGCGTCCGCGCCGAAGTGTTCGATGACGGCGAGGAGCGCGCTCTTTAAATAAGCCGCGCCCTGCTTGTCTGCCGCCGCGAGCGGAAGAAAAAGTTTGTCGGCGCGCTCGGTCGCGTCGGTGACGATCTTCGCCGGGTCAACTTCGAGAATCGTGCCGAGGCCGTGGCAGCGCTTGCACGCGCCATACACCGAGTTGAACGAGAACGAGCGCGGCTCAAGCGGGGGCACGTTGATCTGGCAGTTCACGCACGCCATGCGCTCCGAGTAGAGTTTCTCTTCGCCGTCAACGACCGAGATGAGAACCGCGCCGCCGGTGAGTTTCAGCGCCGTGCGGATGGATTCGGTCAGGCGCTCGTTGATGCCGGGCTTGATGAGCAGGCGGTCAACGACGGCCTCGATGGTGTGATTGCGACGCTTGTCGAGTTTGATCTCCTCGTCGAGCGAGACGAGTTCGCCGTCAACGCGCGCGCGCAGGAATCCGTCCTTCGCAAGCTTCTCAAGCTCCTTCTTGAACTCGCCCTTGCGCCCGCGCACGACCGGCGCGAGCACCATCACGCGCTCGCCTTCGGGCATCGAAAGCACGCTGTGGACGATCTGCTCGACCGACTGGCGCGTGATCTGCGCGCCGCAGACGTGGCAGTGTGGCTGGCCGACGGAAGAGAAGAGGAGCCGCAGGTAGTCGTAAACTTCCGTGACCGTGCCGACGGTCGAGCGCGGGCTGCGCGAGACGGTCTTTTGTTCGATGGAGATCGCGGGCGAGAGTCCGTCAACCGAGTCAACGTCGGGCCGTTCGAGCTGGTCGAGGAACTGTCGGGCGTAGGCCGAGAGCGATTCGACGTAGCGGCGCTGGCCCTCCGCGTAAATGGTGTCGAAGGCCAGAGACGACTTGCCGGAGCCGGAGAGTCCGGTGATGACCGTCAGCCGGTTGCGGGGAATCTCGACGCTGACGTTCTTCAGGTTGTGCTGGCGCGCGCCGCGCACCGTAATGCGGTCTATCGCCATTGCAAAAAAACTTCCGCGGGCTACACAGTTAGGAATATCGCGCCTCGCGGAAACGTTTATTGTAGCAGAGCCGCGCGCGTTTGTCCTCCGCGCGCGCAGGCCCGGAGTAGATTCGCGAAGCCTGCACCGGTAGAGTCGCAAGCGCGAAGGCGCGAGACCGCATGCGCGGCAGTGCTAAAGTTTCGTCGTCTTGACACTCTTCGCGCGCGACTCATAAACTTCCGTGTCGCGAGTGATTCCCACGAAGAACAAGTTGACTGCCCGGAGCGAGTGAAGGCGGAAAAGAGGTGCTGAATCTTCCGAACGCGCTGACGCTGTCGCGCATCCTCGTCGTGCCGCTGCTGGTCGTCGTGCTGCTGACGCCGCTCTCGGAAAACTGGCTCGGCGTCCAGCGCCACTTCATCGGCCTCGCGCTCTTCCTCGGCGCGGCCTTCACCGACTACCTCGACGGTCACATCGCGCGCCGCCGCAGCCAGATTTCCCGTCTCGGCATCCTGCTCGACCCCATCGCCGACAAACTCCTGATCAGCGCCGCGCTCATCTCGCTCGTCGAGAATCGGCTCGCGCCCGCGTGGGCCGTCTGTATCATCGTCGGGCGCGAGTTCGCTGTGTCGGGGTTGCGCTCGGTCGCGGCGGCTGAAGGGATGGTCATCTCGGCGTCGAGGATGGGGAAGTTCAAGATGGCCGCGCAGGTCGCGGCGGTCGCGCTGCTGATCGCGTCGAGCGCTTCGGGCGAGCCGCCGGTCGCGAACTTCGGTCGCGCGTTCCCGGCGATTCAGTTCTGGACTGTGCCGGAGCTTCGCGCGGCGCTCAGGCATCTGTTCGGCGCGGGCGCGGTGACGGGGACTGACTGGCAGGTGCTTCTCTACACGGCTGGGCGCGCGATGCTGTGGGTCGTCGTCATCTCGGCCTGCGTCTCCATGTACGGATACTTCCGCGCCTTCTACCTCGCCGCGGTCGGACGCGCTGCCGCCGGGCGCGCGCCGGATGCCGGCGACACCAAGCAAGCAACCGACGCGGCGCTGGCACAAAAGGGCAGCAAGGTCTCTGTGAGTTAGAAGCGTTCAGCACTCAGCGGTCAGCCTTCAGCTTAATCCTTTGTGACCTGTGTGAATACCTCTGCGGCCTCTGTGGTTAAGAACGTCTGACTTAACCACAGAGGGCACGAAGGATTTCACAAAGGGCACAAAGGAAAACCAAAGCTGAAGGCTGACCGCTGAGTGCTGAACGCTCTAACAGCTACTGTACCTCGACGGCATCGCCCGTGTTTATCTCTTCGAGGTTGCGCGTGACGACGGCGGTCGCCGTGCGGCCTTCGACGCGCGTGACGACGAGTTCGCCGACGACGTGGCGCGGGACGGGCGGGCGGAGGTGTTTGATCGCGGGCGTCTTAACCGTCCGGCCAGACTTCGGGCCGTCAACGTTTTTGACCCTCTGCGCTTCGTTCGAGAAGCCGCCGCCGCGAAGCTCGTTGCTCTCGTAGCCGCGGCGCGAGTTGGCGACGACCTCGTCGCCGTACTTGACGATTGTGCCGTGCCCTTCGGGGCGGAAGACGGTCAGGCGGTCGCCGACGCGCAAATTATCCTCGGCACCGAGGTCAACGAAGACGACCTCGTCTCGCGCGAGATATTCGCGACCGTCGCGCGCCAAAATGATGTGGCCCGTCGCCTTGCCCGAAGGCTCCGCGAAGCGGTCGAGGTTGCCGTCGGTTCCGGCGGCGGGCACCGCGCCCGAAGGCACGGGGCGCAGAAGGTCGCCGAACAGGATGGCGCTGCAAGAGTTCGTCACTTCCGCGACGGAGACGCGGTCGCGCACGCGCACGACGCGGAGTTGACCGACCTCCTGAACGAAGACGCCGAGCGTACCCTTGTGTGAGAACTTCGAGCGAAACTGTCCGCGCGGTCGCGTCACGTCGAACTCCTGCCCGACCTTCACGCCCTGCTGCGCTCCGGCGTCAATGAAGACGAGGTCGCCCTCGGCGAACGTGCGGTGTTCGCGCTCCGACTCCGCGCCGACGATCTGCGGCTGGCCGGCGGGGACTTGCTGCTCGATGAATCCGCCGCACAGGGTCTCGCTCTCGCGTGCGACGGGCGCGGGTCGCCGCTCGTTCGGACTGACCGTGGGCAACTGCCGGGAGTTTGACACGTCGGCTGACTGTGCGCTTGCCGTCGCCGCGCAGAGGGCGCAGAATACGAGCACAAACGCGGGCACTTTGCAGATCGTAGGAAGGTTGCTGCTACGCACGGGAATCTCCTTGTGTCTCTGTCGCATCAAAGGCTTTCCGAAATTTGAAAGGCCGGGCGGGGCCTGAGTCTGATCCTTCGGGGCTGAAAAAGCGGGAGGCGCGAGAGGCAGCGGTCACTGTTCGCCGCCCTTTTGCGGGCACTTTCCATCCTACTGTCCGGCGCGTCCGAGCGTCAACAAATTTGTTCCGTCCGAAGTCGGGACGGCGGGTCGAGACGCGCTTCGTCGGCGGCTTGCGTTTTACCGAAGCCGTTGTTAGTATTCACGTTTTGCCGGAAGGCGCGGATTTCCACCGTATGTAAGCCGGCGTAGCTCAGTTGGTAGAGCATCTGATTTGTAATCAGAGGGTCGGGGGTTCAAGTCCCTTCGCCGGCTCTGTCGAGTTTTTGACAAAGGCAGGGGTGGTCGAGTGGTTAATGGCACCGGGCTGTAAACCCGGCGGGCTTCACTGCCCTACGTAGGTTCGAATCCTACCCCCTGCACCAGAAGTCAGAGGCTAGAGGTCAGAGGTCAGAGGTTAGTGAAAGCAAATCGCTTTGTCTGACCTCCGACCTCTGACCTCTGACCTCTAACGATTGGGCGGGAGTAGCTCAGTTGGTAGAGCATCAGCCTTCCAAGCTGAGGGTCGCGAGTTCGAGCCTCGTCTCCCGCTCCACTCTTCAGGCGGATGAGTTTCGGCGGGCGCACGCGCGCCCGAGTAGCTCAGGGGTAGAGCGCATCCTTGGTAAGGATGAGGTCATGGGTTCAAATCCCATCTCGGGCTTACGAGTTGGCTAAACATTCTATTTAAAGAGGACGATTAAGAAATGGCGAAGGAGAAGTTCGACCGGTCGAAGCCGCACGTCAACATCGGGACCATCGGGCACGTCGATCACGGGAAGACGACTTTGACGGCGGCGATCACGAAGGTGCTCGCCAAGCACAACCCGAAGATCGCCTTCCGCAGCTTCGACTCCATCGACAACGCGCCGGAGGAGAGGGCCCGCGGGATCACGATCGCGACGGCGCACGTCGAGTACGAGACGCCTAATCGGCACTACGCGCACGTCGATTGTCCGGGGCACGCCGACTACGTCAAGAACATGATCACGGGGGCGGCCCAGATGGACGGGGCGATCCTGGTCGTCGCCGCCACCGACGGGCCGATGCCGCAGACCCGCGAGCACATCCTCCTGGCCCGCCAGGTGGGGGTGCCGGCGATGGTGGTGTTTATGAACAAGGTGGACGCCGTGGACGACCCCGAACTCCTGGACCTCGTCGAGCTGGAAGTCAGGGAGCTTCTGTCGGCCTACGAGTTCCCCGGCGACGACATCCCCGTCGTGCGGGGTTCGGCGCTGGGCGCCCTCAACGGCGAGCCGCAGTGGGAGGCGACGGTGGACGAGCTGATGGCGCAGGTGGACGCCTACATCCCGACGCCGACGAGGGACACGGACAAGCCGTTTCTGATGCCGGTCGAGGACATCTTCACGATCCAGGGGCGGGGGACGGTGGCGACCGGGAGGATCGAGCGGGGGAGGGTGAAGGTCAACGAGGCGGTCGAGATCATCGGCATCCGCCCGACCCGCAACACCGTGGTGACCGGGGTCGAGATGTTCAAGAAGCTGTTGGACGAGGGGGTGGCCGGCGACAACGTGGGGCTGCTGCTGCGGGGGGTGGAGCGGCGGGACGTGGAGCGGGGGCAGGTGATCGCCAAGCCGGGGTCGATCACGCCGCACACGAAGTTCCGGGCCGAGGCCTACGTGCTGACCAAGGAAGAAGGCGGGAGGCACACGCCGTTTTTCACGGGGTACCGCCCGCAGTTCTACTTCCGGACGACGGACGTGACGGGGGTGGCGCACCTGCCGGAGGGGGTGGAGATGGTGATGCCGGGGGACAACGTGGCGATGGAGGTCGAGCTGATCACGCCGATCGCTTTGGAGAAGGGCCTGAGGTTCGCCATCCGCGAGGGGGGCAGGACGGTGGGGGCCGGCACCGTCTCCGAAATCGTCGAGTAGCTCGGCGTTTACGGTTCGCGACTGCTGCGCCGACGGGTCGCGGATGAAGTGTTGAAATAAAATTTTCGGGGTGAGTTTATGCCGCGCGACAACATTGTGTTGCAGTGTACCGAGTGCAAGAGCCGCAACTACGTTACGACGAAGAACAAGAAGACGAAGCCGGAGCGCCTTGAGTTTCGGAAGTTCTGTCGCCGCTGCCGTTGCCACAGGTCGCACAAGGAAACTAAGTAGGAAGGACGAAGGCGGAAGGCTGAGGCGAAGGCGAAGCGCCTTTCTTTCATCCTTCACCTTGCAGCCTTCATCCTTTTTGCGGAGGGGTATAGTGTCAACGGTTAGCACGTCGGTCTCCAAAACCGAAAGTCCGAGTTCGAATCTTGGTACCCCTGCCACTTAATTTTGGCCGAGATGCTTTGCGGCGATAGAGTCTTTTCATGGCGACGGAGGAGTGGAAAAGGACGCATCCCGAAAAGATTCGCGAGTACAGGCGGAACTGGTACGCGAGGAATCGGAAGGCCGCCAAGGTCGCCGTTCGTCAGCGCAAGCGCGAGATTCGCAAGTGGTTCGATGAGTATAAAAGCCGTCTGAAGTGCGAGCGTTGTTGTGAGGCTCATCCGGCGTGCCTTGAGTTTCACCACAGGGAGCCGAACGAGAAAGAGATTGTTGTCTCGAAAGCGTTAGACTGGGGCTGGAGCGTCGAGAGGATTCTGAGCGAAATCGCGAAGTGTGACGTGCTTTGCGCAAACTGCCATCGAAAGCAGCACTGGAAGCAAGAGGTCGGAAGGGAAGTAACGTCGGGTGTCGAAGAGGAAGGAAGATCAGATGACTGCGAGCCATGACGAGCCGGAGGATGTGACGGGGACGGCATCGGCTTCGGGCGCGGCCCCGCGCATGGCGCGGTTCGGCGAAGGTTTGGAGGGCCGCCCGGCGCGGCGCGAGCGCGGCCAGGCAGAGCGCACGCGCGACGGTTTCCCCGCGCGCACGGGCAAGTTCGTGCGCGACGTGCGCTCGGAGCTTGGCCGCACGACGTGGCCGACCGCGCACGAGGTCAAGAACACGACGATCATCACGGTCATCGCCGTCATCTTCTTCGCCGCGTACCTCTGGGCCGCCGACCGCGTCTTCGCGTTCCTGTTCGATCAGATTCACCGCCTCTTCGGTGTCTCGTAAGGGAAGAAGTCATGCAGCAGTGGTTCATCCTACACACGTACTCCGGGCACGAGAAGAAGGTGCGCGACAGTCTGAAGGCGCGCATCCGCGACACCGACCTTCAGAGCGTGGTGACGGAGGTGCTCGTCCCGACCGAGACGGTCGTCGAGATGCGCGGCAACAAGCGCGTCGAATCGTCGCGGATGTTCTACCCCGGCTACGTACTGGTGCAGATCGAGTGCGACGACCGCGGGCACATCCCCGACGACGTTTTTCATCTGATTAAGTCAACGCCGAAGGTGACGGGCTTCGTCGGCGGACAGCAGCCGACGCCGCTGACGCCCGACGAGGTGAACCAGATCGTCCACAACGTGACGGAGGCGCAGGAGAAGCCGAAGCCGAAGTTCACATACGCGCAGGGCGAGACCGTGCGCATCAAGTCCGGCCCGTTCGCCTCGTTCACCGGCAAGGTCGAAGAGGTCAACGCCGACAAGTCAACGCTCAAGGTCGTCGTCACGATCTTCGGGCGCTCGACGCCGGTCGAGCTGAACTTCCTCGACGTCGAGAAGGTGACGTTTACTGAAGACGAGTAGTCGGTTTTCAGTTTTCAGCTTGGGCGCTGAATCAAGAACTGAAAACTGAGAACTCAAAACTGAAAACTGAGTCATGGCTAAGAAAATTACAGGCTACATCAAGCTGCAAGTTCCGGCGGGGAAGGCGAACCCCGCGCCGCCGATTGGCCCCGCGTTGGGCCAGCACGGCGTCAACATCATGGAGTTCTGCAAGGCCTTCAACGCGAAGACCGCGCAGATGGACCCCGACCTGAAGGTGCCGGTCGTCATCACGGTTTTCGCCGACCGCTCGTTCACCTTCGAGACGAAGACGCCGCCCGCGGCTGACCTTCTGAAGAAGGCCGCGGGCATCCCGAAGGGTTCGGGCAAGCCGAACAAGGAGAAGGTCGGCACGATCTCGCGCGCCAAGATCGAGGAGATCGCGAAGCTCAAGCTCCAAGACCTGAACACGACTAATCTTGAGTCGGCCATCAAGACCATCGAAGGCACGGCGCGCAACATGGGACTGACGATAGAGTGATTGCGGATTGCGGATTGCGGATTGTCTCGTCCGCAGTCGCCTCCGCCTTGAGAGGGAGAGGCAAAGAGAGGGCGAATTTCAGAAGTCGAAGGTTGCGAATCCGCAATCCGGATTCGGAAATCCGCAATCGAACGGCCTCGCTCGAACCTCGGAGGAAGTTTTAATGCCGAAGCAAGGTAAGAAGTATCGCGCGGCTCTGGAGAAGATCGAGCCGGGCAGGAAGTACACGCTCGAAGAGGGCCTGACGAAGGTCAAGGAGATCGCCTTCGCGAAGTTCGACGAGACGGTCGAGCTGACGCTGTGGCTCGGCGTTGACCCGCGCAAGGCCGATCAACTCGTGCGCGGCACGGTCGTACTGCCGCACGGCGTCGGAAAGACGGTGCGCGTGCTCGTCATCGCGCAGGGCGAGAAGGTCAAAGAGGCTGAGGAGGCCGGGGCGGATTTCGTCGGCGGCGAGGACATGGTCAACCAGATCAAGGGCGGCTGGCTCGACTTCGACGCCGTCATCGCGACGCCCGACATGATGCGCCTCGTCGGACAGTTGGGAAAAATCTTAGGCCCGCGCGGACTGATGCCGAACCCGAAGACCGGCACCGTGACCTTCGACGTGGCGACCGCCGTGCGCGAGACGAAGGCCGGCAAGGTCGAGTACCGCGTTGACAAGACGGGCGTGATTCACGTCGGCGTCGGCAAGGTCTCGTTCGAGCAGGACAAACTGCGCGAGAACGCGCAGGTGCTCTTGGACGCGGTCGTCAAGGCGAAGCCCTCGACGGCGAAGGGCAAGTACGTCAAGAAGGTCAACCTCGCGGCGACGATGAGTCCGGGCGTGCTCCTGGACGAGACGGCCTACGCGAAGTAAGGAGGGGGTGACAAGAACAATGAAGACAAGAGAGCAGAAGCAGAAAGACCTCGAAGCCCTCTCGCAGCAGTTTCAGGCGGCGACCGCAGGGATGCTCATCGGCTTCCAGAAGCTGACGGTCGCGAAGGATCAGGAGTTGCGCCGCCAATTGCGCGAGGCGGGCGCGCGCTACTCCGTCGTCAAGAACACGCTGGCGCGCAAGGCCGCCGAGGGCACGCCCTTCGCGCAGGCCGCCGATCACTTCAAGGGCGTGACCGCGCTCGCCACAGCCGAGGGCGACCCCGTGCAGTTGTCGAAGGCGATCTCGAAGTTCGTCAAGGACAACCCGGACTTATTCTCGTTCAAGGTCGGAGTCGTCGAGGGGCGCGTCGTCGCTCTGCGAGATGTCGAGGCCATCGCGACGCTGCCGTCGAAGGAGGAGTTGATCTCGAAGGTCATGTTCCTCATCAACGCGCAGGCGCAGCGGCTCGTCACGGTTCTGTCGGCGGTGCCGCGCAACCTCGCCGTCGTCGTCAAGCAGATCGGCGAGCAAAAAGGTGGCGCCGCCGAGGCGCCGCAGTAACGCGAAGCGAAAAGTTTTTGAGACGATCAAGCGGTCGTCTCTGTCGGATTTGAAATTTGAGATTTCAGATTTGAAGTCTCAACCGAAGACAGCCGGACGCGGAAAACGGGCTGGGCGATTTGTCAGGTCGCACCTCAAGCTCGGACGCGACCCTTGCAGGAAGATGCAGCCGGTAAGGTGAGTGTCCCGTGGGTTCTCTCGGCTCGCGAACTAAACGAGCGATCAGCGTTAAGCGCCCGGCACTCGGCCTAAAGACTTTTAGAAGCCGACTGCTGAAAGCCGACCGCTGACGGCTCTTCACAACCAGAGAAACCCTTTGAGGAGGAGTTGAAATTATCATGGCAGCTACACGCGAAGACGTTATCGAGTTTTTGAAGAACATGACGCTTTTGGAAGCGTCGCAGCTCGTCAAGGAGCTTGAGGAGACTTTCGGCGTCTCGGCGGCGGCGGCGGCTGTTGCCGCGCCGGTTGGCGGCGGCGGGGCTACGGCTGAGGCGGCTGCGCCCGCGGAAGAGAAGACCGAGTTCGACGTGATCCTCCAGGCGATTGACGCCAGCAAGAAGATCAACATCATCAAGGTCGTCCGCGAGATCACCGCGCTCGGCCTGAAGGAGGCCAAAGACCTGGTCGAGGCCGCGCCGAAGCCGGTCAAGGAAGGCGTCGCCAAGGACGAGGCCGAGGCCATCCGCGCCAAGCTCACCGAAGCCGGCGCGACCGTCGAGGTGAAGTAATGGAAGCGTGATAAGTGATGAGTGATGAGATAAGAAACTGCTCTTATCTCATCACTCGTCACGGCTTTCCGTTCTTGACAGTTGGCCGCGCGCGCGGCTAAGGTATGGGAGTAGTGAGGGGCTGTCGGTACTCCCGAAAACTTTGATGAAGCTTAACCGCTTTCGGAAAAGAAGCGGTCAGAGACTTGTGCGCTCTGGCCGCGCTTTGGCGTCTCTAAAATAGCACTCGGCGTTCGGCAGTCGGCGGTCAGCAGGCCGGCGGCTGGGCGGTTTGAAAAGTCCTCTTTAGAACTCTTTGGCTGAAGGCTGACTGCTGATAGCCGACAGCTTCGATAAGGAACTCCTGATGTCTGCAAATCCGGTTCAGAATCCGTTACAGAAAAGCGCCGTCGGTTCGGGCCGCCGCGTGAGCCAGCCGCCCACGCGCCACGACTTCTCGAAGATCAAGACGGCTGTCCGCATCCCGAACCTTATAGAGATTCAGCGCGACTCGTACAACCGTTTTCTCCAGATGGACTTGTTGCCGGAAGAGCGCGAGCCGGCGGGGTTGCAGGCCGTCTTCCGCTCGGTCTTCCCCATCGCCGACTTCCGCCAGACCGCCGAGCTCGATTTCGTCGAGTACCACATCGGCAACTGGCAGTGTAAGTGCGGTCGTCTCGAAGGTCTGCGCTACCTGCGCGCGAACTGTAAGAATTGCGGCTCGCTCGTCAAGGTTGACCCGCTCACGCCCGGCGAGACCTTGTGCCACAACTGCGGCACGTTCAACGCCGTTCGCCCGACGCTCTGCGACAACTGCGGCGAGCCTGTGGGTTTGAAGCACAAGCACGACCAGCAGGAGTGTCAGGAGCGCGGCATGACCTACAGCGTGCCGCTCAAGGTCAAAATCCGCCTGACGGTTTACGACAAAGACCCGGAGACCGAGACCAAGTCCATCCGCGACATCAAGGAGGAGGAGGTCTTCTTCGGCGAGATTCCGCTGATGACCGACAACGGCACGTTCATCATCAACGGCACGGAGCGCGTCATCGTCTCGCAGCTCCACCGCTCGCCCGGCGTCTTCTTCGAGAAGGCCCCGGTCTATCTCGCCAAAGTCATCCCGTACCGCGGCTCGTGGGTCGAGTTCGAGTACGACCAGAAGAATCTGCTCTACGTCCGCATTGACCGCAAGCGTAAATTCCTGGCGAGCATCTTCCTGCGCGCGCTCGGCATCTGGCTCAACCCGCAGTTCAACCCGAAGTCGTTCGGCTCGGACTCGCAGATGGAGGAGGCGGTCAGGAACGCTTCGTTCGCGGACGAGGACATCCTGCGCGCCTTCTACATCGGCGACGAGATTCGCGTGCAGGACGGGCGGCTCTTCATACAGGTGCGCGAGGAGGGGTCGACCAACCTCGTCGGCATGAAGGTCGAGAGCGACCTCAAGGGGCGCGGCGCGGCTGAGCCGATTGTCAAGGCCGGCAAGAAGGTGACTTCGTCGGCGCTCCGCGACATACGCAAGGGCCACATCAAAGAGGTCGAGGTTGACACGCAGCAGTTCGAGGGCGCTTACGCTCTGGCCGACGTTGTGAACGCCGAGACGGGCGAGGTCGTCGTCGAGGCCAACAACGAGATCACGCCCGCCAAGTTGCAGGAGATAGCCGAGGCCGGCGTGCAGTCGTTCACGGTCTTCTTCCCCGAACGCGACGACCTCGGTAACGTCCTGTCGCAGACGCTGAAGAAGGACGCGATCACGAAGCCCGTGGACGCGCTGCTTGAGATTTACCGCAAGATGCGACCGGGCGACCCGCCGACCGTGCAGACGGCTTACAAGCTCTTCGAGGGGATGTTCTTCGACGACCGCAAGTTCGACCTCTCGCGCGTCGGTCGCCTGAAGTTCAACATCAAGATGGGGAGGCCGGAGCGCGACCGCATCGAAGACCCGCTCCTCTCCGCCACGGACTTCGTCAGCGTCATCTCGTACCTTCTGAAGATGCGGCGCAACCCGACCGAGTACCTCGCCGACGACATCGACCACCTCGGCAACCGCCGCGTGCGCGCCGTCGGCGAACTGCTCGAAAATCAGTTCCGCATCGGACTCGTCCGCATGGAGCGCGCCATCAAGGAGAAGATGTCCATCCAGCAGGAGATGCAGACGACGATGCCGCGCGACCTCATCAACGCGAAGCCCGTCACGGCTGCCGTCCGCGAGTTCTTCGGCTCCAGCCAGCTCTCGCAGTTCATGGATCAGACGAACCCGCTCTCCGAGATCACGCACAAGCGCCGCCTCTCGGCCCTTGGGCCGGGCGGATTGTCGCGCGAGCGCGCGGGGTTCGAGGTGCGCGACGTGCACCCGACGCACTACGGTCGCATCTGCCCCATCGAGACGCCTGAAGGCCCGAACATCGGCCTCATCTCGTCTCTCTCGTGCTTCGCGCGCATCAACGAGTTCGGCTTCATCGAGTCGCCCTACCGCAAGGTCGGGGACGGTCGCGTCGTCGAGTTCGTGCGCGTCACGAACGGCGGCGACACGAAGTACAAGCCGGGCGACCACGTCTCGGAGGACGAGATCGTCAAGGCCAACAAGCGGGTTGGCGCGGACGGTCGCAAGGCCGTGTACGAGCCGTACCCGTTCTACCTGACGGCCTGGGAAGAGGACAAGTACGTCATCGGGCAGGCCAACATCGAACTCGGCGAGGACGGCACGATCATCAACGAGCGCAACGCCGCGCGGAAGGCGGGCGAGTTCATCTCGGCGCTGCGCGAGGAGATCGAGTACGTTGACGTTTCGCCGAAGCAGCTCGTCTCGGTCGCCGCCTCGCTCATCCCGTTCCTCGAGAACGACGACGCGAACCGCGCGCTGATGGGATCGAACATGCAGCGCCAGTCCGTGCCGCTCCTTCGCGCGGAGTCGCCGTACATCGGAACCGGCATGGAGCAGGTGACGGCGCGCGACAGTGGCGCGGTCGTCTCGGCGCGGCGCGACGGCGTCGTTGACTACGTTGACTCGGAGCGCATCATCGTGCGCGCCGACCACAACGTTGACGGCACGATTTCGCGCGAGGTGACGGCGGACATCTACACGCTGACGAAGTTCAAGCGCTCGAACCAGAACACGTGCATCAACCAGCGCCCGATTGTTCAGATCGGCGAGCGCGTCGCCAAGGGACAAGTCATCGCCGACGGCCCTTGCACGGATCGCGGCGAACTCGCGCTTGGTAGGAACGTCCTCGTCGCCTTCATGCCGTGGCGCGGCTACAACTTCGAGGACGCGATTCTCGTAAGCGAGCGTCTCGTGAAGGACGATTACTACACCTCGATTCACATCGAGGAGTTGGAGATCGAGGCACGCGACACGAAGCTCGGCCCCGAAGAGATCACGCGCGACATCCCGAACGTCGGCGAGAACATGCTGCGCGACCTCGACGAGTCGGGCATCATCCGCATCGGCGCGCAGGTCAAGCCCGGCTCGATTCTCGTCGGCAAGGTCACGCCGAAGGGCGAGACGCAGTTGACGGCGGAGGAGAAACTGCTCCGCGCGATCTTCGGCGAGAAGGCCGGCGACGTGAAGGACGCTTCGCTCGTCTGCCCTCCGGGCATTGACGGAACGGTCGTCGAGGTTCAGGTCTTCACGCGCAAGGGTCAGGAGCGCGACCAGCGCTCGCTCTCCATCGAGATGGACGAGGAGAATCGGCTGCGCCGCGACCTCGAAGACGAGATGCGAATCCTTCGCGAGCAGCGCGACGCGCGCATCTACGAACTCTTCGAGGGGCGCAAGCTCACGGCAGACCTTTCGGTCGAGCGCGAAGTCCGCATCCCCAAAAACGAGACCATCACGCGCGAGATGCTCGCGGGTCTCGAACCCAAGCAGCTACGCAAGGCCCAACTCGCGGGCGCGCGCGCGGCGGACATCATCGCCGAAGTTAAAGACTTCGAGGAGAGAACCGAGCGGCAGATTCGCATCCTCACAGACATCTACGAGGAGAAGATTGCGAAGCTCCGTCAGGGCGACGAACTCGCGCCGGGCGTCATCAAGATGGTCAAGGTCTTCATCGCGATGAAGCGCAAGCTCTCGGTCGGCGACAAGATGGCCGGACGCCACGGCAACAAGGGCGTCATCGCGCGGATTCTTCCCGAAGAGGACATGCCGTACCTGCCCGACGGCACGCCCGTGGACATCGTCCTCAACCCGCTCGGCGTGCCTTCGCGCATGAACGTCGGGCAAATCCTTGAGACGCACTTGGGCTGGGCCGCGCGCGTCCTCGGCCTGCACTTCGCGACGCCGGTCTTCGACGGCGCGACCGAGCCTGAGATCAAGGAGAAGATTCGTCAGGCGGGCGCGACGCTGCGCGAGCAGGGGCTTCCCGAAATCGTCAGCGAGACCGGGAAGACCGTCCTCTACGACGGGCTTTCCGGCGAGCCTTTCGAGCAGAAGGTGACGGTCGGCTACATCTACATGCTGAAGCTGTCGCACCTCGTGGACGACAAGATTCACGCGCGCTCCATCGGCCCGTACTCGCTCATCACGCAGCAGCCGCTCGGCGGCAAGGCGCAGTTCGGCGGACAGCGCTTCGGCGAGATGGAGGTCTGGGCGCTCGAAGCCTACGGCGCGGCGCACATCCTTCAGGAGCTTCTGACGGCGAAGTCCGACGACGTTGCCGGTCGCTCGAAGATTTACGAGGCGATTGTGAAGGGCGAGGCGGACTTCAATCCGGGCCTGCCCGAATCCTTCAACGTCCTCGTGCGCGAGCTTCAGGCGCTCTGCCTCGACGTGGAGTTGATAGACAAGAACGCCGCCGTCGAAGTCGCCGAGGGTGACGGCGTCGGACGCCCCGTCGTCGCCACGGGCGGCCCGGCGGAATAGGAAGGTAAGCAGTGAGCGGTGAGCAGTGAGCAGTTTTAGCCTGCGCTGTCCACCGCTCACCGCACGACTCGAAACCTGTTTTCAACCGCTCACTGCTTACAGCTTACTGTTTACTTTTATCGGAGATAAAAAAGGTGTTCAGATTCCAGCAAGAGAAGACGCAACTCGCGCCGGACTTCGAGGCGATTCGCATCTCGCTCGCGTCGCCCGAAAAGATTCGCCACTGGTCGCACGGCGAGGTGACGAAGCCGGAGACGATCAACTACCGCACATTCAAGCCGGAGAGGGACGGCCTCTTCTGCGCGCGCATCTTCGGCCCCGTCACAGACTGGGAGTGCCTGTGCGGCAAGTACAAGCGCATGAAGCACCGCGGCGTGATCTGCGACAAGTGCGGCGTCGAAGTGACGCAGGCCAAGGTGCGCCGCGAGCGCCTGGGCCACATCGAACTCGCTTCACCGTGTTCACACGTCTGGTTCTTCAAGGGCCTGCCCTCGCGCATCGGACACTTGCTCGACATCCCCTTGCGCGAGCTTGAGAAGGTTCTCTACTTCGAGTCCTACATCGTCATTGATCCGGGCGACGCGCCTGTGAAGGAGCGCGAGCTTCTGACGGACGAGCGCTTCCGCGAACTCACGCGCGACTATCCGGGCCAGTTCGTCGCGCGCATGGGCGCGGAGGCGATCAAGGAACTGCTCGCGGCGGTCAACATCGAGGAGCTTGCGGTCGAACTCCGCCAGAAGATGCGCGAGGAGACCTCGCAGCAGAAGAAGCTCAAGTTCTCGAAGCGCCTCAAGGTCGTCACGTCGTTCTTGAAGTCGGGCAACCGCCCCGACTGGATGATTCTCGACGTGATCCCGGTCATCCCGCCTGAGCTTCGTCCGCTCGTCCCGCTCGACGGCGGACGTTTCGCCACGTCGGACTTGAACGACCTCTACCGGCGCGTCATCAACCGCAACAACCGTCTGAAGAAGCTGATGGAGCTTCGCGCGCCCGAAGTCATCGTGCGCAACGAGAAGCGTATGCTTCAGGAGGCGGTTGACGCGCTCTTCGACAACGGTCGCCGTGGCCGCGTGCTGCGCGGCGTCAACAACCGCCCGCTCAAGTCTCTCTCAGACACTTTGAAGGGCAAGCAGGGCCGCTTCCGCCAGAACCTTCTCGGCAAGCGCGTTGACTACTCTGGCCGCTCGGTCATCGTCGTCGGGCCGGAGCTTAAGCTTCATCAGTGCGGCCTGCCGAAGAAGATGGCTTTGGAGCTGTTCAAGCCGTTCATCTACAACCAGCTCGAAAAGCAGGGCTACGCCGCGACCATCAAGCAGGCGCGCGAGATGGTTGACCGACAGGAGCCGGTCGTCTGGGACATCCTCGAAGAGGTCATCCGCGAGCACCCCGTCCTGCTCAACCGCGCGCCGACTCTGCACCGCCTCGGCATACAGGCGTTCGAGCCGGTGCTCGTCGAGGGCAAGGCCATCAAGATTCACCCGCTCGTCTGCACGGCCTTCAACGCCGACTTCGACGGCGACCAGATGGCCGTCCACATCCCGCTCTCGCCCGAAGCGCAGATCGAGGCGGCTGTCCTGATGCTCGCGTCGAACAACATCCTCAGCCCTGCGTCGGGTCAGCCCATCGCCGTCCCGTCGCAGGACATCGTCCTCGGCTGCTACTACCTGACGAAGGACAAGCCGGGCGCGAAGGGCGAGGGGCGCGTCTTCTCTTCGATTGAGGAGGTGCTGCTCGCGCTCGACGCCAAGGAGGTCGAGACGCAGACGCCGATCAAGCTCCGCATCACCGGCAACCTGATTGACCTGACGCAGGAGCACGACACGCAGGACGTGATGCGCGCCACCGTGCAGGAGGACGTGCGCCGCGTCATCAACACGACCGTGGGCCGCGTCATCTTCAACGACCAGGTGCCCGAAGGTCTGTCCTACATCAACGGGACGCTCAAGAAGAAGGGCCTCCAGTCGCTCGTCAACTACTGCCACCTCCGGCTCGGCCACGAGATGACGGTGAAGATGCTCGACGACCTGAAGCAGCTTGGGTTCCTCTACGCGACCCGCGCCGGCATCTCAATCGGCATTGACGACCTCGTCACGCCCGACGCGAAGAAGTCGCTCGTCGCGCAGGCCGACCGCGACGTGATCGAGGTCGAGAAGCAGTACCGCGACGGCGTCATCACCAACGGCGAGCGCTACAACAAGGTCATCGCCATCTGGTCTGAGGTGACTGACAAGGTCGCCAAGGAGATGTTCCTCGCGATGGACAACCGCGAGAAGGGCGCGAAGGAGGCGAACCCGATCCTCATCATGAGTGATTCCGGCGCTCGCGGCACGGCGCAGCAGATTCGCCAGCTCGCCGGGATGCGCGGGCTGATGGCGAAGCCTTCGGGCGAGATCATCGAGACGCCGATTCGCTCGAACTTCCGCGAGGGCCTGAACGTCCTCCAGTACTTCATCTCGACGCACGGCGCTCGCAAGGGCTTGGCCGACACGGCGCTCAAGACCGCCGACTCAGGCTACCTGACGCGCCGTCTCGTTGACGTGGCGCAGGACGTTATCGTCAGCGAACCCGACTGCGGGACTTTGAAGGGCATCTCTTCGACGGCCATCGTCGAGGGCGGCGAGGAGATCGAATCACTGCGCGACCGCATCGTCGGTCGGACGGCCCTCGAAGACGTGATTGACCCCGTCGAGGGGCGCATCATCGTCGCCGCGAACGACGAGATCAACGAAGACCTCGCGCAGGAGATTCAGCGCTCCGGCGTCCAGCGCGTCCGCATCCGCTCGGTGCTGACGTGCGAGTCGCGCCGAGGCGTCTGCATCAAGTGCTACGGGCGCAACCTCGCGACGGGCGCGCCCGTGGACATCGGCGAGGCCGTCGGCGTCATCGCCGCGCAATCAATCGGCGAGCCGGGCACGCAGCTCACGATGCGTACGTTCCACATCGGCGGCACCGCGCGCCTCGAAGAGTCCTCGAAGCACGAGGCCCGCATGGACGGCACGATCAAGTACGTCGAACTCAACGTCGTCAAGAACCGCCGCGGCGAGATCACGGCGATGAACCGCAACGGCGCGGTCACGATCATTGACGAGCGCGGGCGCGAGGTCGCCCGCCACCAGATCGTTTACGGCGCGCACATCCACGTCGCCGACGGCCAGCGCGTCAAGGAGGATCAACTCCTCGCGACGTGGGACCCGTTCACCTTCGCGATCCTGACCGAAGTCGCGGGCACGATTAAGTATCAGGACTTGAAGGAGGGCGTGACGGTTGACGAAGAGGTTGACGAGGTCACGGGACAGTCGCGCCTCGTCGTCAAGGACTCGCCGGACGAGAAGCGCCAGCCGCGACTCGAAGTCCGCAGCGGCAACAAGGTTCTCAAAACCTACCAGATGCCCGTGCGCGCGAACCTGATGGTTCACGACGGCGACGTGGTCGAGCCGGGCGACGTGATCGCGAAGATTCCGCGCGAGACGACGAAGACCAAAGACATCACGGGCGGTCTGCCGCGCGTCGTCGAACTCTTCGAGGCGCGCAAGCCGCGCGAGACCGCGGTCATGTCGGAGATTGACGGCACGGTCAAGCTCGGCGCGATCTCGAAGGGCAAGCGGCGTCTGATCGTCGTCGGCGACGACGGCGAGGAGCGCGAGTACGACATCCCTCGCGGCACGCACATCAACGTGCAAGAGGGCGACCGCGTCCGCGCAGGCGAGGCTTTGATGGACGGCCCGCTCAACCCGCACGACATTCTGCGCGTGCTCGGCATGAACCGCTTGCAGGAGTACCTGACGAACGAGATTCAGGAGGTCTATCGCCTGCAAGGCGTGAACATCAACGACAAGCACATCGAGGTCATCGTCCGGCAGATGCTCCGCTGGGTGAAGATTTCCGACGTGGGCGACACGGACTTCCTCCTCGACGAGCAGGTTGACCGCTTCCGCTTCACCGACGAGAACGAGCGCGTCGTGGCCGCGGACGGCGAGCCGGCGAAGGCCGAGCCGCTTCTCTTAGGGATCACGAAGGCTTCGCTCTCGACCGACTCGTTCATCTCGGCGGCGTCGTTCCAGGAGACGACGCGCGTGCTGACCGAGGCGGCGATCTCTGGCCGCATTGACTACCTGCGCGGCCTCAAGGAGAACGTCATCATGGGCCGGCTCATCCCCGCCGGCACAGGGATGGAGTTCTACCGCAACGTCAAGGTCGAGCGCGACACGACCGCCGAGCGCGAGCGCGAGGAGCCGGTCATGGAGAGCCTCTCCGACCTCCTCGGCGGCACGGAGCCTCCCGCGGTCGTCCCCTCGCGCGAGAAAGTTCTCGCCGCTGCCGAAGGCGACGGCGACGCCGAAGTCGAAGACGCGGACGAGGGTGACGAAGAGTAACCTTTCCGACCGACACGGAGCGGAAGAGGCCGGCGCGAGCACGAATCTCGCCGGCCTCTTTATTCTTCTTACTTATGGCACGACGCGTGGACTTATAATAAACTTTAAGCATGGTTGATAAGGCTATTCCAGAAAGACTATTCAATAGTGACCGGCGATATTCCGCCACAGCGCCCGTATATTTTTTGTCGCTCACAATTGAAAATATACGTTGCTTCGGTTCCAGACAGGAGCTTGATTTGTCCGATGGTAAAGGCTATCCAATTCAATGGACTATTATTTTAGGTGACAACGGCGTAGGGAAGACCACCTTACTTCAAAGCTTGGTCGCGCTCACGCCAGTATCGCTAACACCTTTTCTCGGTGAGTTAACAGACAATGTAGTTGTATTCCCTAGATGGATGGGCGATCTGAAAATATTTAAAGATTGGGTGCCTATCAGGAGTACAGGAGATGCGGACGAAAACCATACCATATCAGCAGATTTTTTTATTGGGGCAAAACTTAAAGCCGGAAGAAAAAAAGGCAAGAAAATAAGAAATTTCTATGTCCTCAGACCTGGACGTAATCTGCCCAGCTTATTTAAGGAGAGAACTGATAAAGAACTTTCAGGTATTGTCTGCTTTGCTTATGGCGCGTCAAGACGAATGGGAGAAACATCTCTCTCTGAGAAAGCTACAGACGACGCCTTTGTTAGCTTATTTTCAGATAGTGCAGAGCTACTAAATGCCGAAGAATGGCTCCTTCAAGCCGATTATGCTGCTCACGCAGCAGGTAGTGTTTCTAGCCAAAAGCGCGCTGAGAAGCGGCGCAATGAAATTAGAGACGTACTTGTTCATCTCCTCCCGGAAGTCGCGGATATAAGATTCGGTCATTTTACAGAGAAACAACAAAAACCAAGAGTTGAAGTTGAAACGCCATATGGTTGGGTATCTCTTAAGGATTTAAGTCTGGGTTATAAAACACTAATCGCGTGGATGGTGGATTTCGCAAGCCGGATGTTTGAACGCTATCCCGACAGCCCTAATCCGCTGGCCGAGCCTGCCGTTGTTCTGGTTGACGAGATTGATTTGCACCTCCACCCGAAGTGGCAGCGCACGCTGATGGGTTATTTGAGCGAGCGTTTCCCGAATACACAGTTCATCGCGACGGCGCACAGCCCGCTCGTGGTGCAGGCGGCGCAGGACGCGAACATCGTTCTGTTGCGGCGCGAGGGCGACCACGTCGTCATCGAAAATAACGTGGAGGCGGTGCGGAACTGGCGCGTGGATCAGATTCTGACGAGCGACCTGTTCGGGTTGGAGAGCGCGCGACCGCCGGAGACCGACAAGCTCTTGGCGGAACGCACGAAGATTCTCTCAAAGTCGAGGCTGACGAAGAAGGACAGGGAAAGGCTTAAGGAACTCGAAGAGCAGATAGGCTCGCTCCCCACGGGCGAGACGCCGGAAGATATAGAGGCGATGGATGTCATACGCCGCGCCGCCGAACGCCTGAAAGCCGAAGGATACTGAAGCCTCACATGATTCGTATCGTCAAGCCCAAGAAACCTCCCGCCATCCTAACCACCAAAGGCCGCGCCAAGCGCGACGAGCACAAGGCCGCATACGACAGCGGCGAAAGTAGCTTCGCCTTCGACGCGAAGATATACGGGCACAAGACCGTCAAGGAGACTCTGAAGAAGGCGCAACATGACAAATGCTTCCTCTGCGAGTCGAAGATCACGCACATCTCGCACGGGGACGTGGAACATTTCCGCCCGAAGGCCGCCTACAAGCAGAGCGCCAGCGATAGGCTTTGCAAACCGGGCTATTACTGGTTAGCTTACGAGTGGAGCAACCTGTTCCTCGCCTGCCAGATTTGCAATCAAGTCTTCAAGAAGAATCTCTTTCCGCTTGCCAATCCTTCGGAGCGGGCGACCTCGCATAGGAAGAAGATAGCCATAGAAAAGCCGCTCTTTATTGACCCTTCTGTGGACAACCCGGAGGAATTCATCTCGTTCCGCGGCGAAGTCCCGTTCCCACTGAACAATCATCCGATGGCTAAAGCAACAATAGAAGGGCTGGGACTGAAGCGGCCAAAACTGAACGAGAGACGGTTAGAGCATTACGAACGCCTCAAGATGCTTTATCAAATCGCTTACAAGCTACCGTCCATTGAAGAAAGCGCCGAAGCAAAAGAGCTATTAGATAAGGCGGTCGAAGACAACGCCGAGTACGCGAGTATGGCGCGTTCTGCGATTAAGGCCGAATTCAAGTTGATTCCCTGATATACTCAACAATAAACACGCAGACGATCAAAGGGGAGGGAATTGCCGATGGTTACGAAGTCAACGAGGAACACGGGCAAGCCGTGGACGAAGGACGACGTGAAGCAGTTGAAGGAGTTGGCGAAGGAGAACACGCCGACGCGCGTCATCGGTCTGAAGCTGGGGCGGACGGAGGACGCCGTGCGGTCGAAGGCGAAAACGGAGAACGTGTCGCTGAAGCCGACGAACCAGTCGCCTTATAACAGGCGGAAGAAGTGAGGTGAACGAAGCCGTCCGGGCGGGCAGTCGCCGCAAAGATTTCACACGACTGTCTGGCATTATACTTGGCTCACTCGGTTGTCGGGCTTCCGGGACTGGCCCCGGCGCAGGCCCCACAGTCCGCGCGCCGACAGGATGACGCCGAACAGCCCGGTCACGCCGAGCGCGAGCAGCGTCCAGACGAAGAAGAAGTGCCCGCCGGTGTTCACCATCCGGCTCGCGACGCCGACGCCCTTGCCCTGCATGTGAACGAGGGGGATGAGCAACGAAAGGAGCGACCCGAGGAGGATGATGATGTACCCCGATAGCCGCCCGGCGAGCACCAGCGTGCCGTAGAGCCAGACGACGGTGATGGGCACAATAATTAGATTCCCGACCGTCCCCGGCTCGTATCCATAAACGATGTCGCCCGCCAGGTGAAACGTGCCGAAGAGAATCGAGAGCAGGGACACGATGGTTAACAGAAGGTTGTGTTTCACTCGTCCTCCTCATGCGTGCGATTGGATGAAATGCACACGGCGCGCCTGGGCTTCATCACCCCGCCCCGCGCCGGACGTGTAGGATCGCCAGATGTTGTTCCAGTACGTTTAATCCCACGGCAAGGTTCTTCTGACGCACTGTTTCAGTTGCATCCCACAAGTAAATTCCCAGAGGCAGATTGCAAATTTCCTCAGACAGGCGCGTACAGGCCGCCGGTGCCCGTGTTTTTTCGGAAAGTGCGAGATGCAGGCGTGCCGGTGCAGACAAATCTCGACAGCCGCGCGTGTTTACCGTGCTGGCGCAAGCGAATTTCGACGACGGTGCGGCGTGATTCGCGCCCGTGCGCGTTATTTCTTCTCCGTGCGCGTGAAATGCTGCCGGTGCGTGTGAATTATTGCCGGTGCGGGCGTAGAGTTGGGCGGTGCGTGTCCGGGGCATGACGTGCGTGAAATCGTCGTTGGCGGCGCGCGGGAATTTGCCGGGGCCGCCGGAAAATTTGTGTGGACACGACGGGGAATGAGTCTATAATGCGCTCCATTCGAGCGCGGGTTGCCTTTAGCGAGGGAGGGCAGGGACTACCGAGCAGGGGTAGGGCTTCACGAGCAGGGGCGTTTAGGAACGAACGCGGGCGGCACGAACTCACGCAAAATGTGGCCTCGCTTTCCGTAACCTCATAACCCGAAGGAGTGAACAGTATGAATAACGTGATCACCCGAACACTCGAAATGTTCGTGCGCGTAGATGCGTTCCGCGCGGAGCGCGCACAGGCTTTCCCCGCGGACTCGCTCGGCGGCCAGCAGTTCGCCATCGTCGCCGAAGCGACCCAACAACTCAACGAAGCGCTGACGACGCAGACCTCCGGCCTGAGTTCCGTGCAGCAGGCGACGGCCTTGCGCGCGGAGGCGAGCGAAAGACTCCGCGACGACATGCAGGCCGTCGCGCGCACCGCGCGCGTGATGGCGGAAGACACGCCGGGACTCGAAAACAAGTTCAGACTCCCGCGCAGCGGAAGCGTTCAAGCCCTCCTCATAGCGGCGCGGGCCTTCATCGCCGACGCGACGCCGCTCAAGGACGAATTCCTGCGCCACGAGCTGCACCCGACCTTCATCGAGGACATGCAGGCGGACAAGGCAGACCTCGAACGCTCCGTTGGCGTACAGAACACGGGGCGCGACACGCACGTCACCGCGACGGCCTCGATAGATTCCGCCTTCGAGCGCGGGATGAAGGCCGCCCGCAGGCTCGACGCAATCGTGCGTAACAAGTACCGCAACGACCCGGCCACGCTCGCCGCCTGGGAAAGCGCACGCCACGTCGAACGCGCCACGCGCACGCCCAGACGCTCGAACGGCGGCGCGGCGGATAAGAAAACTGACGGGGGCGACAAGTCTTAGTCGCGCTCACGTCTCGGAAGAAAAGACCGGCGCGGGCTTCATACCCCTGCCGGCCTTTTCATTAAATGTTAGCCCCTCCACGATACCGGGATGTCGATTGTTACCACCGACCCGTTACTCAACTGCAAGACCTCACGCAATCTGACTGACGTGATAATTTCAAGCACTCTATAGTCGGAATCATTCGCCGCATTCGTGGTAGCCCACGCGAACCCATAAATTTTATCTCCCCCCTCTCTGTAAATCTCGCAGGGGATCAAACAAATATCTCGATTGCCGCCGTAGGGGATGAGCGAATATATCTTTTTGAATGGCTCAAGACTCGCATCATTCCAGTCAAACTTTGCGGCCAGATGGACATTGAGTGAGCCTGGAATAATTGTCATCCCTGTCCATAATCGGTAAACATCAGAATATTTGCTGAGCCAAAATGACGCCTCCCCCTCCCCCTCTTGAACAATCCCCTGTATCTTCATCGCTAAAATTCCCATAGACGGGTGTCACCCCCGGCGGGCGAGTTTTACCGCTATCCACAGCCAAACACAACCGTTGTTTTTGGCGTTGTACAATTCCACGAAAGGGATGAAGTGTGGGATTGTATCCTACCCCACCTTACTCTGGCAGGAATAAGCACCATCTTCAGCCTTGAAGATAAGGAAGTCATCTTTCTCGTACCCGATGCGGTTCTCGCCGTAGCGCGCGCCGACGCCCGCGAGCATCCGCGCCCGCGGCACCAAAATTTATCTGGCGTTCACCGGAATTTCGTGTATAGTCCTCTGCCGTACCAAACAAGCGCCCCAAATTTCAGCCAGCCCGAAGGGAGCAGTTGCAGCCTCCGCGAAACCTCGCGGCACTGAAGCGGCCAGAGGCCGCGCCGCCTGCGGAAGAGCGTTCGTTAAGTGATGCGCGGCCAGACCTCCGCGTGCGACCGGACTGCCTCCCGGCACCGCCCGTTGCTGGCCGTCGAAGCTCTAACCAGACCAATCCGAGAACCGAAAGGAGCAAATTCCAAAGTGAGAACAACAAACAGACTCTTCGGGGTCGGCGTCGCGGTGCTGCTGCTCGCGTGCGCGCTCGCGGGATGCAGCAAAGGCCCCGACGACGACACGCTCGCGCAGAACGTCAAGGCGAAAATCTCCGCCGACCCCAAACTCGGCCCGCAGGCCATCAGCGTCACCGCCAAGGACGGCGTCGTCACCCTCTCCGGCACGGTCAGCACCGACGCCGACAAGTCGAGCGCCGAGTCGCTCGCCAAGAGTGTTGACGGCGTGAAGTCCGTCACGAACAGCCTGACGACGAAGCCCGTCATCAACGCCACCCCGCCGCCCGTCTCCGAAGACACGAAGCTCAAGTCGGACGTTGAGGCCGCGCTCACCAAGTACGGCATCACGGGCGTCACCGTCGCGGTCGCCGGCGGCGAGGTGACGCTTTCGGGCGACATCCCGCGCGCCAAGCTTCAGGACGCGATGAAGGCCGCCAACGAGTCGCACCCGAAGAAGGTCGTCAACAAGATGAACATTAAGTGAAGGAGTAGAAGCCATGGAACTCACGGAGAAGTATCAACCCGTCATTGACATCGCGAACCAGGGCGGCGTGCAGAACCTTCAGGTCGCCGAGCAGGACGGCGTGCTCTACATCACGGGCACGACCGACAACGGCGACGTGAAACAGCAGATGTGGGACAAGTACGGCGAGATTGACCCCGACTACCGCTCCGGCGACCTCGTCCTCAACGTCGAGGTCGAGGGCGGCGGCTACGAGGAATACACGGTCGCGCCCGGCGACTCGCTCTCGAAGATCGGCCACCACTGGGGCAAGAACTGGAAGGAGATTTGGGACTTGAACCGGGACACAATCGGCGACAACTACAACCTGATTCACCCCGGACAGGTGCTCAAGATTCCGAAGTAAACGGGCGGCGCTCCGGGAAGCCACAACCTTCGCGCGGCCCCGCGCAGGCAGTCTTCAAAGCACAGGGGCCGCGCTCTTTTTTTCAGACGAAGACTTTAAGTGAGGAGGCGAAGGGATGAACATCATATCTCAGATGATCGCGCAGAGGGTCGCGGGCGCGGCGGCGGGGCAGTTGGCCTCGCGCCTCGGCATCAGCGAGGGCACGGCGCAGACCGCAGTGCAGTTGGCCGTGCCCCTGCTCGTCGAGGCGCTCGCGCGCAACGCTTCGCAGCCCGGCGGCGCTGACGCGCTGCACGAGGCCGTCACGCGCGACCACGACGGCGGAATCCTCGACAACATCCTCGGACATTTCGCAGACCCCTCGGCGGCGAACGGCGCGGGGATTCTCTCGCACGTCCTCGGCGACCGGCAGCCGGCGGTCGCGAACAATCTCGCGCAGGCGACCGGACTCGACCAGGGCACCGCGGGCAGCGTACTCGAAGCGGTCGCGCCGCTCGTCATGGGCGCGGTCGGGCGCGAGCAGCGCGAGCAGGGACTCGACCCTTCGGGCCTCGCGCAGTTCCTCGGCGGCCAGCAGCAGGCGCAGGCCGCGCAGCCCGGCATGATGGGGATGCTCTCGTCCATGCTCGACTCGAACAACGACGGCAGCGTCATGGACGACATAGGCCGTCTCGCGGGCGGTTTCTTCAAGCAGGGCTAAAACTCATTTGAGGAGGATGGCTGCATGGCAGACGTTACGAAATTTTTTGACAAGGAATTCGAGCAGAAGGAGTTTGCCGAACTCGCCGACGCGCCCGTGGACGCGATAGCGGGGTTGAGCAAAGCGGACGCCGACGCGCTCGGACAGGCGTTGAACATCAAGACGATCCGCGACCTTGCGGAGAACAAATACGTTCTGGTCGCGCAGGCGGTCGTCGCGCTCTCGCGGACGAGCGGGAAGTGAGCGGCGCGGCGCACAGACACGACGGCGGACACTGATGCCGCCACTAAAAGACCGGGCGGCGCGAGAGTTCAACTCCCGCCCCTGCCTTGCCCGGTTTTGTATCTCCGTTCTCAATCGCCGCAGGTTTACACTCCGCGCCCGCCCGCGCGCCGCCGACTTCTTCAAGCGGCGCGGCGCATTCATCCCGCGGCGAAACAAAAGGCCGCAAGCCTGAACACATCTTCGCCTGACCCAAAACGAAAAAGACCGGCGTAGTCTTCAAACCACGCCGGGCATTTCTTTACAGCGCTTGCAATCGCCCGCGCATGAAGCCTCCGACCTGTCGCGGGTCTGCGCTCATTCGTCAGTGCGGCCTCAGCAGCTTCTCGCGTTCGAGGTCGGAAGAGTCGAGACGTTCCTCCGAACTCCTGTACGTCAGAATTATGCCGACGATCATCAACGCGGCGATGACGAGCGAGGCCACGATGCGGCTCAGGTTGAAGCCGCCTTCCTCGTGCGGCTTGGTGAGCGTGTCGCCGAGCGTCGCGCCCAGTGGCCGCGTCAGAATGTACGCGGCCCAGAACAGAAGGCGGTCGGAGATTTTCGTGAAGTAGTGGAGCGCCGCGACGACCGCGATCAGCCCGGCGAAGACGAGCGCGCCGCGCTCGAAGCCGAGTCCGGCGTCGTCCGCCGTGAAGTCGCCGAGCGCCGTGCCGAGCGTGTTTGAAACGAGAATCGTCACCCAGTAGAAGACCTCGTCCCTGCGGTCAACGATGTCCTCGAACTCGATGCGCCCCATGACGAGACGCCAGACGAAGAGGATTGCGATGACGGCGCAGAGGAGTATCGCCGACGACACGATGTAGCCGAGTCCGACCGTGCGGTCGAAGTAGTCCGACATCGTCGTGCCGACCGTCGTCGTCGCCACGACGACCGCCCAATAGACGAACGGGCGGTAGCGCCTCGAAGAGACCTGCGCGGCGAGAGTCACGATGAAGAATCCGAGAAAGATCAGCGTGCCGACCGCGTAGCCGAGTTGGAGCGTCATCGTGACGGCGTCGCCGCCCGTCTCGCCGAGCGTCGTCGCCAGAATCTTGATAATCCAGAACGCGAGCGTGACCTGCGGGACTTTGCTGATCCAGTCGCCCCCGCGGCGCTCGACCGAGAGCCGATTCACAACCGTTTTCTCCTTCCGTCAAACGTCCGTATTGTGACGCCTGAAAGGGCAACGCGTGTACCACTTCGCGCGCGAGGCTAGGGGGTTGCAAACGGGAGGCTTAGACAGACAGGAAGGCGAACGGGCGGTGGCTTCACCGTATCCTATGCGTACCTGTTAGCCTTGACGCTGATAAGATACAGTCCACCGCCGAAGTCCGGCACGACAGCCGCGCGCTGGGCGCGAGACACAACGCCTGAGCGACCCGCCGACTGTCGCGGCGGAGCAAAAAGTTTCTGGCCGCGCCCGCGTCGAGGTTATAATCCGCGCCCTCACGAACAAAGGGCGGGCACAGACTGACGGCAGGCGGAAGGCTGCACTGCTGCGCGACGAGGCACACCTGAAATTTATGAAACAACACGGACGTTACGTCGGCCCTGCGAGTGCGGTCGCGTTGCTGTTGGGCGCGGTTCTGGGTTGCGACTTTTCGGGCACGAAGAAGCCCGCGGCGGAGTGGACGAAGGCGCGCAAGGTCGCCGGGCGAGAGCAGAAGCTTTCGCACATTTCGGGGCTGGTCGTTGACGACGGATTCGCCTACGTGACAATCGGCGGGACGCTCGCGGATCAGCAAGAGGGAACGAGCGGCCTGCGCCGAGTCGCGCTCGACTCCGGCGCGGTCACTGTCCTTGACGACGGCGCGAACCCGCCGCAGTCGGATTACGGCGGCATCGCCGCGGACGAAAGATTTGTCTATTGGAATGCTGGCGGAAAGATCATGCGCGTCCCGAAGGTCGGCGGGAAGCCCGAAGCGGTCGCCTCGGAAAACGTCGGCGTGGGCGTTGACCTCTTGGTTGACGGCGAGCGCGTCTATTGGGCGAACCACGGTTACTACTCGCCGAACACTCCGACCGCGCCGAGTCCGATCTACACGGTCGCGAAGCAGGGCGGCAGGCCGGAGATTTTCGCCGACGCGCAGAACGTTCCCAACAGCCTCGTCGCCGACGAAGGGTTCGTTTACTGGCTCACGCAGGAAGGCGTCTGGAAGCGCGCGAAGTCGGGCGGGGCGCAGCCGCAGGCCGTCCTCCGAGTCTCGGACAAAGAAGGCGTGGACGATCTGGCGCAGGACGCGGACAATCTTTACTTCGGCTTCCGCGGCGCGGGCGAGTCGCGCTGGTCTCTGCGTAAAATCTCGAAGCAGGGCGGCGAGCCTCAAACCTTGGTGAAGACTTATTCGCTCAAGCCCGTCGCGGTTGACGACGCGAACGTCTATTTCTTCGACGAGGACGGATTGACGAGCGACCTTCTGTGCAGAGTCCCGAAGCAGGGCGGCGATGTCACGAGGATTGACGGCGGCTACGCGAGCGGCGTCATCGCGCAGGGCAAGGGGGATGTTTACATCGCGAGCCTCGACGACATTTACGGCTTCACGAAATGAAGTTGATTGATGCGGCGATTCGAGAGTCGCGCCCTTCGCGCCGCGACGGTCTTTCTCCCGCTCACGGTCGGAGGCTTGCGAGCGCGCGGCGTTGTCACCTCGCGTGCTTCGGCTTCGCGTTATACCCGCGCTCGCCGAACGGCGAGAGTTTATCGAGCCACATCTCCTCAAGCGCGCGCAGGTCTTCGGAAGGGTCATAAGCAGGACTGTCGTGCGGCGCGAGCGTGTCGAGGATTTCAAACTCGAAAGCTTCCGGGCCGAACTCGTGCCACTCCTTCTGAAGCACTCGGTTCCTGTGCCCGCCCGCGCGGAGTTCGGAGCGGTGGCGGTTGATGATCGCCGGGAGGTTGACGCTCGACCCGACCAGCAGCTTCCCGTTGACTGTGTTCCGAACCTGATAGACGCCCATCGGTCGCGGGTTCTCTTTGTACTCGCGGATCAGAGCCTTCCTGTCCATAGCTCCACTCTTTAACACCGCGACGACGAGGGGCGCAAGGGCCGCGGCTCACCACTGCATGTTGTCCGGAAAGAAAGTCCGGTACGCGAGCGAGAGGAGCGCGAGCAGAATCATCAGCCACGCCAGCGGCGACCTGTAATCCTCCGCGAGATAGACGAGGCGCGGCGGCAGGTAGAAGGCCGAGAAGGCGAGAGCGAGCGGGATGAGAGTCGTAATCACCCCGTCGAGGGTCAGCCCGGCAGCGCCCTCGACGTTGACGAAGCGCGGCGCGAGCAGGACGTTCAGGATGAGCGTGATGACGACGACCGAGAAATAGAGCAGGAGGTCTGCGGCGATCTCGACGGCGGGATTCGCGAGCAGAGTCGAACGGGGTGAGTCCGAAGGGGCGGGCACGTCCGATACGACAGAGATGTAGTACAGGGTCAGGCCCGTGGGAAGCGGGAGGATGAAGATCAGGAGGACGAAGCGGACGAAGAAGTTGAAGTAACTGTTGCCCGCCGTGCTGCTCCCGAAGAGCGGCGAGAAGTTTTCGAGTCCGGTGCTCTGCCAGCCCACGGTCAGAAGCGTCATGAAGATGAAGAAGTGAAACAACAGCAACGCGCACACCGCGAAGACAAGGACGTTCTTCGCACGCCTGTAATCTCCCGCTGAAATTCCGCGCGGCCTTCGCATCCTCGCGGGCGAAGACGCTCCCGACCCGCCCGCCCGCGCCGAGTCCGCGCTGACTGTCTGCGCGCCCGCCGCCGAGGCGTCAAGACGAGCCTGACGCGCCGCGCGCTTCAGAAAGACGCCGACGGTGTACGCCGCGAAGACCGAAAGGAAGAGCCAGCCGACGCTGGAGCTGACCTTCCAGTCCACATCTTTTCCCGGCGCGAGAAAGCCCTGACCGCCCTCGCGCAACAGACGCGCGAGCGGCGCGAGCAGGAACAGGTTGCACACGATGACCGCGAGGTCGAGGGCGATGCCGCGCCAGTGCCGCGAAAGCCAAGACGCCGGAACGCGCGCGCGAACCGGCTCGTTTTGGGCGGCCTTCGTCTCATCACGCGGCGACGCGGCATTGTCACGCGGCGACGCCTCATCGTCGAGATGCGCGACGGGTCGCTTCCAACGCTGACTCTTTTTCATATCAGGGCCGACAGAACATTCTTCAACCGACGGGCAAAGAATTTAGCACGGGACGCGCGACACGCAATAAGGAAAACACGCCGCCGCGGCCTTCACTCACTGAGACGAACGTTGACAAACAAAGTGTAGAAAAGCATGACTTGGCCGCCAAGTCTAAACCCTATCTTCCAGACTTTTATCCAACTCGTCACAAACGCTGACGGCGGCGGAATCTTTCCCGCAACGTTGTTGCGGAGGGCGCATTCTTAGGTCGTGCGCCGAGCCGTCAGACGAGAAACGTCAGAGGCGCAGCGCAGAATGAAGACAGTCGTCCTGCTCGTCATCTCAAACATCTTCATGACCGTCGCCTGGTACGGCCATCTGAAGTACGACCGGAAGCCGCTCGCGTGGGCCGTGCTGGTCAGTTGGTCTGTGGCCTTCTTCGAGTACATTTTCCAAGTCCCGGCGAACCGCATCGGAGCGACCGAGTTCTCGGTCACGCAGTTGAAGATCATGCAGGAGTGCATCACGCTCGTCGTCTTCACGGTCTTCGCCTTCTTCGTCTTCCGCGAGCGACCGCGCTGGAACAACTTCGTCTCCTACGCCTGCATTCTGGCCGCCGTCTATTTCTCTTTCGCGAGGTGAGACGCATTTATGAAGACCGCGCTGCTGCTCGTCGTCTCGAACGTCTTCATGACGCTCGCGTGGTACGGACATTTGAAGTTCACGGACAAGCCCCTCTGGCTCGTCATCGTCGCGAGCTGGGGCGTCGCGCTTTTCGAGTATTCGTTTCAGGTGCCGGCGAACCGCATCGGCGCGCGGCATTTCACCGTCACGCAGCTTAAAATCATGCAGGAGTGCGTCACGCTCGCCGTCTTCAGCGTCATCGCCTTCCTGCTCTTCGGCGAGCGCCTGCGCTGGAACAACGCGGTCGCCTACGCCTTCATCCTCGCCGCCGTCTTCTTCGCCTTCCGCGGGCGGCGCGGGGAGCGGGGCGCGGAAGAAATGCGGCAGCCGGAGCGCGCCGGGGAGGCAGCGCCGTGGCAATAATCGAAAGGCCGTTGTATAATCCACCGACGTAACTCAGCCCCCCAATCGAGTGAGTTTTTAGTCTTCTCCCGACGAGATCACGGATGACCTCTGAGACGACCGAAAAGACTTCAGGAGCGGTAACGAAGGACGAGACGGTGGCACGCCTCAGCAGCCCGGAGATCGCGCCGCTCCTGCTGTCCGCGCTCATCAACTCGGCGGACGACGCCATCATCTCGAAGACTCTCGACAGCATCATCACGAGCTGGAACAAGGGCGCGGAGCGCCTCTTCGGCTACACCGCCGAGGAGGCGATAGGCAAGCCCGTGACGATTCTGATCCCGGAAGACCACCCCGACGAGGAACCCTCGATCATCGCGCGGCTCAGGCGCGGCCAGCGCATCGAGCACTACGAGACCGTGCGCGTCCGCAAGGACGGCTCGCTCGTGGACATCTCGCTCACCGTCTCGCCGATACGCGCGCCGGACGGGACGATCATCGGCGCGTCGAAGATCGCGCGCGACATCACCGCGCGCAAGCGCTACGAGGCGCAGTTGCGCGAGCAGGCCGAGATCATCGAGACGGTCAACCGCCTCTGGCAGACGGTCGCGGGCGAGCTGGACATGCACAAGCTCGTGCAGGCCGTCACCGACGCGGCGACCAACATCAGCAACGCGCAGTTCGGCTCCTTCTTCTACAACGTCCTCGACGAGAGCGGCGAAAGCTACATGCTCTACACGCTCTCCGGCGTCCCGCGCGAGGCGTTCGCGCACTTCCCGATGCCGCGCAACACAGACATCTTCGCGCCGACTTTCAGGGGCGAGGGGATGGTTCTGATCGAGGACGTGAAGAAAGACCCGCGCTACGGCAAGAACTCGCCATACTACGGGATGCCTCCGGGCCACCTGCCCGTGACGAGCTACCTGGCCGTTCCGGTCGTCTCGCGCTCCGGCGAGGTTTACGGCGGACTCTTCTTCGGCCACCCCGACGCGGGCGTTTTCACCGAGCGGGAGGCGCGCATCGTCGAAGGCATCGCCGCGCAGGCTTCGGTCGCGATGGACAACGCGCGTCTCTTCGAGGCGGCGCAGCGCGCGCGCACAGAGGCCGAGCATTCAGCCGCCGAGAAGGAGCGGCTCTACCGCGAGGCGCAGGAGTCGAACCGTTTGAAGGACGAGTTCCTCGCCACCGTCTCGCACGAGCTGCGCACGCCGCTCACGGCCATCATGGGCTGGGTGCGGATGCTCCGCGACGGAAGTCTCGACGACGAGACGGCGGCGAAGGCGCTCGCCGCCGTGGACCGCAACGCCAAGTCGCAGGCGCAGCTCATCGAAGACCTGCTCGACGTGTCGCGCATCGTCAGCGGCAAGATGCACCTCAACGTCAGGCCCGTCGAACTCACGTCGGTCATCAACTCGGCGGTCGAGTCGCTGCGCCCCGCGGCGCACAGCAAGGGCATACGCGTCCGCGTGGTCTTCGACCCGGAGGCGGGGCCGGTCATGGGTGACCACGAGCGGCTTCAGCAGGTCGTCTGGAACCTCCTCTCGAACGCGGTCAAGTTCACGCCCGCCTCCGGCCACATCGAAATCCGCCTCGAACGCGACGGCGATCACGCCGAGATGGTCGTGAGCGACAGCGGGCGCGGCATTAGCCCCGAATTCCTGCCGCACGTCTTCGAGCGCTTCCGCCAGGCCGACAGCTCCATCACGCGCGCCTTCGGCGGGATGGGCCTCGGCCTCTCCATCGTCAAGTCTATCGTCGAGCTTCACGGCGGCTCGGTGCGCGTCGCGAGCGGGGGCGAAGACCGCGGCGCGACGTTCACTGTGTCGCTGCCGCTGAGCAGCGCGCGGCACGAGCCGCCGGACGCGGAGTCGAACGGGCGGCAGCCGAAGCGCGAGCCTCTGAAGTGCCCGCCGGAACTCGACGGCCTGAAAATCCTCGTCGTTGACGACGAGCCGGGCACGTGCGAGATGGTCTCAGTCTCGTTCGAGCAGTGCGGCTCGAAGGTCAGGACGACGACCTCCGCCGCGGGCGCGCTCGCGATGCTCGAAGAGTGGAAGCCGCACGTGCTCGTCGCCGACATCAGCATGCCGGAGATGGACGGCTACGAGTTGATCCGCCGCGTGCGCGCGCGCGGCGACGAAGAAGGCGGAAGGATTCCCGCCGTCGCGCTGACGGCGATGGCGCGCGTCGAAGACCGCCTGAAGGCTCTGTCAGCCGGCTACCAGATGCACGTCGCCAAGCCCGTCGAGCTTGAGGAACTGCGCGCCGTCGTCGCCAGCCTCGTCAGCGTCGTCTCGAAATAGTTTTCGAGAACCAGCACGGCCTCACGAGCCGCGGTCGAATCGCGCCACGGCTCATCCATTTTTTTGTACTCGCTCCCGCTGCAACATTCGTCGAGCGAATCGTTGACTTCGCCGCCGGCTTTGTAATAAAAACACCCGCGTATAAACTCCCCGTTCGCCGCCTCGCCGCTTGCACGGACAGACATTTCCGAAAGGAGTTTCCCCATGAGCAAGCCCCGCCGCTTCTGCGCGCTCGCGCTCGCCTTCGTCATTTCAACAATCGCCTTCGCCACGCGCGCCGCCGCGCAGGACGGGCCGCCGAAGGCACAGGCGCGCGAAGTGACCGACACCTACTTCGGCGAGAAGGTCGTTGACCCTTACCGCTGGATGGAAGATTCAAAGAGCGCCGAAGTGTCCGCGTGGATGAAGGCGCAGTCCGACTACACGCGCGCGTACCTCGACCGCCTGCCGATGCGGCAGGAGCTTCTCAAACGTCTGAGCGAGCTGAGCGAGGCGGGCGTTCGTGTCACGGGCGTGCAGCACCTCGGCGGAATGTACTTCTACTACCGGCTCGCGCCGGGCGAGAACGACCGACGCCTCTACGTGCGTGAAGGCTTGAGCGGCGCGGAGCGTCTGCTCATAGACCCGGAGAAGTTTTCTTCCGCGGGCAAGCGCTACTCGATTGATTCTTTCAGCCCTTCGTTCGACGGCAAGTACGTCTGCTACACGATCTCCCTCGGCGGTTCGGAGAACGGCGAGATGCGCGTCGTCGAGACGGCGACCGGAAAAGACATGGGCGAGCGCATTGACCGCGCGCGCTTCGGCGCGGGCGCTTGGCTGCCGGACGGAAAATCGTTTCTCTACAACCGTCTGCAAAAGCTCGCGGACGGCGCGCCGCCGACCGAGCTTTACCAGAAGAGCCGCGTTTACTGGCACGTCCTCGGCACAGACCCGGAGAAGGACAAGGTGATCTTCGGCTACGAGGTCAACCCGGACATCAAGATGGAGCCTGAGCCGCTGCCGTTCGCCGCCGTCCCCGTCGGCTCGAAGTACGTCTTCGCCATCGTCAACTCCGGCGTGTCGCCGAACTCCGAACTCTACTTCGCGCCGCTCTCCGCGCTCTCGCAGACGCCGATCCCGTGGCGGCGCATCGCTTCGTTAGACGACGAGGTCGCAAGCTTCGACCTGCACGGCGACGACCTCTTTCTGCTGACCTACAAGAACACGCCGCGCTTCAAGGTCACACGCGTAAGCCTTAGCAGCCCGGACGTGT
>Ga0209581_1000806_pt1 | contig 47349 bp, 47 predicted proteins | sample Coa_R2_FD_187160 | JGI IMG/M metagenome (GOLD analysis project Ga0209581, IMG submission 187160) | Surface soil microbial communities from Centralia Pennsylvania, which are recovering from an underground coalmine fire - Coalmine... | ecosystem: Environmental > Terrestrial > Soil > Unclassified ...
AGCTACCAGACACTAAAAGCCTCAAATTTCGGGCTCATCCCGCATTGGAATCGAAAGCCGTTTTCAGGCTCATCTCGTATTGGAATCAATTCTCGATTTCAGGCTCATTTCTGGATTGGAAAATGCTGCACCGGCTGCAACCAGCGCCGGTCGGCGGATGCTCCGTAGGATTGCCAAGTTTGAAGTGCTGCCGTGATCCAGGTGACCTCAGACTCGGTGAACTCGAGGTCCTTGGCCGGAATGGAAAGAGAGGGATTCCATAGCACGCGCTCCTGGCCGGCGACGATCTCGCGCTTCAGTTCAATAGCCTTTTCCTCGTCGGCATCGAGCGCGATGTGATCCTGGACTGCCCAGATCGCACGAATAGAACCCACGTCTGCCCGCTGCGCGCCGAGGAGGGCGTGCAGATTCAGATGCTGGGTGTGGTCCAGCATGAGTTTCATAGAATGATCTTGTCGAATTACGGGTTGGAAGAGAGCAGGATATAGCCTGCGGTCACGCCAGCGGGGTTCTTCACCTTGAGGCATGCAGACCATGCGGACCGGTTGCTGGCGCTCACAATCTCGGCGAAGCGACATCCGTTACCGGACCCGGAAGCGATGATCAGTTTGCCGCCCGCCGTGACCTCCAGGAGCGTGCGCTCGTAACGAACGCCGGGGGGCGACCAGAGTGTTCAGTGTCAGCTCACAATGCCTTTCAGCTTCAGTTCAGAATTGTGTTCAGCTTGGTCCGGATTTCTCGTGGAGGGTGCCTGGCGCGGTTGGCATGGCTACGGATGCGACGAGACGATCTGCGCGCCTTTCACGGTCAGGTTGGTTGCTGGGTTCAGGTTGCGATAGATCACGATCCCGTTGAGGCCGTAGCCGAGCAGCCGGTCATACCAGCGTGGCTTCGTGAGCCGGTTGATATTGGCCGTGATTCCATTCATGTTCGTGCCGATGCCCTGCCACGTAGTAATGGCCGTGGGGAGAGCGGTGCGCACATCCGTGGACATCTGGCCGAAGTTCATGGCCGCACGTTCGATGCCCTTCGACGCGCCGACGTACCGATTGAAGACGCAATCCGGGTTGTACTCGCAATCCAGGAATAGCGGTGCCGCGTCATCCACCTGCCTCGTGATGCTGGCGGCGTGGACGAGCGCCGGTTTCAGATCGCCGCGGAGTTCCTCGACCTTTTCGAGCGCGACATCGACGCGGGCCAGCGTATCGCCCATGCGCCGGTCGGCAGTGCTCCGGATTTGCCCCACCTCGCCCATGGCATCCCTTCGCAGCGCCGCCACCTGGCGCTCCGTGCGGCCGAGCAGGTCCTTCCGCGCCGCCTCTACCTGGCTGGCGAGACCGCCGCGGGCGGCCCGGACCTCAGCCAGGACCGCCGTTCGCGCGGCCTGCAACTCGACTGTGACCGCGCCCGGTAACGCACGGGTGGCCACAGTTGCGGCGTGCAGAAGGAGTATGGCCTGTACGGCCACTCCCGTGAGGGCGGCCAACAGGGCGCAGGTGAGCGCGATCTTAAGCCGCCGCATTCGACACCTCCGCCGCCCGCCGGAACAGGTCTGCGGTCGCCGTATTCCTCCACTCCTGGATTCCCGCCCGGTGGCACTGATCGGCGCAGGCCTGCCAGTCGCATGTCTTTGCCGCCACCGTGAGGTGCGGAAATTTCGACACCAGCCCGCCAGCGCCCAGTTGGAACGCCATGTCGAGCAGCGCCTCCTGAGCGGGCCCGGGAAATTGAGCGAAGCCCGGCAGCAAGTGGGAGAGCGCCGAGTGGAACCCAGCCAAGTCCGCATCTTGCAGTGCATCGACTGCCGCCGGCGTCATCCGAAGCATAGAGCGCTCTTCGTAGTATTTCGGCAGCATCGCCGCCTGGAGTTCCTTCACCCGGCGCCACTCGGCGATCTTGTCTTCCGGCGCCGCCACCGTGCCGTCCATCCGGACCATGGCGATTCCGTTCATGGCATCGGGCGAAGGAATCATATGGCCGACCCCGCAGGTCACCAGACCGAGCGTATCCAGGTAGAGATGCGGAACGACGCCTTCGTGCAGGCGCAATCGCGCCTTCAGATCTTCAAACATTGCGATGTCCTTTAAGTGGGATTAAATGAACGAGGGGTTGCTTGGCTGCGTCGGCAAGGGCAACGGCCATCCGTAAAGGCACAGATGGTCGTAGGCCCAGAACTTGATCACCGGCACGCCTGTGCGCTGCGCCGCCTGGTACTCACGCTGCCAGGGCCAGGCGAGGTTGTACCAGCCCATGAGATACCGGCAATGGGCGCGATCCCAAGCGAGCTCTGCGAACGGGTATGCCGCACAACGCTTCGCCGTGTCGAGATTGTGATCAACACCGGCGTACTGGAAACCTTCGCAAAGCAGCGTGTCGAATCCGGAGCCGGCGCGCGACTGCCAGGCGGGCGGCAGATTCACGTGGCGCAGCAGCCGGCACCGGTCCGGGTCGTTCACGTCCATGGGCCAGAGGAGTTCGAACAGCGCCGCTGGAGTCTGTGCCAGCACCGCCGACTGGATGCCTGCCACGTAGTTGCCCAGCCGCGCCCGCAGGAAGTTCGCATCGGCGTAGGCGTTCACGCTGGGGTCGTCGTTGGCGGTTAAGAACGTGGCGAGCGGGCGGGCAAGAGCCTCAAACGCGGCCGCCGCCGTGTCCGCGTCATAGAACGCCATGCCTGTCGCGCCTTGGATGTACCACCACAGCACCTCGCCAAACTGGAGCCGCGGCGGGATGTCGGCGGCGGTCATCAATCCTGCCATCTCCGCGTACGCCGAGGCCATGTACGACTCCACCACCGCGGAGAACGCGCACATGGAGCTTTTGAGGCTGGCGAAACCGGTGTCCGTCTCTACGGGAATGTCGCCGGGAAACCGCTGAACCCACACCTGCCCGCTCCCCGGGTCGTCCGGAGGATTCACCAACTCCTGCGAGAAGGACACAGTCACGGCGATACCGGCTGCCTTGAGCGCGGCGAAGTAGTCCGCGTGCCAGTCGCGGAAGGCGCGGTTGAGGGTCTGGCTCGCTGCGGGGTCGATGACCCACGTGGGATCGACCGCGCCAGTGTTCAGGCTTCCGGTGACCGTCGCTGTCCCGTGCGCCGTGGTCGTATCCACCGATAGCGAATACTGCCAGTTCACCCCAGTGCTGCGGCACGTGATCGTCAGCACCGGCCCGGTCGCAGAGGCCCACACGCCGACCAGCGTGGCGTTGATGAAGTACGCGAAGTGAGCGGCGATGGTCTCCGGCGTGTCGGCGGGAAACACCGTCTTGCCGATCGCGCCGTCCCCGATGTGCACCCAGATCACATCCTGATCGGCAAAAGAGCCGCCGAACGTTACCGTCGCACTCGGATAACGGCCACCCACCGCCTTGCGCTGATTCCACCAGAACACACCGCAGTAATGATCGACCTCGCCCACCAGGCCCAGCTTCTGGAGATGCCAGATCAATCGCTGCGGTGAGAGCTTATACGTATGGTCCGTGTCGAAGTCGGTCGCTAGGCCCACGTCCCCGCGCGTCTGCGGCGCGTCGGGCACGTCGCCGGGAATCGCGCATTCGAGGTAATCGAAATAGAAGTACCACCCGCCGCTCGCCGGATTCTTTCCGCCGGTCATCTCCAGCACGATGCAGTGCTTGCCCGCCGGCACATTCGCGAACAGCAAGCGGCGCGCCAGCATGGCCGAGCCGTAGCAATCGAGCGTAGCCGGCGCGCCGCCGTCCAGCGTGGCCTGGATGGACCCGCAGTTCGAATCGAGCCAGGTGCCCAGATAAATGTCGTGCGCATATTGGCAATGCGTCTCGATGGTGAGGGTGCGCGTCTCGTAAGCGCTGTAAGCGGACCGAATGGACCGCCCGCGGCTCCAATAGGCGGGCACCTTGGGATCGACAAACGACGGGTCCTCCCAATAACCGGCGCGCACCACCCACGGGTTGTCCTCCTCGATGCGCACCGATCCTGGCCCTGCGACCTTGAGCGGGCGCACCCCGTTCGGATCGCTTACCGTCCAGTTGGTCACGCGTACGTTCCATTCGGCCGGCGTGTAGCCGGCGCTGTTTGAGAGCGCGGGCGCGAACGTCAGCCAGAGCTTCGTCAGATCCGTCCAGCCCAGCGCGTCGAAATCGACCGACACGTGCCAAGGCACGTTGTCGGAGGAGCCGCCAGCCAACTGGACCGTGGCTGGCGTGAACTTGAGATTGTCGCTCCCGTGGAGTTCGTAGAACGTCACGGCGCTGCCATCGGCACCAGGTTCCGCAGTGATCGTGACGGTGTTATCCGATGCGGTCGCAGAGAGCGATACGGGTCCGTTTGCGGACCAATCGACGGCATTGATCTGATCGGCGATATTCGAGCAAACCTCAAAGGCCGACAGGCCGGTGAGCGTCGCGCCATCGGAGCCATCCGAACTGGTAACCGAGATGGGGCCCTGAATTCCGGGGCGGAGGGTAACCGTGATCTCGTTACCCTGGTCGCCGTCGGCCGCAGCCGTACAATTCGGGTCATTCGCGGTGATCTGGTCTGCAATGTTGGTGGCGACCTCGGCGGCGGACAGACCATCCTGGGCGCATGAATAGACGACCGTATCTATCTGGACCCAATGGCTGTAATCGCCTAAGGTGGCCGGTCCGGAGCCGTCCGAACTGGAGACCTCCACCGGCCCCATTACGCCACTCCGGAGCGAGATGATGACGCCGTTGCCCTGCGCGCCGCCGGCCGTCGCAGTGCAACTGGAATCAGTCGCGGCGATCTGGCCGGCGATGTTGGCGGCGATCTGCGCCGATGAAAGCGCACCCTGATTGCACGAGTACCGTGCCGAGCCGATCTGTGCCCAGTGCACATAGTCGCTGAGGGTGGCCGTTCCGGAACCATCGGAGCTCGACACCGAGATCGGCCCCGCCACGCCCGATTTGAGCGCGATGGTGATTTCGTTGTTGTACACACCGCCCACGGTGGCCGTGCAGTTGGGGTCTGAGGAATTAATCTGGCCCGCAAGCGCCTGCGCAACCTGCGCGCTGTTCATGTCGTCCTCGCGAGTCTGGTACCTGTTGCCGCCGATCTGCACCCAATGCACGTACATGGTCAACGTGGCCGTTGCGGAACCGTCGGAACTCGAAACGACCAGATCGGTGAGCGCGATGAGCGTCTTAAGGAAGACAGTGATCTCGTTACCGTAGGCGCCGCCCACAGTCGCGCCGCAGTACGGGTCGGTCGAGTTGATCTGCGCCGCGATGGCCTGCGCGGCCCCGGCGCTATTCAGTCCATCCTCCTGGACGCCATAAATGTGATTCCACCCGTGCGATTGAGACTGAATCTGCACATAGTGCGTGTAGTTCGAGTTACCCTGCCACCACATCGCCTGAATGCAGGACTCGTGGTCTCCTTGCCACCACATGGCCTGCACGCACGAGCCGCTGACGGTCTGCCACCACATGTCCTGCTCGCAGGAGGTGGACGCTGGCTGCCACCACATGGCCTGTACGCAGGAGGTGCCGCCGCTGGCTCCGGATTGGACGGTGTAGTCAAACGCGCGGTTCTGGTACCAGAGCGTCACGCGATCGGCAGCAGTTGGCGCGCCCACCTCGAGCGTGAAAACTCCGGACGCGCCGGTGCGGCCGGATGGACCCGTCGCCAACTGTTTCAGCGGATGCTGGAGCAAGTTCCCATTCGCGTCGTAAGCGTTCAGATACGCCCAATCGATCCACGGCCACCGCTTCGATTCGAATGCCTGGATGCCCTGCCACTCGATATCGAAATCGAGCTTCAGTCCGGTGAGATTCCCGTCCGGCAGGTAAGCGAATCGTGGATGGCCGAAGGGATCGTGCTTCTGAAACAGCACCAGCACTGCGAAATCGCCCTGGTCGCGGAAGACGCCCGACAGGCTGAAGGCTGAGTCCGATGCACCCCAGAGCGCGGCCGCAGCGCCATAGGAGTCAAAGCCCTGGAGATGCATCGTCCGGTGCGGCTGGAGTTTGTAGATCGTTTCGGGCATCAGGAGTAGACGAAGACCGACAGATCCGCGCCGGGATAAAGGCTACCCACGGAGGTAATCGCCAGGCGGATATTCGTGTTCGCCGGAATCAGTGCCGCGGCGTCAATCTGCTCAGCCGTGGCCGCCACCGACGTTTGGCCCGCCGCTATCGTCAGCGTCATCCACGGGTCGCTCGCGGCCCCCACATAGATCGAGAGGACCAGGGCAGACCCTACCGGAGCGGATTTGACGTATGCCTTCACCGAGCCGGCGGTGAAATCCTTGGCGAGGTAGAAGGCGGGCGCCGCGTCGGCCTGAATGCCCAGCACGCCATTCGCCGGGAGCGTGAAGCCCGCCACCTTGCCCGCTCCCTCTGCGCCGAAGACCCAATCCTCGCGCAAGGGCACATCGCCGTCCGGGGACTCATTGCCGTTCACGTCCACGGTGAACCCGGCGATCAGTAGGGCCTGATCGATGTAGTTGTCGGTGGGGATATTCAACGTTACCGCACGCAGGGAATCGGCGTTACTGATCGCGGTGGAGTCGCCCGCGTAGTCCCATGCCGGAGCCTCCACGATCCAGACGGATGTCTGGTCGAGCACCAGCGGCAGGTCCCAGGACAACTGGGTAGCCGTGTTGCCGGTGATCTTCCGCAACTGGCCACGGCCCGTGCCCGCGATCACTCGCAGAATGTTGCCGACCTCCGCCCCCGGGGCCATGCCGTCGGGATACTCGACGTTTTGGCAGCCTGAGTCGGTGATCTGTGTCGGGTTTGTGGAGTTCTCGGCGTCGGCCTTGTAGCGGATGACGAACACGTCGTCAACCTGGACCGACAGTTCCGGGTGGCCGTCCACAACCGCCTGCGGCGCCACTGTGAGCGTGCCGGTCGCACTGTCGTATGCGGTGATTGTCAGGTTGATGAAAGGCGCACTACTCTCCGGCCGCCCGATGACAGACAGGACCCGTCCGACCGGATTGAACGAGGTCTTGTGCTCCGTGTCGATCAGCCACGAACTCACGATCTGGTTGGGTGCGTTGACTGCACTCACCGGCGCGCCGACCACGCCGCTGTGGACGATGCGCTTCCCCTTGACCCGGATTTTCGAAACATAGGGCGAGGGCATCGCCCAGGTGGACCGCGCCAGCGGGCCGCCGAACGTGATCGAGCCTGGCGTATACGTGTTGTTGCTGCCGGGTGTGAGGTCTCCTGACACCTGCGCGCAGATCAGGCCATCCTGCGTGCCGACGAACAGAACGTACGAGGCCAGACCGGCGACCGCCGGCCACGTGATGTTCTCCAGCGTGAAGGAGCCGCCGGCCTGCGGGCCGGTGCCGACGAGGACGATGTTGGATGGCGGCGAGGGCCGTCCGTCCGAATCGATGGCGCATAGGGCCACGCGCAACGTCGTATTGGCGGGGAGTGAGCCACCGGTGGCCGACCGCGAGGCCGATCCGACTCCCGGCGCGCCCGCGCCGGGCGAAAACTGATTCACCGGCAGTTTCCCGGTGATGATGAGACTGGCGAGCGCGCTGCCGTCGGCCAGCGTCGTGTAGGTTTGGTTCGAATCGAACGTCCATTCGTTCGGAAACAGCGCATCCCAGGAGGGCGCCTGCACCTGGTATGGCGCCCAGGCCGGACCGAGGGGGATGGCATAGAACAACCCCGGCAGCGGCGCGGGTGTCACGTCCACCGGCTTCGGGCCGGCGTCCAGGTCGTACATGGAGTCGGTGACGGTCTGCGCCTCGATCTGCACGGACCAGTCTTTCCGTAGGCTCCAGCGTTGAATCCGGAACTTGCCCGTCCCACCCGGCACGTCCGGATGCGTGATCGAGACCACCTGGCCGACCTCATTGCCGAGACCCAGGAGCGTCGTGCCCCAGGCGGCCGCGCGCGCATTGCGCCACTCTGTGGGATTGATGCCGCCGATCTCCTCGCGCACGCGCGTGGCGGCGATCCGAAGCGCCTGGCTGAGCGTCGAGCAGCCCACGGAGTGCATCTGAGCGGTTAGCGGGGATTGCGCGCGGCCGTAATAGGCGGCGTGGCTCTTATCGCAGTACTCCGCGGTGTTGGCTTGGTAGGCGTATGCCACGTCCGCGAACGAGAGCACGATCTTCTCGAACGCCGCCTGGATGGGCGTCAACCGCAGGCTCTGGAACAGCATGTTGGCCTGCGTGTACGCGTCCACCGCGCTGGCATTGATGCGGCAGCCGAGTTTCAGCTTGCCGAACTCCCAAGTATAGAAACCCAGGCAGCAGTTGAGCACTTCCGTCAGCCAGTCCCGGAACGGTTTCTGGCTGCCGATCACACCCTGGAATTGGAACTGCGTCTCGGTGATCGCGTAAGTGTCGGCTTCGGCGTAACCGGCGCTCACCGCGTCGGCGATGGGCAGAAGATTCAGATTCTGCTGCTCGTCGTAATACTGAAAGGTCCAACTGCCGTCGGGATTCCGGTTAATCTGCGCGCCGTTAAGCGCCTGCCCCTCGGCGGTGATCGAATACGCGGTGCCGGATGTGGCGCCCAAGATCGGCGGCACCTGGTCGGCGGCGATCTCGGCGGCGCCGCTGCCGTCGCCGGCGACAAGCGACGGTAGCACGAACGTGGCCAGTTGATCCGCCGACGCGGGCCCGGAGCCACCAGCCGGGTTCGAACCGGTCGAGGGATCGCCGTAGAGGCCCATCGCGCGCAAGAGCATGTTGACGGCGATCCAGAACGGATTCACCAGGCCGCGGACGGCGCTGCGGTTTCTGTTCTTATCCCACACCCAGCCCCACAGCCCGTAGTCGACCGGTACTTTCATCTGGTGCTGGTCCGGCGTGCTGGGCTGGATCTTGCTGTCCTTCGAAATCCGGATCTCGCAGGCGGCGGTGCCGGCCGCGAAGGTGTTGGGCTGCCACACCTGCGGCGTGCCCTGGCCCAGGGAGAAGGAATCGGTCGCCGAATTCGCCGGGTCATTTCCGGGAACATAACGCAGCCCCATCCCCGGCTGGTATTTCGAAATGTTCAGGTTGCCGTCGAGCTTCAATCCCTGCCACGTGAAACCGTCCACCATCGGCGCCACCACGTAGCGGTAGCCGTCGGCGTTCTGCACGACCATCGACGCGGTGAACCCGCCCAGCGGGCCCGCGCCCAGGATGCCCAGCGAATCGGAGAAATCGGATTCGTCCCGGTAAGCGACGAGCAGGGCTACCGCGAAGAACGCGAACAGCGGGTTGCCTCCGCTGCTGCACCAGATTTCGGGCAGCGCGAGGCCCCAGACCGTATCGGAGATGATCGAGGTCGCGGTAACCTTGTTGCGGCCGAGTCCGGCGAACCCGGTCGAATTGTCCAGGATATTCACACCCTGCGGATCGGCCTGCTGGCCGCCGAAGTAGCGCGCCATGCCGTGCGCCTGGCAGCCGTTGGCGGATTCGAGGTAATAGTCGCAGGAATTCGGATCGCCGCCGCTGCCGTGGGCGGCATACGGACAATTCACGCCGTCGTTGAAGATTTTCCAACACTGCCGGCTTACGACGCGCTCCGGGTACTGGTTCATGATTTGGAAGAACCCGTCCGAGCAGGTCACTGGGAAATTGGCGGTGCCGTCGCTGGTGTAGTTCTGGATGACGCCCTTCCACAGTTGGAGCAGTATTCCGGAATTGACGTGGAACAGGCAGAGGTCGATTTCGGCGTACTTCAGATCCGTGTCGTTCGCCAACTGCGTCATCACGCGATCGGCATTGCCGAAGGTGAATCGCACGTTGTCCGACGATCCCTTGATGTCCTGGGAGATAATCACGTCGGACCCGGGCTCGCCGATGCCGATGAGCCGCGGCAGGTACAACTGGCCGCCGACGGTGACGCGGCGGTCGGAAAGGTAGATATCCGGCACGGCCTGCTCGCGCACGCGAATATGGATCAGCGGAATGATCTGCTGGACCTCAGAAAGCAAAGCCGTGGAGAGCGCGCTCGAGGGAAACCGCACGCACGTGGATGCGACCGTGTAGCTTGGCGCCTGGGCGGGATCGACCACCTCAACGAAGTTCAGTCCGACCTGGCAGGCGTTGCGGAGGTACTCCAGCGAGAGCGGCGCCTGCTCGAAGGTGACGAGCGTAACCGTCGTCGTGCCATTCGGATTGGGAACGTTGTAGGTAAATGCTTTCCACGCCCCCTGCATGGATTCCCAGAATGCCTTCAGCGCACGGGATTCGCTCCAATTGAGGTTCGGCCTCCGGAACTGAAATTTCCGGGGGCCGATACCGGCGTAGTATCGCTGCTCCTGCTTGGCGTCGAGCGTGCCGAAGCGGTGTACGATCACGGAGCTCTCAACGGAGAAGCCGAACGGGTGCTGCGAGGCGAGCGGGAATGTCTGACCGGAATTGACCACCGTGGGAACGGCGACCCGGCCGATGGAATCTGACATAGAGTTACCGGGAGGGAATAGTTACCAAGTCATCGTTCCGGATCGCTTCCACTACAAGCGTCCGTCCACAAGTGCACTGCACGACGCGCTGCGTGTCCGGGATCTCGAGCCTGCGCCCGCACGGGCAAATGAGGATAAGGACGGAGATCGCGCTCACGCCACTTCCACAAGCTCCAGCGCCTGCACGTCGGAACGCGCCAGGTCTGTCGCCTGCGCCCAATTGCCCCGGAACGCCACCGTCACGCGCCCCTGCGTGTTGTTGCCGGTCGGGTCGTAATTGCTACCGATGTGCTGGCCGGCGGCCACGTCGAAGGGATTGTAAAAGGCGAACGGCGTCAACCCGCCGTTCTGCGAAACCCAGAAGTTGTAGAGCGCCGAAAGCGCCGACGCACTCAGCCGCTTGCTGAGGCGAAATGTCCGCCGGGAGGTCTGCGCGAGCTGCGAACGCTGAACCGTCCCGTCGTGGTACTGGTTCTGAAGCTGCACGTACTCCCGCAGTTCCGTAAACGCAGTACACAGCGACGCGGGCATCACACCGTTCGGCGCGGCTGGCTGGAGGTTACCGGGCATCTCGAAATTCCCCTTGCGACCTCCGGCGTGCCAAGCAATTGGTGGTATCGAGAGACACCACCATGACCGACAGAGACAAGATCTTCATCGAATGCCGGACTATCGTCCAGTTAACTGCGGCGCTGGCCGTCGCCATCGAGCGCCTGGGCGCCGCGGTAGAGGTATTGATGCCGCCTCCCGCGGAGGACGCCGATCAACCCGAGACCGGGCGAATCAACTGAGTCACGCCACCATCAGCCCCGGCACCTGCATATTCGCCGCCTGTTGCGTGCGGCCGTAACTGCCGCCCTGCGCCGCCATGGACTGATCCATCACGAACTCGGGCGTAATCGGCGTACCGTTGATGTTCAGCGCGATGGTGGTGTTCCCCATCCCGGCCGAGGGGATGGCTCCCGGCGTGGGATACGGAGCGGCGCTGATCCCGCCCAGCGTCGGAATGCCGGATTGGTAGGCGTGCCACTGATTGTTCTGGAAGGCAGCCTGCTGATAGAGGTTGCCGCCAACCTCCGCGAGGCTGCCACCGTACGGCGTAGCCGCCGACAACGGCATCTTTTGGCCGGTGGCCTCGGAATATAACATCACCAGTTGCCGTACGCTGGGCGACCGCACCGCCACGGAGATCTGACCGCCGAATTCCTGCTGTGCGATGGCAACGACCTGCTTCACCGTCCCGCTGCTCTTCGGAATATCGATCCCGTAAACTTGCTTGATCAGCTTGCTGGCGTGGGCTTCGGGACTCTCGACGCCAGCGAGTTTTTCACCCAGGCCGATGCCGAATCCAGCCACGCCGCCGATGAGCGCCCCCAGAGGACCGCCCATGGTGAATCCAACCGCCGCGCCGCCCGCAGCGCCTTCGCCCATGCCGGCCCAGGTACCACGGTCCGACCCCAGCAGGCCGCGCTCCGCGGCCATCGTGCCGCCGGTGAACACGGCTGCGCCCGCCACGCCGTGCATGCCGGTGATGCCGCCCTCCTTATTGCGCGTGAAGCCGCCCCAATCGGTGTTCTTCAAGCTGGAGAGCATCGCGTGGGGGCTGAACGTCGAACCGGGGACGCCGCCCTTGCCGCTGGCCAAATTCGCGAGGGCAAAGGGATTCCAGCTACTGCCTTGGCCGCCACCAGCCCAAGGTGCAGGAGAATAGCCGCCAGCCGGAGCGGAAGCCCATGGAGCGGGCGTGTACCCGCCCTCCGCCGCGGCGCCGGCGGTCGAGGCCGAACTGACCGGCATCGGCGCATAAATGATCGTGCTGGCCGACGCCGTCTCGGGGCCACCCCCGAACAGAGGCGGAATCGATAATGTGCCAACGCCAGGGACGCGAATCGGCAAGGCGGGCGCGCGGCCGCCCAGCATCGGCTGGATCATCGAATTAGCGAACCAGCCCAGCACGCCGGTGTTCGAATGCAGTTCGAGCGTCAACGCATCGATGCTTCGCTTGAGCGTATCGGCGTGCGGGACAATGGCCTCCCCCGCGTGGACAATGGCAGGCCCAGTGGTCGCGATGGTGCCGCCCTCCTCGTGCTTCGGGATCCTATATGCCTTCCGTCCCGTAACGCTTTTCAGATTCCAGTCCCCGATCACGTCCTCCAGATCGATCGTGCTCCAGTCCCGGCCCGGATAGCGGGCGCGGAGCTCGCGTTCCAGGGACATCGAACTCACGCCGAGACGCTTGCCCGCTTGCACCAGGCTCATGGCGTCGCCGCCCACCAGAACCCGGTTTTTGATCTGCCCCGCTTTCCTGGTCCAATCGATATTCTTCAGGTGAGGCGCCACTCGATCGATGCTCGAGCTGGCCTGGTGCACGGTTTCTGGAGCGTCCACGGGCGGCCCGATGTAGTTGCCGAACATATCCAATTCGGGATCGCGAGGATTCGCCAGGCGGGTGATCCCGCTCTTGATACCGCCCTTGCGGCCGGCAGCCACGTGCTGCTCATGCGTCATGCCCCACGTGTCGCGCCCGCCCTCTCCCCAATTCCAATCCGTCTCCGGATCGAGCACGCCACGCGCCCCACTCTTCGGTTTCGCCATGTATTCCAGGTCGCGCGGCGCGCGCACGGAAGCGGAACCCGAGAGCGGTTCCAGCCCGAGCATTTCCCTTGCCCGGTCCGTGAGCCGCATCCAATCGCCCTCGCGCTCCGCAAGGCCCTTGCGGACCAGTGCGGCGCGAACCTGCGATGACTCCTCCGTGAGCTTGAGGCTTTCGAATGGCTCTTCCCAATTGATCGGGCCGTGCTTCATCGCCGCCAAATACAACGCCTGCCCGACGCCCTGTCCGCGCTGGTCCATCGGAATACCGAGGGTGCTGATTCGCTGCTTGTGAGCGGGTTTCGCGGCATTGTAAACGTCGCGGATCAGGCCCTCGCCCCAAACCTCGTTGTTCGCGCCGGGCATTGCGAAGCGCTGCTGCGGAGCGAGGAGGATCTTCCCGCCAGGATATTCAAGCACCTGAGAAGGACGCTCACTCACTTCCACCATCTGCGCGAGTCGAATCAGTTGGCTCACTTTCTGGCGATCAGTCAGCGCCGAGTATTGTGCGGCTCCCGGAGGCCCCATCGGCACCATGCCCAGCATCACGCCGTCATGTCGATCGGGCGTCGCCGCCCCAACCGCGCCGGTCAGCAGTGCCATGAAACTCTCGCCGACGCTGACCCCGGCAGGACCGCCCAGCGCGCTCAGCCCCGCGGGCAAGGCAATGTTGAACAGCCCCATCGTGGCCTTCTCCAGAGCGGCGTCGGTCTCCGGCCCGTAGTGGCCCACCAGATTCACGCTGGGGGGCAGTCCGATATTGCGCAGCCGATTGAGCGGGATCACTAATTCCGGACCCGCCTCGCCAACGATACTAGGGCCCGTCGCCACCCCGCCTTCAGCAAAGCGGGGCAGGCCCCCGGTATTTCGGAGCATCTGGCTCAGGAATCCGGACGGCGACGCCACCCCGATATTCGGCACGGCGCCGCCCTGGGTGGTCAGCGCCGGCACGCTCCGGCCCATGTATTCCGAGAGAACGGCGGTCAAAAGCCAGATAGCTCTGGAGTTTTGGATCGTCGCTGTGGTGTTGTCCGTGGTGACTGCAAGCGGGTCCTGCTTCGGGCCACCAAACGCGCCGCCCAAGATGCTCGCGATGCCGCCCTGTCCATAAATCAGCGGGTGCAACGCGCTCGCCACCATGCCGCCCAGGCCTCCCTCGATCGGCTTCAGCGTCGCGTCGCGGATCGTCGTGCCCAACTGCTTAGGAAAGTCGCCCGGCTTGGTGAACAGTGTGTGCAGCAGTCCCGCGGAGACCTTCTGGATTTCCTCTACCTGACGCTGCAATTCCTCCGTGCGTTTCTGTTCCGCCGCGGCGCGCTTTTCATCTAGCTCGTCCTGGGCCTGGGCGAGTTCCGTATAAAGGTCCTTCTGCGCCTGCGCCGCCAACTCCATTCGCCGGGCGGCGCTTTCCTCTTTCTCGATCCGCGCGACCTCTATCTCGGCAAGCTTGATGGCCAGATCGACACGAACCTGGTACACCTCCTCCGGCGTCTCCGCGCGCCTCGCTTCCACGTTGGCGTGCCGCCGGAGCGCCTCCCGCTGCGCCTGGACGCCAAGATCGTCGATCCGCTCCTGCGCCTTAAAGACGTCCTGCCACTCTTTCAACTGTTCCTTCGAGGGCAGGAATAGCCCCAGCATCTGCTTTTGCTGATCGGCCCGGCGCTTCTCATCGTACTTTTCGAATTCCTCCCAGGCCTTCTTTGACACCACCGCCGCCTGGTCATCGGCGGATTTCCGGATGGCGGCGATCTCGGCTTCCGACGCCTTCACCTTCGCAGCCTGCTGCAACAGCAGGTCTCGCTGGTAGTAGATCTTGCCGATGGCATCGAGCTCCGATTCCTCACCCTTCTTTACGAAAGCCTCCGCTTCCCGGTGGAACTCCTTCAGTTGCTCCGATTGATTCTTCTCGGCATCGAGCGCGGTTTTCCAACGGGCCTCGGTAGCCTGCGCAGTGCGGAGCTTGCCGGACAAATCGAGGACTTCCGTTTTCGTCAGGGGCTTTTCCGGCTCGAACAGTTCCTTCTGGTATCGCTCCACATCTTTCTTTGCGTCGGAGTAGGCCTTCTCCATGCCTTCGTGCGTGCCGAAGAAGCGGGCGCGGAGGCGATCCGCCTCCTCCTTGCCGGCGCGCAGATCCGTCCGGTGCGCCGCCTGCTCGGCCGCGTCCAGCATGTGCTGAATACGGTCTATCTCTTTCTGGATGTCGCCGGCTTTCTGGGCCCGGCCCAGTTCCTCTTCGGTAGGCGCCAACATCTGGACCCAACCGAAGTTGCCGACGAGGTTCTGCTGCTGCGTCCGTAGGTCCTCGATGCGTTTCAGCGTGGCTTCGCGATGCCGCAAGATCTCCGGCGCGCGGCGCTCCAGATCGGCCAACTCGGCGCGGTGGGCGCTGCGCGACATGCTCGCGCCGTAGCCGCCGGCCGCCTGGATGTCGGCCGCATCCTTTCGCGCCTGCTCCTCCTCACGGCGCGCGCGCTCATCATCACCAGCCGTACCGATGTTGTTTAGAAACCAATCGACGCCCTTGCCCACCCACGAGACGGTGATGACAATCCCTTCCTTGAACTTGCGCACCAGCGCGTCCCACTTGGTTTCGAGCTGCGCCACCTCGCGCTGGTACTCCTGGAAGCGGCGGACGTCGTCCTCGGTCGGCCCGAAACCCTGCTCGTGTGCGATGCGGAGGTTTTCGTTCAATTCCGTCATGAACGGAATGGCCTCGATGCCCGCGCGCTTGAACAGTTCCATGGCGGCGGCATCGCGCTGGAGGCCTTCCGGTAATTTGTTCAGGCCCTCCGAGATTTCGATCAGGATCTCGGAGGTGGGCTTCATCTCGCCGGCGGCATTCCGCAGGTCGACGCCCATCCGCTGCAAGGTGGCGCGAGCCTTTTCACCCTGGCTGGAGTTCTCATCCGCGGCCTGGGAGAGACCGCGCATGAGCCGTTCTACGACGGAAATGTCCTGGCCTACGGCTTTCGCCGCGAAACTGAACTGCCCGACCTCCTTCGCGGTCAGTCCGGTTCGCAACTCGGCGTCCTTTACGCGGGTGCCGTACTCGCCCAGGCTTTTGGCCGCCTCGAAAGCCGCGGCGGCGAAGCCGCCCAATGCTGTGGCGCCTGCGAGAACGCCCACGCCGAACGGACCGAGAGTGGTGAGGAAGGAGCCGACCGCGCTTTTGGCTCCCTGGAGCGGGTTTTCGATGAACTGGCCGATACGCTCGCCGAAAGACTTGATCGATTCGGACTGCTTCCGGAGCGCCTCCTCGGCTTCTTTGGCGGCTTTCGCGGCGGCGGCCTCGCGCGCGGCCTTTTCCTCTACCGCGATCATCTTTTCGTAGGAGCGCGTGATGGCGTCGATGGCCGCCGGTTCCTTCGAGTACCGCTGAAGCAACTGGTCCCGCTGCGAAATCAGCCGCTCGACGCCGCTCTTGCCGTATATGTCGGCCTGCTTTTCGAGTGAGGCGATGAGCCGCTGAACGGACGACCGGGTCTGATCGGTGATGCGGATGACCTTGCCGTGCGCCGATTCCGCTTTCTTCTCGAAGCTGTCGAGACCGGAGTTGGCCTTGTCGACTACCGGACTGACGTGGTCCTCGGCTTCGAGAACTACACGTTCGGCTTGATCGCCCATTTTTACGCTGCCTTGACGGTCACAATGCGGCGCCCGGACAGGATCGCCGCGATGACTGCGGCGCGGTCGCGCGGGGATACGCCCCACTGCCGCTCACGGAGGTTGTTGTAGAGAGCGATCTGTGAAGCCGTTTGCCGCCGGCCGGGCAGGGCTTCATCAAGGAACCCGATCACCGCGCGGTTTTCATTGGCGGTGAGCACCTTGAGGCACCGCAGAGTATGCCCGCTCCAGGTCCAGTCGCGGATGGGCTGGAGACCGCGCGCCGATTTGTAATCGGGATATCCGCGGCGGCCAGGTTTGCCCGGCTTCAGCGGCGCCGCCGGCTGATCGTAGATGTTCTGGCCGCTCTGGATACGCGTCCGGATTGCATCCGCCAGCACCTGCGCGAATCCCTGCATTTCGACGGCGGTGTAGGGCGAGTAGACGAACCGGGCGCGGCGGATTGCGGTCTGAAAACGGGGCATAGCCTCATCGTTCAGAGGACTACGGAGGCGGGAGAGTTCAACGTCTCTTGACTCTGGAGTGTACTCCAGGGTTTAGACTGAAATACAGAAGAATAAAGCATCATGGCTCAGCCGCTGAGAATCGGTAAAGCCGCCAAAGCAACCGGCCTGACGGTAGACACCATTCGCTTCTACCAGAAAGCAGGTCTGCTGAAACCTCCGGCCCGCAGTGCCGGCGGATATCGAGTGTTTACCGGCATTGAAATTGATGAGTTGCAGTTCATCAGAAAGGCCCAAGATCTCGGCTTTTCGCTGGCGGAAATAAAGGAATTGATGCACCTCAGAGGCCAGAACGGACAGGCCTGCCCGGAGGTGCGCGAGATTATCAAACGTAGGCTGGCCACTGTTCGGGCCAAGATCAATGCCTTGCAACACCTTGAAGCCGAGCTTGGACAAGCGTTGCGCACCTGCAGCCGGGCAATCAGGGCCGGCGCGCATGGAGAGCCCTGCCCCGTGATCGAACAGATCCAGTCCACCAAGAAGAGAAGCCGACATGACCATTGACATCCTTTACGTATGCGAATGTCCGAATTTCCCGCCCGCTGTCGAGTCGGTTCGTCAAGCGCTTCAGGAAGAGCATGCTTCGGCCACGATCAACGAGATCCCGGTCGAGGAGGAAGAGATGGCAACAGCGCTGGGATTCCTTGGTTCGCCTACCATCAGAGTCAATGGCGTCGATGTTGAACCATCGGCTCGAGCCGCCAGGAGCTTCGGGATCTGCTGCCGAACTTATGTTTCCGGCGGAAGCCGCCGTGGCGCTCCATCGATTGACCTCATTCGACAAGCAATCCGTCAGGCCGGCAAAGACGGCACGCACGAAGCAGACTGCTGTGCCTAGCAATCGCCGCAATCAGAGAATTACCGTGTTCATCGTGGGGCGTGGCTGGGATCGGGGATCGAGCCAGCGCCGTGGCGCCCGGTCGTGCTCATAGTTTTCGCTCCCGACCTGGCCCTGCAGCAGGTTTCAGCTTCGAGTTCGTCGTGAGAACAAAGACTTGCGGGTTATCGCCGCGACAGTTTTCGCAGAAGCAGTTCCTGGAAGCTCTTGGCGTCTCTGTCTTCGCCAGCGGCTTGCTCCTGCTTCTCCGCTTCAATCGACTCCATCACGCGAAGTTCCTCCTCGGTGATATCGGCGAGCGTGATCGCCAGCCCAATCGACTTCGCATTCAGCAGACGAAAGCACCGCCGCACCAGGATGCCGTTCGGCGTTTCGAAGGCCTCCTCTACAAGGTGCTTGGGGCAGGCCGGACCGTGGCTGACGTCGATGGCCTTCCACCCGGCACCGCAGGCTGGGCAGGCGTCCAACTCACCTGGTTGCGAGTAGCCGCACTGCCGGCAGCGGAAGACCCGGTCCGGACAATCCTCCTCACGGCCGCATAGCGTCCCCTGACGCAGAGCCGACCGGATCAGAAATCGCACGCCCGGCCCGTCCGGGGAGTCGGGCTCGGCTATTCCGGGTCGTCGTCGGCCTCGATCGCCAGTTGCGCGACTACCTCGGACACCGCCGCGGATTTGTGTACGATCGGCACGGCACCGGCGTAGCCCTCGTGCGAGACGTGCAGCTTGTCGTAGAGCGCGCCGCTCGGCTCCAGAAACGCCCGCGTCTCGACGGACCGGCGCGCGGCCACAATGCTGGTCGACGCCCGCTCGTGGTCCTGCATCTCCTTGGCGGTCGGCATGCGCAACACGTGCGTGACGCGCGCGCCCGGAACCTTCATCTCGATCCGGTAGTTGATGCCTTCACGCTCCACGTTCAAGACGGTGCACCGCTCGATGCGGCCGATCACCATCCCGGCTTCGGCGTCGTCGAACTCCGGGCCGTCCTTATCGGTGCGGATCTTGGCGAAGAGTTCCGCGTTGATCTTCGGCAGGTCCAGATCCTCGCTCTGCGACTTTCCGTGGCCGAGGAAGCGCCGCACCGTGCGTTGGCTGCGCGCCCAACCGCACCACTCGTCATCCGTCGGGAAACGGACTTCGCACTGCTTTTCACCGCCTGACAGGATCGGCACCACGAAAGGCTTCGTGGCATCGAAAACGGGCTGCTTCATCTGTGTCTGTTCCATGTTCGTTTCCAAAATTCTCCGTTACTGGCAGATATTGTTCTGCGGCGTGATGACCGTGACGGTCAGCAGCCCATTGGTGGCGTCGTAAAGCTGAACGCCCGTGATCTGAAGCGTGGCGATGCCGTCCGTGTTGCTCAACTCCACCACGCTGAAACCCATCTTCTGGATCACCATCGAGAAGCTGTTGGTCGCGTCGCGCGTGAGCGTTAGGGTGGCCGAGCCAGTGGTCTGGTTGATCAGGTTGGCGTACTCGGTCGAGCCGGCCTGCACGCGCACCACGAACTGCATCGCGAAGGTGCGGTCGCCAAACTCGAACCGCCCCTGGATCTGGTAGCCGTCCTGCGTGCCCGAGCCGGGGAAGAAGCCCGGCCGGAAGTTGTTCTCCCAGGAGGCGTCCATGGAAACGAACTGCTTGCCGCTGCCGCCGGTCAGATAGTTGACGCCGTTGATGGTCAACGCGCTGACCATGCCGGCGTTGAACTCATGCGGGAGGCCGACGGCAGGCAGCGTGATGCCGCTGGGCGTGGTGTACTGGCCCGTTGTCACGCACTCGACGGAACACATGGCGCTGGCGCGGCCTGGCGAGTTTTTGATGGAGAGCTTCCAGCCCTTCACGGCGCAGCCCACGAGGATTTCATCCAGGATGGCGGAACCTCCAGGCCGGATCTGCTGCACGAACGAGAAGTACGGCAGCTCGAGCCCGGTGGGATTCGTGGCGCCGAGGGCGGGCACAATCACGTACGTGTACGGCCCGGTGCCCGTTAGGACCACATTGCCCAGCGAGAACGCCATCGCCCAGGCCAGGAACTCGGACGAAGCGTACTTCGAAATCTCGAAGGTGGGCATGTTGTAGTGCGACTTGAAAAGCTGGGTCGGGAACTCATGCCCCTTGCCGATTTCGGCGCGGTCATCCTCGTTCACCGGCACCTTCGCCCACGGCTTGGTGTTGAGATTCGTGTGCCGCCAGACCTTCGCCACGGCGCAGGGCGTGATGATATCCGCCTGCTTGCCGAAGCTCCAGCCCTGCATCAATTCGTTTATGTTAGCCATCTAACCGCCAATCCTTTCTCCTCGGCCGGCGCGGCCGGCTTCAGTTCTGCAGGCACCGGCACCTGATGCCAGCCCTTCGAGAGCAGCGGAGACAGCGCCTCCGCAGTCGCCTCGACTTCCTTGATTTCATCGCCCTGCGGCGATTTCACGTAAACCAACTGGGGCATTGCTTTGCCTTTCGCAAGGACTATGGGTTGAAGGACTCAATCAGCCGCACGGGACATTCGAAGTATTCGAACGTGGCCCCGTCCGCGCTAATCACGATGGTGTTGCGCCTGGCCGACGGCAGGTAGAAATCCATCGGCTCGCAGTTCGGGTCAATGGGCGTGTGCAGCATCCGCAGGCTGGCGCCGGCTGGAATGTCGTTCACAATAAGGTTGAACAGATCCTCGTACCCGACGTCCGCCTGTTCCGGCGCGCGCAGATACAGCGAAAAGTCGTGAACGAAAACGAGCGCGTTGCCGAGCCGACCAGGACCGCTCCCTTGCCACGCCACGAGGATCGAGCCGGGCGGCATGGAGAGGATCGCCATGCGGATGTTGTTCTGCGTGGGCTTCCCGAAAACAACGGCGTTCTCGGAGTAGAACTGGATGTGGTTCTGGTTCCCGCCAAGCGCTTCCACCAGGTTCGGCAATGCCTGGAGCGCGGCGACCCATTCGGCAAGCAGCGTCTTAGGGTTGATCATCTGGGCTTTGCCTCGCGATCAGCGACAGCTGGACCATGCCGTTAGGATCCGGCTGGCGCACGGGACCCACTACGAACTGCGTTCCCCAGGCTGTGACCCAATCGCCGGGCTGGGGGTCGGCGGGCAAGTCGGCGGGGTTAATGGAGATCTCTTCCGCGCTCGCGGCCGCTCCGGATTCGCCGCGTTCCCGAACATGGCGGATCGCAGTGATGGTCAGCGGGTCGCCCACCGGGAACCCGCCCTGTACGGACTGATACACCACCGGCTCGCCAAACGCGTCCTGCATGGCAGCATTCACGCCAGCGGCGATGGTGGCCCAATCGGACATATAAGGTTGCGAAACGGGGCGGCGCGGCGGCCGCCCCAAGCAGCCACACAGCGGTGGACTTGCCCTAATTCAGCGTGACGATGGAGTAGAACACCGTGACGATCAGCGTGCCGTTGCCCGTGGCGAACGCGGCGGTGGCATTCGTGATGTCGAGGCCGGTCGCCGCGGGCGGCTGGATTGTGCCGGTGGGCGGCGGGACCACGTTCTCGGTGCCGGTCGCACTGGTGATGGTCGCGGCGGGGATATTTCCCGAATGCGGCACGACTGCGGTCCCGTGATACTGGAACGTGACGGCGCCGCCGCCGGTGAACTGCGTGGCGCCCGGCTTCATCTGCGCGAGAATCTGGTCGATCACGAGCACCTGGCCGGCCGCGGGCGCCGGCAAAATGGACTGCGGCGTCCCGTTCATCGCGATGATCTGCGCTGCCGTGAGCGTCACCACCGCCTTCTGGATCAGCGACGGGTCGGTATCGGCCGCCTGGACCGGTCCGAAGCCGAGCGGATTCAGCCGGACACGCACCGTCGGATCGGCGGACTGGCCGCCAGGCGCGTTCACGCCATTCGGTTGGCTCAGCACGGCGAAGCCGATCTCCTTGTTGGAGGCACCGGCGGCGGTGAGCGGGCTCGAGGTGACCTGCTGGGTGCTGTTGTTCCAGAACACCTTGTCACCCGAGTTGAATGTGCTCGTATCCTTCGCGAGGTCGAACACGCCTTCCACTACGATCTCGGTCGATTCACCGCTGTTCTGGTTGTTCACCGCAATGCCGAAGATGTTGCCCACCTGGCAGCCCTGGCCGCTCGCGAGGGCGTAGGGCGCGGCCACAGTGAGGGTATTGCCCTTTTGAATGTAATTCTGCATCGAGTATTCTCCTGGTTGGTCCGGGGCAGCGGACGCCGCCCCGGTCGGTTGATTGTCCCTGCCAGCACCCTACGCGCCAGCGTTCTTCTGAAGGCCGCGGAAGTCGAGCGCGGCTGCGCCGAAGTCCATCCGCGCCTTAATCTTCACGCCGTCCACATCGAAACCCTGCTCGGTCTCGATGTACACGCCCTGCTGCCCTTCCAGGTAGCAGTATTCGATGGTGTCGATCTGCGCCGGGTCCGCGACCAGATACCACGCCGTGGTCCCGCCAGCGACCGCGTCGAGGCGGGGTTCCACAATCGGCACCAGCGTGCGCACCCACTCCGGCACCACCGCGTCCGGCCGCCAGGAGGCGAGGTTGATCGGGAAGATGAGCTGGAGCATCTTGCTCTCCAGCGCGTTCGGCACGGCGATGTACCGCGGAATCAGGTTCAGGGGCGTGCCCTGCATGCCCTTCTGATTGCGCATGGCGGCGCGCGCTTTGCCGAGGGCGGTGAGCGGATCGGCGTTGGTGACCGAGGAATCGATGCTGCTGGCCACGCCGCTCAGCAAGTTACCGTGATTGGCGTGGAACAGCGCCGTGTCGGTCTTGTCGCCGGCATAGGTCGCGGCCACGTTCGCGATGATGATGCCCCAAACGGTGTTGGATTCGAGTTGCGCGGCCGCCACGCCCAGCAGCGCCGGAATCCGGGTGAAGGCCTGGAGGTCGTCGTTGATGATGACCTTGCGCGTGAGCGCCACGATCTCACCGTAGGTGGCGAGCTGATAGGTGATCTTGTTGTCGGAGATGGGCGCGTGCGTGAACTCGCCTTTTTCGTTCAACTGCTTCAGCACCGGCGCGTCGGAGAGCATCACGCGGTTGACCGGCTTGAAGTCCTGCGCGGTCACCTGGCGGCAGAACGGCTGGAACGTGCGGGGATAGGCTTCGTATCCCTGGCGCAGGGTTTTGTTCGCGACGTTGGCCAGAATCGCCGGGAAATCGGACGTGGACTCGGCGCCCGCAAAAAACTCCGGCCCGCGCGAGGGACCGCGCAGCGCCACGTCCGCGATCCGCGTCACGTCCATCCCGCGCGGATTCATGCCGCGCATTTCCAGATACTCCTTGGCCATATCCAGGAGGCGGAAATTGCGGTACTCGCGCGCCATCTCCTCGGCCCGCGCTTGCTGTTCAGGGCCGCACCCGGGGAGGAATTCTCTCAGGTCGTTGCCCTCATGGTCGCGACGGCGGGCCAGGAAGAATCGGTTATCGGTCCGCAGCAGCAGGGCCATCTGCATGCAGGCCAGACGCTGCTCGCCGCCGTCGCGCGTCACCCGCACGTGCTCCTGCGGCTCGAAAGGCTTGTCTTTCGCGTCCTTCCCCGCCTTCTCGTTCAGCGCGGCCAGCGCTTCGGTGGTGAACTGCTCGGGCGTTTTGCCGTCGGCGATGGCCTTCTCGATGAAGTCGGCGCCGAGGGCCGTTCCCAGGTTGCTGGCGCGGTGCTTGATTTCCGCGACCCGCTCCCGTTCGGCCCGGATCGCCTCTTCCCGCGCGGCAGACAGGGCCTGTTCGTTTATTACACGGGCATCAGCGCCCGCTTCCTGCGTGGTCGTTTCAGGCATTGCAGGTTTCTCCTTTGATGGGCTGATTGCCCGTAGTGCATCGATCACGCCCGCCTGGAGCGTGCCGAAAACCATCACTTCGCTCGTGGGCCCGGCATTCAGAAACGCGGTGTTGAAATCCGCGGGAATCGTGCAGGGGGAAATCTCGAACGGCTCCCAGTCAGTGGCCTTGAACATCCCCATTTCCTTGTTGTTCAAGTACGGCGGTTTGCCATCCGCTAACCCTTCCGCCTGAGCCTCGACCTTCTCGCGCTGGTACACGAAGGTGCCGAAGCTGAGGTTCTGGAGGATGCCGGTGCTGGCCTTGCGGAACATCTCTGCGCCGTTCTCGTCGCCCAGATCGAATTGCAGCGTGGCCATGCCCTTTTCGCCGTTGGCCCAGGCACGCCGGACCACGCCCACCTGGGCCCGCGTTCCGACCTTCCCCGCGATGAGTGATTTGAAGTCGTCGCCGGTGAAGTGTGTGTCGAAGACGGGCGCGCCGTTGTTGAGGCGGTCCATCCTGCAGCCTGCCATATCGAGCTTGAGCATGTACGGCTCGCCGGTAGCGCGGTCGACGCGGGGCACATAAGCCCCGCTGTACCAGACCACGTCGATGGTGCCGTCCCTGTCATTGGCCGTGCTCGGCAGCAGGCGCGCGTCGGCAAAGACTTCGGACTCGGGAGTCGCGGGCGGCGGCGCGCCGGTTTGCATGGATTCCGGTGGCCCGGAGGACACCTCTGGCGGTGCGTTCATCGTGTTGTTCTCCTGTGATTAGCTGGTCATCCGCGGTAGAGCCGGGTTGTAGATTCCCAACTGGCTGTGCGTGAGATCCCTGCCACGAGCAGTTCCCGGATCATCCCGAGATCCTGGTCGGACAGCGCCGCAGAGTCCCGGCCTTTCGGTTTAGGCGGCGCCGGCTTACTCTCCGATGGGAGATCTGCATGCGGCTCGGGTTGTGCCTGGCCCCGCAGTGTGGTGTAGCGGGGATCGGAATCGAGAATGATCTCGAATTTGTCCACCAGCTTGTTGAAAAGGGCGATCTGCTCAAGCTGGGTCGTAGGATCGAAGCCGTTTTCGAGTACAGCCTCGAACCAGGTCTTCCTCCCCATGCGGACGTCTTTCAGCACGGCCTCGGCATCCTTCACCGGATCCACGGATTCGAACCGCGGCGCCGTCCACTGGACCGTCCGGAGGCTGACCTTCTCGTCGCTGGCGGCCGACTTCGGAATCTTACCCTGCAACATCAGCACATCAATGAACCGCCGCCACACCGGCATACAGAACAGCGGGATCAAAGTGAGCCAGCGGTAAGCCTCGACGGTGTTGCGGAAGCCCAGCATGCCGCCGCGCCAGGAGGAGTAATTCACCTGCGACATATCGCCGGTGCCGAGCTCGTAGGGCAGGCCGATCCCGGCCATGATCCCCTGGAGCTCCGTCATCTTGTATTCGCGGTAGCCGCCCGCCGCCGGGGGATTGTTGAACTTCACGTCCTGGCCGGGCTTCAGATACTCGACCATGCCCGGCTCGAACTTCTCAACCGGCAAACCGCTGGACGGATCGGTATCGGCAAGTCCCAGCGGATCGCCATCGATGCCTTCCGGCTGCGTGACAAACGCGGTGACGCAGGCCTCGATCTTCTTACGGATACGCTCTGCGTCACAGTAATCCTCGAGGTCCCGGAGCGCCATCATCACGGGCGCCAGCCACGGCACACCGCGGACCTGGCCCGGCCTGAGCACGCGATAGACGTGCATGATCTGATCCGCCGGTACCGGCTGGCTCACAATGCCGCCGCGCGGGTTCAGGATCAGCACGCCGCCGGGATGGTAGCTGAACAGCCAGTACGCGACGCGGCGACCCTTTTCATCGAACTGCACTCCCTCCATCAGGTGGCCGTTGACGAGGCCCATGGTCCGGGCCTGATCGAGGAAATCGGCTTCGAGCATCTGGAGCTGGAGGGGGATGCGCAACCCGAAATCCGCCGGTTGCGGCCGGAAGCGAACAATGGATTCTCCGCTCTCCGCCATGGTCCGCACGGTCAGCGTCTGCATGCCGTAGAAATCGAGGCGCTGGGGAGTATCGCAGGCCTCCGCGAAATACGGCCACTCCGAGTCGATGATCTTATCGAGGGCGGCATTGCCGGTCTTCGCCTTCGGCACGATGCCGGTCCCGACCACATTGCCAGCCAACTCCTCGATGGCGCGCGCCGCATAAGGATTGTTGCGGACGAGGTCGCGGCTCCGGTTGCGGAGCCAGATGAGCGACCCCATCAGCTCGACGTTGGCATCCGTAGAAGGCGCGTACCACCCATTGGCACGGCGGCCGCCGCTGGCTCCCTCGTACCGGAATCGCTCGGCGTGCCGTTCCAAATAGCCCGCCGTCAGTTCCAGGGCGACGCGACTCCGCACGCGTCGCAATGCCGCGCGCGGCGACACGATGCTGATGGCCCTATCGAGAAGGTTCATTCGGCTTACCGATCATGCTTCGGCCGAGCACGCCCAATGCGAACGGGATCAGATCTTCGCCCTTGGGCACCTTCAAGAGCCAGAGGACCGCGCCCAAAGCGATGAGCACGAGGCTGACCGTGACGTGGCCGGCCTCGCGCTCAATGAATTCGCAGACCCGCATGCCTCTACGCTTTCGCGGGCAGAGCTGTCGGCACGGTCGCGACCGCACTTTTGGTTATGGTCTGGAGGTACGTGGCGATTTCCTTCAGGTCCGCGATTTCCTGGGCGTCCAGTTGGAGGTTGAGGCCGTTGGCCGCAACCGCATTGCCGCGTCGTTAATCGCCACGCAGATCTTGCCAAGAACGGCGAAGGCGGCTCGCTCGATGTTGACCGCCTGGGGATCGACAAGGGAGGTCAACGCCTCCACCGTCGCTTCCTGGCCCTGCACCTTCTGCAGCACGGGCACGACGGCCCGCGCGACCTTCACGATATCGTGAGCGACGCTGGCAACAGCGTGCTCGATCTTCTGAAACGTAATCATGTGATTCTGTCCTTTCGTGTACTTACCGCTTGAAATGCTCCACGGCGACGGCAACAGCGACCGAGACTGCGGCCATCCACAGAATGCTGACGACCGCCAGGGCGCCGGTAATCCAGGATCGCCAGCGTTCCAGCCGCGCGATCCGCACACCATGCTCCGCGCAGCGGCCAGGCTGCCCGTTGCCGAGCAGCGTCTTTTGCATGCCCTCCACAACGGTCCGCGTGGCCGCAATCTCGCCGACGAGATGCTCCATGATCGACCGCGTCTCTCTGATTTCCGCTGCCAGGTTTTCGCAATGTGGGCAGGTCTGCATCGTCGTCGTCACCATTTGTTGTAAAGGGTCGGCCCGGTGGGACCGTCGCCACGGTTGTGCTGTGCGAACCGGACTCGGCTGCCGGTCCCGCCACTGGCTTTCCGCAGCTCTTCCTCGGTTGCGGCGATTGCTTTCAGCAACTCGTCCATGTCCCTGTACTGCACACGGCGCCCATCCGGGAACTGGACCAGTTTCTCCGGGCGCGCCTTCGCCGCATTCAGCGCATCGAGGTCGGCTTGTATCTGCGCGACTGGTCTGGCCATCAATCCCTCCCGAACCAGTCGCGGTGCGGTATCCACGGGTCATGGGGCTCACGGCGTGCTGGATGCTGCGCCTGAGAAGGCGTCGATGCCGGCGCCGCGCTGAGCGACTGTGCCGCCTTCCGCCGTGTCTCGACCATCTGCTTGAACCGGTCGCAGTGCACCGCCAGTTTCAACCCGCTGGCGTACAGCGCATGCAGCGCCGCATATGCGTAGTTCCGCGCATCAAGGGCTTCGTTCCGGGCGTTTGCTGGCTTACGCCACTCCGGTTTGGGGAAGCCGTTGTGATAGCGCGTGAACTTCTTCTCGGCTGTGAGCTGCTCGAAATACTCCAGGTCGCGCCCGATCGGGAAATGGCAATATCCGGGCCCCGGCTTCGCGATCTTCAGCCGGTCATAAAGCGCCGCCTTCGCGTGATCGACGCCGATCATGAAGAACGGTGTCTGGTTTTTGCGGCTCGGCCGGCGCGGCCAGATCGCGGACTCACCCGCGCGGCCCTTGGTCGCGTACACGCGGCGGTTGTACCTGTCGCGCGTGAAGCGCAGCACGGTGGCATCCTTGAAGCCGCAGTCGATGCACGCAGCCACGATCCGCATCGGCAGGCCAGAGGCGTGCAAGTATTGGGCGTTGAGCAGTCCCTCGAGGTGATCCCACACTTCATTGCGGGTTACATCGCCGGGAATCACGTGATACCCGATGGACCAGGATTCCTCATCGCGGCCCCATCCAACGATTTCCATTTCCAGCCGGTCCGCCTGGACGTCCACGCCGGCAGTGACCACGGCCACGCCGTCCGGGACTTCGGCTTCGAACGGCTCACAGCGGTTCAACAGCGCGTGCGCATCCGTCGGGACCTCGTAGGCGTCTTCCCACAACTCCGCGAGGACGGTGTTCAGGAACGCCTTCAACGTCTCCGGCGACTTCCTGGCCGCCAGGAACTCCACTGCAACCTCGCCCCAGGATTTCTTCGGCGAGATCAACTGCGACAGACGAAAGCCCGGCATCGGCGAAGAAGGATTGGCGGCCCTATATTCGCCACGCTCCACCATCCCGGCCTTCTGATGGTGCGGGATCAGTTCCTGGCATCCGGCGCAACGGTACATCGCGTCTTCGGGCTTGCCCTCCGGCCACACCAATCCCGGCCCCGTGCCGTCACCGAACGTGAGCACCTGGTATTCGCCGCATTTGGGGCAGGGCACGAAATAGTCGCGCTGGTCCGACTCGCGCCAGGCCAGTTCTATCCGGCTGGCACCTTTGATCGTCGGCGTCGACGCCATGACGATTTTCTTGTTGTGGGCGAACTCGGCCGTGCGCTGGACTGCGAGCGACACGGGATCGCCTTCCGAACCGGCGCTCGCGGGATAACGGTCCACCTCATCGAGCAGCGCGTACCGGATCGGCCGCATGGCCAGGCCGGAGGGAGAGATTGCGCCGGTGAGGGTAATGTGCCCCGCGCCGTTCGCGAGCACCTTATGCAGCGTCGTGTTGTTGGAGTCCCGCGATTTGACCGGTGCGATCTTCCCGCGCAGCGACGGTGTATTGCGGAACATTGGCGCAATGCGATCCTTAGAGAGCGCCTTGGCGTCCTCCGTCCGCGGCTCCACGACCAGCACGGGCCCCGGATCAATGTCGGCAATGAAGCCGATGAAGTTTAGGAGCGTTTCGGTCTTCAGGAGCTGTGCCGCGGACCACAGCACGACCTGGCGGCACGGATGCGACGGACTCAGCACGTCCATCGGCTCGCGCTGGTACGGACGCGTGTGCCACTGGCCCCGCTCGGCAGCCGCGGCGCCCGTGAGCACACGGTTCTCGTCGGCCCATTGCGAGACGGTAATCTCGCGCGGCGGCAGCACGACGGCGGCGCCGATTTCACTCATCAGGAACGGCTGCATCGTTAGAGACCCGAATCCGCGACGGCTTTGTTCACCTTTCGGAGCACCGCCGTGACCTCGGCGGCAAGCATGCGGTGAATCGCTTTTTCGTCATTCACCGCCGCCAGCATCGGCGCCAGGCGGTCGGGCATGGAGAGGAGGGCGTCCTTCACGATCGCGGAGAAGGTAGCGGCGTATTCCGAAGCCCGTGCCGCCGGAATCAGCTTCCGCGAGCGTTCCTCGTACTCCAGTTGGGAAATCTTTGCCTTGAACGTTTCGTTGACCGCGCGCGAGCGGAGGTACTGGCCGACCGGATCGCTCATGGCGCCGGCCTGCTGAGGCATGGCGGGTGGCGGCTGGGGAGACGTCCGCGGCTGAGAGCTACGAGGTGCGGTCTGCGCACGGTTCGGCGTGCCTCCCGACAAGGTGTTCGTCTCCCACTCGTGATCCGCGCGCTCCGGATCGATGCTGCCGTCCGACTCCGGCTTGATCCGTTTGGACGCGATTGCCTTGCGGACGGCGCTCTCCGAGCAGCCGCGCATCCGGGCATAAGCGCGAATCGAAACGCCGGTCACAGCAGGCCCCTCGATGCGTTCGCCTTCCATTCGGGCTGAACGAAATGATCGCGCGCCTCGCGCTTCCGACTTGACTCTTCCGCAGAACGAATCAATTCATGTTCATGCAAGGAGAGAACCAGATGGCACGGACCAAAGGACAGACGGCCGCGAACGTAACACCCGGATTCGCAATCAGGATCAACGACGACACGGAATTGGGCCTGGCGATCCTGGTCGCCGAGTTTGGCGAGAGCACTTACCAGCCGATCGGCGTGGTCGTCAGCATCAACGAGGCGCGCGAGATTGCCGCCGGCGACATGCGCGGCCGTATGCGCGACCTCGAAGCCGGCTAGACGCCAGCCTGCCCGGAAACCTACGTGGTCTGGGCGCAGGGCCTCGATGGCGATTACCGCGTGGCAAGCCGGTTCCTGCCGTAACCCGACCGCCGCCCCGCCCGCGCCCGCCCGGACCTGGCGGGCTCGCCGACGTGAAGGTGCCACATGAAGAAGGCCGAAGTCCAAATCGGAAACACCTACATCGCCAAAGTCAGCGGAGTGCTGGCTAAGGTGCGCATCACCGGCGAGTCGCCTTACGGCGGCTGGCGCGGAAAGAATCTGGCAACCGGGCGCGAGATTCGCATCCGGTCGGCGGCCCGCCTGCGCCGCCCCGCAAACGAGCAATAGAAAGGACGAAAGGACAGCCATGCGACTTTTTGCGATCGACAAAGACGAAACCATCACCGCGTTCCCCGCCGCCGAGCAGATCCCGGAGGGCCAGGAGCAATTCGCCAGCGAGAAGGAACTTGCCAAGCTCGCCGCCAAGTGGCCGGCGGACCGGCTGATCAACGTTTGGAACAGCTTCGCGGGCGTAGCCGGATTCGGCGCCGACCTGAAGCCGGTCAAGAAGTTCACGGACCGCAAGACGGCGGTGAAGCGCATCTGGGCCGCCATCCAGAAACTAGACGCGCCCACGCCGCAGGAAACGGCCCCCGCCGCGCCCCAGGCGGCCGACGTTGCGCCGAAAAGGGCCAAGGCAACCAAGGCGGCCAAGACCAAGGAGGGCGCGTCCGTGCCCCGCGAGTTCAGCAAGAAAGCCATCGTGCTGGAGATGCTCCGCCGCAAGGAAGGCGCGAGTCTCGCCGAGATTGCCAAGGCGACCGAATGGCAGGCACACAGCATTAGGGGCTTCATCAGCGGGGCGATCACCAAGAAAATGGGGCTCAAGGTCGAGAGCACCAAACAGGAGGGCGGCGAGCGGCGTTACAAGGTCCTCGGATAACCTGCCTCAGCAACACCGCGCCGCCAGTCTGCGGATTGGCGGCGTTCCTCTTCTTCCAGCAACCTCAATTCCGCCGCCCAATCCGATAGCATCAGGCACAGACCTTCCACATCCGGGTGCCCGGCTCGAAGCAACCGCTGCGCCTCGGCGATTTCCACGCGGCAGCGGTCCATCTCACGCTGCCGGCTGGCGCTCTCCGGCGATCTCGCGGAAGGTCCGGCCGTCGCCATCAAGGGTGGCCTCTTTGCCGGCAAAGTCCTGCCATCGCCGGACGATCACATCGCAGTATTTCGGCTCCAACTCGATCAATCGCGCCTGGCGTCCCGTGCGCTCGCAGGCGATCAGCGTCGATCCCGAACCGCCGAACGGATCGAGCACCGTGTCGCGGCTCTTGCTGGAATTGCGCAGCGCGCGCTCCACCAATTCCACGGGCTTCATGGTCGGATGGAGATCGTTGGCGACCGGCTTCTTAATGAACCACACGTCGCCCTGATCTCGCGCGCCGCACCAGAAATGGTCCGTGCCTTCCTTCCAGCCGTATAGGATCGGCTCGTACTGCCGCTGGTAATCGGAACGGCCCATCGTGAACGTGTTCTTCGCCCAGATCACGAAAGTGGACCAGTGCCCTCCCGCCTCGGTGAACGTTCGGTGCAGCGTGTGCAATTCGGAAGACGACATGCAGATGTAAATGGCGCCCTTCGTGACCGCCAGAACATTGATGCAGGCGTCCTTCAGGAACTGCGCGAAGCCGTCGCCCAGATTGTCGTTCTTGATCGGACGCGCCTTCCCGCGAAGCTTGTCCTTCATCGTGGCGCCGTAGTTTACGTTGTACGGCGGGTCAAAGAATGCCATGTCGGCCAGGCCGCCTGCCAGGACCTTCTCCACGGATTCCATCTGGGTGGAGTCGCCGCAGAGGAGCCGGTGCGAGCCCAACACCCAGACATCGCCGGGAACGCTGACCGCGGATTCCGGCGTCTCCGGAACTGCATCCTCGTCGGTGTGGCCCTCGGTTACCTGTTCCGGCTCCTGGAGCAGGGCCTCGAGTTCCGCATCGGAGAAGCCGACGACATCGAGACTGAAATCATCCTCCCTCAGAGACTCGAGTTCGACGCGGAGCATTTCCTCATCCCACCCGGCATTGAGCGCCAGACGATTGTCAGCCAGGATCAGCGCGCGGCGCTTCGTTTCGGACAGGTGATCCAGAACGATGACGGGCACCTCGGACATCCCCAGCTTGCGCGCGGCGGCCAGCCGGGCATGGCCGGCGATGATCACGCCATCGCCGCCAACAAGGATTGGGTTGGTCCACCCGAATTCCTGGATGCTGGCCGCGACCTGCGCAACCTGCTCCTCGCTGTGCGTACGCGCGTTGCGGATGTACGGTAGGAGCCGGTCCAACGGCCAGATCTGTACCAGCAGGTCGCGAAGCTGTTTGGTGATGCTGATCCCCATGTTTTTCGGCTCGCAATTGTGGGCGGCGTTCAAGATCTGAGCGCCGCCCCGAATGCGGAGGAGAGGACTACGCGGCCGTTTTCGGCTGCGTCTGCGAAGGGGTGGACGCCCCACCCGAGGAGGTCACGACCACCGGCACGAGGGCAGCGATCGTCTGCGAAATGGCGGTGGCGAGCGAACTCGCGATCACCGGCGTCAGGGAGGTGAACAGATCCACCACGTTGGCGGTGATGCCCTCGGCACTGACGGCTTCGCCCGCGCCAGCAGCGGCGACAGCGCCCTTGGTGGTCTCGCTGGCTGCCGTACCGGCCGGGGACACGGTCTGCTGGCCTTCGGTCGTACCGACCTGACCGGCAAGGACCATGCCGGCGTTGATCGCGTGGTCGATGGTCGCGGCGTTCTGCGCACGGCGGCTGGCCGTCTGCGCCATGTCGAGCGAGATGGCTTCCCAAGCACGCGCGCGCGCCAGGGTCTCTCGCCGGTTGTCCAGCTCTTCGTCGAAGAGCAACTTGATGTTCTCCGCGCCACCCAGCAGGCTCGGCTGGTGGGTGACGCTCGGGGAAAGATTGGGATTGGTTTCTGCCATTCGGGAGTTCCTTTTGGTTGAAGTTGGAGAGTTTCGGTCATGCAGTCCGGAACGCCGGACCGCGCTCATTGCGTGAATTGAGTTCGCTCGCGGCTCGCCGCTACTTCGCTAAACGGCTCACCGCTCTCGGCAAGGACCGGCTCGCTGCCAGTTAGTTCCTGGATACGGCGCAGAATCACATCGCAGTAGGCCGGCGAAATCTCACATCCGTATCCCTTACGACCGAGGACATGGGCCGCGGCAATGGTCGTACCGCTTCCCAGGAACGGATCGAAGACCAGGTCGCCGGCATCCGAGAAGGCTTTCACGAAGAACTCGGCGAGCGCGCGCGGGAACGGGGCGGAATGCGATCCTTGGCTGCTCTCTGTTTTCACCTCGATTACGTTGCTCGGGCGGGCAATTCCGCCGTGGCGTCCCTCGAGGTTGTTCGCGTTGCGGCGGGTCGTCTGCCACGAATCGTGGTTCTTCCCGAGATCCGCCGCCGCGCCACGCGGGCCGGTGCCCAGCAGGCCACTGCCAGACGTGGACGTCGGGTTATTGGGCGAGTAATCGAAGCAGTCGTCCGACCAATGTCCCACAGCCTTCGGCCGAAACTTGATTCCGTCATCACTTCGAATGAAGTGGAAGATCGGCTCCCATGCGTTCTTAAACCGGTTTCCCCAGCCGCCCGGCACGCCATCGTCAGTCTTGCGCCAGCAGAACTCATCGACGAAGCGCCACCCCCATTGCTCCACGTGCGCGATGGTGAGCTTCTTGACGTAGAGATTACGCTGGCCGCCATCGGCATGTTCCTTGATGTTGAGGAAGTATGAGCCGTCGTCTGCCAGGATCGTTGCAATGTTCGCGGTCACGTCACGAAACCACCCGACATACTCCTCCGGCGGGACTGGCCGGAACCCGCTCGAGGGATCATAGGCGCGCTGCGAGGCATATGGCGGTGACGTGATCACCACGTTCGCGCGGGTACCTTCGAACAACCGCGCCACGACCCCGCGATCCCGGCAGTCACCGCAGATCAACCGATGGTCACCAATCAGCCAGATGTCGCCGGGACGGGTGATGGCCTCAACCGGGGCCTCCGGGATCTCTTCTTCCGGTGTTTGTTCCTCACCGGAAACCGGGGCCTCGGGCGCAGCCTCAGCCAGCAAGGCCGCCAGTTCGTTGTCGTTGAAACCCAGCAAGGCCAGATCGAGTTCGGCATCCTTCAACTCCGCCAGTTCGCCGCGCAGGGTTGCGTCGTCCCAGCCCGCGTTCTCGCTGATTCGGTTGTCAGCGATCACGAATGCACGGCGCTGCGTTTCGCTGAGGTGGTCCAGCGCTACCACCGGAACTTCCATGAGACCGAGCTTGCGCGCGGCCAGCAGACGCCCGTGGCCGGCGACAATAATCCCCGTGCCGGAGTCCACGAGAATAGGATTCAGAAAGCCGAATTCTGCGATGCTCGCCGCAATCTGGGCGACCTGCTCGGGGGAATGCGTCCGGGCATTGCGGTCGTATGCACGCAGCCGCTCCGTCGGCCAGATCTCTATGTGCCGCGCCATCGCCGGCGCGATCGAAGATGTGCTCATGCGGTCAGCGGCAGGAGTTCCTGAATTCCCGGCGCGGCGAGGGGTCCGGGCATATCCTCGGGTGCAATACGCAATGCCAGGAGGCCGCCCTTGGTGGCCCCGCACGGCTGCCATCCGGCACGCCGATAGCACCGTCCGAAGTCGCGCTTCTTACGTACCTTCGCGGGATCGACGAACGTCACCATTCCAATGGGCGGCGGCTCGCCCCATATCTGCCGCGTGATGGCAACTGCCTCACGGATCAAATCGCTGGATCGGATCGCGGATTCGTTCCGGAACACCGAACAAATCCAGGCGCCAGCCCACTGATGCTTCACATATTCGGCGAATGGCCAGGACGATACCCACAAGGCGTCGCCGGTTGTTGCAAGCAAAACGATGCACCGGCCTGGCGGCACAAACTGCGGCGTGCCAGGCTTTTGCCGGTTGTAATGCCGATCCGCGAGCGGCAACGCATTCGGGTCAGCACGATGGGACAGCCGCCAATACCGAGCCGTCGGGATGTGCGGGCCTGACTCGGCCATCAAACGCCGCACATCCCCGCACACTCGGCAGACCAGTTCAGACCGAGGTGGTATTGGCGCGGGTCCGGATCGCCAAGGTCGGCTCTCTCCAACGGCACGCAACTCCGGTGCACGTAAAGCTTCTGATCGAACTTCCGATTCACCACGGTTCCATCGACGCGAAGCGCGTTATCCACTTCGACCGCGCGCGCCCATCCCGCCGGATCGGCATCCCGCAAACGGCGCCATTCGGCGTTGCTTTTGAAGGGGCAGAAGACGCACGCCGATTTCTGCACCTCGTGCGGCACGCCGAAGGCGATCAGCCAGTTGAGGCAATCGCCTCGCGTCATTGCCCGATCAATCAGCGGAAACTCGGGCGTGATCCACCGGCGGTCCTCGAGCCGCTCGCGAATCCGAACCGAACGGCCTGCCTCGTCGAGCGAGATGCCATAGATCTGAACGACGTTTACGTCTTTCGGAACGCGTTGGCCGGGTGCTAGGCCAAGGACCTCGCGCCGGATGCAGCGCTCGATGACCTCGATCTTGTACTCCTTCGTGCACTGGCGGCGCACGATGCCGGCTTTCTCTCCCTCGGTCGCCGCCGTGTACGCCGGGATCGAGGCGAACCGCCCACCGGTCGAGTTACGGCCAAGCTTGAGATCGTCACCGAGGCGGCCAATGCTGCGCACGACAATCGGCGGTCCGTTCAGGGACCGGAGCCAGTTCAAATGCGAGTAAACAGCCGCCGGCTCCTCGCCGGTATCCGCGAAGACTGCGCATTCGATGCCCGGCTGGACCTCGCCGCGCGCAAGCATCAAGTACAGGGTCGTGCTCTGGACGCCCGCGCCGAGGTTCAAAATCCGGTGGATGGTCCGGCTTTCGGAGAGATTCATGTTGTCAACGGAGAAAGCCAACTGGGGATGCGCACCGCGCACCTGGCCTGCGCACCTCGATAAGCCTCACAAACTAGGCAAATTGCGTGACATTCCAACGCGCTGCCCGCCGGCCAAAGATCAGGTCCCGCGTTCGCCTGCCGCAACCCCCACATGCCGCCGGCGGATTCGAGCGGCGATGGTCATGGCGGCCTGTCCCGCCTAAGTTGCGCCGATGGCGCGGCAACGCTCCGCCTCATCCTCGGCGATCTCAAGGCAGGCCGTCTTGGTGGCTGCGACTGCCGCAGCCCGCGTGTCCGCTAGCGCGCCCCGCAAGATCTCGGCGAGAGCCTCGGCATGGTCACGCGGTGCAAGGCGAAGAGCATGGCACAGGCGGGTGGCCAATCTCTCAGGAGTGATTTCGTCTGGCATGCTTTCTTTCCTCACACCTGTGTCATCGCCGACCAAATCGCCAACATCGCCGGTCGCGCCACAGGAGTGGCACGTGAACCTCTCGCCGGCATCGTGGTATCCCGTCTCCCGACACATTCCAAAGTCATACTCACGCACCGTAATCTCAGCGCTCAGGCACTCTGGGCAGCACATTCCGGTTCTCTGTAGGGCCGCTTGGCCCACCTGCGGGCCTCCCGCAGCAACTGACCCGCGGCAATGACTTCCCGTGCGCGCCATTCCAAGTCGCCGTCCGGGTCCTCATCGGGAAATGAATCTTCGGAGTAGTCATCTTCGACGGGCTCGTCTGCTACGCGCCGGAGCGGCGATCGGATGCAGCCTTCCAGCATGGAGAGTTCGGGCTCAAACATGTCACACCGCCGAAGCGTTATTGCGGCTGCTCACCGCAGAGGACTGAACCGTATCCGGATTGAACCGGCGCGGGTTGAACTGATCGCGGTCCGACCAGCGGACCAGTTGGCCGGTTTCCGGATCGACACGCTTCAGCATCAGCAGCGTGTGCGCGCCCAAGTGCTCCTCGTAGGTCGAGTGATCGCTGTCGTGCCGGGGCTTTTGCACGGAATCGTCACCATACGAAAGCAGGTTGATCTGGACGATCTGGCCGGTCTTGCGCTTGCGGATGACCTCCGCATTCGGAGCGCCGATATAACGCCGGACGCTGACGGAATCGCATACGTCGATGATGCGAGGCCCGGCAAAAACGCGAATTTTCATGAATGTCCTCAGGCACACAAATCGCGCCGAAGGAATGTCGGACTATTTAATGCGCCCGGCCCGCCGGTACGATGTCTTGGAGGTTTTCGGGAGGGTGCGCTATGCGCTGGCCTGTCGAACTGGGCCTCTACTGGTTATATACGCCGGAGCGCTCAAATCTTAAAGCTCCCCCACAAAAAATCTGCGCTCCTCAAGCAAGGAGCGGACTTCAGCGACGGTAGTGACAGTGGCTGCCAAAGCGCCGGCCGCCGCCCATTCGCGTAAGCGGCGCTCTTGGAGGGCGGTCGGACGTTCGCCCGGTCGCTTTACTTCGAACTCAAAGTGATGCCCGCAGATGCAACCGGTGATGTCAGGATCGCCAGCGACACCCAATCCGCCGCCCCAGCGCTTCCTGGCCAGGCAACCGGGGATTTCATTCAGATAGGCCAGAATCGCTTTGACAATCGCGCGCTCGCTCGTCATGCGGTCTTTCTCCCAAACTTCAGCTTTGGCTGCACTTCGGGCTTGGGCTCACAAGCCGGCTCTTGGCGTTTGGCACGCGCCCACACCTCCGGGCGCAGCTTCCACTCATTCCACGTCATCCATTTCAGGCCTTCGTCGTTTAACACCAACGGCATCGATTCCTGGCCGAGGACCTTCATGGCCCAGCGGATTTCCTCCAGATCCGTGCCCAACGGATACGCCATCGCATGGTGCCCAAGTGGAAGCCGAATAATGCGGATACCCCTGTTGTTCATGATGGCGATGGCCCTCTTCACGTCGATGATCGCCTGCTTGTGCTCGCGGACGAGCTGTTTGACTTCCTCCGGTGCGCCCTTATCGATTCGGAGTTTGCCCTCGGAGTCGAGCCGGACGGAGACGCCCGCCTCCATCAGCCGGTCGAAGACGGCCTCAATTTCCATGGCCGGCCTCCCATGACGGATGACGGGTTATGACGGATTTTTCTATATAAGCTCTATATGCGTGCGTGCGCGCGCGCTTATATGGATAATATAGGTTCGATCTGTCATAACCCGTCATATCCGGAATGGTTTGTTGGAAACAAAAGAGTTGTTTCATGTCAATATGACGGATCGTCATCAGACCTCCTCTCCCTCTTCCTCTGCCCGACACTCTGCCTGTCTCGGCGCGGCCTGCTGCCTGGGCATGTCGTAGCGATCTTCCGCGCGCAGCCCGATTCCCGAGTAAAGCGCGCCCTTCATCGTTTTGGATTTGGCAAAGCCGCGTTCGCTCATGAATGAGGCGAACGTCTTGTGGCTGACCGGCGCTTCGCCGTACTGCTCGGCCCACGCTTTGTACTCGCGGTAAAGCGTCAGAGACAACGCTCTCGCGTTGGGTACCTGGATGCATTTTTCTTCCAGGAACATCGCGAAGGTATCCTGCTCCGACTCGTACTCCCGCGTGGCTGCCATGACCTCCTCCGGCACACCCAGTCCCTCGCGCTGCCAGGTGAGGCATCCCTGAACGGCCCAGTTCAAGATGCCGGGAAACTCGGCCAGGAACATGGCGGTCACTTCATGGCGCGGCTTCTGCTGTTCCTTCGGGATGGTGACATCGAAAGGAATGAGCTTCAAACGATTCCACAGCGCCCGATCGCCGCGGACCTGGGGCTTGTGGTTGGTCGCCAGCCACAGCTTGAACTCCGGATAGAACTCGAAGAACTCGCCGCGCATGAACCGCGCGGACATTTTGTCCCCGCCGGTCATTTCCTTGATCAGGGACTCCGAGAGGCGGGAGCCGCGCTCATTTTCCGAGGCCCAGACGAACCGCGCGCCCTTCAGCTTGGCGATGTCATTCGGAATCGCGTTCTCCTTTTTCTTCAGGAAGGTTTCGACGGGCGTCCGATTGGCGTAATCGCCCAGCAGGCGCTGGATGATATCCACCATCGTGGATTTGCCGTTGTCGCCGCCGGCGCCGTACATGATGAACATGGCCTTATCGCTGGTGATCCCGGTCAGGCAGCAGCCGAACGCGCGCTTGAGAAAGGTGACCAGGCTCGACCGCCGGTTCGTAACCATGTACAGGAACTCGAGCCAGTTGGGGCAGGTGGCGGCCGGATCGAAGCTGACCGGCGCCAGCTTAGTGATAAGATCCCGTTGATTGTGCGGTCGGAGTTGCCCGGCGTGCAGGTCGACGGTGCCGTTGCGAACCGTCAGAAGCCAGGGATCGGAATCGAGATCGCTCGGCCGGATGGCAATCGCCGGATCGGCCTTAGCGAGGTTGATCATGGCAGTGATGGAGCGCCAAGATTCGGATTTGATCAGATGGGCAAGGAATGCTTCGCGTTCTTCTTCGTCCGGAATCTTCTTCGCGAGCGCGTACAAACTGCGGATGAGGGCCGTTCCCAGGGTGTAAACTTCGAGGACTTCGTCTTCTCTCCAACGCATTCCATCCCATGCGTACCAGCGGGCCCACTTTTCGCAATAACGAAGGCGCTCTCGGTATTTGGCAGCAAAACGCTTGGCATTGCCGAGATCGGTGAACCGCTCAATTTTCGAGGCCGCTGCGCTGACCTCGGAGTCGCCTTCCGGCGGCGCACCTGCGGGAGGACCGCTTCCGGCGGCGGGCTCCGCATCACCACCAGGCGGGTCAGCCGCCGGCGGCTCCGGCCCGGGCGCTTCCGCCGCTTCGCTGCCGTTTTCGATCCTGCCAATTGCGATGGGCGAATTCACGTTGCCGCGGAACAGGCACTCGCCACAATACCTCTCGCCGCCAAGATCCGATTGCACGTAGGCGCACGTCACCGGCGCGATCTTGTCGCTGGAAGCCTGCCGCAGTTTGCTCGCGGTCTCCCGGCGGCTGTAACGGGGGTAGGCCTTACTCAATTCATGGGCCCAGCGCTCCGCGTCCTCGCACCGCGCCGCCACCGTGATCATCCGATACCACTCCGGCTCGGGCAGGTTTCGGGCGTCGTCCCGGCAGTGCTGCATCCAGGGGCAACCCTCCAGGATCAGCGGGAGCTTCGCCGGCGGGAGCGATTCCTGTGGCTCCGGGCGCGGAAGCAAAGGGCCGGGATCTTCAATGCCTTCCAGAATCTCTTCGATGTCAGCCTGGTTGTAAGCGCACTCGCGGTACTCGACGGTGACAGGACGGGGGTCCGCTGGCAGCTTCCGGTTAGACGTGCCCGGCACGCGCAGCACGCGGCAGAGGTCCGCTGTGGAATCGATGCTCCAGCCTCGTGATTTGGCCAGCTGCCGTAACAGCGACTGGAACCGCGTCGACAGCGATTTCGCCGCTGCGCGATCCGAAGCGGTTTCGAGGAGCCACGGTTCTTTGTAGCGCCAATATACTTGCAGCCCGAAGCCGCTGTGCACGACAATCGACGGCGAGAGCCCAACGGCCTCGATCAACGCGAACGCGTCCTGCTCTGTCGGCGGCAAATCCTCGGAGGAATGCGCCGGTCCAGCAATATCGACATCCGCCCATACGGCGGGAACAGAGCAAACACCGTCTTCCGCGCCGCGGCCGCTTCCGGCCGGGGGGCTCCGTTGCAACCCTACTGCCGCATATACGTCGCACGTCTCCGCGCGCTGGCGGCTGTATTCGGCTGCTGCGGCGAGCGCGCCCTCGGCGCCAAGGTCGAAGGCGCGTGTCGCCTTATCCTGTCGAGTCCAGACAATGAGATGGCCGAATGCTTCCTCCCCGTGCAAGCGGTGGAAGAATTCGGCGATTGGTTCGGCCATCCACTCTCCCGAAAAGGTAAATCGGGGCGCAACGTTCGTCGGCGCGCCCGGTGGTCTAAATTACTTCGCCTTCGCTGTTGTGGACGTCCTTGACCGTGGGCGCCGACGGAGCCGCCGCCAGGAACGGCTGGACCATGGCGGCGTACTCCTTCACCCGCGCCGTCTGCTCGGGCGTCAACCGGCCGCCCGACGTGAAGGTCGCCTTCGAGTACACGATGCCCTGGGCGTTCTTCGTCTTTTCCAGACCGATCTTCGTGATCAGGCTGTAACAAGGAGCCGCCTTGGAAGCGAGGCGCATGAAGTACTGCCGCGCCGGCTTTATGGAACTCGGCGGCAGGCTGACGATTTCGGGCAGCAGGTTTTCTTCCCGCAACAGAAACAGCTGCCGCACGAGCTTGCAGGCCTGACCCTCGCCTTTGGGACCGCTGCCGAATTTGGCGAACTCGCATTTGTGGCAATCGATGCCGGGCTTGCCGACGCCGGTGCGCGCGTCGAGCGAGTAGCAATCCGGCGGCATGTTGCCGTCCGACTGCTCCATCGGCACGCTCCAGTAGGCGCGCGTGTCGCGCCAGGCGACGATGATGCCGGAGAGTTCCTTTTCGATTTCCTCGCCGTCCAGGCCCTGCACGGTCCAGGCCGTGCCGCCGCCTGCCGGGACCTTGATGCGCTCGAAATTGGCGGCGTTCATTTCGCCTTCGCCCAGGTTTGCGATCACCGCGTCACGGATGTCCGTGATCGGCGTGCCGAACATGACGAACGGGCTAACGGCGGTTTCGCTGTTCTTCTTCACGATTTCCTTGCTTGCCATGATTAGCTTCTCCTCGTTCTGAGTTTGAAAACCTCGCTGACTTCCAGGACCTCGCGCAGGCTCGGCGGGAGCGCCCGATCTTCGCGATCCAGTTCCCTCACGTAGGCGCTGAGCGAGTTGGTGTTGAATGTCTCCTCGACGTAATCGCCCAGGCGCGCCCGCTTCAGGGCTTTGCAGACGGCGGCCTTGTCGCCGTCCTTGGCTTTGGCCCACAGTTTCCGCTCGACATACACCGTGCGGCCGTCGATGGAGATCTTTTCGAAGCCTTCCTGCTCGAACTGGGGCAGCAGGCGCTGCTCGAGTTCGGCGCTTTCGGCTTTGACGGTATCGACCTCGGTCTCGAGTTGCCGGCGGCGTTCTTCGAGGGCGACAAAGCGTTTCAGTTCTTCGGTATTCATGCATCCCCTTTCAGTTGCTGCAAGACTTCGGTGACCACATCCGCCTTGGCGGCCAGCGCCGCCATGACTTTTTCGTCCACCGTATTTTTGGCGAGCAGGTGGATATACTCGACCGGCCGCGTCTGGCCCGGCCTGTGAATGCGGGCGAGGCTCTGCTCGTAGGAACCGAGCGAAAAGCCGAGCGAGTAATAGATGGCGTAGCGTGCGCGGGTCAGGTCCACGCCCACACCGCCGGATTCAATCTGGACCGCGAGCACTGGTGCTGCGCCCGCCTGCCAGCGTTTGAGATCGTCCACGCGGCCCGAGAGCTCGAGCGCCCGCCGACCGGTTTCGTCCGCCACGCGATTTATGGCGTCCAGGTCCTTATGGAAGCGGCAAAAGATGACGATCGGCTCTGCGGGGTCGATGTCCTCCAGCACATCCCGAAGTAGATTCATCTTTGCCGAGTCGATCTGCACATACTTGCCGTCGTCGGTTCTGATGAAGCCGCCCGTGATCTGCTGGAGGCGCAGGAGCTTCACCAGAGCATTAGCTGCTGTGATTTCGCCCGATTCCACGCGCGCGATAAGGTCGCACTTGAGCGACTGGTAAGCGCGCCACGCCTCCGGGCCCAGCTCGCAGGTGTAGGTGACGTGCATCTCCGGAGGCAGGTCGAGGACGTCTTTGGTAACGCGGAACGCGACGGAGTAGAATTTCCGGTTGAGTTCCTCAAGGTTGCGGTAGCCGACGATCTGGTGATTCTGGAAGCCGCCCATGACCATGTAGCGCTGCCGGAAGGCGGCATTACTCCACCCGAAAATCGAAGGGGCAACGGCGCGGAGCTCGCCATACAAGTCTTCCGGGCCGTGCGGCATCGGTGTGCCGGTCATGCCGAGCCGATGTCGCGCCACTTTCCCGAGCCGCGCAAGGAACCGGCTGGCCTTTCCACCCGGTGCCTTCGCGCGGTGGATTTCATCAGCGATCATGAAATCCACCCGTTGGTGCAAGATCCACTCGGCAAACGGGCTGCGCCAGGCGCTTTCGTAGTTGATCACTAGCACGACGGGCACACCGCGCGCCGCCGCCAGTTTCATCACGCGCTCAGCTTCGGCGCGCTTAGCGCTCACGCTGGAGAATGAATCGTCAAGCGACGCCACCAGGAACGGTACCGCGCTATGCAGTTCGATCTGCGGCCGCCAGACCTGCACCACACGCAACGGGCAGAAGACGACATTCGTCTGGAAGCCATGTACGAGCGCCGTGTAGATCGCCATCGCGGTCTTGCCCGTGCCCATGTCGGCACAGATCATCGCGCCGCGTTTTCCGCTGGCGTAGAGGGCGCTGACAAACCGCACAGCATCTTCCTGGTGCCGCCAGGGAGTTGTGCGAGCACCCGGAATGATCAGGCCGGGAGGGGATGGAATTTGCAGTGTGCCCACGCGCGAGCCCCTCAGTCCGCCCGGGCTTTCGGGATCGAGAATCTCGATAGCCTCGGCCGTTGTGATGCCCGGATGCTTCCGGAACGCCGGTTCCAGCCAGTTGAAGAACATCTCGGCGGCAACCAGGCGCTCGGTGTCCGCCTTGATCTGGTCGTTCAGGAGGGCGATGTAGCCGCGGTGATGCTCAGCTTTCGCCCTTGCCGTCGCGACATAGCGGGTAGCGCCGGCACCGTCCCGAAAGGTGATCGCGCTCTCCGGTTCGAGGTTGCCGAACTTGATGGCCAACCGGAGTTGCAATGCGTGCCCTTTGCGCGTGGCCAGGATCTTCTTCATCCGGCCGGAGACGATGCTGCGAATTTGGGAGATGGCCAGGTCGTAACCGTATTCCCGAATCAAATCTTCGTGGCGAGCGAGGACGTCCTCGCTGACTTCCTCGGCGGTCGGTTCGCCGGCCTGGAGGTGCTCGACGATAGAATCGTCGATTTTGCGCGAGAGTTCGGAATCACTGAATTTTGTCATTCGTATCGAGTCCTTTCACAAAGCGGCTCAGCCAGTCGTGGGCCGCGAGGGATTTCCCGCGGATTTCGGGACAGTGCCAGTACTCCAGGCGGCTGGCGAGTTCCTCGGGATCGAACGCCGTTTCGGCGATGGCCAGTATGCCGCGCGTGACGGTGTAAATGGCGACGGCATCGGCCTTGGCTTCACGGACCACCTCCTGAGAGGCGCCGCTGCGGTAAACGCCAGTGTTGTCGGCCACTGCCATCCCCGTTTCGCGCGCCAGGCGGCGGGCTTCGGAGGGCGTGGGGAGTTTGGCGGATTCGCGTAGCTCGCGGACGATCTCGCGACGAATCTCACCCGGTTGTTTCAGGATTTCGGCTTGGCGCTCGGGCGGTTCGGACGCGATCACGCTGGCGGCGGTGATGGAGACCGCGCCGGAATCCATGGCGTCGATCAGTTCGGGCGTGCCCGCGTCGACCGCTGTCTTGGCGCGCTCGTAAGTGTCCTTGCTGCGGAATCCGGCTTTCTGGGCTGCGACTTCCCGAGTCTCTTGCCCAGGTGCGACTTCCGCGCAATTGCGCGGAGGTACGCGGTCGGTACGCTGGCCTTGCCGGTTACCGAGCACGGCTTCGATAGCCTTGCCGATAGCAACGCGCTCTGACGGTGTGAAATTCTTGCGGATCTCGTTCTCGGCAAACTCGCCGGCCAGAATGCTGGAAACACGCACGATGCGCGCGGGGATGGTGGGCTGCTTCAAAACGTCGCGGATGGCGAGCAGTCGCCGCTCACCGAACACGAGGGTGTTGTCTTCGGTGATGCCGATTGGCTGGAGCAAGCCTTCCTGGGCGATGCTGGACGCGAGCGCATTCAGGTCGCCCATGTCCTTCCGGTGCCGCTCGCCGAGGGCGATGGAATCGCAGGCGACCTCGGTGATGGCATTGCCGTGGTTCACTGGACGCCCCCCGCCGGCGTGAAGCCGAACTGCATGAACACGGGGCGCATCTTCCAGAGGAGCTGGTAGACGCGGCCGGGCGAGCGCCCGAGATCCTCGCTGACGTTCCTGACGCCCTCTTCCACAACCCGGCAGCCGATCTCGCGCAAGTCCGGAGACAGGGCACCGAAGGCGCGATCCACGTCGATGCGCAGATGGAGCAAATCGGCGGCCGGTCGTGAGGCCAGTCCTGCGGCAATCCGGCAAACATCGTCGCTGATGTCACCGTCGGTAGAGGACGACTCTTCGCCCGCATCTTCCGGCGGAATTGATGGCAGGGCGCACAATGTTGCTTCCTGAAGCTGGCGCTTTCGCGTCCGAATGAGCGAAACAACCTGATTGCGCACCACACAGTTCACGAACGTCTTGTACCGGCCGCGCGCGGGATCAAACCCGCCGGCGCGCTCCAGGTATTCGAGAAAGAGTTGCTGGGTCAGGTCTTCGCGGTCATCGGGCAGAATGCCGTAGCGGCCTATGAGGCTCCGAACGCGGCACCGGATCGCGTTCATGGCGTATTGATCGATTTCGGTGAGTCCGTTCTCTCGAATCATCGATTTTTCCCTCTGGCCAGGAGGAAATCGTGGGGATGGTCGGGGACCGGGCAAATCAAACAAAAAGGCGGAAGCCTGTGAGATTGCCCTTCCGAGCATCACCCACAAGACTTCCGCCGAGCGGCCAGTCTCTGTCTGGTGGTCTCTGCCTTAACCTGCCATCTCGATTACGAGCTTGAATGGCAGCCCATGCTTGACCTCGATGATTTCAACGGATCCATCGCCGAGGCGCGAGAGGTGGTCGAAGAACTCCGCGACCTGGCTCTTGAGCACAAAGTCCGAAGCGGTGAGTTCGGGCCGCGGACCATTCTCGCCGCCCAGCTTAATGTCCTGCACAATGCGCGGGGCTGGATTGAAAACGGGCTCGCCGTTGCGGATCTCCAGTTCTTCGATGCGGCCAAAATTCAGTCGCTGCATGATCTCCAGCAACCGCTTCCGCGAAGCCGAGAGGGAAGCTTTAGTCATTAAGTCGTTCACGCAATTCCTCCAACAAGGATGTTGAGGGAGTTGCCAGGAGGGACTGAGGCGGGATTGGCGGCAAGCCGCCGAGATCGTTCCACGCGCTTTCCTTACTCATCGCCGGGCAACGCCTTCAAAATAGAGGCGTGACTCTCGGCGTCACGAACTGTGACGGCGCGCGTCACAACTCGTCAGAACCGCCAGTCGACTGGTTTCGCAGGCAGATAGAGGAACGTGTTTCCGCTGCGAATCGAATTCCGCAGGTGTTCTGCAAGGCCTGAATGATCCCGGCCGATCCTTTCGATCGCCCGGGCAATTGCGTGGGCCACAGCCGAACGAGCGCGCTGAACACTCCCGGCGACCTTTCGCGAGCGAGCGTGTTTTCCAGCGGCCTGCGACAGGTATGCATCGAGCTGAGCGATTTCGGATTGTAGAGCGCCGCGGCGCGGCCATTCCTTCTCCCGGAGTCCGGCGAGTTCTTGGCGTCGCTCGGCCAGCGCCTGCCTGACCTGGCGCAAGGACCGCTCATCCGCCGCATCAATACCCGAACTGACTACAGCACCGGAATCAGGTTCCGCTCGGCCGGCCAGGATCAACGCTTCGATCTCACTTCCAGGCCTGCGCAGAAGCTCCGCGATGTATTCGAAACCGGCCAGATGGCGAAACCGTACGGTCTGGCCTCCAAAGGACAGTAGCCAAATATCCTGCTCGCGGCGGAACAAGTTGCCTTCAGCCTGTCGCGGCGCAGGAGTCCCAGGCGTAAGCGGGTTGTTCGTGCAAACGAGATCGCCACTTCCGTCGGCACCAATCAGATCTTCGAGCGCCAGCAGTGACGAACCATGCTGCAAGACCATCTCCCGCTGAGCTACCGAGAGCGATCTGAACGTTGGGATGAGGGCGGTCCACGGCGCACGGAAGGAGGTGAGAAGATGGCTGAGTCCGTTCGCTACGACCGCGGGCGTTCCGCCGATCAGCAGGAAAACATTCCTTCCACCTGGTTCCGCCATTCTGGTCCCGGCGCTCCAGGTGGAACCCTCCCCCGTGACCGTCTCGGCGGACGCGGTCAGGGATAAACGGTCGGCTAGAAATCCGCACAAACGCTTCGGGTCGAATTCGTGAACGACGGTATCTTCAGGTCTGATTGCAATCGCATCGCACTCTCTCGGAGCGCATCCGCACACTGCCGACATCCGACCGTCCCGGTTGACGGTGACGCGCCTCGGGCATCCCTCGCCGCCGGGCGCCGGGCAAGGATATGTCTCCGACCTTACCGGCAGCGGCCGCATTAACACGGCGACGGGCTCGAACTCATCCCGTAGGCGGAGCCTTAGTACATCCATTCGTAAATACAGTGACGTATTGTGAAGACCCAAACGGTGACGTAATCTGATACTCTTGCATCAGAGGAACCGCGTCTCTGATGCCGAGAAAAAGCCCGTTTACGATGGATCTTTCC
>Ga0209581_1000809_pt1 | contig 47198 bp, 39 predicted proteins | sample Coa_R2_FD_187160 | JGI IMG/M metagenome (GOLD analysis project Ga0209581, IMG submission 187160) | Surface soil microbial communities from Centralia Pennsylvania, which are recovering from an underground coalmine fire - Coalmine... | ecosystem: Environmental > Terrestrial > Soil > Unclassified ...
CGAGCCCATGCGGATCGCCTCGGCGACGCTGGCGGCGCCGACCGGCATGACCATGAACTCCTGGATATCGATCGGGTTGTCGGCATGCGCGCCGCCGTTGACGATGTTCATCATCGGCACCGGCAGGGTGCGGGCATGGGCGCCGCCGACATAGCGGAACAGCGGCAGCCCGCATTCCTCCGCCGCGGCCTTGGCGCAGGCGAGGCTGACGCCGAGGATCGCGTTGGCGCCGAGCCGGCCCTTGTTCGGCGTGCCGTCGAGCGCGATCAAGGCGCGGTCGATGCCGGTCTGGTCGTCGCCCTCATGCCCGGTCAGCGCGTCGGCGATCTCGCCGTTGACTGCGGCGACCGCCTTCTGCACGCCGCGGCCGTGATAGCGCGGCCCGCCGTCGCGCAGCTCCACTGCCTCGTGCGCCCCGGTCGAGGCGCCGGACGGCACCGCGGCGCGGCCGAAGGCGCCGCTGTCGAGCGTCACCTCGACCTCGACCGTCGGGTTGCCCCGGCTGTCGAGGATTTCGCGGCCGTGGATGGCGGAGATCGCGGTCATAGGGGGGCTTTCACGGGGTCATGTCGACATCGGGCCGGGATTTGGCCAGCCGGTCGAACTCGATCAAGGTCTGCAACAGGGCCGGCATGGCCTTCAGCGGCACCATGTTGGGCCCGTCGGACGGGGCGCGGTCGGGGTCCTGGTGGGTCTCCATGAACACCGCGGCGACGCCGACCGCGACCGCGGCGCGCGCCAGCGTCTCGACAAAGCGGCGCTCGCCGCCGCTGCTGCCGCCCTGGCCGCCCGGCTGCTGCACCGAGTGGGTGGCGTCGAACACCACCGGAAATCCGGTCTCCTTCATCACCGGCAAGCCGCGCATGTCCGAAACCAGCGTGTTGTAGCCGAAGCTGGCGCCGCGCTCGCACAAGAGCACGCGCCGGTTGCCCGAATCGGCGATCTTGCGGGCGACGTTGACCATGTCCCACGGGGCCAGGAACTGCCCCTTCTTGACGTTGACCGCGGCGCCGGTCCGGGCGGCGGCGACAAGCAGGTCGGTCTGGCGGCACAGAAACGCCGGGATTTGCAGCACGTCGACCGCCGCCGCGGTCGGCGCGCATTGCTCGGGGGCATGCACGTCGGTCAGCACCGCGCAGCCCCGCGTCTCGCGGATCTCGGCGAGGATCGGCAGTCCCTCCGCGATGCCGATGCCGCGGGCGCCGGTCAGCGAGGTGCGGTTGGCCTTGTCGAACGAGGTCTTGTAGATCAGCGGGATGCCGAGCTTGCGGGTGACCTCGACCAGCGCCGCGCTCATCTCCAGCGCGTGCGCACGGCTCTCCAGCGCGCACGGACCGGCGATCAGCACCAGCGGCAGGTCGTTGCCGATGGTGATGTCGCCGACCGCGACGTGGCGGGGAACGGCCACCGCCTACACCAGCCGCGACTGGTCGAGCGCCGCCTTCACGAACGAGGTGAACAGCGGGTGCGGATCGAACGGCCGGGACTTCAGCTCGGGGTGGAACTGCACCCCGATAAACCACGGATGGTCCGGGATTTCGACGATCTCCGGCAGCAGCCCGTCCGGCGACATGCCGGAAAAGCGCATGCCGGCGGCTTCCAGCGTGTCGCGATAGGCGATGTTGACCTCGTAGCGGTGGCGGTGCCGCTCGCTGATCCGGTCCGCGCCGTAGATCGCCGCAACCCGGCTTTCCGGGTCGAGCACCGCCTCATAGGCGCCGAGCCGCATCGTGCCGCCGAGATCGCCGTCGGCCTCGCGCTGCTCCAGCGCGTTGCCGCGCATCCATTCGGTCATCAGGCCGATGACCGGGTGCTCGCACGCCCCGAACTCGGTCGAGCCGGCCCCGCGCAAGCCGGCGAGATGGCGCGCCGCCTCGATCACCGCCATCTGCATGCCGAAGCAGATGCCGAAATACGGCACCGCGCGCTCGCGGGCGAAGCGCGCCGCCTCGATCTTGCCCTCCGAGCCGCGCTCGCCGAAACCGCCCGGCACGAGGATGCCGTGAACCCCTTCGAGCTGGCGCAGCGCCTCGCTCTCGGCCTCGAACACCTCGGCGTCGATCCAGTCGATATTGACCCGCACGTTGTTGGCGATGCCGCCATGGGTCATCGCCTCGGCCAGCGATTTGTAGCTGTCGGGCAGGTGGGTGTACTTGCCGACGATGGCGATCGTCACCTCGCCTTCCGGCTTGGCGATGCGGTTGACGATCGCGTGCCAGCGGCTGAGGTCGGGCTCTTTCGTTTCGAGCCCGAAATGGCGGCACACCTCACGGTCGAAGCCCTCGGCGTGGTAGGCGCCGGGCACCGCATAGATGGTCTCGACATCGAGCGCCGGGATCACCCGCTCTTCGCGCAGATTGCAGAACAGCGCGATCTTTTTGCGCGCGCCGTCGGGGATCGGCCGGTCGCAGCGGCAGAGCAGGATGTCGGGCTGGATGCCGAGGCCGAGCAGCTCCTTTGCCGAGTGCTGGGTCGGCTTGGTTTTCAGCTCGCCCGCCGAGGCGATCCACGGCACCAGCGTCAGGTGCACGAACAGCACCCGTTCGCGGCCGAGCTCGTTGCCGAGCTGGCGGATCGCCTCGAGGAACGGCAGGCTCTCGATGTCGCCGACCGTGCCGCCGATCTCGCACAGCACGAAATCCTCGCCGTCGAGATCGGCCTGGATGAATTCCTTGATCGCCTCGGTGACGTGCGGGATCACCTGCACGGTGGCGCCGAGGTATTCGCCGCGCCGCTCGCGCCCGATCACGGTCGAATAGATGCGCCCGGTGGTGACGCTGTCGCTCTTGCGCGCCGCCACTCCGACATAGCGCTCGTAATGGCCGAGATCGAGATCGGTCTCGGCGCCGTCGTCGGTGACGTAGACCTCGCCGTGCTGATAGGGACTCATCGTCCCCGGATCGACGTTGAGATACGGGTCGAGCTTTCTCAGCCGCACGGTGAAGCCGCGCGCCTGCAGCAGCGCGCCCAGCGCCGCCGAGCACAAACCCTTGCCGAGAGAGGAGACCACGCCGCCGGTGATAAAGATGAACCGCGTCATGGACCTTCAATCTATAGCAACCGTGGCCGGCGTCCCACGAGAAACTGCACGGCCGCGCGATTTCAACGGCTTGCCGCCGCCGGGCGGCGGCCGCGCCGCGCCGATCGAGCCGCCGGCGCCGCCGGCAAACGCGCGCCGCGCCTCGCGTTCCGCCGATTCGCTACTTGGCGAGCGGCGCGCTCGGGCCGGCGGGCGCGCTCGGGGCCGCGGGCGCGGGCGGGGCGGAAGGCGCCGCCGGCGGCGCCTTCTCGACCGGCGCCAGCGGGGCGGCCGGCCCCTGCACCGGCTCGTCGATCAGCGAGCGCGGCGCCTGCGACCGGTTGCTGAGCCAGACCAGCGCCAGGCTCGTGATAAAGAAGGCGACGGCGAGCGCCGCCGTCGTCCGGGTCAATAGATTGGCGGTGCTGCGCCCGGTCATGAAGCCGGACATGCCGCCGCCGCCCATGCCGAGGGCGCCGCCCTCGCTCTTCTGCAGCAGCACGACGCCGACCAGCACGACGGCGATGACGATGTGGACGATGAACAGCAGGATGATCATGGCAATCCTGTCGAAACCGCTAGGGGCATAGCTGCGCGATCGCCCAGAAGTCTTCCGCCTTCAGGCTGGCGCCGCCGACCAGCCCGCCATCGACGTCGGCGAGCGCAAGAATCTCGCCGGCATTTTTCGGGTTGACCGAGCCGCCGTAGAGGATGCGGGTGCCGCGCGGCAGCAGCGCCCGGATGCCGGCATGAATCTCGGCGATATCGGCAAGCGTCGGGGTCAGCCCGGTGCCGATCGCCCACACCGGCTCGTAGGCGACGACCAGCCGCTCGGCGGCCGCGCCCTCGGGCAGGGAGCCGGCGAGCTGCGCCGAAACCACGGCGAGCGCGCGGCCCGCCTCGCGCTCGGCGCGGGTCTCGCCGATGCAGAGGATCGCGACAAGCCCGGCCCGCCATGCCGCCGCCACCTTGGGACGGATCGCCGCGTCGCTCTCGCCGTGGCCGTGGCGCCGCTCGGAATGGCCGAGAATGACATGGCTGCACCCGGCATCCTTCAGCATCTCGGCGCTGACGTCGCCGGTATAGGCGCCCTTCTCGGCGGCGTGGCAGTCCTGGCCGCCGAGCGCGATGCCGCTGCCCGCGAGGATGTCGGCGACCGGAATCAGCACGGTCGCCGGCGGACAGACCAGCAGGTCGCACCCCGTCCGCCCGCTGCGCGCCAGCCCGGCGAGGGCCCCGGCCAGCGCGGTCGCCTCGGCGCGCAGCCCGTTCATCTTCCAGTTGCCGGCGATCAGCTTTCTCTGTTCGGCCATCGTCGCCATCCCGAGCGCGGCGGACGCCGCACCGGCAAAGGTTGCGGCGGCACCGGGCCAACCCTATCATCCGCGCCCGCAATCACAAGCCCGGTCGCCATGCTGCAAGCGATCCGCACCCGAGCCGGCTCGATCATCGTCAAGGCCCTGTTCGCCGTGCTGATCCTGTTGTTCGGCTTCTGGGGCATCTCGACCCGCTCGACCTATTTCCAGAGCCACACGCCCGAAACCGAGATCGCCACCGTCGGCGACCAGACGATCCGCATCCAGGACCTGCAGGCGCTGCTGCAGCCGGCGCTGGAGCGGCTGCGCGCCCAGTTCGGCAGCACCCCCGACAAGCAGCAGATCCAGCAGCTCGGCCTCGTCGATACGCTGGTCGGCCAGCTCGTCGACCGCAGCCTGCTCGACCAGGAGGCCGAGCGGCTGCGCCTCGACGTGTCCGACGAGGTGATCCGCAGCGCGATCACCAACAATCCCGGCTTTCACGACGCCAACGGCAAGTTCGACCGCGGGCTGTTCGCCCAGGTGCTGGCGATGAACCACCTGAGCGAGGACCAGCTCGTCAACCGCCTGCGTCACGACATCCCGCGCACCGACATCCTGCATGCGGCGACCTCCGGCATCGTCCCGCCCGACAGCGTCGCCGCCGCGCTGTACCGCTTCCGCAACGAGAAGCGGATCGCCGACATCGTCGCCATCCCGCTCGCCGCCGCCGGCGATGTCGGCACGCCGAGCGATGCCGACCTCGCCAAGTTCTACGACAGCCACCAGGACCTGTTCCGCGCCCCCGAATACCGCGGCTTCACGATGGTCAGCCTGTCGCCCGCCGACCTCGCCAAGAAGATCGACATCTCCGAGGCGACGCTGCGCAAGGAATACGACGAGCGCAAGGACGATTTCGTCACCCCCGAGCAGCGCGAGGTGCAGCAGATTCTGGCGCCGAGCGAGGACAAGGCGAAGGCGGCCGAGGCGGCGCTCGCCGCCGGCAAGGACTGGAACGAGGTGGCGACGACGATCGCCGGCCAGGCCCCCGACACGATCGACCTCGGCCTGCTGAAGCGCGAGGAAATGCCGCACGTCCTCGCCGACGCCGCCTTCGCGCTGCCGCTCAACCAGCCGAGCGAGCCGATCAAGTCGCCGCTCGGCTGGCACATCCTGCGGGTCGTCAAGATCGAGCCGCCGGCGACGCTGAGCTTTGCCGAGGCCAAGCCCAAGCTACAGGCCGAGTTGGCCCAGGAGGAGGCGCTCGACCGGCTCGACAAGCTCGGCAACAAGGTCGACGACGCACTTGCCGGCGGCGCCTCGCTCGACGAGGTCGCGGCCAAGTTCGGGCTGACCAAGACCGCGGTGGCGGCGAGCGATGTCGGCGGCCGCGATCCCGAGGGCCGCCCGGTCGCGATCCCGGGCAGCGCGGCGGAGGTGCTGAAGGTCGTGTTCGGCACCGAGCAGGGCGAGGTCAGCCGGGTCGTCACCGGCCATGACGGCGACATCTTCGCGGTGCGCACCGACAAGGTGACCCAGCCGCGGGTCAAGCGGCTCGACGAGGTCAAGGACCAGGCGATCGCCGCCTGGCAGGCCGAGCGCAAGCGCGAGGCGGTGGCGGCCGAGGCCAAGGACCTCGCCGCCGCGGTCAAATCGGGCACGCCGCTCGCCGCGCTCGCCGCCGACAAGAAGCTGACCTTGACCACCTCGCCGCCGCTGTCGCGCCGCGCCGAGCCGGGCGACAAGGTCTCGCCGGTGCTGATCTCCAAACTGTTCGCGGCGAAACCCGGCGAGGCGGTCACCGCCGAGGATGCCGGGGGCGCTTATGTCGCGGTGCTGAAAGAGGTGAAAGTGCCGGAGGCGCCGAACGGGGAGGCGGCCAAGCGGCTCGACGGCGAATTGACCGCCGAGCTCAAGCTCGACGTCGCCACCGAATTCACCGAGGCCTTGCGCGCCCGCTATCCGGTCAAGCTCTACCGGGACGCGATCGACCGCGCCTATTGAGGCGCGCCCCCTACCCCGCCGCTGCGGCGCCGACGTCGTTGCGGCCGCGGCAGAACGCCGCGAACACCGCATGGATGATCGGCATGCCGACCGTTCCGGCCTGGGTCATCACCGACTCCGGGTGGAACTGCACCGCGGCAAGCGGACGGGTGATGTGCTCGATCGCCATGACGATGCCGTCCTCGGTCTCGGCGGTCACCGTCAGCTCGGGCGGCAGCGTGCTGCGCCGCGCGTAGAGCGAATGGTAGCGGCCGACGGTAAAGCGCTCCGGCAGGCCCTGGAGGATGGTGCCGCCCAGCCGGCGTACCGGCGACGGCTTGCCGTGCATCGGCACGTCGAGCACGTCGAGATCGCCGCCGAAATACTCCACCATCGCCTGCAGCCCAAGGCACACGCCGAACACCGGAATGCCGGCGCCGAGCAGCAGGTCGAGCGTCTCGGCGGTGGCGAAGTCCTGCGGCCGGCCGGGCCCCGGCGACATGACGACAAGGTCGGGGCGCAGGCCGGCGCGCAATTCGGCGCGGGCGAGGCCGGGCCGCATCGTCACCACCTCGGCGCCGGTGGTGCGGATATAGCCGGCGAGCGTGTGGACGAACGAATCCTCGTGGTCGATCAGCAGCGCCTTGCGGCCGCGTCCGATCTCGGACGAAGCCCAGCCGCCGCCGGCGGGAGCGGCCGGGCCGCGGATCGCCGCGAACATCGCCGCCGCCTTCAACTGGCACTCCGCCTCTTCCGCCTGCGGGTCGCTGTCGAACAGCAGGGTGGCGCCGGCGCGCACCTCGGCGAGGCCGCCCTGCATGCGGATGGTGCGCAGGGTAAGGCCGGTGTTCATGTTGCCGTCGAAGGTGATGCGGCCGATCGCGCCGCCGTACCAGCGCCGCGCCGAATGCTCCTCCTCCTCGATGAAGCGCATCGCCCACAGCTTCGGCGCGCCGGTGACGGTCACCGCCCAGGCATGCGACAGAAACCCGTCGAGCGCGTCGAACCCGTCGGCGAGTTCGCCCTCGACATGGTCGACGGTATGGATCAGCCGCGAATAGATCTCGATCTGGCGCCGGCCGATGACCCTGACGCTGCCCGGGACGCAAACCCGCGACTTGTCGTTGCGGTCGACGTCGGTGCACATCGTCAGCTCGCTCTCGTCCTTGACCGAGTTGAGCAGTTCGCGGATGCGCTCGGCATCCTCGATGGCGTCGGCGCCGCGGCGGATGGTGCCGCAGATCGGGCAGGTCTCGATGCGCCGGCCTTCGATGCGCACATACATCTCGGGCGAGGCCGAGACCAGGAACTCGCCGTCGCCGAGGTTGATCAGCGCGCCATAGGGCGCCGGGTTACTGTGCCGCAGCCGGCGGAACACGGTGCTCGGGTTTTCGGCGCAGGGCTCGGTGAAGAGCTGGCCGAGCACGACCTCGAACAGATCGCCGCGGGCAAAGGCCCCCCGGGCGCGCTCGACCAGCGCCGCGTATTCGCCGGGGGCATGGTCGCTGGTGCGCGGCAGGTTCGCCGTCGCCGGGTCGATGCGGTAGGGCGCCGGGGCGTTGTCGCGCGGCCGGTCGGCGGTCGATTGTGCGCCGACCGCGAACTCGTAGCGGTACACCGCCGAGACCTGGCGCATGTGATCGACGACGGTGATCTCGTCGGGCAGATAGAGCACCAGGTCGCGCTGGTCGGCGGCGCGCGGCAGGTGCAGCTGCATCGGCTCGAACTGGTAGACGAGATCGTAGCCGAACGCGCCGTAGAGCCCGAAATGCTCGTCCTCGGGGCTGGCGAACAGCTCGATCAGCGCCCGCAATACCGAGAACACCGAGGGTTGGCGGCTGCGCGCCTCTTCGGGAAAGCGCTCGGCGATCTCGCCGACCTCGGCCTCGATCCGGTCGGAGGCCGCCTCGCGCACCGTCGTGCCGGCGGCGCCGGCAATGGCCTCGGCGATCGCCGGGATCAGCACGTCGCCGCGCCGGTTCAGCGCTTCGACGGCGATCTTGCGCCCGCGCGCGGTGATCGCCAGCGGCGGGTCGACAAAGCCCATGTCGAGCCGGGTGTAGCGGCCGGGAAACTCGAAGCTCGACGACAGCCACACGCCGCGCCGCGTATCGAGCAGGGTCGCGAGGCGGTCGTCGTCCCGCTTATACGGGCCGAGCCAGGTCTCGCGCTCGACGCTAATGCCGCCTTTGGTCCGGTAGAGGATGCGCTGCATCGGGGTCCCTTCGGGCTGTCGCCGCCGCGGGGCCGGGCGATCCCCTCAAATTGCGAAGGCCGCCCGGTATTCCGCGGCGGCCTGGAAAAAGCAACAGGATGGCGCCGCCGCTGTCAGACGGGCCACCACCAGTTGATCGACACGCTGGTACGCATGGCTCTACCCTAGCAGTTCGCGCCTGCCGCGACAATGCTGGTATAAGGAAACCGCGATGGCCGACCCGACTCCGCCCAACGACCTGCGCCCGTTCCTCGCCGCCGCCGCCACCCGCGCGCTCAGCGAGAGCGAGGCCGAGGCGGCGTTCGAGATCATCATGAGCGGCAACGCCACCCCGTCGCAGATGGGCGGCTTTCTGATGGCCCTGCGAGTGCGCGGCGAAACCGTCGAGGAGCTGACCGGCGCGGCGCGGATCATGCGCGCCAAGGCGGTGCCGATCGCGGCGCCGCCGGGGACCATCGACACCTGCGGCACCGGCGGCGACGGCTCCGGCAGCTTCAACGTCTCGACCGCGGCGGCGCTGGTCGTCGCCGGGCTCGGCGTGCCGGTCGCCAAGCACGGCAACCGCGCGCTGTCGTCGAAATCGGGCTCGGCCGATGTGCTGACCGCGCTCGGCGTCAACATCGATTGCGACATGGCGATCGTGCAGCGCTGCCTCAACGAGGTCGGCATCGGCTTTCTGATGGCGCCGCGCCACCACAGCGCCACCCGCCACGTCGCGCCGACCCGCGTCGAGCTGGCGACGCGGACGATCTTCAACCTGCTCGGGCCGCTGTCGAACCCGGCCAATGCGCGGCGCCAGCTCGTCGGCGTCTTCGCCCCCGAATGGGTGGCGCCGATGGCGGCGGTGCTCGGCCGGCTCGGCGCCGAGCATGCCTGGGTCGTGCACGGCGCCGGGATGGACGAATTGACCACCGCCGGGGTCAGCACCGTCGCCGAGTTCAAGGACGGCGCGGTGACGACGTTCGAGGTGGTGCCCGAGGATGCCGGGCTCGCCCGCGCCCGCCCCGACGATCTGAAAGGCGGCGAGCCGGCGCACAATGCCGCACTGATGCGCGGCCTGCTCGCCGGCGAGCGCGGCCCACTGCGCGACATCGTGCTGCTCAACAGCGCCGCCGCGCTGATCGTCGCCGGCAAGGCCGGCAACCTGCGCGACGGGGTCGGCCTTGCCGCCGACTCGCTCGACCGCGGCGCCGCCGCCCGGGTGCTCGACCGGCTGGTGCAGGCGACCAACTCATGAGCGACGTCCTTGCCGAAATCTGCGCCCGCAAGCGCGAGCACATCGCCGCCCGGCGGCGGCAGATGCCGGAAGCGACGCTGCGGCGGCGGCTCGACAATGCGCCGCCGCCGCGCGGCTTTGCCGAGGCGCTGGCCGGGCGCATCGCGGCAGGCGGCTACGGGCTGATCGCCGAGATCAAGAAGGCCTCGCCCAGCAAGGGGCTGATCCGCGCCGATTTCGACCCGCCGAGCCTCGCCCGCGCCTATGCGGCGGGCGGCGCCGCCTGCCTCTCGGTGCTGACCGACGAACCGTATTTCCAGGGCGCCGACGAATACCTCACCGCGGCGCGCGAGGCCGTGCCGCTGCCGGTCCTGCGCAAGGATTTCATCCTCGACGACTACCAGATCGGCGAAAGCCGGGCGCTCGGCGCCGATTGCATCCTGCTGATCATGGCCGCGCTCGACGACGCGACGGCGCGGCGGCTCGCCGCCGCGGCGGCGGCGCTCGGCATGGACGTGCTGGTCGAGGTGCACGACCGCGGCGAGCTCGACCGCGCGCTCCGCCTCGACACCCGTCTCGTCGGCATCAACAACCGCAATCTGAAGACCTTGCAGGTCGATCTGAAGACCGCGGAGGAACTGGCGCCGCTGGTGCCGGCGGACCGCATCGCGGTCGGCGAGAGCGGGCTCAACACCCCGGAAGACCTCGACCGCCTCGCCGCGGCGGGGGCGCGCGCCTTTCTCGTCGGCGAGTCGCTGATGCGCGAGGCCGATGTCGCGGCGGCGACGCGGCGCCTGCTGCGCCTGCCCGACCTCAGCCATGTCGACCGCGAGGGGCGCGCCCGCATGGTCGACGTGTCGGACAAGGACGAGACCGACCGCGTCGCCGTCGCCGGGGCGCGCGTCGTCATGCAGCCCGAGACCCTGGCGCGGATCGAGGCCGGCGCCTTCGCCAAGGGCGACGTGCTGCAGGTCGCGCGGATCGCCGGCATCATGGCGGCGAAACGCACCGCCGAGCTGATCCCGCTGTGCCATCCGCTGGCCTTGACCTCGGTGGCGGTCGAACTGACCTGTCGGCGCGAGCGTTCCTCGGTCGAGATCACCGCGACCTGCCGGCTCAAAGGCCGCACCGGCGTCGAGATGGAGGCGCTGACCGCGGCCGGGGTCGCGGCGTTGACCGTCTATGACATGTGCAAGTCGCTCGACCGCGGCATGGTCGTCACCGACCTCAGATTGCTGCGCAAGTCGGGCGGCAAGTCGGGAGATTACGAGGCCCCCTGATGATCTCCGTCGAAGAAGCCCTGGCGCGACTGCTGGCGCCGCTCTCCCCGGTCCCGCCCGAGCAGATCGGGCTCGCCGCCGCGGTCGGCCGGGTGCTGGCCGAGGATGTCGCGGCGCGGCGCACGCAGCCGCCGTTCGCGGTCTCGGCGATGGACGGCTATGCGGTGCGCGCCGCCGATGTCGAGCAGGTCCCGGCGGTGCTGAAGATCGTCGCCGAGATCCCGGCCGGCGCCGCCTATGACGGCACGCTCGGCAAGGGCGAGGCGGCGCGCATCTTTACCGGCGCGCCGCTGCCGGCCGGCGCCGACGCGATCGTCATCCAGGAGGACACGGTGCGCGACGGCGACCGGGTCGAGGTGCGCGAGGGCGCGCCGCGCGGCCGCTATGTGCGCCGCGCCGGGCTCGATTTCGCCGAGGGCGACCTGCTGCTCAAGGCCGGGCGGCGGCTGACCCCGCGCGACATCGGCCTCGCCGCGGCGATGAACCGGCCGTGGCTGTTCGTCCATCGCCGGCCGCGCGTGGCGATCCTGTCGACCGGCGACGAGATCGTCATGCCGGGCGACCCGATCGGGCCGAACCAGATCGTCAGCTCCAATCTGCTGGCGCTCGCCGCCTTCGTCACCGCCTCGGGGGCCGAGCCGGTCATGGTCGGCAATGCGCCGGACGATCCCGAGGCGCTGCGCCGCATCGCGGCGGCGGCGCGCGGCGTCGATCTGTTCGTCACCACCGGCGGGGTCTCGGTCGGCGAGCACGATCTGGTGCGCGGCGTGCTCAGCGAGGACGGGCTGGCGATCGACTTCTGGGAGATCGCGATGCGCCCCGGCAAGCCGCTGATGTTCGGGCATTACCGCGGCACCCCGATGATCGGGCTGCCGGGGAACCCGGTGTCGACGCTGGTATGCTCGCTGGTCTTTCTGAAGCCGGCGCTGAACCGCCTCGCCGGCCTGCCGGACGAGGCGGCGCGGCCGGAATTCGCCCGGCTCGCCGTCGCTGTCAAAGAGAACGACCGGCGCCAGGACTATCTGCGCGCGCGGCTGTCGCGGGCGCCGGACGGGGTGCTCGAAGCGACCCCGTTCGAGGTCCAGGATTCCTCGATGATGCGCCCGCTCGCCGCCTCGGATTGCCTCGTCGTCCGCCCGCCGCACGCCCCTGCGCTCGCCGCCGGCGCCGAGGTGCCGATCATCGGCTTTTCCGGCGACGCGCTGCCGTTGTAGACCGCCCGCCGGGGCGGGCGCGTCATCCCGCCACCCGTCCCGCCGCCCCCGCGGAAGCGCGAGCGACGGGAAGAAGCGCGTCAGCCGATCCGATCCTGTCGCCGTTGCCACCGCAGCGGCGCGGAGGTGTCAAGCCGTGAGACGGGGCGACGGAGCGGCCGGAGCCGGTCAATCGTCGGCGCCGGCCGGGGCCTCTTCGCGGGGCCGCCGGCGGGGGGAGCGCACCAGCAGCAGCATCAGGGTCGAGACCAGGATCACCGCCAGCATCAGCGTGAAATCGTCGATATAGCCGATCATCGCCGCCTGCCGCGTCACCTCGTGGTTGAGCGCGGCGATGCCGGCCGGGTCGCTGAGGCTGTACGGCGCCGGCAGCAGCTGCCGGGCCAGCGGGTTGTCGGGGCGCAGCCCCTCGATCAGGCGGGAATGCACGATCTGGGTGTTGCGGGTGAGCTGGGTTTCGAGGATGGCGATGCCGATCGAACCGCCGAGCATGCGCATCAGGCTGCGGATCGCGGTGCCCTGGGTCAGGATGTGGCGCGGCAAGGTCGAGAGAGCCAGCGTGTTGAGCGGCACGAAGGTGCAGCCGAGCCCGAACCCCTGGGCGAAACCGGCGAACAGGATCGGCCAGTCGTTCATGTAGAGCGAAAAGCCGGTCATCTGCCACAGCGAGGCGGCGGTCATCAGAAACCCGGCGCCGATGATCAGGCGGTTGTCGACCTTGTGGAGAATGCGGGCGACGCAGAACATCGCCAGCATCGTGCCGAAGCCGCGCGGCGCCATCATCCAGCCGGCGTCGAACACCGGATAGTTCATCAGGTTCTGCATCATCGACGGCATCAGCGCCAGCGTGCCGCTGAGGATCATGCCGACCCCGAACATCAACAGGCTGCCGGCGACGAAATTGGGGCTGCGCAACAGCTCGCGGTTGAGGAACGAGCGCTCGCCGGTGGTCGCGGTGTGGACCGCGAACAAATAGAAGAACAGCGCCGCAATCCCGGTCTCGATCCAGATCTCGGTGGACTGGAACCAGTCCTTGAGCTGGCCGCGGTCGAGCATCAGCTGCAACGCCCCGACCGCGATGCTGAGGCTGGCGAAGCCGAAAAAATCGAACAATTCGGCGCGCATCGTGCGGCGCTGACGGAACAGCAGCAGGATGCCCAGCGCGCACAACGCCCCGACCGGCAGGTTGATGTAGAAGCACCAGCGCCAATTGAGGTTGTCGGTCAGCCAGCCGCCCATCGTCGGGCCGAGAATCGGCCCCATCATCGCGCCGGTGCTGAACACCGCCATCGCGTGGCCGTGACGCTCCTGCGGATAGATCGTCAGCAGGGTGGATTGGCCGAGCGGCACCAGCCCGGCGCCGCAAATCCCTTGCAGGAGGCGATAGAGCACGAGCTGCGGCAGGCTGGTCGCGGCGCCGCACAACGCCGAGGTCACGGTGAAGCCGGCGACCGAGGCGAGAAAGATGTACTTGATGCCGAAGCGCCCGGCGAGCCAGCCGGTCAGCGGCATCATGATCGCCGAGGCGACGATGTAGGAGGTCAGCACCCAGGAGATCTGGTCCTGCGCCGCCGACAGGCTGCCCTGGATATGCGGCAGGGCGACGTTGACGATCGTCGTATCGACGCCCTGCATGACGCAGGCGCAGATGATCGTCGCGGTGACCCAGCCGCGATGCGGGATTGCCGGCGGCTCGCTGCGCGCCGAGGCCGCCGCGTCAGTCATCGGCGGCGGCGGGCTGGGCAACCGGCCCGGCCACCGGCGCGCGGCGCGCCTCGCGCAGCAGCAGCAACAGCGGCAGCGCGCAGACGCAGATCAGCATCATCATTCTGAAATCGTCGATATAAGCGACCATCGCCGCCTGCCGCGTCACCTCGTGGTTGAGGGCGGCAACCCCGCCGGCGTCACCGAAGCCGAACGGCAGCCGGCTCGCCGGCGCCCGCATCATCGGGTTGTCGGGGCGCAGGGTCTCGACCAGCCGGGAATGCACGATCTGGGTATTCTCGGCCAGGGTGGCAACCAGGATCGAGATGCCGATCGAGCCGCCAAGGTTGCGCATCAGGCTGCGGATCGCCGTCGCCTGAGTCAGGATCGTACGCGGCAGGGTCGACAGCGCAACGATGTTGAGCGGAACGAAGGTGCAGCCGAGCCCGAACCCCTGCACCAGGCCCGAAACGATCACCGGCCAAGGGTCCATCGCCAGCGAGAACCCGGTCATCTGCCACATCGCGAACGCAGTCAGGACAAAGCCGAACAGGATGATCAGCCGGTTGTCGACCCGCCCGATCAGGCGCGCGACGACGAACATCGCCACCATCGTGCCGAACGCACGCGGCGCGGTGACGAGACCGGTGGTGAACACCGGGTAGTTCATCAGCTGCTGCATCATCGTCGGCAGCAGCGCCAGCGTGCCGGTCATGATCAGCCCGACGGTGAACATCAGCATCGTGCCGGCGACGAAATTGGTGCTGGTCAAAAGCTCGCGGTTGAGAAACGAGCGCCCGGTCGTCGTCGCGGTGTGCACCGCGAACAGGTAGAAGCCGAGACCGGCGACGGTCGCCTCGATCCAGATCTCGTAGGAATGGAACCAGTCCTTCAGCTCGCCGCGGTCGAGCATCAGCTGCAACGCGCCGACGCCGAGGCTCAGGGTGAGAAAGCCGAAGAAGTCGAACGCCTCGCGATGCACCGTCCGGGTCTGGCGGATGAACACGAGGATGCCGAGGGTGCACAGAATGCCGACCGGCAGGTTGACGTAGAAAATCCAGCGCCACGAGTAGTTGTCGGTCAGCCAGCCGCCGAGCAGCGGGCCGCTGATCGGCCCGAGAATGGTGCCGATGCCGAACACCGCCATGGCGTGGCCGTGGCGTTCGGGCGGGTTGATCTGCAGCAGGGTGGCCTGCGACAGCGGGATCAGGCCGGCCCCGCACAGCCCTTGCAGGGCGCGGTAGACGACGAGCTGGGACAGGCTGGTGGCGGCGCCGCACAGGGCCGAGGCGACGGTGAAGCCGCCGACCGAGGCGAGGAAGACGTATTTGATGCCGAGCCGGCCGGCAAGCCAGCCGGTCAGCGGCATCATGATCGCCGCCGCAACGATATACGAGGTCAGCACCCAGGCGATCTGGTCCTGGCTCGCCGACAGGCTCCCCTGGATATGCGGCAGGGCGACGTTGGCGATCGTGTTGTCGACCCCCTGCATGATGTTGGCGAGCATGATCGAGAGGGTGATCATGCCGCGATTCGCGACGGGTGCGGCTTCCCCTCTCAACGGTGTCTCCGCGCGGGTCAGGCCGCGGCGACCTGCGGAGCGGTCGGCGCATCGCCGGCCACCGTGGTGCGGCGCATGTCGCGTACCTGCGTCTCGTCGAAGCGGCGCACCCGGTGCATCGTCTGGCGGTTGTCCCACATCACTAGGTCGAAGCGCCGCCAGCGGTGGACATAGACATTTTCCGGCCGCGTCGCGTGCTCGGTCAGGTCGCGCAGAAAGGCGCGCGCCTCCGGCACCGGCCAGCCGACGATGGTGCCGGCATGCGAGGACAGGAACAGCGATTTGCGCCCGGTCACCGGGTGGGTCCGCACCAGGCTCTGGCGCACCGGGCGGAACATCGCGCGCTCCTCGTCGGACAGTTCGGTAAAGCCGAGCAGCCCGCGCGAATAGATCAGCGAATGCTCGCAGACGAGGCCTTCGACTTCGGCCTTGGTAGCGTCGTCGAGCGAATCGTAGGCGGCGCGCATGTCGGCGAACTCGGTGTTGCCGCCCTTGTCGACGACGATGCGGCCCGAGAGCAGCGAATACTTCGCCGGGACGGCGCGGAACGAGCTGTCGGAATGCCACAGCCGGTTGCCGAGGTTGAACAGGCGGCGGCGGTCGTCGCGCGCCAGCGGCTTGTGGTCCTCGGCGAGATTGGAGACGTCGTTCATCAGCGGGCCGAGCCGCTTCTGCTCCGGCCGGGTCACGTTGCCGCCGGCCGAGTTCTCGATCTCGCCGAAATTGCGGCTGAACGCGACCTGCTGCTCGTCAGTGATGTCCTGGTCGTGGAACACCAGCACGGCGTAGCGGTCCATCCCCGCCTCGATGGCGGCAACCTCGTCCCGCGACAAAGGCCGGCGGAGATCGACGCCCGACACCTCGCCGACGAATACCGGGTGGATCTGGCGGATGGTCAGAGCCATCGCGACGCTGTTTCCTGCCTGTGAAAACATGAGACGATACGCCCGGCCCTCGCCCCTGTCATTGTCGCGCTGCCGTCATCTGCTATGCGCCTGCCGCCCCTGCCGCTACTATCGCGGCGGGGGAACCGATGACAGACGAGTTCGCGTTCGACCTGGTGGCGATCGGCGGCGGCTTTGCCGGTCTGGTTGCGGCCCTGCGCGGCGCCGAGCTGGGGCTGCGCACCGCGGTGGTCGAACAGGGCGTTGACGAGCATTACCGGTGCAGCTCGCGCTGGGCGGGCGGCATCTTCCACGTCTCCTATCACGACGTGAAACTGCCGCCGGAGGAGCTGGTCGCGGCGATCGGCCGCCAGACCGGCGGCGAGAGCGAGCCCGAGCTGGCCGCGGCCATCGCCGGCAACTGCGCCCGCACCGTCGACTGGCTGGCGGCGCATGGCGCCGCGTTCACGCAAGCGAGCCCGATCGCCTGGCACCGCTTCACGCTGGCGCCGCCGCGCGCCGCGGTGGCGGGGCCGGACTGGCAGGGGCGCGGCCCGGATCGCATGCTCGGCGAATTGCGGCGCCGGCTCGGCGAGCGCCAGGGCCGGATGTTTTTTGCCACCCGGGCCGAAGCGCTGCGGCTCGACGGCGGACGCTGCGTCGGTCTCCTCGCCCGGCGCGGCGGCGAGGCGATCGGCTTCGCCGCCCGGGCGGTGCTGATCGCCGACGGCGGCTTTCCCGGCAATGCCGAGCTGTTCCGCCGCCATATCGGGCCGCATCCCGAGCGCGTCCTGCAGCGCCACGCCGGCAGCGCGCTCGGCGACGGGCTGCGCATGGCCGAGGCCGCCGGCGCCGCGCTGACCCGGCTCGACCGCTTCTACGGCCATCTCTTGAGCCGGGATGCGATGACCAGCCCGGGTCTGTGGCCCTATCCGCAGATCGACGCGGTCGCCGCCGCCGGCATCGTCGTCGACCCCTCGGGCGCGCGCTTCCTCGACGAAGGGCTCGGCGGCATCGCCATAACCAATGCGCTGGCGCGGCTCGACGACCCGCTCTGCGCCACCGTCGTGTGCGACGCGCCGATCTGGGAGAGTGCCGGCCGCGCCGCGCAAATCCCACCCAACCCGCAGCTTGTCGCCGGCGGCGGCACCCTCCACCGGGGCGAAACCCTGGCCGACCTGGCGCGGCTCGCCGGGCTCGACGCGGCGGGGCTCGCCGCCACCGTCGCCGCCTACAATGCCGGCGGCAGCCTGTCGCCGCCGCGCAGCGGCACACCGCGCCCGATCGCGACGCCGCCCTTTTTCGCCATCCCGATCTGCGCCGGCATCACCAACACGATGGGCGGGATCCTGACCGACGGCCATGCCCGGGTGCGCCACCGCGGCGGCGGCGTCATTCCCGGGCTTTACGCCGCCGGCGGCGCGACCGGCGGGCTCGAAGGCGGCGGCAGCACGGTCGGCTATGTCGGCGGGCTGATCAAGGCCTGCGTGTTCGGGCTGCTTGCCGCCGAAGACGTCGCGCGATGAACCGCCTGGCGCTGCTGGCGGCGGCGCTGCTGCTGCTGGCGCCCGCGGCCCCTGCCCAGACGCTCGACGAGATCGAGCGGCGCGAGGCGGCGGTTTACGAGGCCTGGGCCCGGACCCCGCTCAGCATCCGCCGCGCCGTCTTCGTCGTCGGCGAGCCGGCCGGGTTCGGAATGTATGTCAAGCGGGCGACCAACGTGTTCGCGCCGACCGACACGCTGCGCGCCTATGTCGAGCCGGTCGGCTACGGCTGGAAGCCCGATGCCGAGGGCGGCTACGAATTCGGCTTCGACGTCGATTTCGCGATCAAGACGGCCGAGGGGGTCGCCGTCGCGGCACAGCGCGATTTCGCCCGGCTGGTCAAGCGCAGCCGGGTGCGCAACCGCGAATTCATGCTGGTACTGACGCTCAACCTGACCGATGCCGAGCCGGGCGACTACCTGCTGACCTACACGCTGCACGATATCGCCGGCGGCAAGACCGCTTCGTTCGACCTGCCGTTCGCGATCGCCCGATAGCCAGCTTCAGGCGCGGCGCAGGGCGACCACGTTGCCGCTCGGCGCGTCGTGGCCGAGCGCCTGCTCGATGGCCTCGACAAGCTCTTCGTGCCGGTACGGTTTTTTCAGCAGCACCGTGCCGGAAAGCCGGGCGTCGAGATCGGGCAGCTCGACATAGCCGCTGACGATGATGACCGGCAGGTGCGGCCGCAACTCGCGCGCCGCACGCGCAAGCTCGGCACCCGACATCTTGGCCATCGCGTAATCGGCGATCAGCAGGTCGATGCTGCGGTCGACCGACAGCAGCGCCAGCGCACCGGCCGCGTCCGAAGCCTCGCGCACGCGGTGCCCGAGCTCTTCGATGTGCATCGCCGCGACCTCGCGCACATCGGGCTGGTCGTCCACCACCAGCACCGTCGCCCGGTACTCGCCGCGCCGCGCCGGCGGGGCGAGCGGGGCAGCGGTGACGGCGGCGGATTCCTCGCGGCCGCGCGGCAAATAGAGCTCGACCGTCGTACCCTCCCCGACCCGGCTGGTGATGACGATGTCGCCGCCCGACTGGCGCGCCACGCCATAGACCTGGGACAAGCCGAGGCCGCTGCCCTTGCCCGGCCCCTTGGTGGTGAAGAACGGCTCGCAGGCACGCGCCATCACCGCGTCGGACATGCCGACGCCGCGATCCGACACGGCGATGCAGACGTAGTCCCCCGGCGCCAGAGCGGCCGGCTTGCCGGGGTCGGCCGCCTTCACGTTGCGGGCGGAGATGCGCACCGTGCCGCCGAGCGGCATCGCGTCGCGCGCGTTTATCGCCAGGTTGAGGATGACCAGTTCGAGCTGCGACGGATCGACCAGGGCCGGCCACAATTCCTTGGGCAAGGCGGCGGCAACCTCGGTGGTGCCGCCGAGCGTGCGCCGCAGCATGTCGCACACCTCGCCGACCAGCGCGCGCAGATCGACCGAGCGCGGCGCCAGGTGCTGCTTGCGCGAGAAGGCCAGCATCTGCTCGTTCAATTCGGCGCCGCGCCGAGCCGAGCGCTTGGCCGCGGCGACCCGCTTGCGCAGGGTCTCGTCGGTGATGCGGTCCTCGACCAATTCGAGATTGCCGAGGATTGCCGCCAGAAGGTTGTTGAAATCGTGCGCGATGCCGGAGGCGAGCTGGCCGATCGCCTCCATCTTCTGGGCGTGCAGGAGCTGCGCTTCGGCGCGCTCGCGTTCGACCGCCTCGGCGCGCAGCCGCTCGTAGGCTTCCGAGAGTTCGCGGGTGCGCTCGGCGACGCGCGCCTCGAGATGCTCGCTGAGCTGGCGGTAGCGCTCCTCGCTGGCGCGCAACGCCGCCTCGGCCGCCTTCTGCTCGGTGACGTCGACCAGCATGTTGATCGCGCCGACCAGGTTGCCCTCCTCGTCGCGCAGCGGCGTCGGAAACGGGATGAAGGTGAAGCGGCTGCCGTCCGGCCGCTCGGCAATCGCCTCGGCGCCGCGCACCGCGCGGTTCTCCCTCAGCGCCACCGCCATCGGGCACTGATCGTGCGGCATCGGGGTGCCGTCCGGCTGATACAGCCGCCAGGTCACGCACCATTCGTCGCGACCGAGCACCGGGTGGCGCCCCGCGAGCTCCGCCGCCGCCTTGTTGTAGAAGGTGATCCGCCCCGCGGCGTCGGTCGTGTAGATCGCCGCCGGGATGGCTTCGAGCAAGTCACGAAGGCGCTGCTCGGAGGGAGGGTTCGACATCGGGTGGGGGTCCGCCGCGGATGCGCCAAAACTGAAAACGTTCCAACCGAGAGAACGATCCCGCGCCGAATCGGGGCGCACCGCTTGTCAGCGCTTTGCCGGCTCCTCTACTGTCGGCCCGGCGATTCCCCACAGCGAGGACGGCATCATGGCGAAAATCCTGGTGATTCACGGCGCCGGCATGAACATGCGCGGCAAGGTCCAGGTCGATGTCTTCGGCCCGATGACCCTGCCCGAATACGACGAGCGCATCCGCGGCTACGCCGCCGAGCTCGGCGTCGAGATCGAGATCTTCCACTCCAACATCGAAGGCGAGATCGTCAACCGCCTCTACGCCGCCAACGACGAGGGCTTCGACGCGGCGATCTTCAACCCGGCCGCCTTCGGCACCGGCTATCCCGCCCTCGTCGCGGCCCTGTCGCAGGTCAAATTCCCGGTCACCGAGGTGCACATCTCGAACCCGATCCGGCGCGGTCCCGCCTCGCAGACCGCCGCGGTCAGCCAGAGTATCGTCGCCGGCTTCGGCATCGCCGGCTACGCCCTCGCCCTGCGCGGCATCCGCGACCAGCTCGCCGCGAAGACGTAAGCGGCAACCACAATTTATTGTGGTGCACGGGCACCGCCCTGCCGTATCTTGGGGTGCCATGCATCCGTCTTCCCACGAGAACATGCAGCGGTGCTACGACCGCTACCTTGCCGGCCTGCCCCCCGGCGCGGCACCGCGCCGGGTCGTCGAGATCGGCGCCGGCGAGTTCAACGGCTCGTACCGCGACATCTTTCCGCCCGATCGCTACGCCTATACCGGCTGCGACCGCGCCGCCGGGCCGGGGGTGGACATCGTGCTCGACGACCCCTACCGGCTGCCGTTCGGCGACGGCGAGGCCGACATCGTGCTCTCCGGCCAGATGCTCGAGCATTGCGAGCTGTTCTGGCTCGCCTTTGCCGAGATGCTGCGCATCCTGAAGCCGGACGGATACCTGTTTCTGATCGCGCCGTCGGCGGGGCCGATCCACAACTATCCGGTCGATTGCTACCGGTTCTACCCCGACGCCTACCGCGCGCTGGCCAAACACACGGGCTGCCGGCTGATCGAGCTGTGGCACGACGACCGGGGGCCGTGGAACGACCTGGTCGGGGTGTTCTGCCCGGCCGCCGCGCCGGCGCCCGACGCGGCCGAGATCGCCGGCAACCTCGCCGCCGCCGATGCCGCGTTCGCCGAGGGCATTGCCGCGGCCGGGATGATCGGACCGGCCCGCTACGAGGCCCCGCCCGAGGCGGAGGCGACGAAAGGCGCGGCGTCCTACCTGGCAACGCTGGCGCAACTTCACCGCAGCCTCAATCCGCGGCTCTATTTCGAGATCGGCATCCGCCACGGGCGCAGCCTTTCCCTGGCCCGGGGCGCCGCGGTCGGGGTCGATCCCGCGCCCGAGCCGCAGGTGCCGCTGCCGCCGTCCGCGCGGGTGTTTCGCGTGACCAGCGACCGGTTCTTCGAGTATCACGCCGCGGCGGCGCTCGCCGGCGGCGTCGACCTCGCCTTTATCGACGGCATGCACCGCGCCGAATACGTGCTGCGCGACGTGATGAATGCCGAGCGCCACGCCCGCCCGGCGATGGTGGCGGCGATCGACGACATCTTTCCCAGCCACCCGCTGCAGGCCGAGCGCGAGCGCAAGAGCCGGGTGTGGTGCGGCGACGTGTGGAAGATCGCCTATTCGCTGGCGCATTACCGCCCCGACCTTTTGCTGCTGCGCCTCGATGTCGAGCCGGCCGGGCTGCTGCTCGTCGCCGGCTTCGACCCGGGGCAGCGCACGCTCCGCGAATTCTACAACCCGATCGTGCGCGAGCTGATCGAGGGCGCGCCGGCGGTGCCCAACGCGGTGCTCAACCGCGACGGCGCGCTCGCTCCCGGCGACCCGCGCATCGCCTCGCTGCTCGCGCTGCTGGCGGAGCTCGCCGCGTCCGGGGCGACGCACGGCACGGTGCGGGCGCGGCTGCGTGCCTGGCGCGGCGAGAACCGGCTCTGATGGGACGGGGCCATGTCGAATTGTCGGTCGTCGTCGTCGGCTACAACATGCGGCGCGAACTGCCGCGCACGCTGCGCTCGCTGTCACCGGCAATGCAGAAAGGCATCGACGCGCGGCAATACGAGATCATCCTGATCGACAACGGCTCGCCCGAGCCGATGGGGATCGAGAGCTTCCCGGCCTTCGGCGCCCAGGTCGTCTGCCACCGCATCGACAACGCCTCGCCGTCGCCGGCGGCGGCGGTGAACTTCGGCCTGAAGCGGGCGCGCGGCCGCATCGTCGGGGTCATGGTCGACGGCGCCCGCCTCGCCTCTCCCGGCCTGCTCGCCACCGCGCTGCTGGCGGCGCGGCTCGATGCGCGGCCGGTGATCTCCTCGCTCGGCTTCCATCTCGGGCCTGACGAGCAGATGGCGACGACCCGCGCGGGCTACGACCAGGCATGCGAGGATGCGCTGCTCGACGAGGCGCAGTGGAGCGAGGACGGCTACCGCCTGTTCGACATCGCCGCGCTCGCCGGCTCGTCGCAAGGCGGGTTTTTTCTGCCGATCGCCGAGTCGAACGCGCTGTTCCTGCCGGCCTCGCTGTGGCGCGAGCTGGGCGGGTTCGACGAGCGCTTCGCCAGCCCGGGCGGCGGCTACGTCAACCTCGACGCCTACCGGCGCGCGCTCGACCTGCCGCGTACCCGCCTGATCGTGTTGCTCGGCGAGGGCACCTTCCACCAGGTGCACGGCGGCGCCGCAACCAGCGGCGACGCGGCGCAGCGCGACGCCTTCGTCGCCGAATACGCCCGGCTGCGGGGCAAGGATTTCGAACCGTCGATGCGCGACGCGATCCTGCTCGGTTCGGCGCCGATGCAGGCGATGCGGGTGTTCGAGCAGTCGGCCCGCACGGCGCTGCGCTGGCGGCTGTCGCAGGCGCCGTTCCGGCGACTGCCGCCGCTGTTCGACCCGGCCTGGTATCTCGGGCGCAACCCGGACGTCGCCGCCGCCGGCATCGATGCCGGCGAGCATTTCCTCAAATTCGGCCAGTTCGAGGGTCGCCACTGGCGGCGCTGAGCAGGTCGCCGATGCGTTCGCCGGCCTTCAGCCCATGCCCGGTCAGCACCACCACCGTCGTCTCGCCGGGCCGGATCGTGCCGTCGGCGAGGAGCCGGCGCGCGGCCGCCGCCGCCGTCGCCGCGGTCGGCTCGACGTAAAGCCCGAGCCGCCCCAGTTCGAGAACCGCCGGACCGATTTCGGCCTCGGGGACGGCGACGACGGCGCCGCCCGAGCCGCGCACCGCCGCCAGCACCGCGACGGGGCGCACCGGCCTGACCGTGGCGATGCCGTCGGCGACCGTAGCCTCGGGACGGAACGGCGTCCCGGCCGCGGCGGCGGCGAGCGCGGCGCAATTCGCCGCCTGCACGGCGAACAGCCGCGGCGGCCGCGCTATCCGCAGCTCGGCGAAGCCGCGCGCGAGGCCGAGCACGTTGCTGCCGTAGCCGGTCGGCACCAGGATGTTGTCGGGCACGGCAAAGCCGAGCTGCTCCCACAGCTCGTAAGCCAGGGTCTTGGTGCCCTCGATGAAGAACGGGTGCCAGTTGTGGCTGGCGTAAAAGCTTTCGCCGCTATCGGCGAAGGCAAGCGCCGCCGCGGTCACATCCTCGCGGCTGCCGGGGACGGTGCGCAGCTCGGCGCCGGTTGCCGCGATCTGCACGATCTTGCCGGGCGGCGCCGCCGCCGGGACGAAGATGCGGCATTCGAGGCCCGCCGCGGCGGCATAGGCGGCGAGCGAGGCGCCGGCATTGCCCGAGGAGTCCTCGTGCACCGGCCCGACCCCCAATGCCAGCAGGTGGTTGACGACGACGGCGGTGCCGCGGTCCTTGAACGAGCCGGTTGGCATCTGGGACTCGAGCTTGAAATACAGCTCGGCGCCGTGCCAGCGGCGGCGCACCAGCGCGGTCCAGCCCTCGCCGAGCGAGACGCGCGGCGGCGCGGCGACCGCCAGGGCGGCGGCATAACGCCACAGCGACGCCTCGCCGGCGGCGATCTCGCCGCGGCCGAGCCCGGGGCCGGGCGCGAGGTCGAGCGCACCGCCGCACGGGCAGCGCCACATCAGCCGGTCGGCCGGATAGGTGGTGCCGCACGCGGCGCAGTTGCAGGTGGCGGAAACCATGACCGTTAAATCGCTCGCCAGCTTGGCGGCAATGACGCATCATCGCCGCTCGATGAGACGATCCTACGGCATCATCGCGCTGCTCGCCGCCGCTTTTGTCGCCGGCGGCGCCGGGGCCGAGGCGGCACCGCCGGCGCCGGCAGCCTTCAACAAGTGCAAAATCTGCCATACCGTCGAGGCCGGCGGGCGGAACGGCGTCGGCCCCAACCTGCACGGCCTGTTCGGCCGCAAGGCCGGCAGCGTTCCCGGCTTTGCCTATTCGCCGGCAATGAAGAATTCGGGGATCGTCTGGAACGACGAGACGCTGGCCCGCTACCTGCGCGATCCGCGCGCCTTTCTGCCGGGCAACCACATGGCCTTTCCCGGCATCAAGGACGACAAGGAAATGGCCGACTTGCTGGCCTGGCTGAAGGAAGCGACAAAATAGCGATGGGCGGCGCGCGCGTCATCGACGGCGGTGCGGCCGCCGCCGCCCTGCGCCGCAGCGTCGCCGAGGCGGCGGCCGAGCTGAACCGCACCCGCGGTTTCGTGCCGGGCCTCGCCGCGGTGCTGGTCGGCGACGATCCGGCGAGCCGCATCTATGTCCGCAACAAGCACCGCGCCTGCCGCGAATGCGGGCTCAACTCGTTCGCCCACGAGCTGCCGGCGGCGACGAGCGAGGCGGAGCTGCTCGATCTGGTGCGCCGGCTCGGCGCCGACGAGGCGGTCGACGGGATACTCGTGCAACTGCCGCTGCCTGCCGCGCTCGACCTGCGCCGCATCGTCGCCGCGATCGGCCCGGCCAAGGATGTCGACGGGTTTCACCCGCTCAATATCGGCCGACTGTGGAGCGGCGAGCAAAGCCTGGTGCCGCCGACCGCGCAGGGCTGCCTGATCCTGCTGCGCCAGGTCCATGCCGCGCTGTCCGGCGCCCAGGCGGTGGTGCTCGGGCGCTCGGCGGTGATCGGCCGCCCGGTCGCGGCGCTGCTGCTGGCGGCCGACTGCACGGTGACGATCGCCCACTCGAAGAGCCGCAACGCCGCTGCGCTGTGCCGCGCCGCCGACATCCTGGTCGCCGCCGCGGGCCAGCCGGGTCTCGTCGGCGCGGACTGGATCAAGCCGGGAGCGACGGTGATCGATGTCGGCACCACCCGCGTCGAAGGGCCGGACGGCGCTCGCCTGGTCGGCGATGTCGAACGCGAGGCGGCGCTCGCCGTCGCCGGCGCGCTGTCGCCGGTGCCGGGCGGGGTCGGGCCGATGACGATCGCCTGTCTGTTGCGCAATACCGTGCTGGCGGCGTGCCGGCGGCGCGGCCTCGCCGACCCGCCGGGGCTCGCCGGGTAAGTACCGTCCGCGACGGCGCGGAACAAACTCGCCCCGGCCTTGTTTTGCTCGTGACCAAATCACGCAAGGAGTGAAGGGTCATGTTGAGCAAACTTGCAGCAGGCGTCATCGTCGCCGGGTCGCTGATCGCGGCGGTTCCGGCCGTGCAGGCGCAGGTCCCGGCCGAGATGGTGACCAACGGCCCGCAGGCCAACCCGGGCGATTATTCGGGCGGCTGGTCAGCCCAGCAGAATGTGCGCGAAAGCCAGATGTACGACCGGCTGATCGCCACCAACCCGGCGTTCCGCCGCGCCCGGATGCAGAAGGAATGCGGCCCGATCGACGATCCGCAGCTCCGCCAGAGCTGCCTGGCCAGCTTTGGCGCCGAGGGCTACGGCTCGCAAGGAGCCGCGCCGAGACATCCCGGCTACGGCGAGTCGTCGCCGGCGCGGTAGCGCAAGACGGGCGAGCGGGCGGGCGGCGGCCCGCCCGCTTCAGCCGTTGAGGACGTAGCGGTCGATCGCCTCGGCCCAGCCGTCGGCGTCGTTGCTGCCGGTCGTGCCCCTGGCCTTGGCCTTGACGTGGTCGGGGGCGTTGCCCATCGCGATCGGGAAGCCGGCGGCGGCGAACATTTCGAGGTCGTTGGTCATGTCGCCGAGCACCGCGATCTCGTCGCGGGCAAGGCCGAGCCGCGCCGCCAGCACCTCGACGATCCGCCCCTTGCTGATCCCGGGAGCGATGACGTCGCAGTAATAGGCCTGCGAGCGCGCCGCATGCGCGCTGTGGCCGAGCGCCTCCTGCATGATCTTTTCGACCCGGGCGATCAGCGCGTGGTCGTTGCTGGCGCCGACGATCTTGCCGACCGCGCTGAAATGGTCGTCGGTATAGGCGGACACCACGGTCGGCGGCACGTCGATCGTGTGGATTTCGTGATCCACGTGGTCGCCGTTGCGGTCGAGGATCACCCACTCGTTGCCGACAAAGACCCAGGTGCTGACGCCGTTCTCGTGGAAGATTTCGACCGCCTTGCGGGCAACCTCGGGCGGGAGGCAGACCTGCTCGATGACGGTGAGGTCGGGTTCGACGATGGCGCCGCCGTTGTAGCCGCCGAACGGCAGGGTGACGGCCAGCGCATCGCGCATCGTCTTGAGCCCGAAGGGCGGCCGGCTGCTGCAGAAGGTGAAGCCGATGCCGGCGGCGTGGAGCCGGCGCACGGCGGCGACCGCGGAGGGGCGCAACGCTTTCTCGGTGGTGACAAGGGTGCCGTCGACATCGCTGATGACGAGCTTGATCCGGCTCATGGTGCTCCTCGCGTCAAAACCTCCACCCCGTCGGCCGAGGCGACGACCACGGCCGAGCTGCGCCCGACGAACAGCCCGCTTTCGACGACGCCGACAATCGCGGCGATGCGGCATTCGAGCGCGGCGGCGTCGGCAATGCGGCCGAAGCGGCAATCGAGAATGTAGTTGCCGCCGTCGGTGATGAAGGGGTGGTCCTCGGCGGCATGGCGCAACACCGGCTCGGCGCCGAGTTCGGCCAGCCGGGCGGCGGTCGCCTGCCAGCCGAACTGGGTGACCTCGACCGGCACCGGAGTGTGGTCGCCGAGCCGGTCGACGAGCTTGTCGTGATCGACGACGATGATCAGGCGCTCGCTCGCCGCGGCGACGATCTTTTCGCGCAGCAGGGCGCCGCCCAGCCCCTTGATCAGGTTGAGGCTGTCGCGCTCGACCTCGTCGGCGCCGTCGATCGTCAGGTCGATCCGCTGATATTCGGCGAAGGTGGCGAGCGGGATATTGAGGCTGCGGGCCTGCGCGGCGGTGCGCTCAGAGGTCGGGATGCCGACGATCCTGAGCCCCTCGGCGACGCGTCTGCCGAGGCCCTCGACGACGAAATACGCGGTCGAGCCGGTGCCGAGGCCGACGGTCATGCCGTCGGCGACGAATTCGATGGCGCGCAGCGCGGCCGCCCGCTTCAGCCGATCGCGTTCGGACGGCGCCATCACCCGCCTCCGCGCGCGGCGCGATCGACGAACCAGACCAGCTCGCCCTGCGGCTTGACCCGCGCCGCGGGCAGGGCCGCGTCGCCGGCGAGCGCGCGCCGCAATATCGCCGCCTTGTCGGCTCCGGCGACGCAGAACGCGACCGAGCGGCTGCTTTCCAGCGCCGGGAAGGTGAGCGAGACGCGCGGGACGAACGGCTCGAGCCCGGCCTCCGGCACCCCGGCGACCCAGCGCGACCGCTCCGCCGGCGCCGGCTTGCCGGGAAACAGCGAGGCGGTGTGCCCGTCCGCGCCGATGCCGAGCAGCACGACGTCGAACAGCGGGCGGGCCGGGTCGAGCGTCGCGGCGCCGTACCACGATTGCAGCACCCGCTCGTAGCGCGCCGCCGCCGCGTCCGGCGTGCCGCCGGTGTCGATCGGGTGTATGTTCTCCGCCGGCACCGGCGCCTGCGCCAGCATCGCCTCGCGGGCCATGCGGTAGTTGCTGTCGGGATGGTCCGGCGGCACAAAGCGCTCGTCGCCCCAGAACCAGTGGATGCGCGGCCACGGCAGCACGTCGCGCAACGGCTCGGCGGCGAGAAGCTGATATAGCCGCCGCGGCGTCGATCCGCCGGCAAGGCACACCGAAAAGCGGCCGCCGGCATGACAGGCGAGATCGGTCAGCCATTGCGCCGCGCGCGCGGCAAGCGCCGCCGCGTCGGCCGAGACGTCGATGCGTGGCGCGGTCATCCCCCCTCTTCCCGTGTCACGGCCCCCGAGAGCCCCTGATCGCGGCGATCGCCGCCTTGTAGTCCTTGGCGCCGAACACCGCCGAGCCGGCGACGATCGCGGTGGCGCCGGCCTCAATCACCTGCCAGGCGTTGTCGCCGCCGATCCCGCCATCGACCTCGATCACCGGGTCGAGCCCGCGTTCGTCGCACCTCTGCCGCAGGGCGCGGATTTTCGGCAGCATCGTCGGCAGAAAGGCCTGGCCGCCGAAGCCGGGATTGACCGTCATCACCAGCACCTGGTCGCACAGGTCGAGGACATGCTCGATCTGTTCGAGCGGCGTCGCCGGGTTGAGCACCACCCCGGCCTTCTTGCCGAGGCTGCGGATGTGCGCCAGCAGGCGGTGCAGATGGATCGTCGCCGACGGCTCGCAATGCACCAGCAGATGGTCGGCCCCGGCCTTGGCGAAATCGTCGACCAGGCGCTCGGGTTCGACCACCATCAAATGGACGTCGAGCGGCTTGTCGGTGACGCGGCGCAGGGCGGCGACGACGACCGGGCCGATCGTCAGGTTCGGCACGAAGCGCCCGTCCATCACATCGACGTGGATCCAGTCGCCGCCCGCCCGGTCGGCCGCCCGCACCTCCTCGCCGAGCCGGGCGAAATCGGCCGACAGGATCGAGGGGGCGACGCGCAGCGGGTGCGGCAAGCCGGGACGCCTTCGGCTCAGACGATCGGACGCCAGGCGCGGCCGCTGCGCCACAACAGCGTGTCGGCCGCTTCCGGCCCGGCGCTGCCGGCGGGATAGAATTCGAGCGGCACCGACTTGTCGGCGGCCCACAGGTCGAGCACCGGCTGGACGATCTGCCACCCCGCTTCGACGCTGTCGGCGCGCTGGAACAGCATCGCGTCGCCGATCATGCAGTCATAGACCAGCGTCTCGTAGCCGGTGGACGGGGCGATGCGGAAATAGTCCTTGTACTTGAAGTCCATCTGCACGCCGCCGAGCTCGATGTGGGGACCCGGCTTCTTGGCGCCGAATTGGAGCGAGACGCCCTCGTCCGGCTGCAGATGCAGGGTCAGCACGTTGGGGTGCAGCGTATCGACCGGGGTATCGCGGAACAGCACGAACGGCACGTTCTTGAACTGCACCGAGATTTCGGTCGTGCGCCGGGCCATCGCCTTGCCGGTGCGCAGGTAGAAGGGCACGCCGGCCCAGCGCCAGTTGTCGATGCCGAGGCGCATCGCGACGAAAGTCTCGGTCATGCTGTCGGGCGCCACCCCTTCGGCCTTGCGGTAGGCCGCCACCTTCTCGCCGCGCACCACCCCGTCGGTGTATTGCCCGCGCACGACGTTGCGCAGCAAGTCGTCGCCTTCGAGCGGCAGAACCGCCTGCAACGCCTTGCCCTTCTCGGTGCGCACCGCGTCGGCGCCGAACGAGTTGGGCGGCTCCATCGCCATCAGGCTGAGAAGCTGAAAGACGTGGTTGGGCGCCATGTCGCGCAGCGCGCCGGTCTGCTCGTAGAACGCGGCGCGGCGCTCGACCCCGACCGTCTCGGCGACGGTGATCTGGACATGATCGATATGATCGCGGTTCCACAGCGGCTCGAAGATGCCGTTGGCAAAGCGCAGCACCATGATGTTCTGGACCGTCTCCTTGCCGAGGAAATGGTCCATCCGATAGACCTGCGACTCGTCGAGCACCTTGAGCACCCGGGCGTTGAGCGCCTTGGCCGAGGCGAGGTCGTTGCCGAACGGCTTTTCGATGATGACGCGGCGCCAGGCGCCGTTCTGCTCCCTGACCAGGCCGGCGCCGCCGAGCTGGTCGACGATCGGCCCGAACAGGCTGGCAGCGACGGCGAGATAGAACAGCACGTTGCCGCCGGTGTGATGCTCGGCGGCGACTGCGCCGAGCAGCTTGTCGAGCTCGCGGTAGGTCTCCGGGTTGTTGAGGTCGCCCGAGAGATGGAACATCCGGTCGCCGACCGCCCGCCACGCCTTTTCGTCGAACGGGGTGGCGGTGCCGCCCATCGCGGTGTCGGAGACGAAGCTGCGCACGCCTTCGGCGAGATAGTCGCGGAACTCCTCCGTCGACTGGTCGCGGCGGTCGACCCCGACGAGCGCAAAATTGTCGGACAAAAGCCCGCTGCGCGACAGGTTGTAGATCGCCGGCATCAGCAGCCGCTTGGTCAAATCGCCGCTGGCGCCGAAGATCACCATGATGCAGGGCGGGGCTTTCGCCCCGTGCGCGATCGTTCCGTTGGGGTCGTTCATCGCTCCGTCCTTGGAGGCCTAGTGCGGTTCCTGGTGGCCGCCGAACTCGCGGCGCATCGCCGACAGGAGCTTCTCGGCGTAGGTGTTCTGCTGGCGCGAGCGGAAGCGGGTGTAGAGCGCCGCCGACAACACCTCGGCCGGCACCGCCTCCTCGATCGCCGCCTGGATGGTCCAGCGCCCTTCCCCCGAATCCTCGACATGTCCGGAGAACTCGCTGAGGCTTTCGTCGCGCGCCAGGGCGATCGCGGTCAGGTCGAGCAGCCAGGAGGCGATGACGCTGCCGCGCCGCCACACCTCGGCTAGGTCGGCAAGGTTGAGCTTGTAGCGCCGGTTCTCCGGGATGTTGGGCTGGTTGCAGCCCCTCAAGATGTCGAAGCCCTCGGCGTAGGCCTGCATGATGCCGTATTCGATGCCGTTGTGGACCATCTTGGTGAAGTGGCCGGCGCCGGCCGGCCCGGCGTGGATATAGCCGTGCTCGACCCGCGGATCGCGGCCCTCGCGGCCCGGCGTCTTGTCGATGGTGCCGGGCCCGGGCGCCAATGTCTTCAGGATCGGGTCGATGTAGTCGACCGCCGCCTTCTCGCCGCCGACCATCATGCAGTAGCCGCGCTCCAATCCCCAGATGCCGCCGCTGGTGCCGACATCGACGTAGGTGATGCCCTTCTCCTTCAACATCTCGGCGTGGCGGATGTCGTCCTGGTAATTGGAGTTGCCGCCGTCGATCAGGATGTCGCCGCGGCCGAGCAGGCCGCTCAGCTCGACGATCGTGTTGTGGGTGACCTCGCCGGCCGGCAGCATGACCCAGACCACTTTCGGTGCGGTCAGCTTGGCGACGAAATCGGCAAGCCCGGTGCTCGGCGTCGCGCCTTCGCCGGCGAGGCCGGAGACCGCCTCGGCGCTGCGGTCGTAGACGACGCAGCTATGGCCGTGACGCATCAGCCGGCGCACGATGTTGCCGCCCATGCGGCCGAGCCCGATCATCCCGAGTTGCATTACGCCCTCCCCTTGTTGCCGCGCTGCCGCGGGGTCATTGCAAAGCCGCGTCGAGCGCCCGGGCGAGGGTCCTCAGCCCGGCATCGACATCGGCCGGAAGATGCACGCGCAGCGCGCGTCGGCCGCGCTCGGCGAGCACATCGAAATCGCCGCGCGCCTGCGCCGCCTTGACGATGCCGAAGGTGTATTTCGCCCCCGGCACCGGCAGGTCGGCGGCGTCGGCGCAGGTGATCTGCAGGAACACGCCGCTGTTCGGCCCGCCCTTATAAGCCTGCCCGGTCGAATGCAGGAAGCGCGGGCCGAAGCCGAGGCAGGTGGCGGTCTTCTTGCGGTCGCGCAACTTCCGCCGCATGCCCTGCAGCGCCTCGATATGGGCGGCGCTGCGGGTGATGTAGGCGAGCAGCGCGATGTAGTCGCCGGCGCCGGCGCGGTCGAGATGCGCCTTCAGCGCGGCGGCGAGGCTCGTCGCCTTCGGCTTCAGTTCGGCCTCGTTGCGCGGATCGGCGAACAGCTCGATGCCGTCGCCGCTGAAGAACGGCGCCTCCGGCGGCAGCCTGCCGCTCTGCTCGTAGGCGGCGGTCAATTCGCGGGTCTTGACCTTGCTGGCCTCGACATCGGGCTGGTCGAACGGGTTGATGCCGATGATCGCGCCGGCCACCGCGGTCGCCATCTCCCAGCGGAAGAATTCCTGGCCGAGCTGCACCGGGTCGCCGACGGTGATGCGCACCACCGGCTGGCCGGCGGCTTCCAGCGCGGCGATCGCCTTGTCCTGCTCCTCGTCGCGATCGGAGGCGAGGCGCAAATAGGCGAACAGCCGGTCGTCGCCGTAGACCGCGGGCGGTCCCAGCGGCTCGGCATCGACCGGCACGATGCCCTTGCCGATCTTGCCGGTCGACTCGGCGAGAAGCTGCTCCAGCCAGGCGCCGAAATCCGCGATGCCCTGCGAGGCGACCACCGTCACCTTGTCGCGGCCTTGGCGCTGGCACACCCCCATGATGGCGCCGAGGATGGCGCCCGGGTTCTCGACCGGCGGCGAGCTGGCGGCACAGGAGCGCACCATCTCGGCGGTGCTTTCGAGGAAGGCGCGCGGCTCGACCCCGATCGCCACGGCCGGGACCATGCCGAAATTGGAGAGCACGGAATAGCGCCCGCCGATGCTCGGCAGGCCGTGAAACACGGCACGGAAGCCCTCGCTGCGCGCCATGCGCTCGACCGCCGAGCCGGGGTCGGTGATGGCGACGAAGCGCTTCGGCGCCTCGGCGGCGCCGACCGCCTCCTTGGCCCGCTCGAAGAAGTACTGCTTGAAGATGTTGGGTTCGAGCGTGCCGCCCGATTTGCTCGACACCAGGAACAGCGTGCTCTTCAGGTCGATCCGGCTCTCGAAGGATTTGACCTGGGCCGGGTCGGTCGAATCGAGCACATGCAGTTTCGGAAAGCCGGGCTTGGAACCGAAGGTCTCGGCAAACACCTCGGGGCCGAGGCTCGACCCGCCCATGCCCAGCAGCAGCACATCGCTGAACCCGGCGCTGCGCACGTCGCGGGCGAAATTCTCCAGCGCCGCGACGCCCTTCTGCTGCTCGTCGACGATGCCGAGCCAGCCGAGCCACTTGGCCTCGTCGGATTCGGTCCACAAGGAGGCGTCGGCATGCCACAGCCGGCGGATCTTGCCGTCCTTGCGCCAGTCCTCGAGCGCCTCCTTGACCGCCGCGTCGATCGCCGGCGGCAGGGTGTAGCTCATCGGGTTGAGCTTGCGGCCGAGCACCATGCGGCGCTTCTTCTGCACCGCGGCGTAAAGCTGGTCGGCGGCGTCGGCAAACAGGCGCACGCCGTCGGCGACGAGCTTCTGGGTCGCCTGTTCGAGCGAGATTCCGGCCGCGGCCAGATCGCGCATCACCCGCTCGGCCCCGGCGACGTCCTCTTCGAGGCTGGGGCGCGGCCGGCCGTGGTCGCGGAACGCATCCATCGTCGCCGGCGGCATCGTGTTGACCGTGGCCGGGCCGATCAGTTCCTCGACGTAGAGCACGTCGCTGTAGGCCTTGTTCTTGGTGCCGGTGCTGGCCCACAGCAGGCGCTGGGTCTGCGCCCCCTTTTGCGCCAGACGCTGCCAGCGCTCGCCGGCGTAGATCTTCTTGTAGAGCTGGTAAGCGAGCTTGGCATTGGCGATCGCCACCTTGCCCTTCAGCGCCGAGAGCTTGGCGGCCGACGCCGGGTCGGCGGCGATCCTGGCATCGAGCGCATCGTCGATCAGCGTGTCGATGCGGCTGACGAAAAAGCTGGCGACGCTCGCCACCCGGTGCGGATCGCCGCCCTTGGCGATGTAATCCTCCAGCCCGGCGATATAGGCCTCGGCGACCTCGCCGTAGACCTCCTGGGCGAACAGGAGGGTGACGTTGATGTTGATGCCTTCGCCGATCAGGGTGCGGATCGCCGGGATGCCGGGCCTGGTGCCGGGCACCTTGACCATCAGGTTGCGGCGGTCGACCTCGCGCCACAGCCGGCGCGCCTCCTCGATCGTGCCGTGCGTATCCATCGCCAGATAGGGCGAGACTTCGAGGCTGATATAGCCGTCGCGGCGCTGGGTCTGCTCGTAGACGCCGGCGAGCTGGTCGGCGCCCTCCTGGATGTCGCGCACCGCCAGGTCCTCGAACAGCGCTCCGGGATCGAGGTCGCCATTGGCCTCGGCGGCGCGGATCAGCTCGTCGTAATCGTCGCCGTGGCCGATCGCCTTCTCGAAGATCGACGGGTTCGAGGTGACCCCGCGCAGCCCATCGTCGCGGATCAGCCGGGTAAGCTCGCCGCTCTTCAACAGGTCGCGGCTGACGAAATCGAGCCACACCGACTGTCCGTATTCGTTCAGTTCTTTCAGCGGATTGGCCATCGCCCTACTCCTTGCGGGCCAGCTGCGCCTTGGCAGCCGAATAGACGTTGTCGGGAGTGAAGCCGAACTTCACCAGCAATTCCTTCAATGGCGCGGAAGCGCCGAAGGTCTTCATCGCGATGATCGTGCCCCTAAGCCCGGTATAGCGCTCCCAGCCGAGAGCCGAGGCCTGCTCGACGGCGACGCGGCGGGTGCAGGACGGCGGCAGCACCGTCTCTTTGTAGGCATCGTCCTGACGCTCGAACAGTTCCCAGGACGGCATGCTGACGACGCGCGCCGCGACCCCCTCGCCCGCCAGCTTCTCGTAGACCTCGACGCACAGCCCGACCTCGCTGCCGGTGCCGATCAGGATCACCTCGGGCCGGCCGGGCCGGGCATCGGCAAGCACGTAGGCGCCGCGCCGGAGCCCGCTCGCCGCGGCATAGCGGCCGCGGTCGAGGGTCGGCAGGTTCTGCCGGCTCAGCACCAGGCAGTGCGGCTCGTGCTTGGCTTCGAGCACGACCCGCCAGGCCTCGGCGACCTCGTTGGCGTCGGCCGGGCGGATGACGACGAGGCCGGGGATCGCGCGCAGCCCGATCAGCTGCTCGACCGGCTGGTGCGTCGGCCCGTCCTCGCCGACCCCGATCGAATCGTGGGTGAAGACATAGGTGACCGGCAGTTCCATCAGCGCGCTGAGACGGATCGGCGGCTTCATGTAGTCGGAGAAGATCATGAAGCCCGAGCCGAAGGGCCGCAGCTTCGACAGCGCGAGGCCGTTGCAGATCGACCCCATCGCATGCTCGCGCACGCCGAAATGGTAGTTGCGGCCGAGCGGGCTGCCGGCGTCGAGATCGCCGGCGCCGGCGAAGGTCAGGCGCGTCTTCGTCGACGGCGCCAGATCGGCGGCGCCGCCGACCAGCCACGGCACGTTGGGCGCGATCTTGTTCAGCACCTGGCCCGAGGAATCGCGGCTGGCGATGCCCTTGGGGTCGGCCGGAAAGACCGGGATGTCCTTGTCCCAGCCGGCCGGCAGGTCGCGCGTCTGGATCTTCTCGCAGTGCTCGGCGAGCTCGGGATACTCGCGCTTGTAGCGGGCGAACAGCGCCTCCCACTCACTGCGCAATTTCCGCCCGCGGGCGCCGATGCCGGCGGCGAAATGCTCGTACACCCCGTCCGGTACAAGAAACTGCGCGTCTTCCGGCCAGCCGTAATTGCGCTTGGTGAGCCTGACCTCCTCGGCGCCGAGCGGCTCGCCGTGGACGCCGGAGGTGTCCTGCTTGTGCGGCGCGCCGTAGCCGATATGGCTTTCGATGACGATCAGGCTCGGCCGGTCGGTAACCCGGCGCGCGGTGGCGAGCGCGTCGGCGAGGCGCTCGCGGTCGTTGGCGTCGCCGACGCGCAGCACGTGCCAGCGATAGGCGAGGAAGCGGCCGGCGATGTCCTCGGTAAAAGCGAGCGCGGTATTGCCCTCGATGGTGATGTGGTTGCTGTCGTAGAGCCAGCAGAGATTGCCGAGTCCGAGATGACCGGCGAGCGAGGCGGCCTCGGAGGACACGCCCTCCATCATGCAGCCGTCGCCGCACAGCGCGTAGACGCCGTAGTCGAACAGCGGGTAGCCCGGGCGGTTGAAGTACTCGGCGAACCAGCGCGCCGCGATCGCCATGCCGACGCTGGTGGCGACGCCCTGTCCCAGAGGCCCGGTCGTGGTCTCGACCCCCGAGGTCCAGTGGTATTCCGGATGGCCGGGGCATTTGCTGTCGAGCTGGCGGAAGCGCTTCAGGTCGTCGAGCGACACCGTCGGGGTGCCGAGCCGCTCGTAGTCGGGGTTGACCGCCTTGACCCCGGTCAGGTGCAGCATCGCATAGAGCAGGGTCGAGGCATGGCCCGAGGACAGCACAAAGCGGTCGCGGTTGGGCCAGATCGGATCGTCGGGATCGAAGCGGAGGAACTCCTGCCACAGCGTGTACATCACCGGCGCCATCGCCATCGGCGTGCCGGGATGGCCGGAATTGGCCGCCTGCACCGCGTCGATGCACAGGGTGCGGATGGTATTGACCGCGATGTCTTCGATGGAGCCGGTCGGCGCAGCCATGTTCGATCCCTTCATAGCAGTCGGCGGCACCGTCCGGCGCCGCCGCGCCCGAACCGCAAGGCTGGCAGGGCAGCGTGACAAGGCGGTGGCGGGGTGTCAGGTCCCGGCGGCGGCGGGTCCGCGGGCCGACGCCGCTGCTGCTTTTTCGAGCCGGTCCTACCCACTCCACGCGCTTGACATAGTGTCGGTTTACGACGTTCGGCGCAACCGCGCCCGCGGCGATTTACCCTGTTAGCTGCGGCGCGGATCGAGCGCGTCGCGCAACCCGTCGCCGAACAGGTTGAGCGCCAGCACCAACAGAAAGATCGCCAGGCCCGGCCAAACCGCCATCCACGGCGCCTGCGGGATGAAATTCTTGGCGGTGTTGAGCATGCTGCCCCAGCTTGGATCGGGCGGCTGCTGGCCGAGGCCGAGGAAGCTGAGGCTGGCCTCGGCGATGATCGCCGCCGCCGCCGCCAGGCTCGCCTGGACGAGAATCGGGGCGACGACGTTGGGCAGGATGTGGCGCAGCACGATGCGGCGATGCGGATTGCCGAGCGCCCGCGCCGCCTCGACATAGTCCTCGTGCTTGACCGACAATACCTGGCCGCGCGTCAGCCGGGCGAAGATCGGCGTCTGCGACACGCCGATCGCGATCATCGCGTTGGTCAGGTTGGGGCCGAGAAAGGCGGCCAGCGCGATCGCCAGGATCAGGAACGGGATCGCCAGCATCGCGTCGATCAGGCGCATCACCGTGCCGTCGAAAGCGCCGCCGAGATAGCCCGAGACCAGCCCCAGCGGCACCCCGACCATGACCGCGAGCGACACCGAGACGAGCCCCGCCAGCAGCGAGGCGCGGCTGCCCCAGATCACCCGCGCCAGCACGTCGCGGCCGATCTCGTCGGTGCCGAACCAGTGCGCCGCCGACGGCGCCTTGCGCACCGCCGCCCAGTCGGTCGCGAGCGGATCGTACGGCGCGACCAGCGGCGCCAGCACCGCCAGCGCGATGAAGAACAGCACGACGGCAAGCCCGGCGAGCGCGGCGCGGCGCCGTACCAGCCGGCGCAAGGCGCGGCGCCACGGCCGCTCGCCTTCGTCCGCCTCGACCGCGATGTCGCCGAGCGCGGTCATCCGCGCAGCCGCGGGTTGATCAGCACATAGGCGACATCGGCGAGCAGGTTCAGCACGATATAGGCCATCGCGGTGCACAGCACGACGCCCTGCACCACCGCATAGTCGCGGTTGAACACGGCGTCGACGATCAATTTGCCGAAGCCGGGAATGGTGAATACCTGCTCGGTCAAGACCGCGCCCGAGAGCAGGGCGCCGAATTCGAGCGCGCCGAGCGTCACCACCGGCACCAGCGCGTTGCGCAGGGCGTGGCGCAGGACCACCCGCTTTTCGCTGAGCCCCTTGGCGCGCGCGGTGCGGACATAGTCGGCGCCGAGCACCTGCAGCATGGCGCTGCGCGTGTGGCGCATCATCACCGCAGCGATCGCGTTGCCGAGCACGAAGGCGGGCATGATCAGCGTCGTCAGGTTCTGCTTGAGGCTTTCCTCGGGGCTGACGAAACCAGAGGCCGGCAGCCAGCCCAATTCGACCGAGAACAGCAGGATCAACAGGATGCCGAGCCAGAAATTGGGGATCGACAGGCCCCACAGCGCCGCCATCGTCGCGCCGTAGTCGATGGCGGTGTTGTTCTTGACCGCGGCAAGAATCCCCGCCGGAACGCCGATCGCCAGGGCGATGACCAGGGCCAGCGCGGCGAGCTCCGCGGTCACCGGCAGTTTCTCCGCGATCAGGTCGCGCACCGGCCGCTTGATGCGGATCGATTCGCCGAGATCGCCCTGCACCACCCCCTCGATCCACAGCCCGTAGCGTACCGGCAGCGGCGCATCGAGGTGGTATTTCTGGCGCAGATAGGCGATCACCGACGGATCCTGCTCCTCGCCCGCCAAGGCCAGCGCCGGGTCGCCGGGCAAGAGCTGCTGCAGGCCGAAGATCAGTACCGAGACGAAGAACAGCGTCGGCAGGATCAGCGCCAGCCGGCGGAGGAGAAACGTGGTCATGGCCGGTCCGGACCCGCTTGCACCACCAGAGTGGTACAGTTAAAACGGGCCATTACGAGGGGCGCGACTGTGGCATCCGATCCGATCGACGAAAAGACCGTCGGCGTCACCGCTTTCAAGACGCAATGCCTGGCGCTGATCGACGATGTCGCGCGCGGCAAGACCCGCCGTGTCGTTTTGACGAAGCGCAACCGGCCGGTGGCGGCGATCGTGCCGGTCGGCGAGGCGGGCGGTGAGCTGTGGGGTGCGCTGCGCGGCGCGATCACCGTCCTGCCCGGGACCGACCTGACCGCTGGCACCGGCGAGGAGTGGGAGGCCGAGCGCTGAACGCGCCGCGCCCGATCCTGCTCGACACCTGCGCGGCGATCTGGCTGGCCGAGGGCGATCCGATGTCGCCGGAAAGCCGTGCCGCGATTGCCGCGGCGCGTGCCGCCAGCGACGGCGTTTTCGTCTCGCCGATCACGGCCTGGGAGGTCGGCCTTCTCGCCGCGCGCAACCGCATCCGGCTGACCATGCCGCCCGAGGATTGGTTCGCGGCATTGACCGCCCTGCCCGGCATCCCGCTGGCGCCGATGTCGCCGGCGATCCTGATCGCTTCGTCGTTCCTTCCGGGCGAACCGCCCCGCGATCCCGCCGACCGGATCATCGCGGCGACGGCCCGCGCCTTCGGCCAGACGCTGATCACACGCGACGGCGAGCTGCTTCCCTACGCCAAGGCCGGCTATCTCGCCGCCATCAATTGCTGAGCGGGACACGGGATTCCGGCTACTGCAGCTTCAACCCCTCGGGGCGGATCAGCCCGTCGGGGTACGGGGTGAAGCCCTGCAGCCGGGCGCTCGCGGCATAAAGCCATTTCGGGTGCCACAGGTAGATGTCCGGGCGGTCGGCGAGGACGTGGCCGGCGACGATCTTGTACTGCGCCAGGCGCGCCGCGGGGTCGGCGGCGGTGCGCGCGGCGTTGAGCGCGGCGTCGACCTCGGGGTTGCAGTAATGCGTTGTGTTGAGCGCCGGCGGCGCCTTGCAGGCGACGAAATTGTAGATGTTGCCGTCGGGGTCGGTGCGTCCGCTCCAGCCGATCAGATAGGCCTGGAAATCGCCCTTGACCGCGAGGTCGAGCGAGGCGGCGAATTCGGTCGCGCGGATCTTGATGTCGAACCCGGCCTCCCCGGCCATCGCCTGGATCACCTGGGCGGCGCGCAGGGTCTCGGGATTGGTCGGCACCATCAGCTCGACCGCGAGGTGCGGCACCCCGGCGGCGGCAAGCAGCGATTTCGCCTTGGCGACGTCGCGCGTCGGCACCGGGAAGTCCTTGACGTAATACTTGTTGCCCGGCGGCTCCCACTGGTTGCCGGGCTGGAACTCGCCGTTATAGACGACCTGGTTCAGCGCGGCGCGGTCGATCGCCGCTTCCAGCGCCTCGCGCACCCGCTTGTCCTGGCCGAGCGGGTTCCTGGCGCGCTCGCCGTTGTTCAGGTTGATCGTGATCCCCTGATAGCCGAGCCCGGTGATCGACGACAGTTTCAGCCGGCTGTCCTTGCGCACCGTGTCGAGATCGGTGGCGGCGACGCGCTCGATCAGGTCGAGCCCGCCGGACTGCAGGTTGGCGAGGCGCACCGTCGAATCGGCGATCGGCAGAAAGACGATCCGGTCGAAATGGATCGCGTCCTTGTTCCAATAGCCGGGATAGCGGTCGAGCACGATGCGGTCCTGCGCGACCCGCTCGGCGAACTTGAACGGCCCGGCGCAGACCGGGTGGCTGGCGAAGTCGCCGCCCTCCTTCTCGGCCGCGGCCGGCGAGACGATCATACCGGCTCGGTCGCTCAGCGCCGCCAGCAGCGGCGCAAACGGGTGAGACAGCACCAGCTTGACGGTGTGGTCGTCGATGATCTCGACCCCGGTCACCGCACCGATTTCGGATTTGCGGTTCGACCCCGGCATGTGCAGGTGACGCTCGATGCTGAACTTGACCGCGGCGGCGTTGAACGGCGTGCCGTCGTGAAAGGTGACGCCCTGGCGCAGGTGCATGACGAGCCCTTTGTCGGCGTCGGTCCATTCCCACGAGGTGGCGAGCTGCGGCACGATGTCGAGTTCGGGGCTGATATCGACCAGCTTGTCGCACAGCGAGGCGAAGACGATGCGGCCGACATAGGTGCGGGCGAGCGTCGGGTCGAGCAGGTCGGGGTCTTCGGCGAGACCGATCCGCAGGGTCTGGGCCGGCGCGGCGGCCGCGCCGAGGATCAGGAACAGCCCGACAAGCCATAGTTTGCGCAGCATTTCTTGGTTTCTCCCCGTTCGGTTTGCGGCGATTGTCGCGCCCGCCGCCCGGCGATCATCCCACATTCGCGTGAGGCCGGGCGAAAAACGCCTGCAGCCGGGCGAGGCGGGCGTCGCCGGCGGCGCCGTCCGGCAGCGGCGCGGCCGGCGGCAGTTCGGCCGCGAAGTGGCAGGCGGCGGCGTGGCCGGCGCCGTCCTCGACGAGGGCCGGCTCCTCCTCGCGGCAGCGCGCCCGGGCGTAGGGACAGCGCGGATGAAAGCGGCAGCCGGGGGGCGGCGCCAGCGGGCTCGGCACCTCGCCGGCGAGCAGCACGCGTTCCCGCCGCAGACCCGGGTCGGGCACCGGCACCGCCGACAAGAGGGCGCGGGTGTAGGGATGACGCGGCGCGGCGAACAGCGTGGCGCCGGGCGCGGCCTCGACGATCTTGCCGAGATACATCACCGCGATGCGGTCGGCGACATGGCGCACGACGGCGAGGTCGTGGGCGATGAACAAGAGGCTGAGGCCGAGCCGCCCCTTCAATTCCTGCAGCAGGTTGACGATCTGCGCCTGGACCGACACGTCGAGGGCGGAGACCGGCTCGTCGCAGACGAGAAAGCGCGGGTTGGCGGCGAGCGCCCGGGCGATGCCGATGCGCTGGCGCTGGCCGCCGGAGAATTCGTGCGGGTAGCGGCGGGCGAAATGCGGCCTGAGCCCGACCATCGCCAGCAGCTCGGCAACGCGGGCGGGGCGCTCGGCGGGGGTGCCGACGCCGTGCAGGGCGAGCGGTTCGGCGAGCGCGTCGCCCACCGTCATGCGCGGGTTCAGCGAGGCGTAGGGGTCCTGGAAGACGATCTGCGCCGCGGCGCGCAGGCGGCGCAGCTCGCCGCCGCCGAGCGCGCGCAGGTCGGTTCCGGCAAAGCTTATGGTGCCGCGGTCCGGCTCGATCAGCCGCAGCAGCAACCGGCCCAGGGTCGACTTGCCGCAGCCCGACTCGCCGACGAGGCCCAGGGTCTCGCCCTCGCCGACCGTCAGGCTGACGCCGTCCACCGCGCGCACCGCGGCGCGGCGGCGGCCGAGCCAGTCGCGCACCGGGAAGTGCTTGACCAGCCCTTCGGCGACCAGCAGCGGGGTCATGCGGCAAGGACGCTGTCGTCGAGCGGGGCGCGGCGGCAGGCGGCGCGGTGCGTCGCATCGAGCGGACGCAGGCGCTGGTCCTCGGCGCGGCACCGCGGCTCGGCAAAGGGGCAGCGCGGGGCGAAGCGGCAGCCCGGCGGCAGGCGCAGCGGGTCGGGCACGTTGCCCTCGATCGTCGCCAGCGGCCCGCGGCCGCCGCCAATACGCGGCACCGCGCCGAGCAGGCCGATCGTATAGGGATGCTGCGGCCGGGCGAACAGCCTGGCGACCGGCGCCTCCTCGACGATGCGGCCGGCATACATGACCGCGACGCGGTCGGCGATCTCGGCGACGACGCCGAGATCGTGGGTGATCAGCAGGATTGCGGTGCCGGTGGCGGCGCGCAGCTCGCGCAACAGGTCGATGATCTGGGCCTGGATGGTCACGTCGAGCGCGGTGGTCGGCTCGTCGGCGATCAGCAGCGCCGGGGCGCAGGCCAGCGCCATTGCGATCATCGCGCGCTGGCGCATGCCGCCCGACAGGCGGTGCGGGTAGTCGTCGACGCGGCGCTCCGCCGCCGGCACGTGGACGCGGCGCAGCAACCCGATGGCCTCGGCGCGGGCGGCGCGCGGCGACAGCCCGCGATGCCTGACGAGGCCCTCGCCGATCTGGTCGCCGATGGTAAAGGCCGGGTTCAGCGAGGTCATCGGCTCCTGGAAGATCATCGCGATGCGGCTGCCGCGATAGGCGCGCCGCTCCGCCGGCGGAAGGCGCACCAGGTCGACGCCGTCGAATTCGATCGCGCCGGCGGCGATGCGCCCGGCCGGCTCCGGCACCAGCCCCATCACGGCGAGCGCAGTCATGCTCTTGCCGCAGCCGGATTCGCCGACCAGCGCGAGGGTCTCGCCGCGGGCGATCGAGAGATCGACGCCGTCGACCGCGGCGATGGTGCCGCCGTCGGTCGCAAACTCGACGCGCAGCCCCGCGACCGACAGCAGCGAGGCGGTCATCGCATTACTGCTACCGCCCGACCGCGTAGCTCTGCATGCCGCGCGGATTGGCCCCGGCCTTCAGCACGACGCCTTCCGGGGTCTGTTCGCGGGCGCAGGCGGTCAGGCGGCCGCCCGACCAGGTCTCGCCGACGTTGACGCGGTGGCCGCGCGCCGCCAGCTCGCGCCGCGTCGCTTCCGGCATCCGCCCTTCGAGGGTCAGCGAGCCGGGGGCGGCGGCGCGCGGGTAGAACGAGCTCGGCGCGTGGCCGTTGTTGAACTCCGGGCAGTCGATCGCCTCCTGCAAATTCATGCCGTGATGGACGTGGTGCAGGAAGAGCTGGGTCGACCACTGGTCCTGGCCGTCGCCGCCGGGGGTGCCGAACGCCAGATAGGGCTCGCCGTCCTTCAGCGCCAGGGTCGGCGACAGGGTGCTGCGCGGGCGCTTGCCGGGCTGCAGGCTCGACGGGCTCGCCTCGTCGAGCCAGGTGATCTGCAGCCGCGTGCCGAGGCAGAAGCCGAGCGCCGGGATCACCGGTGAGGACTGCAGCCAGCCGCCGCTCGGCGTCGCCGAGACCATGTTGCCCCAGCGGTCGATGACGTCGAGATGGCAGGTGTCGCCGGCGACGGCGCCGAGTTCGCCGGTGGTCGGCTCGCCGAGGCCGCCCGCCAGGTCGCCGACCGTCGGCTCGCCGGTGCCGGCGGCGGCGCCGATCTCCGCCCCGCCGACGAGGATGCGCGGCTCGCGCCCGTCGGGGCGGCCGGGCCGCAATTCGAGCGAGGCGCGCGGCCCGACCAGCTGGCGCCGCGCCTCGTTATAGGCCGGGCTCAGCAGGGTCGCCACCGGCACGTCGACAAAGTCGGGGTCGCCGTACCAGGCCTCGCGGTCGGCGTAGGCGAGCTTGGCGCATTCGGTGACGAGGTGGACGAATTCCGGCCCGGTCGGGTCGCTGCCGTCGAGGTCGAAGCCCTGCAGCAGGGCGAGCTGCTGCAGCATCACCGGGCCCTGGCTCCACGGCCCGCCCTTGAGCACCGTGTAGCCGCGATAGTCGTAGGCGAGCGGCGCCTCGACCGGGGCGTGCCAGCGCGCCATGTCGTCCGCCGTCATCACCCCGTGATGACGCCGGCCGGACGAATCGAACACCGCGTTGCGGCGGCAGAACTCGCCGACCGCCTCGGCGACAAAGCCGCGGTACCAGGCGTCGCGGGCGCGGTCGATGCGGCGCTCGCGCGAGCCGCCGCCGGCCGCCGCCTCGTCGAGGACCCGGCGGTAGGTCGCCGCCAGCGCGGGGTTACGGAACAGCCGTCCGGCCGGCGGCGGGCTGCCGCCCGGCAGGTACACCGCCGCGGAGCTCGGCCATTCGCGGCGGAACAGCTCGGCCACGGTGGCGATCGTTTCGCGGATGCGGGGGACCAGCGGATAGCCGCTTTCGGCATAGCCGATCGCCGGGGCGAGCACCTCGTCGAGCGGCAGAGTGCCGTAATCGCGCAGCAGCGTCGCCCAGGCGTCGAACGCGCCGGGGATGGCGGCGGCGAGCAGGCCGGTGCCGGGCACCAGGTCGAGGCCGAGGCTGCGGTAGTGGGCGATGGTCGCGCCGGCGGGCGCCGGGCCCTGGCCGCAGATCATCGCCGCGCGCCGCGCCGCCTGGTGCCACACCAGGATCGGGTTGTCGCCGAGCGGGCCGTTGAGATGCGGCTCGACCACCTGCAGGGTGAACCCGGCCGCCACCGCAGCGTCGAAGGCGTTGCCGCCGCGTTCCAGCATGCTCATGCCGACCGCCGAGGCCAGCCAATGGGTCGAGGCGACGACGCCGAAGGTGCCGCGGATTTCGGGCCTCGTCGTGAATCCGGCCATCGCCTGCCCCCGATTTGCCATATCGCGCCGGCAAGGTAGACCAGCTTTTGCCGCAAGGAAACCGCCCGCCCGGTCGCGCGGCGCGGCGCCGATCCCCATCTATCAGCGAATTCGCAGCGTCCAGGCCTAACCGATGGATCACACCCCCTCCCCCGCCGCGGCCGATGCGACGCTTGAGTCGTACTTCCGCGTCGCCGCGGTGCATCCTCATGCCGGCCCGGCCATCCCCGGCGGCAAGATCGACCGCTGGATCCTCGGCCGGGCGACGCAAATCCGCCGCGACGTCGAGTTTCTCGGCGAGCTGTGCTGGCGGCTGGTCGGCGACGGGCTGCCGCTGTGGCGGGCGACGCTGCATTTCGGCACGCTGCACCCGCAGATCAGCGGGCTGGCGGTGCGCTGGTGGCGCGATCGCGGCATCACCGAAGAAATCCACATCGCGCACGGTGCCGATGCCACCGACGAGTACCGGCTGAGCCCGATCCGCGCGACGATCGAGGAAGGCGTTCCGTTCCGCCGCCTGCTCGCCCGCTCCGACGGCGAGCTGCCGCTGCTGCAGAGCATCCGCGAGGCCGGCGGCACCGACTATCTGGCGCTGCCGCTCAACCCGATGTTCGGGCGCTGGCCGGTCGTCACCTGGGCGACCGACCGCAAGGACGGTTTTGCCGACGACCACATCGCCGCGCTCGAAGCGGTGACCCCGGCGCTGGCGGCGCTCGTCGACAGCCGGGTGCTGCGGCGGCTGACCGTCAACCTGCTCGACACCTATCTCGGGGCCCAGGCGGCGCGCCGCGTCCTTGCCGGGCGGGTCCACCGCGGCGAAGGCGAAGGGCTCAACGCGGTGATCCTGGCGAGCGACCTGCGCAATTTCACCGCGCTGTCGGACCAGCTCGACGGCGCCGCGGTGATCGGCGTGCTCGACGACTATTTCGACGCGATCGCCGGCGCGGTGCAGCGCCGCGGCGGCGAGGTGCTCAAATTCATCGGCGACGGGGTGCTGGCGATCTTTCCGACCGGCGACGAGGGCGACTTCACCTCGACCAGCGTGCGCGCCCTCGACGCCGCGACCGCCGCGCTCGGCGATCTCGACCGCATCAACGCGCGGCGCCGGGCAGAGAGCCGGACGGAAATCCGCATCGGCATCGGGCTGCATCTCGGCGAGGTCATCTACGGCAATGTCGGCGCCGCCGACCGCCTCGATTTCACCGCGATCGGGCCGGCGGTCAATCTGGCGGCGCGGCTCGAAGGGCTGACCAAGCGGGTGATGCGGCCGCTCGTCGTCTCGCAGGCCTTCGCCGCCGCCTGTCCGCGCCCGCTGGTGTCGCTCGGCTTTCACCCGGTGCGCGGGCTGAGCGAGCCCGAAGAGGTGTTCGGCCTGCCGGATTAGATCGGCCTATGCGTCGCCGGCGGCGTCCCTGAGCCGCGCCCGGGCGTCGAACGCCTCGGCGACGCGGGCGTCCTCGGCGAGCAGCGCGGCGGCGTCGGTCTCGGCGAACTGGATCGCGCCCATCGCGGCAAAGGCGTCCTGCACCTTCTGCCCCCACAGCCCGATGTCGCGCACCGTCGGGACGATGCGGCTGAAGATGCGGCTGCGGAACAGCTGCATCATCTCCGACCGGTCGACGTAGCGGATGCAGTCCTCGACCGGCAGGCCGAGACGCTGCCACACTTCGAGCTGGTTGAAGCGGTCGCGCATGTGCCAGCAGGCTTCGACGACGAATTCCTCGCGCTCGGCCCGCTCGGCCTCGCCGAGCTGGGGGTAGTAGTCGCGCAGGGCAAGCCGGCCGAAGGCGACGTGGCGCGCCTCGTCCTGCATGACATAGGCATTGACCGCGGCGGCGAGCGGGTTCTGCGACTGGTCGCGCAGGCGCTGGAACGCCGCCAGCGCCAGCCCCTCGATCAGGATCTGCATGGTCAGGTAGGTCATGTCCCAGCGGCTGTCGCCGAGTCCGCTTTCGAGCAGCGATTTGAGTCCGTGGGTGATCGGGTAGGCGAGTTCGAACTTGTCGTGCAGCAGGCGCCGATAGGCCTCGACATGGCGCGCTTCGTCCATCACCTGGGTGGCGGCGTAGAACTTGGCGTCGAGGTCGGGCACGGTCTGGACGATCTTTGCCGTGGCGATCAGCGCGCCCTGCTCGCCATGCATGAATTGCGAGATCTGCGAGGCCTGGAGGTGGTGGCGGACCTGGCGGCGCTCGGCCGCGGTCATGCGGTCCCAGATCTCGGTGCCGAAGATCGGGATCTGGCGGTCGTCGAGCAGCATCGGGTTTTCCGGGTCGAGGTCCTGCGACCAGTCGATCCGCGTCGCCGCGTCCCATTGCTGCTGCTTGCCCTTGTCGTAGAGCTGCAACAGCCCCTCGCGGTTCTCGTCGTATTCCCAGGTGAACGCGGTCTCGGCCTTGCCGTCGAACTTCCAGC